>Ga0308175_100000399_pt1 | contig 30176 bp, 27 predicted proteins | sample PhyCR1_3_FD_203893 | JGI IMG/M metagenome (GOLD analysis project Ga0308175, IMG submission 203893) | Soil microbial communities from UC Gill Tract Community Farm, Albany, California, United States - DLSLS.C.R1 | ecosystem: Environmental > Terrestrial > Soil > Agricultural land | place: USA...
TTATCCTCGGAAGTGAGACGGCCAGGAGGATTTTTCACGTGGAATCGATCATCCAGGATCCGAACGTTCAGGAGCTCATCCGCGAGTGGGAGGACAAGGGTCGTGCCGAGGGCCGTACCGAAGGCCGTGCCGAGGGCCGTACCGAAGGTCGTGCCGAGGGCCGTACCGAAGGTCGCAGCGAAGGGCGTGAGGAGGGCCGTGCTGACGAGGCACGTTCGCTGCTCCTGAAGGTGCTAGCAGCACGATCGTTACCGGTGCACCCTGATGTGCGGGCGCGCATCGAGCGCGAACCGGATCTCGCCAGGCTCGAATCGTGGCTCGAGGCTGCGGTCACCGCGACCGCGATCGGCGACGTGTTTCGGGATAGTTGACGCGTTTAGCGAGGACCGCGACCACGTCGCGTGCGCGCCGGCTCAGTGTACAGGCGTGCAATCGACGGCCGGCGGGGCCGCCTGGCCGACCGGGGCGTCGAGCGAGGGCGCGTGCGCGAAGTCGAACAGGTCGAGGAGATCGTTCGCGTTGCCGTCGCGCTCGGTGAGGTGCTGGTGGCCGGTCAGGAAGGCCCGCTCGACGAAGGCGAGGATCGACGTGTGGTCGGCGGCCTCGTGCGAGACATAGTGACGCTTGGAGAACGGCGAGATCGCGAGGAACGGCACGCGGACCCCGAGTTGATCGAAGCCCGCGCACTCGCGCGGAAACGGACCGGTCGGGTCGGCCGCCAGCGCGGGGCAAAGCGTGATCGCGTCGGCCACGCTGGTCCGCGGGTCGCCGAACAGGTTCTGGTTGCACTCGGCGCCGCCGCCGGGCAGAAGGCTCGCGGGCGCGTTGGACAGATCGGCGCACTGGCCGGGGGCGATGGCGTCGGGTGCCGCCGCGCGCGGTGGCTTCACGTGATCATAGGCGCCGCCGTGCTCGTCGTAGACGATGAAGATGACCGAGTCCTCCCAGTGAGGGCCGTTGCGCACGGCGTTGACGACTTGTGACACGAACGCCTGGCCGCGCTGGATGTCGGTCGGCGGGTGCTCGTCGTTTTCGCGCGCGATCCCGGCGAGGCCGAAGTTCGGATCGACGAACGAGACGGTCGGCAGATCGCCGACCCCCGGCGCGTCGGCCGCCTGCGCCAGGAACACCGGCAGCGGGAAGAAGTGCGGATCGACCGCGGTCGCGCTGAAGTTCCGGAAGGCGCCGCCCTGGGGCGCGTCCTGGAAGTAGTCGGCCCACGAGACGTTGTTGCGCTCGAGCAGGTCGAAGATCGTCCCGGTGATCGGCTGGTAGCCGCCGGGCGGCGGGAAGGTATCGCTCGTCGTCAGGTGGCCGAACGAGGTCGCGGCGGCGAGATACGATCGGTTGGGGAACGTGGGGCCCAGGACCGAGGCGAAGAACCGATCGCTGATCGCAAAGCCGTTCGCCAGGCCGTAATAGAACGGGATCTCGTCCTGGTTGTAGAATCCCATGGTCTCGTCGTCGGTGGCCGATTCGATGCCGCCGTCGTGCTGCTCGGTCTCGTCGTTGACGCGGACGAAGCCGCTCATCGGTGCGTGACGGATCGTATCGTTAGGATCGTCGAAGTTGGCCTCGCGGTGCGTGCTGACCCACTCGTGATCGAGGTCGGGCTTGACGCAGCGGTTCGTGTTGTGGAACGCGAACACGGTGCTGCCGTCGTCGTCGAGGTTGGCGTTCGCGCAGTGAAACCCGCCCGCCGCGTCGACCGCGCAGCGGAGGCCGTCGACGCAAGCATGATCGCTCGCCGGGCAGCCGTGCGGATCGCTGCCATCGCCGTTGCCGCCATCGTCGCGGTCGCCGCCGCGCTCATCGCCGCTGCGCTCGCCGCGCGGCCCGTGATACGGGCTCCCCGGGGCATAGGTGAGGGCGCCGAAGTAGTTGTCGAACGAATGATTCTCCTGCATGAGGACGATGACGTGCTTCACCTTGTGGAGCCCGGCATCGTCATGACGCGCGACCTCGACCGGCGCGGGGCTGTCCGCGACCGGCTCGTCCGCGGCGCAGGCGGCGACGAAACATCCCAGGGGTAGAGCGAACCACAGAGCTCGTGACGACATCGGTAAACTCCCGTGTGAGGTGCAAACTCATAGCGCTCGCGCGAACGTCAAAGATGCAAACACCGTGAACAATCCGTGACGTTTCGGAAGCGGCGCACCGGATACTCTCATAGGGTCGACGCGATGCTCACCTCCAACGACTCGCCCATGGCGTAATAGAGATCTCGAGTGAGGCAAACAGCACAGCATTCGACGCTGAGGCTGGTTCGGACGCAGATGCGAGGCCAGGCCGAGCGCACCTGCGCAAGGACCGCACGATCCGCGCGATCCACGTGGGCGATCGGCCGGCGCGACCGCGTCGCTCGCTCACGGCCGGTGGCGCTGTCGGCTCGATCCACGCGACGCATGCCACGCACGACGCACAGCGGCACAGCGCTCGCCGCGCAGGGCGATGGCGACGGTTGGCTCCGCAGCGGATCGCGTACGCGCCGGGGAGGAGCCCCTCGCGAAGCTGGTTTGACGAAACCAGACCGGCGGCGCGTTGTCTACCCAGCGTGATCCGGCGCCACGTGCTCGCGGCGGTCGACGCGGGCGTCGCGGCCGGCGATGACGATGCCGCGCGGGCGGCGCTGGGCCGGGTCGACTGGATCCTCCGCGGCCGGGCGCGCCGGCGGTTCGAGCAAGCCTTGATCGATGCGGCGCTCGCGACCGGCGTGATCGTGCTCGACGCACCGGCGGCGGCACGCCACGTGCTACGCGCGGCGGCGCTGATCATCCGCGGGCGGCGCGACGTCGATCTCGCGGACCGCGATCAGGTGACGCGCGCCTACGAAGCCGCGGTGGTGGGAGCCCCGAGCCGGGTCCCGATCGCGTCGATCGCCGCGGCGCTCCTCACCCTCACCATGGTGACGGCCGTCGCGACCGCGGCGGTGTTCGTGGCCACCCACGGGCCGCCGGGCGCGTACACCCGGCCACCTCCCGCCGAGCCGATCGGGGCGTACCGCGACGGTGGCGCGCCACGGCGCGACCCGGCGATCGAACAGGTGCTCGCGATCGATCTGACCCACTTGATCGTGGCGAGCGACAGCGGCCCCGGCTCCCCGCAGACCGCCGATGAAGATCTGCCGCGGCTCGCCCGGGCGTTGCGCCATCACCCGGCGTTCGCCGCGTACGGCCCGGGGCTCCGGGCGGCGTGGCGCGCGATGATCGACAGCGTCGAGCGCCGGGCGCCGCTTCGCGAGACCGATCTCGCCTACAGCAAGGCGACGAGCGATCTGCTCGCGCATGTCCACGGCGTCGCCGATCAGCTGGCCGGCGCCGGGCTCGCCTACTTCCTCGATCCGGAGATCTTCACCGAGCACGGCCACCGGCATGCCGGGATCTTCGCGTACCGGGTCGAGCAGGTCGCGTTCGTGCGGGCCGCGCGCGTGCGCGTGCGCGTGCTCAGCCTGCGCCGGCTCGATCAGCTGAACGCCAGCCTGGCGCTGCTCGGGATGAAGCCCGAACAGCTGCGCGATCCGGTCGTGCTGCTCGATCAGATCGAGGATCATGTCCGCACGCAGGTGCTGCCGGTGCTGGCCGGCCGGCCGTACCAGGTGGGCGACGACGCCTGGAACCGCTCCGCCAGCGGCCGGGCCGTGGCCGCGCTCGCCGGCGAGGCGATCCGCCGCGAGCTGGTGATCGCGCTCGGCGCTGACGTCACCGCGATCGACCGCGCGACCGCCCGCTGCGACCAGCTGATCACCGCGTCGGTCCGCCGCCACGAGGCACAGCACGAGCTCGATCAACAGAGCGCGCTCGCCTACCCGCGCGCGCTCGCCGCCTACGCGGGCCCGCTGCGCGGCGACGATGGCCGCGCGTCGACGTTCGCCGTGCGAGCCCGCACCGAGCTGTCGGCGTACACGAGCCAGATCGCCAGCGACCTGTGGCTCCCCCAGCTCGCGCTGTGGAACCTCGCGCGGCACGCGTTCCGCCGTACGTCCGGAACGTCCGCCGAGGCGTACGTCGCCGTGGTCGTGCTCGAGGGCCTCGCTCGCCAGCTCCACGTGGCGTCCCCCGGACCCGCGTTCCACGACGGCGCGATCGATCGAGATCGGCTGCGTGGCCTGGTCGCCCCGCTGGCATCGCGGACCACCACCGAGCTCCGCTCGGCCGCCGCCGCGCTGTGGACCGAGCTGTTCGACCAGAAGCTCGCCCGCATGGTCGACGACTAGTCGTCGTCGTGGTGCTTCTTGCCCCGGCCGTGCGGGCCACCGGGACCGTGCTCGGGGCCGTGCTCGGGGCCGTGGACGTCGGGGCCGAGCGCGTCGAGCTGGGGCCTGAGCTCGCGGGTCTGATCGGTCGTGCCGTAGCGGTCCTCGAACTCGTGCAGCTTGTGCCGCGCACCCTCGAAGTGCCCCTTCTCGACCTCGTCGAAGATCTTGTTCCAGTCCCTGGTCTGCCGGTCGTCCATCCCGGGTGGCGGGGTGACCCGGATCTCGGTCGGTGGGCCGGGAGACGGATCAGGGCCAACCGCGCCGGTCGCCGCGCCGGGCATGCCGGGCAGACCTGACGGCGAGCTCCCGCGCGTGCTCGCGAGCACGATGAGCAAGAGGACGATGGCGCCTCCGATCGCCCAGGGCTTCCAGCCGAGCGTGCCGCCGGACGCCGCCGGCACCCCACCGGTCGTCGAGGCGGGCAGCGCGACCGAGCCGGTCGCGGTGGAGGTGGGCAGCCCGACCGGGCCGGCCGTGGGTGCGGGCAACGCGACCGGTCCGGGCGCCGCGATCGACACCGCCCCGGCGAGCGCATCGGCGAGCTCGGAGGCGCTCGGCCGCTGATCGGGCTCGATCGCCACGGCGCGATCGATCGCGGCCGCGAGGTCGGGCGGCAGGGCCGGCGCGAGCTCGCGCAGCGGCGGCATCGGCGCGAACAAGGCGCCGGCCGTATCCCCGATCCGGGGCCACCGGCCCGCCGCGGCTTCGTAGAGCGTCGCGCCGAGGCCGTAGATGTCGCCGGCGGCGCCCAGCTGCCCGCGCACCAGCGCTTCGGGGGGGGCGTACGCCGGCGAACCGACGAACTGACCGGTCATCGTCAGCGACGAGTCGGGGACGTGGGCCACGCCGAAATCGGCGAGCTTCCAGGTGCCATCGCCCGCCGCGAGGATGTTCGCCGGCTTGACGTCGCGATGCACGATGCCGGCGGCATGCGCGGCGGCGAGCGCCCGGCCGATCTGGATGCCGAGGGCGCGGAGCTCGGGCTCGGACAAGGCGCCGTGATCGAGCCGCGCCTTCAGCGTCGGACCGGCGACCCGCTCCATCACCAGGTAGGGCGGATCGGCGGACAGATCGATGTCGAACACCTGGACGACGCCCGGGTGGTGCAGTGCCGCGATCGCCCGCGCCTCCATGCGGAACCGTTCATCGAGGATGCGCGCGGCGAGCCCCGAGGCATTGCCGCGCAAGGTCTTCACGGCAACCTCGCGGCCGAGCGCTTCGTCGACGGCAGAGAACACCTCGCCCATCGCGCCGGCGCCGAGCGTCCCGGTCACGCGATAGCGCCCGAAGCTTGGAGCCGTGGTCACGTCCCGCAGGATAACGCGAATTCGCGCGGCGGCCGCTCCGGGCGCGCCGGCGCCCCGGCATCCACCACCATGACGTTCGGGGACACGCCTCGACGCGCCGGCCCGCTGTCGTCGCTTCGCCTACATAGCGGGGTGGCCATTCATCAGGCGCCGCGGCGCTCGCAGCGCCGGCCCCCACGTGCCCGGACGCGATCGGCGCATCTCGACGCCATCCGGCGCGCGCCCCGGCGGATCGGTGATCTGCACGCGCGATGCGCATTCCTGATCACGATACGGCGCACATTGGTTCACTTATTTGCCGCACGATTGTATACCGAATCGCGACCTGCGCTACGCGCTGCCCCACCCAATGAAAGGGCCGTTCGATGAAGATCTCCCTTGCGATGACGAAGAGCGCTGGAATCAAGAGCTACGTTACGCTGTGTCTGTTCACAGCCTTATCCACGAGCACCGGAGCCTGCGGCAAGAAGGACAAAGGTCCGGCCGAGATCACCATCTCGTGCGGCTCGGTCGGGCAAGACTTCGACAGCTGCAAGGCCGGCGTGGAGGCGTGGGAGAAGAAATCGGGCAACAAGGCGAAGCTGGTCGCCTCGCCGGCGTCGTCGACCGACGCCCTGGCGCTGTATCAGCAGCTCCTCGCGGCCGGCGCCAGCGACATCGACATCCTGCGGATCGACGTGGTGTGGCCGGGCACCCTGGGCGGCTTCCTGCTTGACCTCACGCCCTACACGAAGGGCGCCGAGAAGAATTACTTCGCGTCCATGATCGCCAACGACACGATCGACGGCCACCTGATCGCGATCCCATGGCAGGCCGATGCCGGCCTCCTGTACTACCGGAAGGATCTGCTCGAGAAGTACGGCGAGACCCCGCCGGCCACCTGGGACCAGCTCACCACGGCGGCGAAGAAGATCCAGGATGCGGAGCGCGCCGCCGGCCAGAAGGATCTGTGGGGCTTCGTCTTCCAGGGCAAGGCGTACGAAGGGTTGACCTGCAACGCGCTCGAGTGGGTCGCCAGCTACGGCGGCGGCACCATCGTCGAGCCCGACGGCAAGATCAGCATCGACAACCCGAAGGCCGTGGCGGCGGTCACCATGGCGGCCTCGTGGGTAGGCGACATCTCACCGCCCGGCGTCCTCGCCTACGAGGAGGAGGAAGCCCGCGGCGTGTTCCAGTCGGGCAATGCCGTGTTCATGCGCAACTGGCCCTACGCGTGGGCGCAAGCCCAGGGCAAGGACAGCCCGGTGAAGGACAAGGTCGGCGTGATCGCGCTGCCCAAGGCCGAAGGCGGCCGCGGCGCCGCGACCCTGGGCGGCTGGAACCTCGCGGTGTCGAAGTTTTCGAAGCATCCCGAGGTGGCGGCCGATCTCGTCCTGTACCTGACGGGTGCCGAGGAGCAAAAGCGGCGCGCCATCGAGTACAGCGTCCAGCCGACCATCCCGCGCGTGTACGAGGACAAGGACGTCCTCGCCAAGAACCCGTTCTTCGCCAGCCTCGTGGAGACCTTCAAGAACGCCGTGCCTCGCCCGACGGTGGCGGGCGGCAAGTACAACGAGGTGAGCTCCGCGTTCTGGAACGCCGTCCACGCCGCGCTCGCCAAGGAGAAGCCGGCCAAGGACAGCCTCACCGCCCTTGCGGCCGATCTCGAGCGACTCAAGGGCGGAAAGTGGTGACCCCTCGCGGGAGATCGCGTGAGTGACCGAGCGTGGCTGACGACCCGGCGGAAGCGAGACGCCTGGTTGTTCCTGGCGCCCATGCTGGTCGTGCTCGCCGTGGTCGCCGCATGGCCGCTGCTGCGCACCATCTGGCTCAGCTTCACCGACACCGACCTGCTCAAGCTCGACCAGGCCAGGTGGATCGGCACCGAGAACTTTCTCTCCCACAAGGAGGATGGCTGGCATGGGGTGCTGGCGGATCCGCAGTGGTGGAGGTCGGTGAAGAACACGCTCGTGTTCACGGTCGTGACCGTGTCCATCGAGACCACGCTCGGGCTCGTCATCGCCCTCGTCCTTCACCGCGAGTTCCGCGGCCGCGGCCTGGTGCGCGCCGCGGTGCTGATTCCGTGGGCGATCCCGACCATCGTCTCGGCCAAGATGTGGAGCTGGATGCTGAACGACCAGTTCGGCATCGTGAACCACCTGCTGATGTCGCTGGGGTTGATCGATCGCCCGCTGGCGTGGACGACGGATCTGCTCATGACCTCGGTGGTCATCGTCGATGTCTGGAAGACCACGCCGTTCATGGCCCTGCTGATCCTCGCGGCGCTGCAGATGCTGCCCAAGGAGTGCTACGAGGCCGCGCAGATCGACGGCGTACACCCCTTGAAGGTGTTCTGGCGGGTCACCTTGCCGCTGGTGCGGCCGGCGCTCATGGTCGCGGTGATCTTCCGCGCCCTCGACGCCCTGCGCGCGTTTGACGTCATCTACGTGCTGAACGGCAGCGCCGAGCAGTCGAGGACCATGTCGATCTATGTGCGCCAGCACCTGATCGAGTTTCACAGGCTCGGCTATGGCTCCGCGGCCTCGACGCTGTTGTTCTTCATCATCACGCTGTTGACGATCCTCTACATCTCGATAGGCCGCGTGCGGCTGGAGGCCGACTGAGATGAAGGCCCGAAACCTCGCCACGGGCGCGCTGTTCTATCTGCTGGTCGCCGTGATCGTGTTCTCGGCGGTGTTCCCGTTCTACTACGCGATCTTGTCTTCGATGAAGTCCGGAACCGCGCTGTTTAGGGCCGACTACTTCCCGCTGTCGTGGAACCTCGGCAACTACCGCTCGGTGTTCCGCGATCAGCCGTTCGCGACCAACCTCTGGAACTCCCTCCAGGTCTCGTTCGCAGTGGTGGCGCTGTCGTTGTTCCTGGCCATCACGGCGGCGTTCGCGCTCGCCCGGATCCAGTTTCGCGGCCGGACCCTGCTCTTGCTCACCATCCTCGGCGTCTCGATGTTCCCGCAGGTCGCCGTGCTCTCGGGCATGTTCCAGATGATCCGCGGCCTGGGGCTCTACAACAACCTGCTCGGGCTGGTCCTGTCGTACATGATCTTCACCCTGCCGTTCACGGTCTGGGTGCTGACGACGTTCATGCGCGACTTGCCCAAGGAGCTGGAGGAGGCGGCCATCCTCGAGGGCGCGTCGTCGTGGGTGATCGTCACGCGGGTGTTCATGCCGCTCATGTGGCCGGCCCTGGTGACGACTGGCCTCCTGGCGTTCATCGCGGCATGGAACGAATACTTGTTCGCGCTCACCTTCACGCTGACCAACGATGAACGCACGGTGCCGGTCGCCATTGCCCTCATGAGCGGAGCCAGCCCGCAGGAGCTCCCGTGGGGCAACATCATGGCGGCCTCGGTCATCGTGACCTTGCCGCTGATCGCGCTGGTCCTCGCCTTTCAGCGCAGGATCGTTTCAGGTCTGACCGCCGGCGCCGTGAAGGGATAAATGTCGTGACCCAGACCCAGCTTAGCAAACCACGGAATGACGCGGCGGACCCGGCGGCCCTGGCGATCCAGCTGCGCCGGATCGGCAAGTCGTTTGGCAAGACGCGCGTGCTCGACGGGATCGATCTCGAGGTCCAGCGGGGCGAGTTCTGCGTGTTCGTCGGTCCGTCGGGGTGCGGCAAGTCCACGCTCCTCCGCTTGATCGCGGGCCTCGAGAGCGCGACCGAGGGCGAGCTCCTGATCGACGGCCAGCGGATGAACGACGTCGCGCCGTCGAAGCGCGGCCTGGCGATGGTGTTCCAGTCCTACGCGCTCTACCCCCACATGACGGTGTACCAGAACCTGGCGTTCGGCCTTTCGCTGGGCCGCACCGAGCATGCCGAGGCCGAGCGGCGCATCAAGGAGGCGGCCCGGATGCTGCAGATCGAAGCGCTCCTGGATCGGCTCCCCAAGCACCTGTCCGGCGGCCAGCGCCAGCGGGTGGCGATCGGCCGGGCGATCACGCGACAGCCGCGCATGTACCTGTTCGACGAGCCGCTCTCCAACCTCGACGCCTCGCTCCGGGTGTCGATGCGGGTCGAGCTCGCCCGGCTGCACAAGGAGCTCCAGACGACGATGGTCTACGTCACGCACGACCAGGTCGAGGCCATGACCCTGGCCGATCGGATCGTCGTGCTCAACGTCGGCCACGTCGAGCAGGTCGGCACGCCGCTCGACGTCTACCACCGGCCGCGCACGCTGTTCGCCGCCGGGTTCCTCGGCTCGCCGAAGATGAACTTCCTCGGCGGCAAGCTGGCGGAGGTCGGGGAGCACCGGGTGGTGGTGAGCCTCGACGGCGGCGGCCGCGCGGCGGCCCACGTCGAGCCCGGGGGCCTCGCGGCAGGCGACGCCGTGACGCTCGGCATCCGGCCGGAGCACGTGCGCGTGGTGGGCGGCGACCACGGCGCGTTCTCGGCGACCGTGCAGCTCGTCGAGGATCTCGGCGATCATGCCCTCCTCCACCTCGATCGCCGGCAGCTCGACGGCCGCCTCGTGATCAAGTCGGTCGAGCGCCGCGTGACGGCCGGCGAGGTGATCCACTTCGAGCTGCCCCCCGAGGATTGTCAGGTCTTCGATCGCCGCGGCATCGCGCTGGCGCGACGCGAGGCGCCCCCGAGCACGCCGGCGCCGTAGCGCCCTGCCGCCGGGCGATCCGCGTATCCTCGCCGCCATGGACGCGGAGCAATTTCGCCGGCTCGGTCACGCCCTCGTCGACTGGCTCGCCGACTACCGTGAGGATCTCGAACCGCGCGCGGTGATGAGCCAGGTGCGCCCCGGTGACATCAAGGCGCGGCTCCCCCGCGAGCCGCCCGAGCACGGTGGCGGCGCCGGCGATCTGATCGCGCGCCTCGAGGCCGATGTCTTGCCGGGCATCACGCACTGGAACCACCCCGGCTTCTTCGCTTACTTCCCTGCGATCACCAGCTACGCCTCGATCCTGGGAGATCTGGTGTCCGCGGGCCTGGGCGTCCAGGGCATGAGCTGGCAGACCTCGCCGGCCGCGACCGAGATCGAGGAGGTCGTGATGGACTGGCTGCGCCAGATGGTCGGGCTGTCGGAGGCGTGGACCGGCGTCATCCACGATGCCGCCAGCACCGCGACCCTGAGCGCGCTGATCTGTGCCCGCGAGAAGACCCTCGGCTTCGCGCCCGCGGGGCTGCAGCGCGCCGGCGGGGCGCTGACCGTCTACGCGTCCGCCGATGCTCACATCTCGATCGAGAAGGCCTGTGTGCTCGCCGGGTTCGGCAAGGCCCACCTGCGGATGATCCCGACCGACGCAAACCGCGCGCTCCGCGTCGACGCCCTGGCCGAGGCGATCGAGCGCGATCGCGCCGCGGGCCTCGTGCCGTGCGCCGTCGTCGCGACGGCCGGGACGACGAACACCACGGCGTTCGATCCGATCGACGCCATTGCCGAGATCGCCGCGCACCACGCGATGTGGCTCCACGTCGACGCCGCGATGGGGGGCATCGCGATGATCGTCCCGGAGTGCCGCCCGCTCTGGCACGGCATCGAGCGCGCCGACTCGCTCGTCGTGAACCCGCACAAGTGGCTGGGCGTCGGCTTCGATCTCGCCGCGTACTACTGCCGAGATCCGCAGCACCTGATCCGCGTGATGGGCACCAACCCCGCGTACCTGCGCACGCCGCACGACGGCGAGGTCTCGAACTTTCGCGACTGGCAGATCCAGCTCGGCCGGCGGTTTCGCGCGCTCAAGCTGTGGTTCCACATCCTCGACGAGGGCGCCTTAGGCATCCGCGCCCGGCTGCGCCGCGACCTCGCCAACGCGCAGTGGCTCGCCCACGAGGTGGCCGCGGTACCCGGCTGGCAGGTCGTCGCGCCGGTCACGCTCCAGACCGTGTGCCTCCGCCATGCGCCGGCAGGGCTCGACGAGGCCGCCGCCTCGGCCAGAACCCTCGCGATCGCCCGCCGGATCAACGACGCCGGCCGCGCCTACCTCACGCCGAGCATGCTCGACGGCAAGCAGATCCTCCGGGTCTCGATCGGCGCCGAGCGCACCGAGCGCGCGCACGTCGCTGCCTTGTGGAGCGCGCTGCGGGAAGCCGCCGCGGCGACCTGATCGCGCAGCCTCGCATCGCCCCATCGATCGACGAACTCGGCGAGGCTGGCCGAACGGTATCTTGATCCCGCCGAAGCGACACCATCTGGTCGCCGGCGTACCGGGGAGCGATCACAACCTGATGGTCCACCGCTCATCGACGACGCGACCGTTGATGACGTCGCGGCCATGACATGCGCGAACTCGGTCGGTTTGGGCTATGCGAGCGCCGTGCCGGCTGCCACCACGAACACGAGCAGTGCGCGAGGGAGGCGAAGTGATGTCATGTCATCTCCTTGGACGAGTCGTCGACTACCTGGGAAGGCGCGTCGCGATGAGGTGCGCCATCCGGCTGGCCGCGGGAGGATCGAAGTTTGCGAGGATCGCGATCGTGTAGCCGTTCTCGCATATCAAAAGCTCGCCGTTCACGCCCGGAAACCCGCCGTTGTGGCCGATGCAGCGCACGCCGTCGATCTGCATGTCGCCGAAGCCGTAGGCGTACTTGAGGCCATGGCCGGTGTCGACCTTGCCGGTCGTCACGAGCTCGGTGTGGGCTGTGTCGAGCAGGACGTTGGCAGTGAGCGCGTTCGCAAAGCGCAGCAGATCGCCGGTCGTCGACCAACCGCCACCCGCGGACGTGCCGCGATACAGGAGGATGTCGAGATTTGGCACCGGCTCGGTCGTGCGAAGCCGCGTGTAGCCGACCGCGCCGATCGGCTCGTCGATGATCGGTGCGCTTGTCGAGGTCATGCCCGCCGGGGCGTAGACGAGCTCCGCGACGGCGTCGAAGTAGGACTTGCCGGTGACGCGCTCGATGATCGCGCCGAGCAGCACGAACCCGTAGTTCGAGTACTGCCAGCACTCGCCCGGTGCGTGGGTGAAATGCGCGAAGAGGGAGAAAGATCGCACCGACGAAGACAAGCTCAACATCCGCGCCTGGAAGCAGTGCACCGATCAGGGGGTCGACGTCAACGCCCACCAGATCCTGATCGGCGGCAAGCCAGCGACCGGCGCCGAGGTCGAGAACAAGATGGGCGAAGAGATGGGCAAAGGCTCACTGCGGACCTATCAGCTGGTAGCGGCCAAGGACTGGATCGATGAGTTCCGTGGCACGGTGGTGCTCCCCGGACCGTCCGGGGCAGACATCATCGGTCATGGCTACACCGAGAACAGCAGCGGCACGAGCGTGACGCTATCGTCCGGCACCGATACGATCGCCATCGATGCCGTCGCGCCGGCCACGGTGGGCAGCCTGTTCGCCTCCGAGAAGGCGGTGGCCAATGCGATCATGCTCGGCACCAATCGCCCGCACTACGTTGAGGCGGCGCTGTGGCGCGCGCTGTCGCCCGCGAGTAACCCGAGCTCGGACGCCGACGCCAAGCTCGCGGCCCTGATCACGGCGCTCGCCGCCCCGGCGCCCGCGGCCCCGGCCGGTGCCGGCGCGAAGCCGAAGAAACCAGCCGCGCACCACTACACCGCCGCCGACGTTGCCGCCGCGGGGCGACACGCACCTCTGCGATCGAGCTGAACCCGCGAAGCGGCCGTGACTGGCCGACGATCCTCGGCAAGCGCCACTAATCTGGGTACGGATCTCCCAAGCGGGTGATCGGGGCACGTGCGCTGGGCTGATCGGCGTTGTGTGCCGAGATCCACGAGGTCACCGGCCCGGCGCGGCGCTCGCGTGGCGCTGTCGGTGCTGGTCCGACACGGGGTACCGATCGTGTCAGGCATTCAGATCCGAAAAATACCCAGGTGGCTTCCGTGCAGGGTTGCAGCTTTTTGCCACTACCGGAACGCATCGCCGGGCGGTAGACCCCTTGAAACCCACTGATTGATGTTGGGGAGGAAAAGGGCGAGTCATGAGCACATGTGGAAGGTTATTTCACGCAGATAAGGTGTACGCATATTATGTTGCAGCGAAGAAGCACGTCGTTATCGCGGCCGACGTGATCCTGAATCCGACGGCAGATCATGTCCACATCTGCCCCAATCCGATCGCGATGCCGCCATCCCACGAATTTCTCGTGATCGGCACGACCAGTGAGGGCATTCATCCGGCGCTCGCGGTGATCCGCCGGGTGTCGTACTCGTATCCGTCGGACCGCATCCCGAAGAGCGTGATCGTCTATTCGGCCGGGGTCGACGCGCCCATGCGGCAGGAGGTGCCGGTGTCGTCGACCCCACCGGAGCCGCTGGCCAGCTCGCCGGCGGACGCCCCGCAGACGAACGACGCGCAGGCCGACGATGCGCAGGCCGACGCCAAGCCGTCGCCGGGATCGGTCGAGGTGACCGGTTACTCCCCGACGTTCTCGTTCGAGCAAGCCGTGCAGGATGCCCTGGCACAGGCCACCGCGAAGCTCCCGGTGCCGCCGCGCAACCCCGATGTCTCGGTCGACATCGACATCAAGGACATCTTCGCGCGCACCGGCGGCAATATCCGACCCGGCCTGTTCGTACGCGCGACCGCCAAGTAGCGCGGCAGGCCGCGACGACCGCCATCTCCGCGGCGGTTCTCCCGGCCGAGCCCGTGCCCTACAATGCGGCATGCGCATCCTGCTGGTTCGCCACGGCGAGTCGCTCGGTAACATCGATCCGCGGGTCCACGCGACGACGGCCGATCACGCCGTGCCGCTGTCCGACCGCGGGAAGGCGCAGGCGCGCCAGGCCGGCGCGCTCGTGGCCAACCACCTCGAGGAGCAGCTCGGGGCCGATCGTCCCCACGTCCGGCTGTGGGTCAGCCCGTACCACCGTACGCGGCAGACCGCCGACGCCGTGATGGAGACCGCGCGCGACCGGATCACCGATCGCGTCGAACACGTCCTTCTGTGCGAGCAGCAGTTCGGCCTGTTCGACGGCGTGCCCGAGGCCGAGTTGCCCGAGCGGTTCCCGCGCGAGTTCGGCTATTACGACATGCAGTGCCGGTTCGGCGGCAAGTTCTGGGCGCGGATGCCGCAGGGCGAGAGCCGGTTCGACGTCGCCAAGCGGATTCACCAGGCGTTCGGCACGTTTCACCGCGACTCGACCGAGCACGGCATCCACGACATCGTCGTGATCTGCCACGGCGTCACGCTGCGCGCGTTCGTCATGATGTGGTGCCACCTGTCGCCCGAGTGGTTCGAGGCCGAGGCCAACCCGAACAACTGCGCCATCCGCTTGATCGACGGCGGCGCCGACAAGGGCTACGTGTTCGCCGGCTTCTCGCGCGACGTCCACGGGTGAAACGCTCGGGGCCGCGCTGCGTCCCCCGGGCGCGTCGATTCGGGCCCCCGCCGGCGTGTCTACTTGCCGAGCAGGTGCTTCTCGAAGAACGCGATCGTGTGGCCGATCGCCAGCACGATGTTGCCGCGCTTGGCCGCGCCGTGGCCCTCGTCGGGGAACAGGATGAGGCCGCCGGGGATCTTGCGCTGCTCGAGCTGCTTCTCGATCTGCAGGCTCTCGCCGACCGGCACGCGCGGATCGTTGACGCCCTGGATCAGCATGAGCGGCGCCTTGATCTTGCCGGCGTGCGTGATCGGCGACAGCTGGACGAGCGCCTCCTTGTCCTTGACCGGATCGCCGTACTCCGAGATCCGCAGGATCCGGCGATACGGTGAGGTGTTGGCCAGGAACGAGACGAGGTTCGAGATGCCGACCTGCTCGGCGCCGGCGTCGTACGCCCCGGCGAAGTAGCTCATCGCCATGAGGACCGCGTAGCCGCCGTAGCTGCCGCCGGTCACGCCGATCTTGGGGACCTTGCCGTCCTTGCCCCAGCTCGCGCGGATGAACTTCGAGGCGTCCTCGATGTCGGTGATGATGTTGAGCCGCCGGGGGCCGTCGTCGGCGTGCAGCCACGCCTTGCCGTAGCCGGCCGAGCCGCGCACGTTGGGTTGCACGAACGTGAAGCCGGCATCGACGAACATCTGGGCGCGGGTCGAGAACCCGGGCCGCGCCTGAGCCTCGGGCCCGCCGTGAAACTCGACGACCACCGGGCACGGGCCCTCGCACCTCGCCGGCCGCCGCACGAACATCGGGATCCTGGTGCCGTCGCGCGCCGGGTAGTACTCGAGCGTCGCCTTGGCGAACGTCCTGGGATCGATCTCCGGCGTGCTCGGCGCCCGCCAGGTCGTGAGCTTGCCGGTCTGCCAGTCGTACGTCACGGTCTGCGGCGGGACCGTCGAGCCCTCGAGCGAGAGCTCGGCGAACCGGCCGTTCGGCGAGACGCTGGCGAGCGCGACGTTCTCCGCGGCGGGGAGCTTGGGCAGGCTGAGCGGCTTGCCGGTCCTGGCGTCGAGCACGGCGAGCTTCAGGTAGCCGTCCTCGTTGATCCGGTAGTAGATCCGCGTGCGCGCGCGGTCGATCGTGAACGCCTCGACGTCGTGCTTGAGCTCGCCCGTGATCGGCGTCAGCTTGCCCGCCTCGAGCGAATACAGCCGCTGGTAGTCGCCGAGCTTGTTGGTGCGGACCAGGATCTGTCCGGGCCGGGCGCCGTAGGCGACGCTGTACTCCTCGACCTCGCCCTGGCCAAGGATCGGGGTCAGCTTCCTGGCCGGCAGGTCGTACTCGTAGATCTCCTGCTGCGTGCTGCCGAGCTCCTTGACCAGGAGCCACGTGTCGCCCTTGTGATCGGCGATCTCCCACAGGCCCTTGTCGTCGAACAGGGTCGTGCGCTTCTCGGTCGCGAGGTCGTAGCGATAGATCGCGTACGACGCGGGATCCTTGTCATTCGCCCGGATGTACAGCGACTTCGAATCGTCGCTGATGTACTGCAGCTGGGTCTGCACCTTCGGCGTGTGCTGGACGACCTTGAGCGGGCCGCCCTCGAGCCCGAGCAGGTAGACGCCTGCGTTCTCCTGACCGCCCACGTCGCGGCTCACGACGACGAACGAATCATCGGGCGCGATGGCGACCACGTCGGTGCGATCTTCGCCGCCGGTCAGCTGGACCGGGAACTTCATCGGGCCGTCCTGCCGGAAGATCTGCGCCGTCCCGGTGATCCGCGCCGAGTAGATCTGGCGATCACCCTTCGACGTGCTGAGGCCGGCCTCCGCGCCGCGGACATCGAGCATGGTCTGGATCCGGCGCGACACGCGCTCCTCGAGTGCTGCCGGGGCGTACTTCGCGATCTCCTGTGGCGACAGGCTCTCCGCACCGAGCCCGGAGTACCCCACAGATTTCTGATCCGGTTTCGGTGGTACCTGCGCCGGAATATCTGCTAATACGGAGGTTGCGGCGAAACACAGCGAGAGGGTGAGCCAGCGTGTCATGGCGGGGAAATTAGCCCCGGCAACCACGGGCTACCAGCAGATTGCGCACGGTTGCGCCAATCCTGTCGCACCTGTCGCATCCTGTCCTAAGCAAGATTGGCAGGCAGGGTCCGCAGGCAGCTTCGACAGGCAGCCTCGACAGGCAGCTCCGACAGGGTCACTTCCACCGCCCGACCCAGCGTTGCCTACGTGGGATCTATCACGAAGTCGTTGTGTGCGATCGGCTGCGCGGGCTTATCGGGGCCCAGCTGGATCAAGGCGGTATCGAGCTCGACCAGGTGCGCCGCGGTCAGCTGCAGCACGTGCTCGTTCGGTTGATACGTGGTGCGGTACGGATAGACCACCTTGGGCGTTGTCGTCATCTCGATGTGCGCGCCGAGCACGTGGCTGATCGGGCGGGTCGCCGCGAACCGGGCCAGGCGATGCATGCTCGCGCGATACGCCGACCAGTCGCGAATGAACAGCAGGCCCGGATAGAGCGAGTCACCGGTCAACAGCAGGCCAGTCTGGCGATCGTAGATCGCGATGTGGGTTGTCTCGTGCCCGGGAATCGCGATCACCTCGAGCGGGCGATCGCCGAGCTCGTGGTGGCCAACGGTCTCGGGCCAGGTCGTGATCCCGAACGCCGCTTGCTGGGCGGCCACCGTGTTCGCGACCACCGTGATGCCGGGCTGGCCGGCGAACTGACCGTCGGACGCCGTGTGATCGCCGTGCGCGTGCGAGTGGGCCACGAGCAGCGGCCGCGCTCCGATCAGGCCCTTGATCGTCTCGCGCAGCGCCGGCGTGTCGATCGCGCCGGTATCGAGCGACAGCGCCGCCTGGGTCCCGATCAAGAGGTACACGAAGGGCGCCTCGAAGTTCTGGCACTTGTTCTGGCGAATGATGTAGGTCGTCGCGTTGTAGGCGTGAACCTGGACGTCCGGATCGGTGTTCTGCGTGCAGTCGGCGGAGCCGTGCATCCAGGAAACCGCGAGCGAGCCCGGCACCAGGCCGCGGACCGCGCCATCGGGCGCGTCGGCCTTCGCGCCACCCGGGGGCATGCCGCCGCAGCCCCAGAGCCCTGCGATCGCGAGCAACGCAACATACCGGCCTGCCCCGGCAACGGCCTCGATCGTGAGCGCGCGCATGCCGCATCATACGCAACGCGCGGCGCGGGTCCCGATCCGGGACCCGCCATCGACGTGATCTTGGTAGGGATCGCTACGGCGCGCGATGGCCACGGACCCTCGGCGCACGCGCTCTAGCGCGGCGGTGTGATCTTGGTATGCAACCCCACGAAGCGATCATCGACGGTGGCTACGACCAACACAGCGATCCGATTTTGGCCGAGACAGCGCCCCGACAGCCAACGTATATACGCAGCCATGTCGAAGCTACCTCTGTCGCGTTTCGCCCTCGCGCTGGCACTGACCACTGCCTCCTTGATTCCGTCCTGCAGTACGGCGGGCTCCGACAAGGAAGATCCGCAGAACGCCCAGACCGAGAGCGGGACCACGTCGACGTTCGCCAAGACGCGGTTTCCGATCGTCCTCGCGCACGGCCTGACGGGCTTCCGCCAGCTGTTCGGCGTGGTCGACTACTTCTTCGGGATCCCGAGCGACCTGACGTCGAGCGGCGCGCAGGTGTTCGTCACGCAGGTCAGCGCGGCCGGCTCGGCCGAGGAGCGCGGCGAGCAGCTCCTCCAGCAGATCGAGTTCATCGCGGCGTCGACCGGTGCCGGCAAGGTGAACCTGATCGGCCACTCGGAGGGCGGGCTCGACGCTCGCTACGTGATGGGGGTCCGTCCAGACCTGATCGCCTCGCTCACCACGGTCGCCACGCCACACCTGGGCGCCGATCTCGCCGACTTCCTGGTCAATAACCTCGCCCCGGATGGCAGCTTCGGCCAGGCCGTCCTGGCGGTGTTCGGCAACAGCCTCGGCACGATCATCGACCTGTTCACCGGCAGCCCCGAGCCGCAAGACGCGATCGGCGCGCTGCACTCGCTGTCGTCGGCCGGCGCGACCGTGTTCAACCAGAAGTTCCCGGCAGGGCTCGCCGCGACCCGCTGCGGCGCGACCCCCACCACGGCGAACGGCATCCCGCTGTTCTCGTGGGCCGGCTCGAGCACGCTGACCAACATCCTCGACGTCTCCGACCCGGCGCTCGGCCTGTCGTCGCTGGTCTACTCGGAGGACTCGGACGGCCTCGTCGGCCGCTGCAGCAGCCACTTCGGCAAGGTCGTGCGCGACAACTTCTCGATGAACCACCTCGACGAGGTCAACCAGCTGTTCGGCCTGACCTCGATCTTCGAGACCAGCCCGGTCTCGGTGTTCCGCTCGCACGCCAACCGGCTCAAGAACGCGGGGCTGTGATCCCGTGAGCCGCCGCCGGACCCTCGCGATCGGCGGCGTCGCCCTGGCCGTCGTGGGCGGCATCGCCTGGCGCGCCTTGCCTGCGCCCGGCGACTCGCCTGCCCGCGAGGCGGTGAGCCGGCACAGCCCCGGCGGCACCGCGGCCACCACCACCGCGCCTCCGGAATCGGCGCCGCCCCCGGCTCCCGCGGCCGGCGAGGTCGCCCCGCCGGCGACCCTGCCCGGCTCGCTCGAAGGCAGCGAGCCCGACGGCGCCGTGGAGGCCGATGCCGGCGGCCACCTGATCATCACCATCGAGCTGCGCCGGCTGTTCGATCACTTCCTCGCCGCCTCCGGCGAGGAGTCGGTCGCCACGATGCGCGCGCGCATCATCGCCGTCCTGCACGCGCGGCTGCCCGACGTCGCCGCCGCCGAGGCGATCGCGATCCTCGACCGCTACCTGGCGTACCGCGACGCGGCGCGGCGCCTCGTGCCACCGTCGTCCGATCTGAGGGCCGGGCTCGACCAGATTCACGCTCTTCGGAGCAAGATGTTCTCGCCCGCCGTCGTCCAGGCGTTCTTCGCCGACGAAGAGGCCGCCACCTACGCCGCGCTCGCCCGCCGCGACGTCCTGACCGATCCGAGCTTGTCGCCCGCCGAGCGCGACCGCCGCCTCGCCGAGATCGACGCGCGCACCCCGCCCGCCGTGCTCGCCGCCCGCGCCGCGGCCACCGCGCCGCTCGACGAGCTGAACCGCGAGGCGCAGCTGCGCGCCGCCGGCGCCTCCGACCAGGAGATCACCGCCGCGCGCACCGCCGCGCTGGGGGCCGACGCCGCGGCGCGCCTCGCCGATCTCGACCGCGCCCACGCCGCCTGGGACGCCCGGCTCGCGCAGTTCCGTGCCGAGCGCGCCGCCGTGCTCGCCGATCCCGCCCTCGGCGACGCCGAGCGCCAGCAGCGCCTCGACGATCTGCTCGCGCGATCATTCACCGCGGCCGAGCGGCTCCGCGTCGAGGTGCTCGATCGCATCGCGGCCGGCTCCGGCCGGCGCTGACCTCCCGCCGCGACAGATCAGGCCAGCGGGGAGGGTCACAACCTCGACGCCCGCGCGGGATTTGTTAGACTGAACGGCGCAATGGCAAACAAGCTCAAGGTCGGCGTCCTCGGCGCCACCGGCATGGTCGGGCAGCGGTTCGTGGCCTTGCTCGACGCCCACCCGTGGTTCGACGTCACCGTGGTCGCGGCGAGCGCGGCGTCGTCCGGCAAGTCGTACGCCGACGCCGTGGCCGGGCGCTGGACCCTGCCGACCCCGATCCCGGACGCGGCCGGCCGGCTCACCGTCGGCAACGCGGCGGACGTCCCGGCCATCGCCGGCCAGGTCGACTTCGTGTTCTGCGCGGTCGACATGACCAAGGAGGCGACGGCCAAGCTCGAAGAAGACTACGCCCGCGCCGAGACCCCCGTGATCTCGAACAACTCGGCGCACCGCTGGACGCCCGACGTGCCGATGATGGTCCCCGAGATCAACGCCGACCACGCCAAGATCATCGAGGCGCAGCGGCGGCGGCTCGGCGCCAGGCGCGGCTTCATCGCGGTGAAGCCGAACTGCTCGATCCAGAGCTACGTCCCTGCGATTCACCCGCTGCTCGGCTTCGGCCCCACCAAGATCGCCGTGTGCACCTACCAGGCGATCTCGGGCGCCGGCAAGACGTTCGAGAGCTGGCCCGAGATGGTCGACAACGTGATCCCGTTCATCAAGGACGAGGAAGCGAAGTCCGAGAACGAGCCGCTCAAGATCTGGGGCTCGATCGCAGGCGGCAAGATCCAGCCGGCGACCACGCCGGTGATCACCGCGCAGTGCCTGCGGGTGCCCGTCACCGACGGTCACATGGCCGCGGTGTTCGTCGCGTTCGAGCGCAAGCCGTCGAAGGACCAGATCCTGTCGGCGTGGAAGGAGTTCGGCGGCAAGCCGCAGCAGCTCGGGCTGCCGAGCGCGCCCAGGCCGTTCCTCCACTACTTCGAGGACGACGCGCGCCCGCAGACCAGGCTCGACCGCGACGCCGGCAACGGTCAGGCGGTCACGATCGGCCGCCTGCGCCCCGATCCGATCTTCGACTGGCGCTTCGTCGCGCTGTCGCACAACACGGTCCGTGGCGCCGCCGGTGGCGCGGTGCTCACGGCCGAGCTGCTGATGAGTGACGGCTACCTCACCGCCAGGTAGGTAGTCATCTTCCCGACGTTTCGGGCACCTCCCCCAGCGCTGCTGCGGTGACACACCACGAATGAGGCCGGGGCGCACAGTTAGGTCACGCGGAACGTGAACCTATGGCATGTCCGCCGTGGCCTCGCGCTTGCACATACATTTCCACGGCAAACATATGTGGAAGCACGAACATATCAACGCCAGTCCGGATCCTGCCGCGCAACCTGCCGCGATGCCTGGAACAACGCTGTCGTTCCGGGGCTTCAAGGCGACGGATCAAGACGAGGTTGTAAATCTCCTCAGCATCGGGCGCCCCCGCGATTACCTGAACCTCAAGTCGACTATCTTCGACTGGCAATTTCACGGTAATCCCCACAGCGACGGACGTAGCCCGTTCCTGGTCGGCGTGCTCGACGATGGCCACATCGTGGCGCTGAACGGGTTCATGCCCGTCCAGATCCGGTTCCACCACCAACCGATGCTCGCCAGCTGGAGCTGCGACACGTACGTCTCCCCCAGCTATCGTGGCCGGGGCTTCGGAAAGGCCCTGCTTTCGTGCGTCTCGAACGCCGCCCCGATCATGCTGGGCTACGGGATCAGCGACATGAGCGATCCCATTCTAGCCCGGCAGGACTGGCGACTTCATCCAGACATCGTGCTGCTGTTCTATCATGTAGCCGAGGAGGGGCTCACCGGGCACCTCAAGAACTTCGGCTCGCGGCTCGGCCGGCTCAGGAGCGGTCACGCGCACTCGTATCCGATCGAGATCACCTGCGAAGACCACCGGCCGTTCTCCGCCGAGGTGGGTGAGCTATGGGCGGAGAGCAGGTCAGGCTACACCAGCACCGTCGAGCGCGATCCGGCCTACCTGAACTGGAAATATTATCAACACCCGTTGAACCGCTACATCTCGTATTTCGCTCGCAGCCAGGGGCGGCTACAAGGTCTGATGATCGCGCGCCATGATCCGGAGGAGTCGGTGATCGTCGACTACTGTGGTCCGGCCCAGGACTCCCACCTGATGTGTGAGCTGGCGGCCGCCGCGGTCGAGGATCTCCGCCACCGCCAGACCATGCGTGTCCGCTGCGAGACGACCCACGCCCCGATGGTCGACGCGCTGAGCCGGGCGGGCTTTCTGGCCTCACGTCATCCCTCGCGGTTCCGCGTCCGCTCGAACCTCGCCGACTTCGATGTCCTGGGCGGCTGGTTCCTCATGACCGGGGACAGTGACAACGACCTCCTGCCCATGGTGGACGCCAAGGCCTCACGAAAATCACCCGGCTTGCACCATTAGCGGGCGCCTGAGCACCAGCGTGCGAGGTAGGCGCGCAGGTGCAGCTTGCGCAGGGTCGCCCGCGACGACATGTAGCGGATGCTGCCGAAGATCGGCCGGATCGGCGCCCACGGCCGATCGAACCGGCCGAAGATCCAGAAGATGCCGCTGCAGGAGTTCGGATCGCGGCCGTCGACGGCGTACTTGTTGTTGAGCTCGATCAAGGTCGCGAGGGCCACGCGCGGCGACCGCGACCACTCGAGGACCTTCTTGCCCCACAGCATGCGCAGGTAGGTGTGGATGCGGCCCTCGGCGACGAGCTGGCGTTGCGCGGCGTTCCACACCGGGTCCTGGGTCTGGGCGGCCTCGAGCGCGCGGCGCGCGTAGATCTCGGGACGGTGATCGGCGGCATGCTCGGCGAGCGTGCGCTTCGCCCACGCGGGCAGCGAGGCGTAGCGGTCGTGGTCGGCGCGGTGAAAGCAGAAGCCGTAGCCGAGCTCGCGCCACGTGATGAGCTGATCGAGGAAGGCCTCGGAGGCCGCCGGCAGGCCCCACCAGCCCGAGCGGCCACCGGTGGGCCGGTCGGCGAGCCGCGAGGGATTCCAGTTCGCCGCCCGCCACACCCGCGCGACGATCTCGTGCGCGGACACGTGGCCGAAATGCAGATACGGCGACAGGCCGCTCGCGACGTCGTCATCAGGGTGGTTGCGCCCCTCGCCGTAGCGCGCGAGCTTTCCCGCGATGAAGTCATCGAGCGCGGCCCCGGCGGCGACCGCGCCGCCGCGATAGCCAACCGGCGCGACGGTGTGATCGATCGCGAGGGCGGCGAGCGCGGCCGGCTCCGCGGCGAGGAGCGCGGCCGGCGCGGGTCGCCAGCGCCGGAGGATCGACCCGGGCAGCGAGGCGTGGGCGACGGCACGCGGCAGCTCGGCGAGCGGGCGCGCGGCCGGGACATCGAGGAGGTGAGGGTGGATCGTCGTCTGGAGGTGGCGGCGAAACGCCCGCGCGGTCGCGAACGCCTGGCCGGCGGCGCGCAGCGGCAGGATCCCGTTGCCGTCGACCTGCTCGAGCCGCACCGGCAGGGCGGCGCCCGCCGCGGCGACCATGCGCGGCAAGAAGAAGCCCGGCTGCTCGTCGGTGACGATCAGGCGGGCCCGCCGGGCGAGCGCCGCGAGCAGACCCGCCCCATCCCCCGGCGCCGGCTCGACATAGGGCAGGTACGTGACGCCCGCGGCGGCGAACGCGCGCGCGTTGTCGGCCATCCCGTGCAGCACGAAGGCATGGAGGCGGTCGCTCGCCCACCGGTAGCCGGCGCGCAGCGGCTCGAACACGACCAGCGGGCGCCCCAGCTCGACCGCGCGCGCGATCGCGTGATCGAGCCCGAAGCTCCACGCGGTGCGCCGCGCGGCGATCATCCAGTACAGGACGTAGTCGCCGCCGCGGGCGATCGCGGCGCGGTTGACCGCGGTCACGCGCAAGGCAGCGGTGCTGGCGTCCACGCTCCCTGTATGTCACGGCCCGGAAGCCCCACGCAGCGGGCGAGGCTCGCGGTCGATGGCGAAGCCCCGGCTGGTTCCGGGTTACTCGCGTGAGTGTCGGTGATGGACCTACGCGGCCAAGGCCGACGACGAGCCCTCCAGGCTGTCACGCGACGCGTGGATCAACCTGTTCCTGGTCGCCGGGTTCTACTTCTTCGCGAAGTTCATCCGCTACGGCGTGTGGTCGTGGGCCTCGTTCTTCCTCGCCGACTTTTATCACCTCGACGACAGCGATGCCGCCCTGTACTCGACCCTGTTCGACGTGTTCGGCATCCCGGGCGTCATCGTAACCGGGTGGCTGTCCGACCGGTACTTCGGCAGCCGGCGCGGTGAGATCTCGCTGATCATGATCCTCGGCATGGTGGTCTCCACTGCCCTCTTGATGGCGTTCGCCGGCACGAGCGTCACGGTGTTCGTCGTGCTGCTCGCCGCGGTCGGGTTCACGCTGTTTGGCCCCGACGCGCTGCTCACCGGCGCCGGGACGATGGACATCGGCAGCCGGCGGCTCGCGACGTTTGCCGCCGCCTCGATCTCGGGGTTCGGCAGCCTCGGCGCGGTCGTCCAGGAGGTCTTGATCTCGCGGGTCTACCACCCCAAAGAGGACGGGCTCCTACCGATCTTTTCCATGCTGTTCGGGAGCGCCGCCCTGGCTGCATTATTCTGCGGCGCCCTGGTGTGGCGTAACCGGCGCGGAGGGAAAGGCATCTGAGCCCACATCGGTGATACCCTCGAGACGGTTGAGGGCGCCCTCGATCCTCATTGTTCACCCGGATCACAAGACCCAGCGCACCGTACAGCGGGTCCTGGGAGCGACGGGCTATCGCATCGACGTTGCCGATGACCTCGCACAGGGCGTGCGGCTGCTCACGCACCTCGAGCCGGTCCTCGTCGTGGTCGACGGCAGCGCGATGACGTCGGCCAACGTCAAGCAGTTCTTCACGGCCGCCAAGACGCGCGGCGCCGAGTCCTGCATGACCCTGGTCGGCGCGGCGCAGCTCGAGCAGATGCCCAGGGTCCTGGGCCTCGGAGCCGTGACCAACCTGCTCGTCCACCCGATGCCGGTGCTCGGCGAGGAGCTGACCATCACCGCCCAGAAGCTGATCCGCAGCGACCTGTTCGGGGCGGAAAAGTACCTCTTGTGGGGCACCAAGCTGAACGCAACCACCTTGACCCGGGCGAGCCAGCGCTCGCAGCTCGTCAGCGAGCTGGCCGAGCAAGTCCGCGGGCGTGGCCAGAGCGCACGGGTGGCCTCGATGGCGATGCTGGTGACCGACGAGCTGCTCTCGAACGCGGTCCACAACGCGCCGATCGACGCGGCCGGCAAGCGCTACCGCGCCGAGCTTGGCCGCAATGGCGAGCTCGAGCTCGATGCCCGCCACCAGGTCGCGCTGCGCTGGGGCTGCGACGGGCGCTACCTGGCGATCGAGGTCACCGATCCGTTCGGCAGCCTCGACCGCGATACGATCCTGCGCGCCCTCGTCCAGAACGACGTCAAGCACTCCGGCAGCGGCGCGGGCATGGGCATCGCGCTAACCTATCGATCCTGCGACCATCTGGTGTTCAACCTGGCACCGGGGAAGCGCACCGAGGTCATCGCCCTCATCGACGTCCGCTTCCCGCACAGCGAGCGGGTACCTGCATCATCCTACAACGTCTTCGTGGAGCGCAGTTAGATGTCCGAAACCCGCGGCCGCATATCGATCGAACCCGAGGGGGACGTGCTCGTGATCAAGGGCGCGATCGACGAGTCTGCCGAGCTGACGGCCCTCCTCGAGCGCGCGCAGGGCCGCCGGCTGGTGCTCGATCTGGGCGGCGTCACGTTCATCAACTCGCTCGGGGTCCGCGACTGGATCCGCATGCAGGCCGGGGCCCAGCGCGCCGGGATCGCCGTCGAGCTACGCCGGGTGGTCGAGCCACTCATCCACCAGCTCAACATGATCATCGCGACCCGGGGCGCCGCCCGGGTGACCTCGTTCTTCGCCCCGTACGCCTGCGACGGGTGTGGGCGGGAGGACTCCCTGCTGATCGACGCGGTCACCCACGCCCAGGGGCTGGCCCAGCTCGAGCCGCCGGTGATGACCTGCGCCGAGTGCGGCGCCCAGATGGCGTTCAACGACTTCCCCGAGCGTTACTTCTCGTTCCTCTCGGTGTAAAAGCACCCGTGCTCGAGTCGTTCGCCCAATGGATCCAGGATGTCGTCAAGGCGCTCGGTTACCCCGGCGTGTTCCTGTTCATCACCCTCGAGAGCACGCTGATCCCGATCCCGTCCGAGATCGTGATGCCGTTCGCCGGGTACATGGCGTCGAAGGGTACGTTTTCGCTACCCGTGATCCTCATCATCAACAGCACCGCGGCGCTGCTCGGATCCGGCATGTGTTACGGGATCGGCGTCGTCGGTGGCAAGCCATTTCTCGAGAACTATGGCAAGTACTTCCTGGTTCGCCAGCACGACATCGCGAAGACCGAGGCGTTCTTCGCCAAACATGGCAAAAAGACGATCCTGATCGGCAGGTTCCTGCCCGTGATCCGGCACGTCATCTCGGTCCCGGCCGGTATCGCCCGGATGCCCCTGCCCGGGTTCTTCCTGCAGACCTTCCTCGGATCGACGATCTGGGGGGGGGCCCTGATCCTGCTCGGCTACTACGTCGGCGCGAACTGGGAGGCGTTCTCCAAGCCGCTCAAGCGGGTCGATCTACTCATCGGCGCCCTCCTCGTGCTAGGCCTTGTGGCATTGGGGATTCGGTTCATGGTACGTCGGCGGCGTGAACGGCTTGACAATGCCGGCTGACGTTGCGCGCTCACACCAAGCCAGGCGTTCACACCGAGCCAGGTAGCCATCCGTGTCGTATCCCGGTCGTCACCCCACAGAGCCTCCCGTGCTCGCGCCGATCACGGCGCCGCCGGCTGCGCCTGCGCCTGCGACGACGACGACGCCTGCGACGACGACGACGACAACGACAGCGGCGCAGGTCGTGCTAGCTTCTCCGGGCATGACGCTGTCAGCCCAAGCTGTACAAGCCTTGGGAAGCAGCGTCCTCGATCGACATGAGACCGAGCTGATCGAGCAAGCGCTGGCCGCGGTCGCGGCGCACAGCCCGGCCGACGCACAGATCCTGCAGGGCTTGATCGTCGAGCTCAAGTCGACCTCCGAGCTGCTCGACCGCCAGCGTCCGCTGCGCCGGCCGACCGCGCTGGGCGGTGAGGCCCGCACCGAATCGACGTTGATCGAGCACTTGTGCACGATCGACGGGCTGTCGGGCGATCTCGCACTGCCGCTCAAGGCGACCCAGTCGCGCACCTACTTGCTTACCAAGATCAACTTCCTCCGCGGGTTCGTGAAGGCGACCTCGGTGCTGGTCGACGTGCCGGGCACGGCGCGGATGACCCACGACCTGCGTGAGGAACTCGCGCAGTCGATCTACACGCTGCTCGCCGAGGAGCTGTTCCTGGCGCTGCTCCGCAAGCCCGACGTCTCGCGCCGCACCAAGCAGCGCGCCGCCGACCAGCTGATCACGGTGTGGGATGACGCCGCCCTCGAGATCGACGACTTCGCGCCCTTGCTCGAATCGGCGTGGCACGCGCGCAACCGGATCAACAGCGCCTACGGCACGCTGCTCGGCGCGACCGAGACGTTCCGGCTGGTCCGCGAGGACTGCAGCCCCGAGGTCCTCGAGTTCTTCGGCCGCGAGGGCATGAGCACCGACGAGAGCGCCGCGTTCGAGGAGTTCCTGTTCAACATGACGAGCGAGGAGCTCGCCACGCTGCGCCGCGCGATGCAGCAGCAACACCTGTCGTCGGCCGGCCCGGCCTGGGCCGCCGAGGTCCTCGGGCGGCAGATCGAGGAGCTCGAGCACTCGCACGAGATCGATCCGATGGCGCTCTACCGCAGTTACCAGCGCCGCCAGCTGGCCGCGGACTTCCGCATGATGTCGAACGCCCCCGGCCCGCGCCGCACCGCCGAGGGGTACCTGATGGTCTACCTGCTCGATCAACAGTAGGGAGCAGCAGGCCGCCGCTGACTCGCTAGACCGTACCCGCGGGTTTCTGAGGAGCCGGCGCCGCGGCGAGGTGCTTCTCGATCATCTTCGCGAGCGCGGGGATCGCTTCGACGACGTTCCGCTTGGCGCCGTCACGCATCCGGCCGTACATCTTCTTGGCCGTCGTGTGCGACGTCCTCTCGGCCCGACCGTCTGTGACCGATAACAGATCCTCGGCGACGTCGTCGCCGCGGGCGATCATGTAGTCGGAGAACGTCGAGGTCTTCTGGGCCAGCCACTTGTCGTAGTGCGGCTGGATCTTCCCGAGCCACTCGTCGAGCATGCCATCGACGGTCTCGGGGATGAACCGCTTCTTGATCGCCTTGATCGTCGCGTAGGCGCTCTTGATGACGAAGCCCTTCTGCTTGACCTGGCCCTCGATCAGATCGACGCAGTCTGCGAGCACGAGTGGCCGAACCGGATCCTTGGCGAGCATGTCGACGAGACTTGGCATCCACGCATCCTTCCTAAGCGATGCGCGTACCATAGTGCCCTGGGCGCGAGGCGTCCAGCGCGCGGCGGAGGCGTTGTCCTGGTGCCGCGCCGCGCGGCCGTCCGTCGGGCGACGGGGCGCAGGTCAGGCGCGGATCACGGGGTGTCCGGAAACGTGACGCCGTAGCGGGCACACCGGGTCCGCATCTGCTGCTGGTCGCCCGGCGGCAGGTTCCGGAAGTGGGTCTGCGCGGACGTGGAATCGCCGTCCTGGCACGATGCTGAGACCATGATGCGCAGCATGCGGATGTTGGTCGGATCCCGGCCGAGCACGCGGCTGGCAAGCGCCTTGGCGCTCTCGAAGTCACTGCGGTCGTAGGCCTTGTTGGCCTCGTCCATCACGGCGTCGAGCTTGGGCCCCTCGAGCGCGGCTTCGCGATCGAGCGGCGGGCCGATGATCACCTGCGGCACCCCGGTGACCACGGTGACCGAGTTGTCCGGGGGAGGCGAGGGCGTCGGGGTGGGTGGGGCTTTCGGGCGGTGGTGCGCAACCGGTGGCGTACCCGGGGCGACCGGTTGCGGTGCCGGGGCCGCCTGAGAGATCTCGGGCAGCGCCGGTTGCCCGCGCACCTCGATGAACAGGTACACCCCGAGGCCAAGGATCGCCACGGCAAGGATGGGCAGGACGGCCTGTCGAACGGTCACTCGTACCCAATAGCATGCGCTGCAACGAACTTCCAACGCCTCTCCGTCACGCGCACCGACGGTGACTCACCGAGCCAGCGTTGACACATCGACGCTGGCAGGCTGATAGTTCGGCGTCATGACGAAGCGTCAGCCGTGGTTCGGCCTCGCCGGGGCCCTCCTGCTCGCAACGGCGGCGGGCTGCGGTGACAACACAGAGCAGTGCGGCCCCGGGACCACCGAGATGAACGGCCTCTGCGTCCCGGGCGCCATGACCACCTGCGGCGATGGCACCATGCTCGACCATGGCCAATGTGTGATCGATCCCGCGTCCTGCCAGGCGGGCACGGTCCTGATCGCCGATCGCTGCGTCGATCCGGCGAATGGCCTGGTCATCGATCTCGAGGAGAGCCCCGAGCCCAACGGGACCGGGATCGTGAACGGCGTCGAGGCCAGCGCCTCGCCCGCCGGCATCATCGCGCTCAAGCCGGCCGGCCAGACGTTCGTCGTCCACGGCCACATCACGCCGTTTCGCGACGCCGACGGCGACGGTCAGCTCGATCCCGACTTCGATACCTACCTGCTCACGGTCCCGGGGCCGACGCTCCTCCGCGTCACGGTCGATGGCACCGGCGGCACGCAGGGCGCGTTCTACGCGGCCGGTGACGCCCACGGCGCCCTCCCGGCCTACGAGCGCTACGGCATGAACCTCACCGGCGATACCTCCCAGCGCCGGTTGTTCCTGCCGGTCGCCGGGGGCTACGCGCTGGTGATCGCCGATACGAGATCGCTCGCGATCGGCGGCAACCCACCGCCACCGGCGGGCTCCGGTGGC
>Ga0308175_100000400_pt1 | contig 30101 bp, 20 predicted proteins | sample PhyCR1_3_FD_203893 | JGI IMG/M metagenome (GOLD analysis project Ga0308175, IMG submission 203893) | Soil microbial communities from UC Gill Tract Community Farm, Albany, California, United States - DLSLS.C.R1 | ecosystem: Environmental > Terrestrial > Soil > Agricultural land | place: USA...
GTATATCTTCACTCCCAACCTGATCGTTGACGCGTACTACGGATATTCTCGTAATTCACCTTCCACGGCACAGCAGCGTCTGAACGAAAATCTTGGTTGGACATTGCTCGGCATCCCCGGATTAAAGAGTTCCGATATTCGGGAGGGCGGCTGGCCCGCACTCATGATTGACGGCTTCGGAGCGTCGGGCGTCAATCTGCCGGAAGCCACCATCGGGCCGTACAACAACTTCCAGCCACAGGCCTACGACAACGTGGAAAAGGAGTGGTCGGGGAACGTTACCTGGATACGCGGAAGCCATAATCTGCGGGCCGGGCTCGATTTTGATCAACAGCAGGATAACGAGAGCCAAATCCAGGCGACCTTCTGCACGTTCTGCACCGGAGCAGGAGGCTTTCAATTTTCACAAGGGACGACTCAGCTCAACGGCGGTCCCGCAGGCAACGACTACAACGCGTTCGCTTCTTTCCTGTTGGGGCTGCCTGCGAACGCAGGAAAGGTTTCGCTCTTCCCACCGCGCTATCAGAATTACAGCAACATCCTGGGCACTTACATACGGGATCAGTGGCAGATTTCCCGCAAGCTTACTCTCACGTACGGCACGCGCTGGGAATACTATCCATTTCCTACTCGCGGCAATCGCGGCATGGAGTATTACGATTCGCAGACCAACCAGATGGTGGTCTGCGGAGTCGGCGGGAACCCAAGCAACTGCGGTATCACGAAGGATACGTCCCGGTTTGCACCGAGGGCAGGGGTAGCGTGGCGCCTGACGGAAAGCACGGTGATTCGCGCCGGCTATGGACTGACAAATGATCCGACAAACCTGGGCGGCAATCTGGGCAATCGACAAAACTACCCGGATATCCTCGCAACCACGATCAATGCGCCGAACAGCTTTTCCTATGCGACGACACTACGTCAGGGGCTTCCTGCGGTAGTTCCGCCCGACTACAGTTCGGGCCGAGTCGCGTTGCCATTGACTGCCGGCGTCTTCACGGTCGACAACAACAACTACGTACGCGGCTACGTTCAATCCTGGAACGTCACGGTCGAGCAAAGGATCGGTAGTTGGACGGCCTCCGCCGGTTATGTCGCGACCCGGTCAGTGGACCCGATTTCGGCTCTCAACCTGAACTGGTCGCCGATTGGAACCGGCACGGGCGGGCAAATCCTAAATCAGCTGAATCGGCGAACCGCCATCACGAATACGATCGGAACCCAGGGAACAAACAAATACGATTCCCTGCAGGCGAGAGCGGAGCACCGGTTCGCGAAGGGCTACCAGATCTCGGGAACTTATACCTTTGCAAAAGGACTGGGATATTCGTCACAGGTGGGCATTCCGGCTTACTACCGGTTGAATTATGGCAACCTGAATGGAATTGCGAGACATACTGCCGGGCTGACACTCATCGCCGACACCCCGTTTGGCAATAACAAGAAGTGGATGCAGGACGGAATCGGCTCGAAGATCCTGGGCGGCTGGCAGCTCAATGCGATTTCCACTCTCCGGAGCGGCACTCCGTTCACTGTCACCGCTTCCAACACAACGTTGAATGCCGTGGGGTCAAACCAGTTTGGAGACTGCCTGAGCGCTCCGCAAAGGATCGGAAATATCTATCAGTGGTACGGCCCTTCGGCTTTTGCGGCGCCTTCAGCGGGACGATTTGGCACCTGCGGAACGAACAACCTGTGGGGCCCCGGGCTGATTAATCTGGACCTCGGTCTGGACCGCGGCTTTAACGTGACGGAAAGAATCGGAATCAAGTTCCGCGCCGAAGTGTTCAACGCGACGAATACGGTTCATCACTCGAATCCAAACGGCAACATTAGCAGCGGCACCTTCATGCAGGCGTTAGGCATTGCTAACACCGGCCGGGAGGGCATCGATGAACGTACGTTCCGGTTCAGCCTCAGGCTCGCGTTCTAGCAGCACAATTCACGACCGATAGGCTCCGACCGGAATTGTCCGTCGTGATAAACGGTCTCGCCTCTCACAACAGTCATCACAACTCGCCCCGTAAGCGTTTCCCCGATGTAGGGCGACAGCTTATGGCGAGTCGGTAACCCGTCAGGATCAACCTCAAAGGTTGCATCCGGATCGAAGATGACCAGGTCGGCATCATGCCCCGCAGCAATTTTTCCCTTTCTTGAGCTCAGACCGGCCAACGCGGACGGCTGCTCCGACATCCAACGGACCAGATCAGTAATGTGAAAGCCCCGCTCGCGCGCGGCCGTCCACATAGCGGGCAAGCTTACCGAAAGGGATCCGATGCCGCCCCAAGCGGCTCGAAAATCGCCCGCTTCACGGCACTTCAATGCAGGGGGGCAGGGAGAATGGTCGGTGGCAATCAGATCGATGCTGCCGGAGCGCAAAGCCTCCCAGAGCAGAGCCTGATTGATTCCCTCCCTGATGGGAGGGGCGCACTTGAATTCGGTTCTGCCGGCCGGAATGCCTTCGGCCGAGAAGTACAGGTAGTGCGGACACGTTTCGACGGTAACCGGCAAAGCTTGCGATCGCGCCATTTCGAGATCGATCAGCGCACTTCCGGCGGAAAGGTGGACAATGTGGACGCGGCAATTCGAGCTTCGAGCTAGATCAATCAGCAAACGGATAGCTTCGGTCTCCGCATCCTCCGGTCGCGAGCGCAAGTAGGTGGCGTATTCACGCCAATTCGCATCGCGAAGCCGGCAAGTCGCCTGTTGAATCGGCCCGGAAAGTTCCGCATGAGCAAGAAGGGGCAACCCCGTATCGGCAATAGCCGGCATCAACTCACATAGGTGATGGCGCTCAACCATGCTGAACTCCTCTGTCCCTGAAGGAACGAGGAAGCATTTGAACCCTTTTACGCCAGCGTTGGCCAATGCGGTAATCTCGGTCGAATTCCCGGGCACGGCGCCACCCCAAAATGCATAGTCGACGGATGCTTTGCCAGACACGGCAGCACGTTTCTCTTCTAGCGCCGCCACTGTCGTGGTGCTCGGGATGCAGTTGAGCGGCATATCAACGATCGTCGTGAAGCCTCCTGCCGCCGCGGCTTTCGTTCCCGTTTCAAAGCCCTCCCATTCGGTTCGTCCTGGCTCATTCAGGTGGGTGTGAACATCGACCAATCCGGGAAGGACCATGTGGTCACCAACATCGGTCACTGGAATAGAGTCCAAGGTCTCATTGAAGGGCGCGATATCACAGATCTCGCGGCCGGCAATGACGACAATACCCCGTTGAGTTCCCGAAGGTGTAACGATTCGGGTAGAACGCACAGCGTGAACACTATCCATGAAGCGACCTCAAGCGGCTAAATCGGCTAAAGCATGGGCCAGCACGCGCGCTCCGTCCCCGATACTTTCGGGTGCGGAATACTCGTCAGGCCGGTGGCTAACACCGTTCCTACACGGGATGAAGAGCATTCCGACGGGCGTTACCCGGGCCATGAACAATGAGTCATGATAGGCCCTGCTGATCATCTCCTTGTGAGTATATTTCTCTTTTGCACACGATTGCACGAGGGCGTTAATAATAAATTGCGCACACCTTGCGGGAGGATCTGCGTTGAGCAGTTCCGTGTGGACCTTAACGCCTCGTTTGTCCGCAATGGTTCGCGCGGCCTGTTCAACCAGACCCAACACGACATTGCGCCGTTCCGCTTCGACATCTCGTACATCAATCTCAAGTTTTACCCGGCTAGGTACGCTGTTGACTGCACCCGGGAAGACGTCACAGATGCCGGTTGTCGCCACAGTGTCCATCACGCCGGTGGACAGCGCCGCCGACTCGACGCCAAGAATCAACTCCGCAGCCGCGGTGAGGGCATCCCGCCGCTCTGGCATAAGCACAGCTCCGGCATGTCCACCTTCGCCTTCGATCGCGATTCGGAGACTCGCCGGTGCAGCAATGTCAGTCACAACGCCCAGCGCAATCCCTTCCCGTTCAAGACTCGGTCCTTGCTCAATGTGCAACTCGAGGAACGCTTCGTAGTACCCTTCCGGCAACTTCACCTCCTCCAGGTTTCCGTGGAAACCGGCGGCCGACCGGACCTCATCAAGTGTGCTTCCCTCAGAGTCGCGTAACAAACTGGCCTGTTCGGGCGCAAGCACTCCAGCCAGCAAGCGGCTTCCGAGGCAACCGAGACCAAAGCGCGTTGGCTCTTCTGATGTGAAGAGCACTAGCTCAATCGACCTTCGTGGTTGATACCCCGCCGTCTGGAGAGCCCGGATTGCTTCCAAGCCACCCAGGACGCCTACCGTGCCATCGAAACGCCCGGAATTCGGAATTGCGTCCATGTGAGAGCCGGTCGCGATGGCCGGCAGGTCACGCGCCGTGCCATGCCAGCGTGCAAACGTATTTCCGACCGGATCTTCGCGAACGTCTAACCCGGCCTCCGCGAATTTTGCCTTGAGAAAGCCACGGGCACGCATGTCATCGGGCGTGAAGACGATCCTCGTCACTCCGGGCGGCTCGCCGCCCGAAAACCCGGCCAACTGGTCTAGCTCAGCAATGATCCGATTCACGTCAACATGGATATTCATGCTCCTAAGCACCCGCTGTTAAGGGGTGACGGTTCCAATCCTTGTAAATCAAATAACGCGCCGGCATTTTTCCGAGTGCACCGAACCATTGAGGACAATAAGGAGCCATCCAAATGAAATCCCCTGCGGACACCGGATACCAGTGATCGCCGAGTCTGTAAATCCCACCACCTTGCAGCATGAGAAGTCCATGCTCCATCACATGCATCTCAACCATGGATAAGGAGGCACCCGGCTGAAACGTCATCGTGTTCACAGCAAAATCAAAGTGAAGGTCGGATGGCAACAGAGATCTTACCTGAACATCTTCGTCGCCCATTAAACGCTGTGTTTCTACGCCATCTTCGGATCCGCAGAAAGCACCGGGAGCGTCATGCGGATAAAGTTCCTGATATTGCTTCTCGATGGCAACGACCCGACTCTTCGCCTCTGCGATTAGCTGCCTAGCATCGCCCGCCGGCAGGTACGCATAGCCGCGTTCTTTCAACGGCCCGCAATCACCATCGCCGAGGATCACACTTCCTTCGAGTACGTACAAAAAGCGCTGCCCAGGTGCAGGGCCTAGTTGACCTCCCGCTTCCATCTCTGCGGTGTACTCCGTAAACCCGGCTCCTGCCGCAGGCCCAATGTGTACTATCGCCGTGCAGTCTTCCATACCGGGCAACTTCGCACGAACGAATGTATCAGGTGTTTGCAGGATGTGATCTCTTCGATTCACGCTTCTGGTTGATCCTAGTTCGTGCATTTGATTATCGAAGCTCCTCCACGATCAATTGGTCCAGAAAAGTCAGGCCGACGCGCAGAGCCATCTCAATGTCTTCTACAAGGACCGTCTCCGCGGGATGATGGCTAATACCGCCTGGAGACCGGACGAAAACCATCGCCGCAGGCATGTGCTCCGCAATGATCATGGCGTCGTGCCCCGCCCCGCTCACGGTGCGATGCGGCTCCAGGCCAACGGCGAGGAATGCTTTCTCCACTGTGGAGAGCAAACACGCATCCATCGGCACTGCCCGTTGATTCATCCGGGTCCAATGCTCAACAGTGAGACGTCGAGCACCAGCGATCTTTTCAGCCCTTTCGAGCAGCTTCTGCGCGGCCATATTCCGGACTGAATCGTCCGCGTGCCGCACGTCCAGAGTGGCTCTGCATTCGCCCGCAATCACATTCGATGCTCCGGGCAAGACCTCAAGAGCACCAACGGTTGCGACGAGTCCCTCAACCGAGCGGGCGATCCCTTCCACTGCTAGAATCCATTCCGCTATTGCGGCCGCTGCGTCCTTTCGCAGATGCATAGGAGTTGTGCCCGCATGATTAGCACTTCCGCGAAATGTGACGGAAGCACGCGTCTGGCCTGCGATGGCCGTTACGGGCGCAACGGGCAGCCCTAAAGTGTCCAGAACGGGGCCCTGCTCGATGTGAAACTCCAGGAATCCTGCCCTTCGGCTTGGCTCATTCGGTGCTTCCCCATCAACGCCGTGCCGAAAGCGTTGGATCGTTTCCCGTACTGAAATGCCGGCCTTGTCTTTCGCTTCCAGCACACGCGCCGGCAATTCACCCAGCCAGCCCAGGCTACCGATAAACGGGATGCCGAAGCGGATCCCTTCCTCTTCAGAGAAGCCGACAATCTCTAAGGCGTACGGCAGCCGCCGCCCTCCGAGCAGCTGCACGAGCGAAATGCCAATCGCAACGCCGAGCACCCCGTCGAATGCTCCCGCATTAGGGACCGTATCGAGATGTGAGCCTAAAACAAAAGTGGGAGCGCCCGCGGTCTCGCCAGGATAGTAGCCTCGCAGGTTGCCGACCCGATCTAGCGTCACCTTCATACCGGCGCTCTCCATCCAGGAACGAAGGAACGCGTGGCAATCGTTCATGGCGTCGCAGAGAAATGTACGAGTAGTTGCGCCAGGTGTCTCGCTGAACCGCGCGACCGAGCGGCAGCAATCGGTGACCTGTTGCGCCGCCTGAAAGCACGCGGTCTGAACGTCCGCCATACTTGTGCCAGTATGCCTTAGGCCACGCACATGACACGTAATCAAGTGGGAGAACCGGCATCTACTTATGCATGAAGAGTAAGCTCTGGAAGATTGCTCCGCTCGTAGTGTTTGCCTTCGTAAGTATCGGGTGCGGTGGAACCGAACCCGGTCATCGCGGCACACCGAGCGATCCGAATGAGGAGCAAGGAAATCCTAAAGCTCAACCGGAGAAAAGCATCACCGAGAAACCGGGAGCTCAGCCCAATAGTGATAAAACTAGTAAGGACCCTCACACCTTGAGGTGAAGCGGATCCACACCATTCTCTTCCGTTTCGGAGACGGGAACCGCAGTTAACCAGTTGCAAGCTTCGGTCGACATTCATCACTACAGGCAAACTCGGAACGGAATCTCCTCTCAGTTCCTCCGCTTGTTTCTCTTCATCGATGCGCTAAGTTTGGTCGCTCCACTGGTTGCGGTTGTGTGGCAGTTCTCGGTATGGCATGATCTCCAGTCACGCCCGTCCCCGTGGGAACCGCTGGCGCTCGGACTGGCGATCTGGGCTCTGTATGCGGCGGATCACGTGTTCGATGCGCTCCGGGGCAAGTCTTCAGTACGGGAACCCGGCCGGAAAGCGTTTCACAGGGTCCACTGGCAGATTATGGCTGTTCTCGCCGTCTGCAGTGGTGCCGGGTCGCTCGCGATTACCCTTTCGTCACTGAGCGACACTATCCTCGTCAGTGGATTGGCCATCGCAGCTTTTGTTCTTGTTTACTTCGTTTCAGTGCACTGCATCCCTGTTCGATGGCGTGGTTTCTGGCCCCGTGAAGCGGCCGTGGCTCTCGGCTTTGGACTTGGCACCTTTGCGCCATTGGTGCCGGCCGGAAGCCTGCCCTCCATTGCACTGATCGCTGCAAGCATCGTGTTCTTTTCGCTCTGCTGGCTGAATTGCTGCGCCGTGGAAACTTGGGAATGGCAGAGATCCGGGCGTCCCTCCGAAGGGACCCCTCATGCTTCTACACAGTGGATTGCGCACCATTTGTCGCCGTTAGCCATAGGCGTGGGCGCCGTAGCCTTGTTGATTGCGCTGTGGTTGGATCGCGGTAGAGAACTGGGAATGGCAGGCTTTTCAAGTGGCGCTGCGTTGTGTCTACTTTCTGAGAGCCAGGACCTTTTCTCGGACTCAATCCTCGGCGTCAGTGCCGACCTGGCTCTCTGCGTCCCGCTCCTCTTCTGCTCACTGCGCTGAAAACTTTGAATTGCGATCGCATAGCCGCGGCTTATCGCTGGATGGAGTACCTGACCTTTGGCCCGTCGCTCCACCGGCGACGCTGCGAGTTTCTCAACCAAACCATCTCGCATGGTTCCGTTTTGATCCTTGGAGACGGCGATGGACGGTTCACTGCTGAGTTCCTTCGATGCAACAAAACAGCGTTCGTCGACTCCGTGGAATCCAGCGAATCCATGTCACGCTTAGCTGCGGCCCGCATCGCGCGCTTGCCTGACGGGCAGTCCCGGGTTAGACAACTGCGCCAAGACGTACGCGCCGCGCAGCTATCCGGCACTTACGATCTCGTGATCACGCACTTCTTCGTAGATTGCTTCACGACAGAAGACTTGAAACAGTTGGTGCCCCGCATTACTGCGCATCTCAAACCGGGTGGCCGTTGGGTGATCTCCGAGTTTCAAATCCCAGCGCGCGGTCTCCGCCGCTATCTCGCTAAGCTCCTCATTCAGGCGCTCTATCTCAGCTTTGCGATCCTAACAGGCCTCGAAACACGACAACTCCCGGATTACCGACGCATCCTGCAAACGAATGGCTACCGCCGGACCGAGTCACGCACCGGGCTTGCAGGCATGCTTATTTCCGAGATCTGGGACCTCACCTGATCGGCAGCTTACTAGATATGCTCGAGCTCGGCCAATACCTCTTGTGGCTTCCCCTCGTGCGGCTTTTCTCTGCCCTCGAAGATTCCGTAGAGTGTCGGCACAACCAATAACGTCAGCATCGTGGAGGTAAACAAGCCTCCGATGACCACGATGGCCAACGGCCGCTGTATCTCTGAGCCTGGTCCCTTTGCAAACAGGAACGGAACCAGTCCAAGCGCGGCAACTGTCGCAGTCATCAGAACAGGACGTAGTCGTAGCTTCGCTCCCGTAACGATCGCCTCGCGCTGTTCCATTCCGTTCTCCCGCAGATTACGGATGTACGACACCAACACTACACCGTTGAGAACCGCAATTCCCCACAGGGCGATAAAGCCCACTGACGCAGGCACGGATAGATACTCACCAGTAATGAACAAACCGATGATGCCACCAATCGAGGCGAACGGCAGGACGGTAATGATCAATGACGCAAACCGCAGCGATCCGAACAGAAGGAACAGAAGGAAGAAGATGGCCGCGATAGTGATCGGAACAATGATGGACAAATGATGGAGTGCCCGCGTCATGTTCTGGAATTGCCCGCCCCACGTAATGGTGTAACCAGTGGGAAGCGGCACCTGCTGGCGCACCTTCTGCTGCAACTCTGCCACGAACCCGCCGAGGTCACGATCCTGGACATTGACACCGATGACGATACGCCGCTTGGCCATGTCTCGATTGATCTGCGCAGGGCCCTCCACCAATTTCACGTCTGCCAGATCTTCGAGGCGTACTCTCGCGCCATTCGGCGATGTAAACAGAATGTCCTTGATGTCATCTTCACTGTTACGAAAAGCTTCGGGCAGGCGCACTACGGCCTGGAATCTTCGCTCACCCTCGTAGATTTCGGTGGACGGCTTGCCTGCAATGGCGGTCTCAATGACATCGTTCACGTCTGCCGCATTCAATCCGAAGCGTGCGATGGCACCGCGATCGATCTGAATATTCAGGTATTGCTGGCCCCCGACGCGATCCACACGAGAGTCTCTAAACCCGCGCACCGAGTGTGCGACGCGCGCAATGTCGTTCGCTTTCTCGATCAGCACGTCGAGATCGTCCCCAAAGAGCTTGACGGCGACATCGGCGCGGACGCCGGTAACCATTTCATCCACGCGGTCCGAGATCGGCTGCGCCATCACGAGGTTGACTCCGGGAAGAACGGAAAGGCGCTTTCGCATCTCGTCGGCAATCTGATCCTGAGTCCAACCGTCCTTGCGTTCGTCGATCGGAACCAAAGTCGCCATCACGTCCGTTTCATTCGGACCCGCCGGATCGGCAGGCGACTCTCCGCGGCCGAGACGAGACACGACTTTAGCTACGTCCGGAACGCCCCGGATGATTTTGATGGCTTCCATCTCCATTCGCAGCGACTCGTCAAGCGAGATATTCGGCACGCGATCAAAGTTGGGAGACAGAGATCCTTCCTTCATCTCCGGAATGAACGACGTTCCGAGGAACGGAAACAAGGCCAGTGATCCTGCAAACAGGAGCAGTACGGCGAAAATCAGCTTCTTGCTGTTGTTCAGCGCGAATTCCAGCAGATACAGATAAGGGCGCTTGATCATCCTGACCAGCCACGTATCATGCTCCGATCCGCCTTTCAGCAAAAAAGCTGCGAGCACAGGAGAGAGAGTTAACGACAGGATCAGTGAAATCCCCAGGGCGATCGCGATGGTATAGGCCAGAGGAGCAAACATCTTGCCTTCCATACCCTCTAGTGTCATGAGTGGCAGGAACACGAGGATAATGATGCCGACCCCAAAAATGACGGGCGTAGCTACATCACTGACGGCGTCCAGAATCACATCCATTTTTGTCTTGCGATGCCTATGGCCCAGATTCGCAAAGATGTTCTCCACGACCACGACAGATCCGTCGACCATCAGTCCAATCGCGATCGCCAATCCGCCGAGCGACATCAGATTGGCCGAGATGCCGTAATGGTTCATGACCATAAACGTCATCAAAGGCGTGAGGATTAGAGTTCCGATCACGATGACACTGGAACGTAAATCCCCAAGAAACAGGAAAAGGATGACGACTACTAATACGATTCCTTCCCCAAGCACCTCAGTAACCGTATGGAGCGCCGCGTCCACGAGATCGGAGCGGTCGTAATACGGAACAATTTTCAGACCGTCCGGTATCGCCCCATTGCTGTTAATCTCCTCTACGCGCTCCTTCACCCGACCGACTATTTCTTTTGCGTTTCCACCAGCGAGCATCATGACGATGCCGCCAACCGATTCCGTATACCCGCCCTTCACCATGGCGCCATACCGGACCTCTTCTCCGAAGCGAACCTCGGCAACATCGCGGATGTAAACGGGAGTCCCGCCAACCTCTTTCAGCACGATATTGCGGATATCGTCCAGATTGCGAATCAAGCCGACGCCGCGGATCAGGTACTGCTCCGCATGCTGGGGCAAAATACCGCCCCCGGCATTCGCGTTGTTGCGCGCCAAAGCATCAAAGACGTCCTTGATCGTCAGCCCGTAATAACGAACCTTCACAGGATCGACAAGAGTCTGGTATTGCTTGACGAAGCCGCCTGTAGAGTTGATCTCAGCCACGCCTGGGATGGAGCGCAACAGCGGACGCACAACCCAGTCCTGGATGGTTCGTCGCTCGACCAGTTCCTCTTTCGTGAGAGGCCGCTCCCCATCATTGGGCCCGTCCAGGGTGTACTGGTAAACCTCACCGAGAGCGCTCGAAACAGGTCCCAGCACCGGGCTTATGCCTTCCGGCAGCTTCTGGCGAACCTCCGCGAGCCGCTCCATGACCAGTTGCCGTTCCAGGTAGACGTCCCTGTTGTCCTCAAACACAAGGGTGATCAATGACAATCCGGGCTTGTTCAGGGATCGCATCTCTGTCAGACCCGGCAGACCGGTCGTGGCGATCTCAATCGGGACCGTCACGAATCGCTCAACCTCTTCGGGCGAACGTCCCGGAGCCTCCGTCGCCACCTGCACCTGGACGTTCGTCACGTCTGGGAAGGCATCAACCGAAAGGTGGCGCGCCGCATTCACGCCGAACGCGACAAGGCACAAGGCAAGCACGACGATGACCAGGCGCTGCTTCAAGGCAGCGGCTACGATCGACCGGACCATGGCTATGCTGTTCCTCCGCCCTGGAGGGCCTTCTTGCGCTCATTGTTGACGTGGAAAGCGCCGTCGACCACGATCGTCTCGTTTGGTTCGACGCCGGCTGTGAGCGCTCGGACGTCACCAAACTCACCGCCCAATTGGACCTCGCGCAGAACAAACGTTCTAGGCCCCGTTTGAATGAATACGTTGTCGCGGTTATTTTCGCGAACGACGGCGGTAACCGGGATGACGCGCTCCCGTTGTACTTTGTCCTTCAGCCGCATGGTGGCGAGCATGGCCGGCTTATAGCGTCCGCGCGGATTCGCCACATTCATCCGAACTCTTACGGTGCGACTTTCGGGATTCACCGTGGCACTGACAAACGACAGATGCCCCGCAATGGTTTCACCCGGGAATGCTGCCGCTTCGGCCTCAACCGCCTTGCCGGCCACAATGTCTCCAGCGTTCTGCTCCGGGATGTCTGCCACGAGCCATACATTGGATAAGTCGGCCAGGAGAAAGGCGACGTCCGCTTGCTGCACAATCTGGCCCACAGTGACGCTTCTCTCGAGTACGGTGCCATCGATACTCGCGGAAACTTCATACCGCGAGTTGAGTTTGCGACTCGATTCAAGATTTCGTATTGCACTCTCAGACATCCCCAGCGCTTGTAACTGCTGTCTGAGCGAAGAGACCTCCGCAGTTGCCTGCACTAACTCCGCCTGACGCCGCTGTTGTTCCGCAGTTCCGATGACGTCTGCATCCAGCAGTTGTTTCCCTCTCTCCACGGCACGTTCTGACAAGTTCTCCTGGGAAACGGCTTTCAGGAATGCAAATTGAGCATCCGACAGTTCAGTGCTATAGAGGATCGCAAGCGGCTGTCCGCGTTTGACGCGTTGTCCTTCGAACGCGAGTAGCTCGGTGATACGTCCACGGACTGGCGAACCCACTCGTGCCTGCCGAGTAGCATCAGCCTCGATCCGGGCCGCGACATCCAACGTTTTGGCCACTTGGCGCCACTGCGGTTTGCCGAGTTTGATTTCGCTGCTCAGTGACGGAGAGACCTGGATTTTCAGAGGATCGCTTTGCGACTGCGTCTCGGCTTTAGCCGCTTCTGCTTTCTTCGATTCGCAACTGGACGCAAGTAGAAATGCGCCAAGCGCTAAAACCAGGAGACTGGAACGGAGGAAATAAGAGGGCCGCCTCATCTCACCGCACCCAGTTCCTGTAAGTTAATAAACGCATTCTCGCGCTCGTACTGCGCATCCAGAAGATCTCCCCTCACTCTTTGCAAAACTCGCTGCGCGTCGAGAACCTCGATGATCCCCCTGGCCCCTAAACGATAAGCAGCTCGAGCCGCTTCCACCGCAGCATTCGCCTGACGCAGCGCACCAGCTTCGAATGCCTTCACCTGCTGGTCCGCCACCAGGTACTGGCCATAAGCGCTTTCAAGGGATGCAGTAAGTTCCAGCCTGTGCTGGTTCAGTGTTGCCTCTGTCCGGGTAACAGCTGCTGCAGCTTCCGCAATCGGGCCTTTTCTCCTGTTCACCAGGGGAATGGGAATCGAAAAACCGAATTGCGAATAGCGCAGATCCGGCTGGATGCTATAAGAAGCATCCAAACTGAATTCAGGCAGTCTTTGTGCCTTCTCACTTTCCATCTGCGCCTTGGCACGCTCCACTTCCGTTCGTGCCTGGACCATCACCGGATGGTTTGCGAGCATGTCCTCGCGCGCCTTGTCCAGCTCCGGGAGTGATACCGATGTGTCCAGGGTGCCCTCAGGAAAGAAGTTATCGGCAAGCGGGGCGCTGACGGCCGCACGCAGGGCGGACAATCCCGCCACATAGAACAGCCTGGCCGTCTTCACCGCGTTCTGTCCCATTGCAATCTCTGCTTCGGCCCTCGTCAGCTCTAACTTGGCTGCCTCCCCTACGTTGACCTGGACGCGTGTTCGACGCCGTAGGTCCTCGAGCAATTGCAGATTCTCTTCTGCATGCGAAATCTCTTCTCGCCTCCGGAGCACGTCATAGAACGCGTGCTTTACATCGGCCCGTACTGCGCGACGAATCACCGCCATGCCAATCTCGCTGCTCGCCCGGCCCAAGTCAGCGACTCGAATCCTGGTTCGCCGTACGTTCGGCAACTCGATCATCTGCGAAACCCCATACTGTTGCAGAAGTCCCGGTACACCGGGATTTGCCACTGGCCGGGACGATTGCTTTCCCTGGAAGGTGTAAATGCGCGGATTGATGTAAGCAGAAGCAGTCTGTATCGCCGCCCGTGCTCCTGCCACTTGGGCCGAAGCACCCGAAAGAATCGGACTGTATTTCTCCGCCAGCTCCAAGGCTTGGTCGATCGTCAGCTTCGGCCCAGCGATTGGGCTCTGCGGATCAGCAGCCGAAGCTTGGGCCTCGAGTACCTTTCCGCTATCAAATTTTCCAGTGAGTTGGGTGGCATCTCCAGGCGCAAGAAGGACCGCGAGCAGAGACGCAAGGCAAAGCGTCACACATGTGATGCAGGCAATTCTCGGGCCGTTGCTAACCTATTGATTTCGCTTCCAGTGTTGCCTAATACTGTCCTATTTGAGGCGACCGTATAGGCCCAATTAGCCCCATATGGGACAGCTATCACCTGTTTCCAACTACTTAGCCCGGCATCGTAATTGCTCGATGCTAGGCAGGAGACGGGTTCTGCTCGACAGCGTGGACAGTATTCGAGGAGAGTTGAATCAGCTTGCGGGATTCAGGGATATCGTGGGGCACTCGCCCGGGCTTCTCAAGATCCTCGACACCTCCGCCCGCGTAGCGAGCCGGCGAACGCCGATATTGATCACCGGCGAATCGGGGACAGGAAAGGACCTGCTCGCTCGTGCCATTCACGAGAACAGCGCCGCGCGGAATGGCGCGTTCGTGAAGATTACATGCGGTCTGCTCGGTTCGGACTCTGTGAGGCGGAGCTTTCTTTCGAGCGGATCGGACGCGCCGAGCACCGTCTATCTTGACGAGGTGACGGAACTGCCGGTTCACCTTCAGATGGAGTTGGAGCATTTGCTCCACGAAGTCGAAGACGGCGACACACAACATTTCTTGCAAGCTCCGCTACGGGTTATCTCCTCAACATCGTCAACGGTGGATCTCGCAAAGGAAGCAAGGCTTCGCCCCGCTCTTTACTACCGTCTCGCGGTGGTGCCCATTTACATCCCTCCGCTACGAGAACGAAAGGAAGATCTCCCGGAGCTGGCGCAGTTCTTAGCCGACCGTCTCGCCAAGCGATATAACCTGACGCCCACAGCGATACCAGACCGTGTACACCAGCGCTTTGCCCGATATCATTGGCCCGGCAATATCCGAGAGCTTGAGAATGTCATCAAGAGAATGATCCTGTTCGCCGCCGAGTTCGAATTGGGTGAGCAGGAGCTTACAACGAATGGCAGGCACGACACACCAGAAGCGGCAAGCTCACGAGACCTGCCCGAAAACGGCCTATGCCTGTCCCAGGTTGAACGCGATCTCTTAGGAGCGGCTCTGGCGAAATTCGGAGGGAATCAAACCAAAGCCGCGCGCTATTTGAACATCAGCAGACGAACACTGATCTACCGGATGGGAAAGTACAAGCTGCGCCGTGCAGCGAACGGCGAAAACTCCTAGCTTTGGGGTAACTTAGTCGTATCCCAACCGCCGCCCAGCGCTTTGATGAGAAGAACGCTGGCATCCATTCGACGTCTCATCAAGTCGACTTCGGTGCGTTGATTCGCCAATGCAATGGTCTGCGCCGTGATTACCTCGAGGTACGTCACAATTCCGCCTTTGTAGCGGTTGACGGCCAATTGCACGGAATTCTCCGCTGAAGCTGTGGCGTCGTGTTGCTTCGCGGCTTCCTGTTCCAGGACCCGCAGGGCCGCGAGATTGTCTTCAACTTCGCGGAACGCGGTTAGGGCCGACTCGCGATAACGATTGACGTACTCATCGTATGCGGCTTCGGTCACTTCTAATTGCGCCCGGCGTCTGCCGAAGTCGAGAACAGTCTGGCTCAGTTCGGGACCTACGGCCCAAAGACGACTGGGCCAGGTAAACCAATTCACAATACTCCCGCTTTGAAGACCGCCGGTCGCCGTAATCACCAGTCGAGGATAGAATGCGGCCTTTGCAATCCCGATCTGTTCGTTCGCGGCTGCCAGCTGCCGTTCTGCTATGGCGATATCCGGGCGCCGCTCAAGTAATTGCGATGGGACACCGGTTGGGACCACCGGAGGCACACGCTTTAATGGCGCGAGTGGAAGTTGATACTCCTCTGGATTCTTCCCAATCAGTACAGCGACCGCATGATTGTATTGAGCGCGAGCCTGATCGATGTCGATCCGCTGCGCCTCCGTCTGATGAAGCTGGGTCTCGGCTTGTGCGACTTCAGCTCTCGATGCCAGCCCGCCATTGAATCGATTTTGAGTCAATTCGAGCGCGCGCTGAAATGCAGCGATATTGTTGTCCAGAAGCTCCCTTTGCGCATCCAGGCTCCGCGCTTCAAAGTAATACATGGCCAGTTCACTTTGCAGCGAGAGCTTTACATTTTCCAGGTCCGCCGCTGAAGCCTGATATTGCTCGCGAGCCGCCGTGATCGCACGCCGGATTCGTCCCCACAAATCAGCTTCGTAGGACAGGTCCACGGGCAGGCTGAAGGTGGAGAAGGTCGCACCTCGGGCTGTGAGTGCTCCGGTCGGGTTGTTGGCGGAAAGGTGATTCGAAGTGATCGAAGGACCGACAGTTAGCGCCGGAAACAATGCCGTCCGGTTAATCCGAACCGCCGCTCGCGCTTGCCGGAAGCTTGCCTCCGCAGCACGAACCGTCGGATTGGCCGCAGCCACCTGGACCTCGAGCGCCGACAATTCAGGCTCGTTGAAGACCGCCCACCAATCACCTCGAATGACGTTGTCGCTTGGTTGCGCAGTTTTCCAATCAGGCGATTCGAGGAAACTCGCCGGTGGCTTCTCGCTGTATGCAGGGGCAGCTGGAAGATTGGGCTTTGTGTACTTCGGTCCGACGGTACAACTGGTGAACAGCAGGCTGAACGCGAGGGTCGTCCAACCGAGCTTCCGATACATTGACTTCTCTTCTCCTTGACTACTCGGCACTGGATTTTGATTGCTCTTGAACTTGCACTTGCTCGCCCGCTCGAAGCGAGTCGCTCGGATTCACAATGACCGCATCCTTCGGGCCGACTCCGTGTACAACTTCGACTGAATCTCCGAAATCGTGTCCCAGCGTGACAGGAACAAGTGCCGTTTTGTTATCCCGAACGACGGCAACCTGAAGTCCTTGCGAGCGGAAGATCAGAGCATTGGCTGGAATTGTAACGCTTTGCCCGCTCTTGGTCGGCAGCTTGAGGTGAACGGAAACGTAGGAGCCAGGCAGAAGCTGTCCGTTGGAGTTTTTGACGTCGACCTCCACCAGCAGCGTCCGGGAACTCGCATCGATCGCGTTTGCATTCCGAACCACCGTTCCGGTGAACTTGCTGCCGGGATACTCAGCGAGAGTGACGTAGGCCTGAACGCCTTCCCTGGTTGAGCGTGAATAGGCCTCTGGCACATTCACGTACACACGCAAAGTTGAATTAGAGGTAAGGTGAAACAGTTCCTTGCCGGGCGTATTCGCACCCGCGTTGATCAGTGCCCCCACATCAATGTTGCGCGCCGTCACAACTCCATCGAATGGAGCGTACACTTTCTCGTACCCCACCATCTCCTGAAGCCGAGCAACATTCGCTTTGGAAGATTCGACCGTCGCCTTCCGGGCTGCCGCATTTTGTACGGCGTTATCCACGTCCTGTTTGGCAATGGAATCCTGCTTCAGGAGCCCACTGTAGCGCTCAGCCGTTATCTCGGCCAGCTTGAGGTTCGCTTCGTCGGTGGCTAGCTGAGCACGCGCTTGTTGAAGCTGTTGATTGATTTCCGGCGCTTCAATCTCAGCAAGAAGCTGCCCCTTCCTGACCCGGGCTCCGATATCGACGTGCCAGGCCTTTAGATAGCCGCTCGCCCGTGCCCAGATCGGAGTATCGACAAACGCCTGCATATTGCCCGGAAGCACGACCTCGTCCGCGTCGGCGCCTGACCCGGGATGAATGACTGTGACCGTTGGAATGGCCATCGCGAGCGCATCCTTCTCAAGCCCCGATTTTGCTTCGGCACGAGAGTTGATGCCTGTGACGATGAAGTATGCGAGCACCGCAGCCGCCAAAACGAGGAGGAACAGTAAACCTTTCAGTTTTCCCCCTTTTTGTTCCGGCTCGTCAGGGAGCTTCTGTTCGCCTACCTCCACCTTCTCCGTCATCTCTTTCGGTTCCATGATTGTGCTCATCTTTTATCGTTCTTACCGTCTGCTGAATGTCTGTTCACTGCTGATTGGGGCCGTTGCCTGCTGACGCTTCCGGCTCGAGTGGAGCAAGCTGAACACCGCCGGAACGAACAGAAGAGTCGCGCCGGTCGCACATAGCAAGCCACCAATCACTGCTCGCCCCAACGGAGCGTTCTGTTCACCGCCCTCGCCCAACCCTATAGCCATGGGGATCATGCCGATGATCATGGCCAGGGCGGTCATAACGACCGGCCGGAATCGGGTGGATCCGGCCTCGAGTGCTGCTTCAAGAGCACTCCCGTGAAATGAGAGCCGGTCCTTGGCGAAGCTGACCACAAGAATCGAATTAGCGGTCGCAACCCCCATACACATAATGGCGCCCGTCAGTGCGGGGACGCTGATTGTTGTATGAGTCATAAAAAGTATCAGCACGATACCCGCAAGTGCCGCGGGCAAAGCAGTGATGATGATGAACGGATCCAGCCACGACTGAAAATTGACGACGATCAACAGGTACACGAGAACAATCGCGCCCAGCAGGCCCGCCATCAGGCCGATGAAGGAGTGACGCATCGTCTCCACTTGGCCGCGAATGGTGATCTGCGAACCTCTGGGCAGGAATCGCTCGTTATTCTTGATGATCTTGTCCATGGCCGTGCTCACGGAACCCAGGTCCGTGCCCTGCACCGAGCCGAAGATGTCAACCGTTCGGCGAATGTTATAGTGCGTTGCCACCGCGGATTCCGTTTCCCGGGAAATATCTGCGATATCGCTTAAGATCTCGGGCTGTTTTAAACCAGGTCCGCTCACGGGAATGTTACGCAGGTCCTGTATCGACTGAATGGCGTACTGCGGCGTCTGAGTGACCAGGTTGTAGCTGACACCATTCGTCGGATTCAACCAGAACGTCGGCTGCGTCTGGAAACTCCCGCTCAAGGACGTAAGGAAGTTCCGCGCGAGGTCTCCTTGCGTCAGGCCGCTCCCAGCGGCTTTGGTTCGATCTACCTGCAGGTGAAGCTTGGGCTGATCGAATACCTGGTGGATATGCAGGTCGACAGCGCCCGGAATCTTCTGCAATTGAGGAAGGATGCGGCTTGCAAAGTCGCGGCTCTCGCGAACGTTGTTTCCGACGATCTGAATATCAATCGGAGCCGGCAATCCAAAATTGAGGATCTGGGTGACGATATCCGCCGGCAGCATGTAGAAAGTCGCCTGCGGGAACTCCCTCGGCAGCGTCGCGCGAAGCTTTCTCACGTAGTCAGCAGTTGGTCGATGCTTCTCTTGAAGCGAGACGAGGATGTCGCCGTCTGCCGACCCGATCTGACCCGAGTTGCTATAGGACAGATTCATCTGGCTATACGGCAGCCCGATGTTGTCGAGCACTGAACCGAGTTCATTCTTCGGGATCTGTCGCCGGATAGATTGATCCACCTGATCGAACAGAGCCGCGACTTCCTCGATTCGAGTTCCCGTCTTACCGCGGACGTGCAGCCTGAACTGACCGGTATCGGTGGCCGGGAAGAAGTCCTGACCGAGGAACGGAAAGAGCAGGAATGCCGAGCAGCAGACGAGCAGGAAGATCGGGATGAAAATCGCTCGCCGGTAGACCAGTGTGGTCAAGACTGCCTGGTACTCACTGCGCACACGCTCGAACCCACGTTCAAACGAACGCTGAAATCGAAGGAGCGGATTACGTGTATTTTTGAAATGCTCTTTGGCGCGCAACAGGTACATCGCGAGCGTCGGGACTAATGTTCTCGAAAGGACATAGGAGGCCAACATCGCGAACACAACCGACTCCGCGAGCGGAACGAACAGGTAACGCGCTACTCCCGAAAGGAAGAACATCGGGAGGAACACGATACAGATACACAGCGTGGAAACCAGAGCCGGAACCGAGATCTGAGCCGCGCCTTCGAGGATCGCCTCGTGCAGGCTGTAGCCTTCTTCGAGAAACCGCTCGATGTTTTCGATGGTTACGGTTGCGTCGTCCACCAGGATTCCGACCGCAAGGGCGAGGCCGCCCAGCGTCATGATGTTGATGGTTTCGCCCAGCGCACTCAGGGTCAAAACCGACGTCAGGATGGACAATGGAATGGAGATCGCGATAATCAGGGTGCTCCGCCAGCTGCCCAGGAACAGCAGAATCATCAGGCCCGTGAGGCAAGCTGCCAAAATGGCTTCCCGCACCACACCGGTGATGGCCGCGCGGACGAAGATGGACTGATCGGCGAGAGGCTGCATCTTCAGCTCAGGCGGCAACGTCGAGGCAACCCGCGGAAGTATGTTCTTAATTCCCTGCACAACGTCAAGCGTCGAGGCACTTCCCGCCTTCAAAACGCTGACCAGAACACCCCTCTGACCGTCACGCCGGATGATGTTCGTTTGCGGTGAGAATCCGTGCCTGACGTTCGCAACGTCCCGTACGTAGATGGTCGAATCGTTGACAACCTTTATGGGGAATTGGCTGATCTCGGCAACAGTTTTCGGGCTGTAGTTCATGTCCACGTCGTACTCGAACTGGCCAATCTTTGCCGTTCCCGAGGGCAGGATTAAGTTCTGATTGGCTACCGCGGTGACAACCTCGTAAGGCGAGAGTCCTTTCGCCTGCAACTGCGCCGGATTCAGGTCGATCATCACCTGTCGCTGCTTTCCTCCGTAAGGATAAGGAACGACCGCCCCGGGCACGGTGACCAGCTGCGTCCGGAGGAAGTTCATCGCGATGTCGTTGAGATCCTGCTCCTGCAGGCCTTTACCGGAGAGCGCAAGCTGCAGGATCGGTACGCTCGACGCGTTGTAGCTCAGAATGATCGGTGGATTGATGCCGGCCGGCATCTGCTTCAGAATCGTCTGTGATACCGCTGTGACTTGCGCAACGCCTGTCGTCGGGTTTGCGTACGGCTGCAGAAACACTTTCACGACCGCCGTTCCGTTCAGCGTCGTCGATTCAATATGTTCGATATCGTTGACCGTCGTGGTAAGAACCTTTTCGTAGACGGTTGTAATGCGACCTTCGAACTCCTGCGAATTGAGGCCGGTGTACGTCCAGATGGCCGAGATCACCGGGATATTGATGTTCGGGAAGATGTCCGTCGGCGTCCGCATGATGACGATCGGACTGACTAGAAGAATGAGCAGCGCTAAAACGATGAAGGTATACGGCCGCGAGAGCGCTACCTTTACAATCCACATTCATGAACAAAGATTATTTCGAGTACTCCAAAGTTTCGTAAATCCGCAACTTTTTGCAGATTATTGCGTCTGCAACAGTGGCCGTCATCTTTCCTTAGGCTGGCGGCGGGGATGAATGGAGCTTCTAACACCGAAACAGAGCGAAGTTAATGTAATTCGGGGACGCGGACGACCCCGGTCCGAAGTAAGCCGGCAGCGGATCCTGGACGCTGCGCTGCAAACGCTCGAAATCTCCGGCTTTACCTGTTCCACCACCGACTCGATCGCGGAGCGCGCCGGCGCAAGCAAAGCAACTATCTATCGATGGTGGCCCACCAAGGCGTCTCTCCTGGCGGAAGCACTCCGCGAAGCTGTCGCCCAAGAGGTTCCCTTTCCCGAGACGGGTGATCTTGCGACCGATATCGAGTTGCAGCTGCAGAATTTCATCTCGCTGCTGAACGGACGTTTGGGCCGGGCTTTCAAAGCCTTTGTAGGTGCGGCGCAGAGTGATCCCGAGGTGGCCGCCGCCTTCCTGGAAGAGTGGGTAAAGCCCAGGAGAAAAGAAGCTAAAACCGTCCTGGAGCACTACCAGCAGACCGGTCGAATCGCGCCGCAAGTGGATCTTGACTTGGTACTAGATCTCCTCTATGGCCCGCTTTATTTCCGGCTTCTATCCGGGTATGGAGCGCTTACGCCTGAGTATGCAAGACAGATTACATGTTTTGCTCTCAACGGCTTAGCTCAACAGCAGGAATCATCCGTACCCTGAGGCGCCTCGGGAGCGCTATGGTACGTTTTAAATTCCGGACGTCGATAGTTTGCCTGATCAGCAGAACGTACTAGTTGTGGAGGATAATCCTGGCGATGTGCGGCTTATCCGAGAGGCCCTCCGAGGTCTGAATCCACCCGTTAACTTATGTGTGGCTGCCGACGGTGAACAGGCGTTATGGTTTCTCCGCAGGACTCCTCCGTTTGAAGAAGCTCCCAGGCCCAGCCTCATTTTCCTCGACTTCAACCTACCGAAAGCTGACTCCCGATCGGTTCTGAGAGCGATAAAGGAAGACCAGCAACTCCGCCTCATCCCGGTCGCCGTACTGACGTCCTCCGACTCAGAACGGGACGTCCGAGACGCTTATCTCTTGCACGCGAATTGCTACCTTCGAAAGCCGGTGGAACTCGATGCGTTCCTTTACACGATTCGAACGGCAGCCGAATTCTGGCTCACAGTGGCCTATTTCCCGAGATAAACGGGAGAGGCAGCGAATTCCGGTTTTCTGTTATGATTCAGGCGCATGAGCGCTTACTCCATAGGCGTTGATCTGGGCGGCACCAACCTGAGGGTTGCCGCAATGGACCCGACCGGGCTGATTCTGGAGCGAGTTTCCGTTCCGGCAGTGTATGGCGGGGGACCGGACAAAGTCGTCGAGGCAATCGCCAGCATCATCGAGGCCGTCCGGAACTCCCTGCCTGACCTGACCCTCTGCGGAGTCGGAATCGGCATCCCCGGGTTCATCGATCGAGAGACGGGCGTGGTGGTGGGATCGGCAAACCTGCCGGGCTTCCTTGGTTTCCCGATCCGGGATGCCTTTTACAAGCATCTCGGCACACGAATCGTATTGGAGAATGACGCAAACGCGGCCGCGCTCGGCGAGATGTGGCTCGGGGCGGGACGGGACGTGAAAGAGCTCATCCTGCTCACACTCGGAACCGGTATCGGAGGCGGAATCGTCGTGGGCGGCGAAGTGCTTGCAGGTGCGCAGGGCATGGCCGGAGAGATCGGGCATATGACCGTGATTCCCGATGGAAATCCGTGCGGATGCGGCAACTGTGGCTGCCTCGAGAAGCATGCCTCGGCCACTGCTATCGCCGGAATGGGGCGGATGATGCAGCTCGGTACGGACATCACCGCGGCCGGGGTCCACAAGCTGGCAACGGAGGGAAATCCTTCCGCCATTCTGATCTTCGAATCGGTCGGAAAGGCTTTAGGGATCGCTCTCGCGAACCTGATTAATCTGTTCAACTTCCCGCTTTATCTCCTGAGCGGGGGGCCGCTGCCGGCCTGGGATTTCTTCGCACCCGCCATGTTTGCGGAAATCCGCAAGAGATCGTTGACCTATAACCGGGTAGGCGCCCGCATCGAGAAGGCTCTGTTGGGGGCAGACGCAGGTCTTTTCGGTGCCGCGTATCTTCCCCTGCAGCGTGGAATATACACTGAAGCTGCGGCCTGCCGCTAACTTCATGCCTTCTGACATCCCGTTCTATTGGTTGGGTTTAGACGTTGGGACCTCCTCTTCCCGCGCGCTTCTGGTCGACTCCTCGGGACAGGTCCAGCATGCCTTTTCCGCAGCTCACGAGGACATGCACATGGCCAAGCCCCTCTGGGCCGAACAGGACCCGGATAACTGGTGGCTCGCTTCAAGAAGTGCTATCAGGGGTGTCCTGCAGGAGGCCGGAATCGATGGCAAGTCCGTCGCCGGAGTAGGGCTCTCGGGCCAAATGCACGGCCTAGTATTGCTCGATGAGAACGGCAAGGTCATCCGGCCTGCGCTCATCTGGTGTGACCAGCGCAGCCAGCGCCAGGTGGACTTCATCAACTCGAAGCTGGGTACGGAAACGGTTCTGCGGGAAACGGCGAATCCGGTTCTCACCGGCTTCACTCTTCCGAAACTCCTCTGGATCAGAGATCACGAGCCGCAGCGTTTCGAGGCGATCCGAAAATTTCTCCTGCCCAAAGACTACATCCGTTTCAAATTGACCGGCGAGTTTGCAACCGATGTCTCGGACGCAAGCGGAACCGCGATGTTCGACGTTGTGAACCGGCGCTGGTCCGACGAAATGATGGACGGCTTGGGACTCGACCGGTCCATTCTCCCGGCCATGTACGAATCGAGCAGTGTGACGGGAGAAGTCACGCAACAGGCCGCGCGTGAAACCGGGCTGTCGGCTGGAACCGTGGTGGTTGCGGGTGCGGGCGACCAGGCAGCTAGCGCAATCGGCAACGGCATCGTGACCGCCGATAAGATGTCCTGCACGGTCGGGACCTCGGGTGTTGTCTTTGCTTATCTTGAGAAACCCGCCTATGATCCGGAAGGACGCGTACACACCTTCTGCCATGCAGTTCCCGATGCCTGGCACGTCATGGGCGTAACCCAAGGCGCCGGTCTGAGCCTGCAATGGTTCCGTAACCGGTTTACCCCAGGCACGCCGTACGACGAACTCACGGCCGAAGCACAGACATCGCCCGTGGGTGCGCAAGGGCTCTTCTGGCTGCCTTATTTGATGGGGGAACGTACGCCCCACCTGGATGCCGCTGCACGCGGTGCATGGATCGGACTCACTGCCAGTCACGGGCGGCCGGACCTCGTGCGCTCGATACTTGAAGGGGTCAGCTTCAGTCTGAAAGACGGCCTCGAAATCATCCGAAGTCTGGGTGCCCGGCCCTCCTCGATCCGGCTCTCGGGAGGCGGTGGCAAAAGCACATTCTGGCACCAGATGTTCGCGGATATTTTCGGGGCGTACGTGTCCACCCTCAAGACCCAGGAAGGCTCGGCATACGGGGCGGCGCTCCTCGCGCTCATCGGAACAGGCGAATACGGAAGTGCGCGGGAACTGTGCGATCACGCTATCCAAGAGAACGTGGTCAAGGAGCCGCAGCCCGAAGCCGTCAAGCTCTACGAAACGCGCTACCGGGTTTTCCATTCTTTGTACCCGGCGTTACGTCCTGCTTACCGCGCCATCAGCGAATTGGATGAGTGAGAACTCGTTCCCTTTTTGTGATGTAGCTCTACCGGTTCCGCTCGAGCAGGTTTTTACCTACAAGCTTCCAGGCCCTTTCGGTTCACGCATTGCTATCGGAATGCGTGTGGCGGTGCCTTTTGCCGGGCGCAAACTGACGGGCGTAGTACTTGGGTTGCGCACTGAGGCTCCTGATGAACAGCCGGTCAAAGACGTCATCCGCCTTCTCGACGACCATCCGGTTCTCGACGACGCTTTGCTACGTCTGGGCCGGTGGATCGCCGAATATTACTGTTCTCCCATCGGGGAGGTGCTCAAAAGCATGCTCCCTCTCACCGGCGAAGTTCGCAAACAGGTTCGCTATGCCCTGACTGCCCTCGGGCAGGACGCAGCGGAACAGCTTGTGTTGCAGCAGACGCCCGCGACGCAGGCACTGCAATTACTTCGCGACAGTCCTCGAAGTCCGGAATATCTGGCCGCCAAAGTTCCAGGCGCGCGGCAGACCCTGCGAGCCCTGCTGAAACGTGGCCTGGTCGCAGAAGAGGATTACGAAGAAGAAAAGGACCCTCTACGCGCCGCGGCCGGGCGATTGCGAGCAGAGTTCCTCCGGAGGCCGCCCGAAGGCCTGAAGCTTAAAAAAGGCGAGCGGGAGCTTCTCGCCTTTCTGGAACTCCATCCCGGCGAGCACAATCTCGCCGAACTGCGCCGCTCGGTCAGGGGCGCCAGTGCGGCGGCCCGTTCGCTGGCGCGCCAGGAACTGATCCGCATGGAAACCGAATCCGTCGCTGCCGTGACTGGATTTGAACGCGCAGCCCCTGTGCTTAACGGCGACCAGAGCGCAGCGCTTTCGGCCATCGAGGACGCATTACGCGCCGATTCTTTCCGAGCCTTTCTCCTCCAGGGGGTGACGGGTTCGGGCAAAACAGAGGTCTACCTCCGAAGCATCGAATCGGCACTTGCCCTCGGCAAGAGTGCCCTGCTGCTTGTGCCTGAAATCGCGCTTACACCCGCAATGGCAGGACAATTTTTTCATCGCTTTGGTAAGCAGGTTGCCATCCTCCACTCGGCTATCTCAGCGACGGAGCGCGCCGATCAATGGCGGCGCATCCGCACCGGGAAAGCCCGCGTTGTTGTCGGAACGCGTTCCGGCGTTTTCGCGCCGGTACAGAACCTGGGTCTGTTGATTGTCGATGAAGAACATGATGGCAGCTACAAACAGGGAGAACTGCCCCGCTATCACGGCCGTGATGTCGCGATCGTGCGGGCAAAAGAACTCGGCGCAGCGATTGTGCTCGGATCGGCGACACCCAGCATCGAAACGCGTCATAACGCGGAAGTGAACCGGTACACACTGCTGCGCCTACCCGAACGAATTGCGCAACGCCCCATGCCGCAGGTCGAGATTGTCGATATGCGCGTGGAGTTCTTAGCGACGAAACGGCAGGCCACATTTTCACGGCAGCTTTTGGAGGCAATAGAAAGAAGGCTTGCCGCGGGAGAACAGACCATGCTGCTGTTGAACCGCCGCGGCTTCTCGAGCTTCATGGTTTGCCGTGCGTGCGGCGAAAAGTTGCATTGCGCAAACTGCTCACTTGTTCTGACACACCATAAGCGAGATGGCCGGATGCTGTGCCATGTTTGCGGGTACGCGGAGAAGATTCCGGCCGAGTGCCCGAATTGCGGAAGTGAGTACATTCAGTTTCTGGGGATCGGTTCTGAACGCGTCGAAGACGAATTGCACCAGCACTTTCCGACCGCACGAATAGGCCGGCTCGATCGCGATACGGTTGCGCGCAAGGGTGCGTTCGAGGATGTACTGCAGCAGTTCCGTGATGGACTGCTCGACATTCTTGTCGGCACGCAAATGATTGCCAAGGGGCATGACATCCCCAATGTGACGCTGGTCGGCGTGGTCCTGGCTGATATCGGGTTAAGCATACCCGATTTCCGGGCGGCTGAACGGACTTTCCAGCTCTTGACCCAGGCGGCAGGACGCGCCGGACGAGGTGAAACGCCGGGCCAGGTAGTGATCCAAACGCTCAGCCCGGAACACTATGCCGTGCGCATGGCGGCGGAGCAGGACTACGAAGCGTTCTACACGAAGGAGACAGAGTTCCGGCGCTGGTTGCATTACCCGCCCTTTGCGGCAGTTGCAAACATACTCGTCCGCGCCGTCAAGCAAGAGGATGCATTGCGCATGGTTTCTCAGCTTGGCTTTGAGCTCACGCCGCCGCCGAAAGGCATACGAGTCATGGGTCCGGCCGAAGCTCCTGTCGTGCGACTAAAAAACGAGTTCCGGTATCAGATCCTTTTGAAAGCCGCGAGCCGGAGCACGTTACGGGAAACTTTAACCCGGATGAGACGCTATGCAGAACGGGAACGCTGGAACAGTACGGCGCTTGTGATCGATGTGGACCCGATCAGCCTAACCTGACTTGGATGTTAATCTGGATCTTGTACGGCGGCTGTAGCTCAGTCGGTAGTAGCGCCAGATTGTGATTCTGGATGTCGTGGGTTCGAGCCCCACCAGCCGCCCATCTTGAATCTACAGCCCGTCCCAGCCTCATACCGATTTCAAGAACACAGTACCTTAACGCGCAAACGGTGCTTCTGGCTGTTCCCTAGAGCCGTAATCCCACTACCGTTGGAACTGGGCTTCATGCCCTGCGGGACGTCATGCTCAGGTACTCGTGTCTCAGGCATATATAGCCAGAGAATGATAACGGCCATGACCGAACAGGCAGACAGCGTTAGGAAACCTGCGGGAAATCCCATGTATTGCGTCACAGCACCCGCCATAAGTGTGCTGATCGATGCGCCTACCCCGACAGCCATTCCGAGGGTCCCGAGCGCAACGTTGTAATGGCCTGTACCACGCGTAAGGTCTGCAACCATCAGAACCCCGACGATACCGAAGATTCCGGCCGATATTCCATCGAACACTTGAAATCCGATGAGAAAGGCGGGCGCTTGCGTAAAGGCGCAAAGCAAGGTACGTAGAGGAAGAAAAAGGAATCCAAAGAGCAAGATCCGCTTTCGGCCATGACGGTCTGCAATTCTTCCCACTGACGGTGCGATCGCTACCATCACGATTTGAGGCACCGTCACCGCCGCAGACATCCATAGCGACGATTGCTGGGGCCGGTCTCTCGACATCGCCTCTCCAATCATCGCTAGCATCGCGCCGTTCCCGAGGTGCCAAAACACGGTAAGAACCACCAGCGTAAGCATACGTCGATCAGACAATATGGCTCGGAACCCGACCTTTTCGTCCGAGACCGGCATTGCGTCTTCGCGTCCGCGGGCCCGCTCATAGTCGATCTCTTCACCGCGGATGGCAAGAATCGAGAGCACAGTCGGGATCGCGAGCACGGCAACAAAGAAGAAAATCGCCCGGGTTGAGTAGAGATAACCAACGATGCCCATCGTGACCGCGGCAAAGACGTTGCCGGCCGAACCGAAGCCGGCATTCCGACCCGTCCTCTGTCCGAGGCAGGAATAACCGACTAAGCCTAACGTGATTGCGCTGATACCTGGACCAAAGACACTGCCCGTGATTCCAAGTGCCGCCTGAGCAGCAAACACGATCGGCAACGTAGGGAAGAGTGCCATCAGGAGTGCGCTTGCACTGAGGATTAACACGGCCACAACTAGTGCGCCTCGTTTTGACCGGAGGTAGTCCATGAACGCGCCCCCGGGGGCTTGCGTGAGAAGCCCCGCCACTTCCGCAACCGTCAGCGCGACTCCAATCTGCGCAACATTCCAGTGCATGTTACTGAGATACACAGCCACAAACGGCCCTACGCCCGTCCGAACATCTGACAGGAAGAAGTTGGTCCAATCTAGACCGCGAAGGCTACGGGTGGAAGGGGTCGGCGAAGACATGGATATGCGGATCCTGACGGAGTATTGACACTTTGCCGGGGCTTTTCGACCGTACGTTTCGACGAGTGCCGTGAGTTAAGTTATCTGGGCAGGTTGGGCGTTCCCTTCCCGAGTTCAGATTCCAGCATGCCCGTGGTGAGATGGTTTTCCCACATCTCCATAATGACGGCCACTGCAAGTAATGCGAGGCCAGCGAACATGGACGCGATCGTCACGCCGATGAAGATGGGCTGCTCTGGAAAGAACATACTGATGCTGGTGAAAGCAACGGTATTGATGAAGCAAAGGATCGAGAGAGTTAAGAATTGGACCGCGCGCAACACTCATCGAATGCGGACTTCGGAGATGTCGATCTGTTCATGGAGACTGGTGACACGATCCTCATGGTCCGGCTCAGTCCGCACTTCTCCTGTTAAAGTTCTAAGCCGGCCGACCATTGGCACGTACTTGGCCGTGAGATTTGACAGAAAAATCGATGTCGAGATGATAAGGGCGACGGGGGCAGAAGCTGCGCCCACGAACTTGGCTAGATCCACTGTTTTTACTGTCAGCTAACAAACGCAATTTGGAAATGCGGAGTAACACATACGTTTTCCTGATCCGAGCGAGCTACCGGCACTTAGGCCAGATGCGCTCGATTGTCAACGCGAGGAACAGTTTGGATGGAATCCAGGTCCGTTCGAATCCGAGTCAGCAGTCTGGGCACGCAATGATCAACAGTCAGACCCAACCGTGTTCTAAGCTGCCTTTCTCCCGCGTGCCGCTGATCTTTTTCGAGCGGTACTCTTTTTAGCTGCCGGACGCTTTGCAGCGCGTTTCCGCGTTGCCTTCTTCGGGGCGGTTTTTTTGGCTGTCTTACTCGCGGACTTTTTACGAGCAGTGTTGGTTTTGTCGCCCGGCGCGTGTAAATGCTGCGCTGCTTTCTTCGGAGATCCAGGATGCTCGGCCTTCCAGCCATCTAGCTGCTTTTTGCGCTTGGCGCGGAAGCTCTTTTCACCTCCCGACATTTTGGACTGCGCCTTCGGCCGGCAGCTCCCCTGTTCATGCTCTGATTTCCCCGGAACCGGTTCGTAGCCGGGCCAGCAACGATCTTCGTTTTTTGCCAAACTGCCTCCTCCCTCCACTAGACGCCTGCTCCGGTTGCAGTTGATGGATTTTTCGCATCACCTCCGGTTGTGATCTCATAACAAGCAGCATGCGGGTGATCTGGATTCTCTCCTTTGCTGGATTTGTGTCTTTTCTCCCGGCAGCATCCCTCGACCCGCTCGCCTCTTTGCCGCAGAACAGAAGTGAGCTTGAGATTCTTGCCCGCACACAACCCGGTCAACCCTGGACCGTTGCCGGCGAACGAGGCGCTTTATTCGGCCGCCAAAACGGAAAGTTCGAAGCCTGGCTTTGGCCGGTCAAACTGCTTAGTAACTTCTCCATCAGCGCCGAACTCGCGGGT
>Ga0308175_100000401_pt1 | contig 30070 bp, 22 predicted proteins | sample PhyCR1_3_FD_203893 | JGI IMG/M metagenome (GOLD analysis project Ga0308175, IMG submission 203893) | Soil microbial communities from UC Gill Tract Community Farm, Albany, California, United States - DLSLS.C.R1 | ecosystem: Environmental > Terrestrial > Soil > Agricultural land | place: USA...
TACCGGCCCGGGTCGAGTGGCGGGGCCGCACGGCCGGATGCCGACGGACCCGGCCGCGGCGCTTCGGGAGGCTCCCCGGACGACGTAGGCGGACACAGCGGCGAGGCAGGAGGGACGGGCACGTGGCGGCACGGCGACGGACCCGGCTCCGGCGAACCGGCGGGGTCCGGCTCCGCGCCGGAGGGACCTGGATCCGGTGCTTCGGCGGGCTCCCCGGACGACGCGGGCACGCACCCGACCCAACCGGGGCGGACGGCCACGCGGCCGGGCGGTGACCGACCCGGCCCCGGCAGCCCGGCTGGAACAAGCGCCGGAGCGCCGGCGAGCCCCCCGGACGACGCCGGCGCGCCCGAGCCGGCGGTCACGCTTCCCGGCGCTGGTGGCGATGTGCGGCGTCGAATTCCGCGGACCGATGTGCTGCTGCGCGACCCGCGGCTGGCCGAGGCCGCGCGGCGGCTCGGGGAGGACGTGGTCAAGGGGGCGATCCGGCAGGCGCAGGACCGGGCGCGTGCGGGCGGCATCACCCCGGAACAGGTCCGGGACACCGCCGTCGCCCTGCTTCCCGGCACGGCCGGCGGGCTCCGGCCGGTGCTCAACGCGACCGGGGTCCTGCTGCACACCAACCTCGGCCGGGCACCGCTGTCGGCGGCGGCCCGGCAGGCGGTGGCGGCGGCCGCCGGGCCCACGGACGTCGAACTCGACCTGGCGACCGGGGTACGGGCCCGGCGCGGCCGCTCCGCCCTGGCCGCGCTGGCCGACCGCGTCCCCGCCGCCGGCGGCGTGCACGTCGTCAACAACGGGGCCGCCGCGCTCGTGCTGGCCGCGACCGCCCTCGCGGCCGGCCGGGAGATCGTCATCAGCCGGGGCGAGATGGTGGAGATCGGGGACGGGTTCCGCCTGCCCGACCTGCTGGTCTCCACCGGCGCCCGGCTCCGCGAGGTCGGCACCACCAACCGCACCACCGCCGCCGACTACGCCGCCGCCATCGGACCCGAGACCGGTTTCATCCTCAAGGTGCATCCCTCCAACTTCCGCATCACCGGGTTCACCCGTGGCGCGGAGGTCGGCGAACTGGCCGGGCTCGCGGTGCCCATCGTCGTCGACATCGGCTCCGGCCTGCTCGCCCCGCACCCGGACCTGCCCGAGGAACCGGACGCCGCCACGGCCCTGCGCGCCGGAGCCGCCCTCGTCACCGCGAGCGGCGACAAGCTGCTCGGCGGCCCCCAATGCGGGCTGCTGCTGGGCCGCGCCGACCTCGTGCGCACCCTGGCCAGGCACCCGCTGGCCCGCGCCCTGCGGGTCGACAAGCTCACCCTGGCCGCCCTCGAGGCCACACTCACCGGACCGCCCACCCCGACCGCCACCGCCCTCACCACCGACCCGGCCCGGCTCAGGGACCGTGCCGACCGGCTCGCCGCGGCTCTGGGCGCCGACGGGATCGACGCCCGGGCCGTCGCCGGCGCCGCCACCGTCGGCGGGGGAGGGGCGCCCGGCGTCACCCTGCCCAGCGCCGCGCTGTCGCTGCCCGAGCCGTACGCCGTGGCACTGCGCACCGGCCGGGTCCCGGTGGTCGGCCGGCTGGAGGCCGGGCGCTGCCTGCTCGACCTGCGGGCCGTGCCGCCGGAGGACGACGAACTGCTGGCCGGGGCCGTACGGGCGGCCCGGCCGGCCGCGGAGAGGTAGGCGGCATGCACGTCCTCGCCACCGCCGGCCACGTCGACCACGGCAAGTCCACCCTGCTGCGGGCGCTCACCGGTATGGAACCCGACCGCTACGAGGAGGAGCGCCGCCGCGGCCTGACCCTCGACCTCGGCTTCGTGTGGACGCGGATCGAACCGGACGGGGAGCACCTCGCCTTCGTCGACGTACCCGGGCACGAGCGCTTCGTCGCGACCATGCTCGCCGGTGCCGGCCCGGTGCCCGCCGTGCTGTTCGTCGTCGCCGCCGACCAGGGCTGGCAGCCCCAGTCGCAGGAGCACCTGGCGATCCTCGACGCGCTCGGCGTCCGGCACGCCGTCCTCGCGGTGACCCGCGGCGACCTCGCCGACCCCGAACCGGTCCGCGCGGACGCCGTCGAACGGCTGGCCGCCACCTCCCTCGGCAAGGTGCCGTCCGTGGCGGTCAGCGCCGTCACCGGCGCCGGACTGGACACCCTGCGCGCCGAACTGGCCCGGCTGACAGCCGAGTTGCCCGTCCCCGACACCGAGGCCGACGTACGCCTGTGGCTGGACCGGGCGTTCACCGTGCGCGGCCACGGCACCGTGGTCACCGGCACGCTCGGCGCGGGCACCCTGCGCGTCGGCGACCGGCTGGTCACCGGGGACGGGCACGTACTGCGGGTGCGCGGCCTGCAGACCCTGCACGAGGAGCGGACGGAGGCCGGCGCGGTGGCCCGGGTGGCCGTCAACGTGCACGGCCCGGGGGCGGCCGCACTGCGGCGCGGCCAGGCACTGCTGACCCCGGACCGCTGGCTGACGACCGGCACCGTCGACGTCCGGGTCACCGGCGAGCCCGTCCGCGACCTGCCTCGCTCGGTCACCCTGCACATCGGCACGGCCGCCGTCCCGGTGACCGTCCGCCCGCTGGGCGAGGACACCGCCCGGCTCACCCTGCACCGTGAACTGCCCCTGCGGATCGGCGACCGGGCGGTGCTCCGCGAACCCGGCGGCAGCCGTACCCCCTGCGGCGTCACCATCCTCGACGTACGCCCGCCCCGCCTGACCCGGCGCGGCGCAGGCCGCACCCGCGCGGCCGAACTGGCCGGGATGACCGGGCACCCCGACGGCGCCGCCGAACTGCGCCGCCGGGGTCTCATCCGGCGCCGCGACCTGCTCGCCATGGGCGCCTCGCCGCCGGCCGGACCCGTCGCCGGGGACTGGCTGGCCGACGAGGCGCACTGGACGGACCTCGGGGGCCGGCTGGCCGCCGAGGTCGGCCGGTACGCCGACGCGCACCCGCTGGAACCCGGCCTCCCCGCCGAGGCGGCCCGCCGTCTGCTGGGCCTGCCCGACCGCGCCCTGGTCGACGCCCTCGTCCGGACCGCACCCCGACTCCGCGACCAGCAGGGCCGGTTGTACGACGCCGACGCCACGCGGCCCGCCCTGCCGCCGCCGGTGCGGGCGGCCGTGGACACCGTGCGCGAGGATCTGACCCGGGCGCCCTTCCGCGCGCCTGAGGCCGACCGGCTGACCCGACTCGGTCTGACCAGAAAGCCGTTGGCCGCCGCCGTGGCCGCGGGCGCCCTGCTGCGGATCGCCGACGGCATCGTGCTGCTGCCCGGGGCGGACGCCGCGGCCGCGGCCGTACTGCGCCGGCTGCCGCAGCCGTTCACGCTGAGCGAGGCCCGGCGGGCCCTGGACACCACGCGCCGGGTGGCCGTACCGCTGCTGGAGTACCTGGACGCCCAGGGGTACACGGAACGCGTCGACGACCAGCGACGGTGCTGCCGGCCCGGGCCGGGGAGCGGAGGCGGACGGGAATCGAACCCGCCTGCCCGAGATCCTCGGGCACCTCGGTTTTGAAGACCGGGAGGGCCACCAGGCACCCACACGCCTCCATCGCTCGACCAGGCTAGTGCCCCGGGAGACACGCATGACACCGACCCGCCAAGCGTCCGTACGCCTCACGCAGTTCGCCCACGGTGGCGGCTGCGCCTGCAAGATCCCGCCCGGCGAGCTGGAGGAGGTGGTCAGCGGCCTCGGCGCACCGCTGCCCGGCGGCGACAGCCCGCTGCTGGTCGGCCTCGCCACCGGGGACGACGCGGCCGTCGTCACGCTCCCCGGGCAGGACACGGCCATGGTGTGCACCGCCGACTTCTTCACCCCGGTCGTCGACGACCCCTACGACTGGGGGCGCATCGCCGCCGCCAACGCGCTGTCCGACGTCTACGCCATGGGCGGCCGGCCCGTCCTTGCCGTCAACCTGCTCGCCTGGCCCCGCGACCGGCTGCCCTTCGAGCTGGCCCGCGAGGTGCTGCGCGGCGGCCTGGACATCGCCACCGAGGCGGGCTGTCACATCGGCGGCGGGCACAGCGTGGACGACCCGGAACCCAAGTACGGCATGGCCGTCACCGGACTGGCCGACCCCGCACGGCTGCTCCGCAACGACGCGGGCCGCGCCGGTCTGCCGCTGTCGCTGACCAAGCCGCTCGGCCTGGGCGTGCTGAACAACCGGCACAAGGCGACCGGGGAGCGGTTCGAGCAGGCGATCGCCACGATGACGGCCCTCAACCGGGACGCGTCCGCCGCCGCCCTCGCCGCCGGCGCCACCTGTGCCACCGATGTCACCGGCTTCGGGCTCCTCGGCCATCTGCACAAGCTCGCCCGGGCCTCGGGCGTGACCGCCGTGCTCGACACGGCCGCGGTGCCGTACCTGGACGGCGCCCGGGAGGCCGTCCGGGACGGCTACGTCAGCGGCGGCACCCGGCGCAACCTGGAGTGGGTCGCGCCGCACACCGATTTCGGCACCGCGGACGCGGACACCCGGCTGCTGCTGGCGGACGCCCAGACCTCGGGCGGGCTGCTCGTAGCCGGCGAGGTGCCCGGAGCCCCGGTGGTGGGGGAGCTGGTACCCCGCGGGGACCACTCGATCGTGCTCCGGTGAGCCGCTTTTCGCGGCCTCGGCCGGACCGCTTCCACGGCCCCGGGTGAGCCGCTGCTACGGCTCCGTTCCGGTGTGCTCGTCGATGCCCGCCCGGGCGCGGTAGGACCGCACCAGCTCCAAGGACGCCGGACCCCGCGGACGGCGCCCCGGGCGGATGTCGACGGCGAACGCCTTCGCCTCCTGGATGTGCGTGTTCGGGTCCAGGGACAGGTGCAGCAGTTCGTTGGCCGCGTCCCCGGTGCTGTAGCCGTTCGGGCCCCAGTGGTAGGGCAGGCCCACCTGGTGCAGGGTCCGGCCCTGCACCCGCAGCGGCGCCATCCGGTCGGTCACCAGCACCCGGGCCTCGATCACCCCGCGCGCGCTGACGATCGTCGCCCAGCCGGTGTGCGCGAGGCCCCGCTCGGCGGCCAGCTCCGGGGACACCTCGCAGAAGAACTCCGGCTGCAGTTCCGCGAGATACGGCTGCCAGCGGGACATGCCGCCCGCCGTGTGGTGCTCGGTGAGCCGGTAGGTGGTGGCCACGTACGGGAACACCTCGGAGCCGGGCTCGGTGCCGCTCGGCTGGTAGCGGTTGTCCGGGAGCGTCGGCATCACATGCCGCACCGGATTGCGCTGCTGGCCGTAGAGCAGGTTCGGGAACGGGGAGTCCTGCGGTTCGTAGTGCGTCGGCAGCGGGCCGTCGGTGAGCCCCGACGGCACGTACAGCCACGCCTTGCCGTCGGCCTGCATGATGAACGGGTCCCGGCCGGACAGCGCCTCGGGGCCGGTCGCGCCCTCGGGCGGCTCGTGATCGGGCGCCTTGTCCTTCTTGAAGTCGGGCACGTCGTGCCCGGACCACTCGCCCCGCTCACCCTTGTCCGGGTCCCACCACACCAGCGCCTTCCGCTCGCTCCACGGCCTGCCCTCCGGGTCCGCCGAGGCGCGGTTGTACAGGATGCGCCGGTTGGCCGGCCAGGCCCACGCCCACTCGGCCGCCACCCAGTCCTGCTCCCGGCCCGGCTTGCGGCGCGCGGCCTGGTTGACGCCGTCGGCGTACACCCCGCAGTAGATCCAGCAGCCGCAGGCGGTGGACCCGTCGGACTTGAGCTGCTCGTAGGAGGAGAGCGGATCACCCTCGGCGTCATGGCCGTTGATCTCGGCCAGCACGGCCTCCGCGTCCGGTTCGACGATCTCGCCCTTCGTCGGGTAGTCCCAGGCCAGGTCGAGCACCGGGCGGTCCATCTCGTCGGCGGACCCGGCGAGCCGCTGCCGGACGAGCCGCCCCAGGTGGTACGTGAACCACAGGTCGCTGCGCGCCTCGCCGGGCGGCTCAACGGCCTGGTGGTGCCACTGCAGCAGCCGCTGGGTGTTGGTGAAGCTGCCGGCCTTCTCGGTGTGCGCGGCGGCCGGCAGGAAGAACACCTCGGTGCCGATGTCCTCGGTGCGCAGCTCCCCGGTCTCGATCTCCGGGCCGTCCTTCCACCAGGTCGCCGACTCGATGAGGGAGAAGTCCCGCACCACCAGCCAGTCCAGGTTGGCCATGCCCTTGCGCATCAGCTTGGCGTTGGCGTTGCCCACCGCCGGGTTCTCCCCGACCAGGAAGTAGCCCTTGCAGCTCCCGTCGAGCTGGGCCATGGCCGTCTCGTAGGCCGAGTGGGAGCCGGTCAGCCGCGGCAGATAGTCGAAGCAGAAGTCGTTCTCCCGCGTCGCCGCGTCGCCCCAGTACGCCTTGAGCAGGCTCACCAGATAGGCCCGCATGTTGCCCCAGTAGCCCTTGTGCGACGCCTCGGCCTCCGCGAACGCGTCGAGGTCCTGGTTCTGGTGGGCGTGCGGCATCGGGATGTAGCCGGGCAGCAGGTTGAACAGGGTCGGGATGTCCGTGGAGCCCTGGATGGAGGCGTGCCCACGTAGCGCGAGGATGCCACCGCCCGGGCGGCCGATGTTGCCGAGCAGCGTCTGCAGCACGGCGGCCGCGCGGATGTACTGCACGCCGACCGTGTGCTGCGTCCAGCCGACCGCGTAGGCGAACGCCGTGGTCCGGTCCCGTCCGGAGTTCTCCGTGACCAGCTCGCACACCTGCCGGAACAGGTCCCGCGGCACTCCGCAGACCTCCTCGACCAGCTCCGGCGTGTAGCGGGCGTAGTGCCGCTTGAGCACCTGCAGGACACAGCGCGGATGGGTGAGCGTCTCGTCCCGCTCGGGCTCGCCCTCGCCGATCACGGCCCCGCCGGAGCCGTGCGCCTCACCGCGCGCCGCCTCGGTGACCGAGCTGTTGTCGGATCCCTCGCCGCCGGTGCGCTTGTCGTACTCCAGATCGCGTTCGCCCGAGGCCGCCTGCATCTCGGTGCCCTCGTACTGCCAGCTGCTGTTGTCGTAGGAGCGGCTGTCGGTGTCCAGGCCCGAGAAGATGCCGTCCAGGTCCTCGGTGTCCCGGAAGTCCTCCCGCAGGATCACCGAGGCGTTGCTGTACGCGAGCACGTAGTCCCGGAAGTACTGCTCCTCCCGCAGCACGTGGTTGATGATCCCGCCGAGGAACGCGATGTCCGAGCCCGCGCGCAACGGCACGTGCACGTCGGCCAGCGCGCTGGTCCGGGTGAACCGAGGGTCGACATGGATCACCTTCGCGCCGCGCGCCTTCGCCTCCATCACCCACTGGAACCCGACCGGATGGCACTCGGCCATGTTCGAGCCCTGGATGACGATGCAGTCCGAGTTCTGCAGGTCCTGCTGGAAGGTGGTCGCGCCGCCGCGTCCGAACGAGGTTCCCAGACTGGGAACGGTGGAGGAGTGTCAAACACGCGCCTGGTTCTCGATCTGGATCGCTCCCAGCGCGGTGAACAGCTTCTTGAGCAGGTAGTTCTCCTCGTTGTCGAGCGTCGCCCCACCGAGGCTCGCGATGCCGAGGGTGCGCCGGGTGCGCTTGCCGTCGACCTCCCACTGCCAGCCGGTCCGCCGCGCCTCGACGACCCGGTCGGCGATCATGTCCATCGCCGTGTCCAGGTCCAGCCGCTCCCACTCGGTGCCGTGCGGCCGCCGGTACAGCACCTGGTGCTCGCGCGCGCTCCCGGTGGTGAGCTGCAGGCTGGCGGAGCCCTTGGGGCACAGCCGGCCCCGCGAGATGGGGGAGTCCGGGTCGCCCTCGATCTGGGTGACCTTCCCGTCCTGGACGTACACGTTCTGCCCGCAGCCCACCGCGCAGTACGGGCAGACGGACTTCACCACCCGGTCCGCCGAGGCCACCCGGGGTTCCAGCCGCGCGCTGCGCCCGCTCTTGGCGGCGGCCCCCCGGCCCAGCGGGTCCGTACCCGTGAGCTGGCGGTAGACCGGCCAGGAGTCGATCCAGGTGCGTACGCCCACGACTCGCTCCTCCCGTCGGCGTTCCTCGATTCTCACGCAACCGCGCGACCGCGGCATCTCGGCCGCGGTGTGCGGCGGGGTACCCCCGCCCCGAACGGCCAAACCGGCGTCGCCGCACCCGGGCCGCACACGCCCGGGGACCGGTTCACCGGCCGCGCGCCGCCAGCCGCTCGCGCTGCGGTACGACCGTGTACTTCGGGTCCTCGGCGGAGTCCACCCCGGCCTGGAACACTCCGAAGCGCAGTGCCGCCGAGCCGGAGAGCAGCGCGGCGCCGGCCGCCAGGGCGACGCGCCGGTCGCGTACGCGTCCGGACAGCAGCGCCAGGGCGGCCCCGCCCGCCGTCAGCGCCTCGGCGGCGCGCAGCAACCGGTGCGGCCGGCCCCGCTCGTAGGGCTCGGCGGCCAGTCCGAGACGTCCCTTCATCAGCCGGAAGGCGCCCAGTTCCAGGGCGGCACCGAGGGCCGCCATCCGGCGGGCCGGTCCCGCCTGGCCGGCCGGGGCGGCGGCCAGCGCCAGACCGGACGCCGCGGTGGCCGCCGATCCCGCGAAGACGTACGGCAGCTGCCGGTAGCCCTCGTGCCAGGACGGCACCGCGGTGTCCGAGAGCAGCACCGCGGTGTACGTCGCCACCGCCGGGCCGAGGACGGCGGCGCCGGCCGTGGCGGCCGAGCCGGCGAGGCGGTAGCGGCCCGCGACATCGGCCGCCGCCGCGGCGAGCGTCAGCGGGGCGTACCCCACCAGCAGCCACGAACCCACGCTCATCGGCGAGGTGGGCTTGAACACCCGGAGCATGTTGAGGAAGCGCGCCGGTCGGCCCAGGTCGTGCACGAGCGCGACCAGCGACAGCGAGATCGCCCCGGCCGCCCCCAGCTTCGCCGGGCGGGCCAGCGCCGGCCGCCCGCCGAGGCCGGCCCCGGCCGCGAGCAGCGACGACGCCCCGGCCAGCCCGCCGAGGTACAGGTAGCCGGCGATGTCGAGCGCCTTCCACGTCGGCTTGTTCAGCACCGGTTTGCCGTAGTACGACGAGAACTCCGCCTCCGGGACCATCGGCTGCTCGCCCCGGCCGCGCCGGCGCCGGCGGCGCCCGGCCCGCGCGCCCGTCGGGGCCTCGCGACCCGGCCGCCCGCCCTCCACGCCGTCCCGGGTCACGTCCGAACCGCTCATCGCGGCCTCCTCACGAAGCTGGTGACGGCGAGCGCGGCGAGCGAGACGGCGGCCAGCGCGGCGTGCCGCCACATGTCGGGCAGGTCCCGGGTGGTGACCACCGGGTCCGGGGGCAGGCCGTACACCTCCGGCTCGTCCAGCAGCAGGAAGAACGCGCCGTCCCCGCCGACCCCGTCGTCCGGGCTCTCCCCGTACAGCCGGGCGTCGGTCACCCCGGCCTCCCGCAGCCGGGTCACCCGGGACGCGGCCCGCTCGCGCAGTTCCTCCAGCGGACCGAACTGGATCGAGTCGGTCGGGCAGGCCTTGGCGCAGGCCGGCTCCATACCGACGCCCAGCCGGTCGTAGCACAGGGTGCACTTCCACGCCCGGCCGTCGTCCTTGCGCTGGTCGATGACGCCGTACGGGCAGGCGGGCACGCAGTAGCCGCAGCCGTTGCAGATGTCCTCCTGGACCACGACCGTGCCGAACTCGGTGCGGAACAGCGCACCCGTGGGACACACGTCGAGGCAGGCCGCGTGGGTGCAGTGCTTGCACACGTCGGAGGCCATCAGCCAGCGCAGCTCGGTGCGGCCGTCGGGCGACACCGGGGAGATCTCCCCGGCCGGGGCACCCGCGGGGGCCGCGCCGGGCGGGGGAGCGGTGGCCCCCGGTCCTGGCGAACCGGCGTCGGTACCGAGGTCCGCCGCCGCGGCGAACACGTCGACGTCCTCGTGTACGACCCCGGGCTCCTGCCCGCCGAACGGCTTGCGCTGCTCGATGAACGCCACGTGCCGCCAGCTGTCGGCGCCGAGGCCCTGCGTGTTGTCGTACGACATGCCGGTCAGTTCGAGCCCGTCCTCCGGAACGGCGTTCCACTCCTTGCAGGCCACCTCGCACGCCTTGCAGCCGATGCACACGGAGGTGTCGGTGAAAAAGCCCATCCTGGGCGGGGCGTCCGGGTAGCCGGCGGCACCCGCCACGTCCGGCTGGGGGCCGTAGAGCAGATGCCCGCGTGCCGGTCCGGCGCTCGCCGTGCCGTCGTCGTCCGGGGTCATGCCGCACCCTCCTCGCTCGGCCCTCGCCCCCCTGACGGCGCAGGTGCGAAGCGTCCGGGGTCCGGGTCCTGGTGCCCTGTCTCGAGCGTGGCACGGGTGCCCTCGCTCCGCGCGCCCGAAACAGCCCCCGTGGCAGCCGTACCACCTCGCGAGGGAGCGCCGCCGGGAGGTGCCGCGCCGGGAGACGCCGAACTCGGTGGAGTACCCAGAGCGACGGGCCGTACACCCCTGGCGGCGGATCGTCGCTCGAAGTTCTGCCGGCCGGGCGCCTGCTTTGTCGGGGGTCGTGAAAGTGGGTTAGCCTGCGGCGTATTTTTCTCATCAGGCAAATCCGTGAACTGCGGAAATGCACACACCAAGGCCGGGTCAGGCCGCGTGCCCGGCGGTGCCGAGCCCTCTGCCCGAGGGCTCCTGGGGAGCGGAACGAGGGTGCACATGGCGGGCAAGGCGACTGGGACGATCGACGCGGTCCCGGGCGAACAGGAACTGAGACGGCTCCTCGCGGGGCTGACGGCGGTCCGCGACGGCGACTTCGGCACGCGTCTGCCGGACGACTCCAGCGGACTGATGGGCGACATCGCCACCGTCTTCAACGGCATGGTCGACCAGTTGTCCGTGTTCACCTCCGAGGTGACCCGGGTGGCCCGCGAGGTGGGGACCGAGGGCACCCTCGGCGGCCAGGCGGAGGTGCCGGGCGTCTCCGGCACCTGGGCCGACCTCACCGACTCCGTCAACGCGATGGCGGGCAACCTCACCACCCAGGTGCGTGACATCGCCCAGGTCGCCACCGCCGTCGCCAAGGGCGACCTGTCCCAGAAGATCGACGTCCCCGCGCGCGGCGAGATCCTCCAGCTCAAGGAGACCGTCAACACGATGGTCGACCAGCTCTCCGCGTTCGCCGACGAGGTGACCCGGGTGGCGCGCGAGGTGGGCACCGAGGGGCGCCTCGGGGGACAGGCGCAGGTGCCCGGGGTCGCCGGTGTCTGGCGGGACCTCACGGATTCGGTCAACTTCATGGCCGGAAATCTCACCGCTCAGGTGCGCAACGTTGCCCAGGTGACGACGGCGGTGGCGCAGGGCGACCTGTCGCAGAAGATCACGGTGGACGCCCGGGGCGAGATCCTGGAGCTGAAGAGCACCATCAACACGATGGTGGACCAGCTCTCGGCGTTCGCGGACGAGGTGACCCGGGTGGCGCGCGAGGTGGGCACCGAGGGCCGGCTGGGCGGACAGGCGGACGTCAAGGGCGTCAAGGGCACCTGGCGGGACCTCACGGATTCCGTCAACTTCATGGGCGGGAACCTCACCGCCCAGGTGCGCAACGTCGCCCAGGTGGCCACCGCGGTGGCGCAGGGCGACCTGTCGCAGAAGATCACGGTGGACGCGCGCGGCGAGATCCTGGAGCTGAAGAACACCATCAACACGATGGTGGACCAGCTCTCGGCGTTCGCCGACGAGGTGACCCGGGTCGCCCGCGAGGTCGGCACCGCCGGCAACCTCGGCGGACAGGCCACCGTGCGCGGGGTCTCGGGCACCTGGAAGGACCTCACCGACAACGTCAACGTGATGGCGTCCAACCTCACCGGTCAGGTCCGCTCCATCGCCCAGGTCGCCACCGCCGTCGCCAAGGGCGACCTGTCGCAGAAGATCACCGTCGAGGCCAAGGGCGAGGTCGCCGCGCTCGCCGACGTCATCAACACCATGGTCGACACGCTCTCCGCGTTCGCGGACGAGGTCACCCGCGTCGCCCGCGAGGTCGGCACCGAGGGCCGGCTCGGCGGACAGGCCCATGTGCCCAACGTGGCCGGCACCTGGAAGGACCTCACCGACAACGTCAACTCCATGGCCAACAACCTCACCGGCCAGGTGCGCAACATCGCGCTGGTGACCACCGCCGTGGCCCGGGGCGACCTGTCCAAGAAGATCGACGTCGACGCGCGCGGCGAGATCCTCGAACTGAAGACGACCATCAACACGATGGTGGACCAGCTCTCGGCGTTCGCCGACGAGGTGACCCGAGTGGCCCGCGAGGTCGGCACCGAGGGCCGGCTCGGCGGACAGGCCGAGGTCGAGGGCGTCTCCGGCACCTGGAAGCGCCTGACGGAGAACGTCAACGAACTCGCCGGCAACCTCACCCGGCAGGTGCGCGCCATCGCCGACGTGGCCAGCGCCGTCGCCGAGGGCGACCTGACCCGGTCGATCACCGTCGACGCCTCCGGCGAGGTCGCCGACCTCAAGGACAACATCAACTCCATGGTGGAGTCCCTGCGCGAGACCACCCTGGCCAACCAGGAACAGGACTGGCTCAAGACCAACCTCGCCCGTATCTCCGCCCTCATGCAGGGCCACCGCGACCTGCCCGTCGTCGCGGAGCTGATCATGGACGAGCTGGTGCCCCAGGTCTCCGCCCAGTACGGCGCCTTCTACCTCGCCGAGGACGACGAGGCCGGACCCGAACTGCGGCTCGTCGGCTCCTACGGCAGGCCGGAGGAGGACAACCGGCCCGCCCGCATCCCGTTCGGCCGGTCCCTGGTCGGCCAGGCCGCGCGCAGCCGCCGCACGATCGCCGTGGACGAGCTGCCGCCCGGCTACGTCACCATCTCCTCCGGGCTCGGACAGATCGAGCCCACCGCCCTGCTGCTGCTCCCCATCCTCTTCGAGGAGCAGGTCCTCGGCGTCATCGAGCTCGCCGCGGTCACCGCGTTCACCCCGGTCCAGCGGGACTTCCTGCAACAGCTGGTCGACACCATCGGCGTCAACGTCAACACGATCGTCGCCAACGCCCGCACCGACGAACTGCTGGAGGAGTCCCAGCGCCTCACCAGCGAACTGCGCTCCCGTTCCGCCGAGTTGCAGGCGCGTCAGGAGGAACTGCAGCAGTCCAACGCCGAACTGGAGGACAAGGCCTCCCTGCTGGCCGACCAGAACCGGGACATCGAGGCGAAGAACCTGCAGATCGAGCAGGCGCGGCAGGAACTGGAGGCCCGCGCACAGCAGTTGTCGCTCGCCTCCCGCTACAAGTCCGAGTTCCTCGCGAACATGAGCCATGAGCTGCGCACCCCGCTCAACAGCCTGCTCATCCTCGCCCAGCTGCTGGCCCAGAACCCCTCCCGCAACCTCACCCCCAAGCAGGTCGAGTACGCGGGCATCATCCACTCCGCGGGTTCCGATCTGCTGCAGCTCATCAACGACATCCTCGACCTGTCCAAGGTCGAGGCCGGAAAGATGGACGTCAGCCCCGAGCGGGTCCCGCTGCGGCAGCTCATCGAGTACGTCGAGGCCACCTTCCGCCCGATGACCTCGCAGAAGAGCCTGGACTTCACCGTCACCACCGCGCCCGGCGCCCCCGCCGACCTGCTCACCGACGACTCCCGGCTGCGGCAGATCCTGCGCAACCTGCTCTCCAACGCCGTGAAGTTCACCGAGCAGGGCAGCGTCGAACTGCGCATCGAACCCGCCCCCGACGACGAGGTGCCCAAGGGCGTGGTGCGGGGCGGAACCCTCGTGGCCTTCCGGGTGAAGGACACCGGCATCGGCATCCCCGAACAGCAGCGGGAGACCATCTTCGGCGCCTTCCAGCAGGCGGACGGCACCACCAGCCGCAAGTACGGCGGCACCGGCCTCGGCCTGTCCATCACCCGGGAGATCGCCCATCTCCTCGGTGGCGCCGTCACCGTGACCAGCACACCCGGCAAGGGCAGCACCTTCACCCTCTTCCTGCCCGTCGCCCGGGTGGACTTCGAGGAGCTGCTGCGCAGCGCGCCGAAGCCGCCCGAGCTGTCGCCGGCCGGCACGGCGCCCGGAACGGGGGTCCTGGAGGGCGCGCCTCCGGCGGCAGCCAGGCGGGAGCGCCCGCGCCGCCTGCTGGTGGTGGAGGAGCGGCCGCGCGGCCTGCTCACGCTCGTCGCCGAGAGCGTCGTCGGGGACCTCGGGCACGGCCGCGCCGAGGGCGCCACCGTCGACATCATCGCCGCGGTCGGCGCGCACGAGGCGGCCGGTGCCCTCGCCGCCGAGCCCTGCCACTGCGTCGTCGTCGAACTCGGCGCGCCGGACGGGGAGTCGGCACGCTTCCTGCGGGCGCTGCGCGGCGACTCCGCCCTGGCGAGCGTCCCGGTCCTGGTGCACAGCTCGCACCGCACCGAGCATCTCGCCGAGGACACCGCGGGCGGCTCGCTGGAGTACCTGTACAGCCTGGACGAGCTGCGCGAGCGGATCGCCCTGCATCTGTCGGCCGAGGAGCCCGGCGAGGTGCTCACCCTGGTCCGCGGCGAGGAGCCGCAGCTCACGGCACCCCAGCCGGTCGACGAGCGGACCCGCGGCCGTACGGTCCTCGTCGTCGACGACGACGCCCGGAACCTGTTCGCGCTCAGCGGCATCCTCGAACTGCACGGTTTCCGCGTGCTGCACGCGGAGAACGGCCGCAAGGGCATCGACACGCTGGTGAACAACCCGGACGTCGAACTCGTCCTGATGGACGTGATGATGCCCGAGATGGACGGCTACACGGCGACGGCCGAGATCCGCAGGATGCCCCAGTACGCCGACCTGCCGGTCATCGCCGTGACCGCCAAGGCCATGCAGGGCGACCGGGAGAAGAGCCTCGCGTCCGGCGCCAGCGACTACGTCACCAAGCCGGTGGACACCCAGGACCTCATCGCCTGCGTCCGGCGCTGGCTGCCCGCATGAGGACGTACGCCATGACCGCCGGCCGAGGAGCAGGTATCCGGTGAACGACTACGAACCGCTGTCCGAGGCGGCCGCCCCGCACCCGGGCTCTCCCGGCGCAGGCCCGCCCGCCGTCCCCGGCGCGCCCGGGGCCGTGGAACCGCCCGGACCGCCCGGGGCCGGGGGGCTCTCGGGCCTGGCCGGGGTCCTGGACCCGTCCGGCCCGGTGACGGCCGCGGAACTCTCCGGTCCGTCCGAGGAGAGCGACCCCGCCGGTCCCTCCGGGGCGTCGGCCACCTCGCCCGTGGGCAGGCTCGCCGCCACCGTCGAGCGGCTGCGCGGGGAGGTGCGGGCGGCGCAGGCCGAGGCCGAGGGCCGGGCATTGCTGGAACTGGCCAAGGGCATCCTGGTCGAGCGCCTCGGCTGCGGCCCGGCCCAGGCCGCCCGCCAGCTCGCCGAACTGACCGAGCAGGCCCGGGTGACCCCGCTGGAGTTCGCGGTCGAGGTCATCAACCAGGCCGCCCGGGACCGGGTCTCGGAGGTCGCCAAGGCATTTCTGGCCGCCACCGCGGACCCGGCCGGGCAGGTCGAGGACTCCGCCGCCGTACGGCTGCGTGCCGCCGAGAGCGGCGTCCTCGCCGCCGACGACACCCAGGCGGTGGCCGACTCGCTGCTCCAGCACGCCCTGCGGCCGCTCGGCGCGGTGGCCGTAGCCGTCTGGGCCGCCGGCTCCGACGGCTCGCTGACCCTGGCGGGCAGCGCGGGGTTCCCGCAGGCCGAGGCGGACCGCTGGCGCTACGTCCCGCCGGACGTGGCCACCGTGGCCCGGCGCGGCCTGACCGAGCCGGACGGCCAGTGGCTGACGTCCCTCGCCGAGTCCGGGCTGCCCACCATCGGCCGCCGGGACTTCGCGGAGGGCGCCCGGGCCGCCGTACCGGCGGGCGTGGGCGGCCGCATCCACGGCGTCCTGGAGATCGCCTGGCCGGGCCCCGAGGGCCCGAAGCCGCCGCAGGTGGTCCGTCAGCTCGAGGCGCTCGCCGAACTGTGCGCGCACACCCTGGAGTCCCACCCGCTGCTGCCCGGGGCTCAGGACAACCGGGTGCTGCCGGACGTGGTGGAACTGATGGATCTGGCGGACGGGCTGCACGACCCGGCCCTGGTGCTGGTGCCGTACCTCGACGACACCGGACAGCTCGTCGACTTCCGCATCCAGCACGTCAACAGCCACTTCCTCGACCCGGCGGGCCGGTCGCGGGCCGTCGTCGGCGGCGCCCTGCTGCTGGAGGCCTACCCGATGGCCGCCGGGGCCAACGAGCTGTTCCAGCGGGTGGAGCGGGTCTACGCCACCGGCGAGCCGTTCCGCGCCCACCGCATGCGGCTCACCGCCCTGGTCGACCAGGTGCCGCTGTCGGCGGTCGCCGACATCAGCATCAGCCGGCACGGCTCAAGCGTGCTGCTCATCTGGCGGATCGAGGACGAGGCGGCCCGCCTGGCCAGTCTGCTCCAGCACGCTCAGCGGCTCGGCCGCATCGGCGGCTTCGAGGAGAACCTGCTGACCGCCGAGATCACCTGGAACGGGCAGCTGTTCGACCTGTACGGCCGGCCGTCCACCAGCCCTCCGGTCCGGCTGGAGGACCTGGCCGCGCACGCGCACCCCGACGACGCCGTCGGCATCGGCAGGTTCCTGCGCACCCTGGTGCACCACCGGCGCCCGGCCTCCGTAGCCTTCCGCCTGCAGCGGCCGGAAGGGGTGACCAGGCACGTGCGGGTGGTGGCCGAACCCGTCCTGGACACCGACGGCCAGCTGCTCGTCGTCCGCGGCGCCTACCAGGACATCTCCGCCCAGCACTGGACGGAGGTCGCCCTGGCCGCCACCCGCGACCAGCTCGTCCACACCGAGCAGCAGGCCGACGAGCGCAACCGCCTGGCCCTGCAGCTCCAGCACGCCATCATGCCTCCGACGCAGACCCCCCTGGAGGTGCCGGACCTTCAGATCGCCGTGCGCTACCGGCCCGCCGAGACGGAGCAGCTGGTCGGCGGCGACTGGTACGACACGGTGGTGCTGCCCTCGGGCCTGGTGCTGCTGTGCGTGGGGGACGTCGCCGGGCACGGCATAGAGGCGGCGACCAGCATGGTCGTCCTGCGCAACGCCCTGCGCGGCCTGGCCGTGACCGGCGCCGGGCCCGCGCAGTTGCTGTCCTGGCTGAACATCGTCGCCCACCATCTGACCGGGGCCGTCACGGCCACCGCGGTGTGCGGTCTGTACGACGGCGAGCGGCGCACCCTGCGCTGGGCGCGGGCGGGCCATCTCCCGCCGGTCCTGGTGCGGGGCACGGAGGCCACCGCCATGCCCACGCTCAGGGGGCTGCTGCTGGGCGCCGTACCGGACGCCGAGTACGAGGAGACGGAGGTGCAACTGGCGGCCGGGGACACCCTGTTGATGTACACCGACGGTCTGATCGAGCGACGGGACCGCTCCGTCCAGGAGTCCCTGTCGCATCTGCTGTCCATGGCCGGCTCGGCACCCGGCGGCCTGGACCAGCACCTGGACCGGCTGCTCACGCACAGCAGGTCGGACACCGACGACGACACCTGCATCGTGGGGATCAGGCTGGCCTGAGCCGGGCGGCGCCGCCGCCGTGCGTCATCAGCCGGTGCCGGCGTGCAGGGCGACGGTGGCGGTGACGCGCTTGCCGCGCGGCAGCGGGGTGACCTCCAGGCCCCCGCTGAGCATGTTCACCAGGAGCAGCCCGTGGCCGCCCACCCGACCAGGGTCGGGCGGGGGCTGCCGGGGCCGGTCCGGCGACGTGTCGACGACCGTGATGTTCAGCGCGGTGGCGTCGGGCGCCAGCTCCAGCCGGAGCGTGCACGGGCCGGGAGCGTGTTTGACGGCATTGGTGACGAGCTCGCTGGCGACCAGCTGGGCATCCTGGACCGCGCGCCGGCCCGGTGCGGGCCGCGCCCGTGCCAGGAGGGCGCCGACCGCGTCCCTCGCCTCGGCGATGCAGGGCGCGCCGGAATCCCAGGTGCGGCTGTGCCGCAGGGGCCCGGGGCGGGCCCGTGTGGCCGTGTGAGTCGACAGGTGGATGTCCATACCTCGTTGCCCTCTTCCTCCGGGGTCGGGGTCCCTTCCTGATCGAGGAGGCTCGTGCCGTCCTTGTGGCGGATACCCACTGGGGGGTCGATCAAGTACACGCGAACCGGGGCAGGCCGTGGAAATCGGGTCGTTCGATCTCCCGGCCTGCCCCGGCAGGCTGTTCCGGTTCAGTGCCCGTCAGTGCTTGAAGGCGTCCTTGCCCTTTTCCTTGGCCTCCCGGGCGTCCCCACGCGCGCCCTCCATGCGGCCCTCCGCCTCCATGCGCTCGTTGCCGACGGCGCGGCCCACGGTCTCCTTGGCCTTGCCCTTGGCCTGCTCCGCCTTGGCCTTTGCCTTCTGGTTGCCAGCCATGGGTGGTCACATCCCAACGTCGTTCCGGTGTGCGGTCGACATCCGGTTTGCCGTTCTGTCCCGGTCCAAACCCGCCCCTTTCCGCCGCGCGGTCCGACGGCCCGGCCGTCCCCGTCCCCGCTTGCCTTTTCACGACGGCCGGGAACAAGGTGGGAGCAGGAGCCGGTGGGGAGCGGACGGAGGTCCGCACCGACCGGGGCGTGACATGTACGTGCACGTGAATCCCGCGGGTGGCGCGCCGTGACGGCGGGCGCCTCGCTGGCTGTGCTGCCGGTGGCCGACCGGGTGGTGGTACTGACCCTGTCGGGGACCCTGGACCGGTACGGCGCCGGCGCGCTCGGCCGCGAACTGGACCTGCGGCTGGCGCGCGCCGACCGGCGCGGGCTGCGCCTCGTCCTGGACGTCTCGGGGGTCAGCCGGATGAGCACCGAGGTCCGGGACGCCCTGGACGCCCGCACCCGGCAGCTCGGGACCGGGCCGGTTCTGGTCAGCGGCGCCTGCCCCGAGGTGCGCGCCGTGCTCACGGCCGCCGAACTGCCGGGCGTCCTGCTGTGTCCCACCCTGGAGGAGGCCCTGGCCGCCGTGTGCCGCGCGGCAGCCGCCGGGCCGCGGCCCGGAGCGCCGGAAGCACCGCCGGAGGATGTGCGCAGCGAGGTGTTCGGGCTGCGGGCGAAGGCGCGCACCAGCGGGCTCATCGGGATCGCCCAGGGCATCCTGCTGGCCCGCTACGGCCTGCCCGGCCCCGAGGAGGCGTTCGCCCTGCTCCGGGACGGCTCCCAGCACCACAACGTGCCGCTGCGGGTGCTGGCCGCGGCGGTGGTGAGCGCGCCGGCGCCGCACGCGCCGGGGGAGTGGTTCCCCGGACGCCGGCACCTGCCGCCGCCCGTCCTCGCGCTGCCCGACCCGGTGGACGTACGCGACCGCCGACAGGTCCTCAAGGCGGCCGTTTTCGCGGCGGTGACCCTGACGGACGCGGACGCGGCGGAGATCCACCTGCCCGACCACACCAACGAGGAGACCCTCGTCCTGGAGGCCCACCACGCGCTGGACGCCGCCTACCGCGACTGTCTCGCCCTGGTCTGCGGTCCGCCCGCGGTGTGCGCCCGGGCCCGGGCGGCCGGCAGGCCGGTGACCGTGGCCGATGTGGCCGCGGATCCCGAGCTGGCCGGGCACCCCGTCGGCCGGGCCACGCTCGCCGCGGGCAGCCGTGCCGTGCACAGCACCCCGATGATGACCGCCGAGGGGGACTGCAAGGGGGTGTTCTCCGTGCACCGGGCGGACCCGGGCGCCTGGCTGGACCGGGGGCAGGAGGCCGCCCTCGACGAGCTGGCCGCCGACCTGGCCGCCTGGCGCTCGTGGTACCGCCGCACCGTGGTGCTGGACGCCCTGGAGTACCTGCACGCACGGGGCGGTGAGTGGGGCGGCTGAGGGGTGCGGACCCTCGTGCCTCCCGGTGCTCGGCTCAGGAGCGGCCGACCGTGTCCTGGTCCCGCAGTACGGGCTCGACGTCCTCGGCGAGTGACGCGTCGCCCGCGACCGGCCCGGCGGCCGGTGCCGTACGGCGGCTGCCCACGGCGGCCAGCCGGCGGGCGACCGGTTCCGTGCAGCGGGCGGTGAGGGGTCCGAGGACCACCAGGATGAGGACGTACGCCGTGGCCAGCGGGCCGAGGTCGGAGCCGATGCCCGCGGTCACCGCGAGACCGGCGATGACGATGGAGAACTCACCGCGGGCCACCAGGGTGCCGCCGGCCCGCCATCTGCCCTTCGCCGAGATGCCCGCCCGGCGCGCCGCCCAGTAGCCCGTCGCGATCTTCGTGAGCGTCGTGACGACCGCGAGGGCGAGGGCGGGCAGCAGTACCGGCGGGATGCTGGCCGGGTCGGTGTGCAGGCCGAAGAAGACGAAGAACACCGCAGCGAAGAGGTCCCGCAACGGCGCGAGCAGGTTGTGCGCGCCCTCGGCGACCTCGCCGGAGAGCGCGATGCCGACCAGGAACGCGCCGACCGCCGCCGAGACCTGCAGTTGCTGGGCGACGCCGGCCACCAGCAGGGTCAGTCCCAGCACGACGAGCAGCAGCTTCTCCGGATCGTCGCTGGAGACGAAGCGGGAGATGTGCCGCCCGAACCGCACCGCCACCAGCAGGACCAGCCCGGCGACGCCGAGGGCCACGGCCAGTGTGACGCTGCCCGCCGCGAGACCGGTCCCGGCCAGCAGCGCGGTGACGACCGGCAGGTAGACCGCCATCGACAGGTCCTCCAGCACCAGGATGCTGAGGATCACCGGCGTCTCCCGGTTGCCTATCCGGCCGAGGTCGCCGAGGACCTTGGCGATGACACCGGAGGAGGAGATCCAGGTGATGCCGGCGAGGACGACGGCGGCGATCGGACCCCAGCCGAGCAGCAGCGCCATGACAGCACCGGGCAGGGCGTTGAGGGTGGCGTCGACGATCCCGGCCGGGTACTGGGTTCTGAGGTTCGAGACCAGGTCGCTGGCGGTGTACTCCAGGCCAAGCATGAGCAGCAGCAGGACGACGCCGATCTCGGCGCCGATCGCCACGAACTCCTCGCTCGCGCCGAGCGGCAGCAGCCCGCCCTCGCCGAAGGCCAGCCCGGCCAGCAGGTACAGGGGGATGGGGGAGAAGCTCAGGCGCGCGGCCAGCCGGCCCAGCAGCCCGAGGCCGAGGATGATCGCGCCGAATTCGATGAGGAAGACCGCGGAGGAGTGCATCCGCGTCACTCCCGGCCGAGGATGACGGCGGCCGCGTCGACGCCCTCGCGGGTGCCGATCACGATCAGCGTGTCCCCGCCGGCCAGCCGGAATCCGGGGCCCGGCGAGGGGATCGCCTCGGCGCGCCGCAGCACGGCCACGATGGAGACCCCGGTCTCGGTGCGCATCCGGGTGTCGCCGAGCAGCCGGCCGTTCCAGTGGGAGGCCGCGGACAGCTCGATCCGCTCGGCCACCAGGCCCAGTTCCGTGGTGGAGAGCAGGTTCGGGCTGTGGTGCGTCGCCTGGAGGGCCTCGGCCAGCGCCTGTGCCTCTGCGCCGGTGAGCCGCGCGGACAGGGCGCAGGCGTCGGGATCGTCGCCCTGGTACGCGCTGAGTGTTCTCGCGCCGTCGCGGTGGGCCACCACCGACAGGCGCTGCCGCTCTCGCGTCGTCAGGTCGTACCGCACACCGATTCCCGGCAACGGCGTACTGCTGGTGCGCGCTGCGCCCATGACCGCCCCCCTGCTCGATTTGAAGGTTTCTTGGGGAAACCATTGCCGGGATCTTAACCCTTCGCGGCGCACGGCCGTGCGGGGCCCCGGTCGAGCGGGGGGGAGCTAGAAGGCGGAGCCGAGGCCGCTCTCGCCGCCGTGCGGGTCGGGCTGACAGGTGCGGCACAGTTCGTGCTCGCCGTCGCGGGTGACGACGGTTCCCCAGCCGAGGCAGTGCTCGCAGTGACGGGCGAGGCCGAGGTCGGGGTGGGGCGGCGGGAAGGGGCTTTGGTGGGCTCCGTAAGCCATACGGGGAGCGGCTCCTCGAGTCGCGGTCGCGGGTCCGGATGACTTCCATTATGTCCGACTTTTTCTTTATGTCCATGGGTCTGTGTCACTCAGTGCCAGACTTCACCCGAGGGTTCCCTGGCGCGCCTCCCGCCACAGGTCCACGCCGCCGTCGGTGGCGTACTTGTCGATCTCGGCCAGTTCCTCGGCGCTGAACTCGAGGTTCTCCAGCGCGGCGACGTTCTGCTCCAGCTGCTCGGTGCGCGAGGCGCCGATGACCAGCGAGGTGACCCGCTCGTCGCGCAGCGCCCAGGCCAGCGCCAGCTGCGCGAGGCTCTGCCCGCGGCGCGCGGCGATGTCGTTCAGGGCGCGCAGCCGGTTCCGCATGTCCTCGGTCAGCCAGGCCGGGTCGAAGGACTTGCCCGCCGCGGCCCGCGAGTCCTGGGGCACGCCGTCCAGGTAGCGGCCGGTGAGCAGCCCCTGGGCGAGCGCCGTGAAGCCGATGACGCCGAACCCCTCCTCCTCGGCCGTGTCCAGCAGGCCGTCGGTCTCGATCCAGCGGTTCAGCATGCTGTAGGACGGCTGGTGGATCAGCAGCGGCGTGCCCAGCTCGCGCAGGATCGCGGCGGCCTGCCGGGTGCGCTCGGCGTCGTAGGAGGAGATGCCGACGTACAGGGCCTTGCCCTGGCGGACCGCGGTGTCCAGCGCGCCCATCGTCTCCTCGAGCGGCGTGGTCGCGTCCAGCCGGTGCGAGTAGAAGACGTCCACGTAGTCCACGCCCATGCGCTTGAGCGACTGGTCCAGCGAGGCCAGCACGTACTTGCGGGAGCCGCCGCCCTGACCGTAGGGGCCGGGCCACATGTCCCAGCCCGCCTTCGTGGAGATCACCAGCTCGTCCCGGTACGGCGCGAGGTCCCGCCGCAGCAGCCGGCCGAAGTTGATCTCGGCGGCGCCGTACGGCGGGCCGTAGTTGTTGGCCAGGTCGTGGTGGGTGATCCCGAGGTCGAAGGCGCGCAGTGCGATCTCGCGCTGGGTCTCGAAGGGACGGTCGTCGCCGAAGTTGTGCCAGTAGCCCAGGGACAGGAGCGGGAGGTCCAGTCCCGAGCGGCCGGTGCGCCGGTAGCGCATGGTGCCGTCGTAGCGAGCGGGGTCCGCGACGTGGTTCATCGGGTCGTCTCCGGGTGGTGCCGTAGGGGGTGCCCGTCGTGTGCGAGGGGGCACGTCCACCCTGCGCCTCCATGATTCGTAAGTCCAACCGCCGCCCGCCATGGCATTGAGCGGTCCGGTTTCTGAATCGGGGCACGGTGCGGCACCCGGTGACCGGTGGGGGCGCGATCACTTTGCTGTGTGGCGGGTGCGAAGCGGGGCAGACGAACGAGGCCCGCGGTGAGAAGGGTCGGCCGATCGGGGGCCGGGCCGGCGGGCAGTGGGAAGGGAGGCGTCCATGAGCGAGGTGACGCCTGAGGGTGAACGCCGGGCCGGGGCGAGGCCGAGGACTCCAAAGGCCGTCGCGGAACTGCCGCGCCAGGTCCGCGAAGAGCTGACCCGCAGGCTCCGCCGCAACCGGCGGGCCTTCCGCAAGGACGACGTTCAGGTCGTCGAACCGCCGCTGCTCAGGCGCGCGGTCGGCGCCTCCGCGCTCGGCAACTGCATGGAGTGGTTCGACTTCGGCGTCTACAGCTACCTCGCCGCCACCATCGGCAAGGTGTTCTTCCCCGGCGCCTCCCCGGCGGCCCAGGTGATCTCCTCCTTCGCGACCTTCGCCGCCGCGTTCGTCGTACGGCCCCTCGGCGGCCTGGTCTTCGGGCCGCTCGGCGACCGCATAGGCCGGCAGAAGGTGCTCGCCACCACCATGATCATGATGGCGGTGGGAACCTTCGCCATCGGAATCATCCCCGGCTACGCCACCATCGGCATCGCCGCTCCGGTGCTGCTCCTGCTGGCCCGTATGGTGCAGGGGTTCTCCACCGGCGGCGAGTACGGCGGCGCCACCACGTTCGTCGCCGAGTACTCGCCGGACCGCAGGCGCGGATTCCTCTCCAGTTGGCTCGACTTCGGCACCTTCGTCGGCTACGCCCTCGGCTCGGCCCTGGTGACCGCGCTGAACCTGGTGCTGACCGACGCCCAGATGCTCTCCTGGGGCTGGCGGGTCCCCTTCCTGATCGCCGGGCCGCTCGGCGTCATCGGCCTCTACATGAGGCTCAAGCTGGAGGAGTCCCCGGCCTTCCAGCAGCAACTGGACGAGCACGAGAAGAGCCTGGCGCAGGAGTCGGCGGGCGGCGAGCTCGAGGACATCGTGAAGAACCACTGGCCCGCCCTGCTCATCTGCATGGGCCTGGTGCTGCTCTACAACGTCACCAACTACATGGTCACCGGCTATCTGCCGACCTATCAGACCGAGACGCTGCACCGCTCCAGCGCCTCCGCCGACGTCCTGGTGCTGATCGGCATGGTGTGGATCGTCCTGCTGATCACCTTCCTCGGCCGGCTCAGCGACCGCGTCGGCCGGCGTCCGCTGTACGCGGTCGCCGCGGCAGCCATGATCGTGCTGGCCGTTCCCGCGTTCCTGCTGATCAAGGCGGAGGGGACCTGGCCGCCGATCCTCGGCGTGCTGCTGCTGTCCACCCTGCTGGCCTGCTTCGCCGCGCCCAGTGCGGCCACACTGCCCGCGCTCTTCCCGACCGCAGTCCGCTACGCGGCCATGGGTATCGGCTTCAACATCGCCGTCGCCGCGTTCGGCGGCACCACACCGCTGGTCACCGCCGCGCTGGTCGGCGCCACCGGCGACGACCTGATGCCGGCCTACTACCTGATGCTGGCCGGTGCGATCGGCCTGCTGACGGTGAAGTTCCTGCCGGAGAGCGCCCAGGTGCCGCTCAGCGGATCACAGCCGATGGTGGGTTCGCAGGAGGAGCGGCGGGAGCTGATCACCACCTCGAACGAGCTGTACGCCGTCGCGCGGGAGCGGGCCGGGACGCCGCACGGGTGAGCCCGCCCGGCGGCGGCCCCGGGGAGCGCACTGTTCGATCCTACGAACTTCGCGCGGGACGGGTTACGGGTCCCCGCACACGATAGGAAACTTTCCTATCAGTTCGGCACGGACCAACTCGCAGCCCCCCACCTCCCCTTGGAGCCCCTGTGGCACACACAGACCGCAAGCCGACGGCCCACGCCCGTCTCTCCCGTCGCACCGCCGTCGTCCTGCTGGGCGCCGCCGCCACCGGCACCCTGCTCGCCGGCGGCCCGGGTGCCGCACGGGCCTCGGCCGCCGCGCCCGGCCTCGACGACCCGGCGAAGAAGGAGATCGCCATGCGGCTCGTCTCCAGCGCGGAGAACTCCTCGCTCGACTGGAAGGCCCAGTACAAGTACATCGAGGACATCGGCGACGGACGCGGCTACACCGCCGGCATCATCGGCTTCTGCTCCGGCACCGGCGACATGCTCGACCTCGTCCAGCTCTACACCGACCGCGGGCCCGGCAACGCCCTGGCCCGGTACCTGCCCGCCCTGCGCCGGGTCGACGGCACCGACTCGCACGACGGCCTGGACCCCGACTACCCCCGGGACTGGCGCAGGGCCGCCCAGGACCCGGCCTTCCAGCAGGCGCAGAACGACGAACGCGACCGGGTCTACTTCGACCCCGCCGTCGCCCAGGGCAAGGCGGACGGGCTGCGCGCCCTCGGCCAGTTCGCCTATTACGACGCCATCGTCATGCACGGCGACGGCGACGATCCCACCAGCTTCCGCAACATCCGGCGCCGTGCCCTGCGCAGCGCCAGGCCGCCGGCGCAGGGCGGCGGCGAGACGGCGTACCTGAACGCCTTCCTCGACGCGCGAGTGTGGGCCATGAAGCAGGAGGAGGCCCACAGTGACACCAGCAGGGTCGACACCGCGCAGCGGGTCTTCCTGCGCAAGGGCAACCTCGACCTGAACACGCCGCTGGACTGGAAGGTCTACGGCGACAGCTACCACATCGGCTGAAGGCCCACGGGCGAAAACGTTACGACAGACGCGGCAGGCTCGCGGCGCCCGGGACCGGGAGCGCCGATCCCAGCGCGGCGGCCTGCCGCGCCGTGACCCGCTGGATCACGGCGATCGCCAGGGCGCCCGCGGCCAGTTCCAGACCCTCGGCCACCAGGAGCAGGGCGAGCGACGTCCGCTGCCCCTGGACGCCGCTCAGGGCGGCGACCAGCGCGTGCCCGATCCACGTCGCCCACCAGACGTTCACCAGCACCCGGTCGCGCCGCCCGGCCGCGCCGGGACCGTGCGCGCGGAGGACGCCGAGGACCAGCCCCCGCGGCACCCACATGTTGATCACCGGGATCAGCCAGGAGAACACGGCCCACGGGGCCGAGCCCGGGAGGGGGCTGGGGGACAGCGACTGCGCGATGCGCCGGCAGCGGGTGAACCAGACCAGGAACAGCACGGTCGCGACCATCATCAGGTTCACGTACACCTGGGACGCGTGCCCCGACACGCTCACGGGCGTGTCCCGCGGACGGAGGTCGTGCGCGCGCACGGTCACGGCCCGGAAGACGTCCGCCACGGCCGCCGCGGCCACGGCGGCCTGAGCGAAACGGGCGAGCAGCCAGGGAGCCTTGACGGTGGGTCCGGGCATGGGCGGTTACCTGCCTGTCGTAGGGGCACACCGGAGCGTGGCTGAAGATGATCGTCGGAGAAGCGGATCATAGGGCAGCCCGGAGCGCGGTGCGGCCCGACCGGCGCGGGCGCACTCGCACGCCGGGGCCCCGACGGGGAAAGATGGGCCCCGAGCGATCGATCACACCGATGCGGAGGAGCGGACTCATGCCGCACGAGCGAGCGGGACGGCCGGCCGGTCCCGAGGACCTCATCGACGTGGCCCGACTGGTCACGGCCTACTACGCGCTGCGTCCCGACCCGGCCGACCCCGGCCAGCGGGTGGCGTTCGGCACGTCGGGACATCGGGGTTCGTCCCTGGCGAGCGCCTTCAACGAGGACCACATCGCCGCCACCAGCCAGGCCATCTGCGAGTACCGCGCGGCACAGGGCGTGGACGGCCCGCTGTTCCTCGGCGCCGACACGCACGCCCTGTCCGAGCCCGCCAGGGTCACCGCGCTGGAGGTGTTCGCGGCCAACGACGTGACCGTGCTCATCGACAGCGCGGACGGCTACACCCCGACCCCGGCCGTCTCGCACGCCATCCTCACCCACAACCGGGGCCGAGACAGCGGTCTCGCCGACGGCGTCGTCGTCACCCCGTCGCACAACCCGCCCGCCGACGGCGGCTTCAAGTACAACCCGCCCAGCGGCGGTCCGGCGGCCTCGGACGCGACGTCCTGGATCCAGGACCGCGCCAACCAGATCATCACGGGCGGCCTGAAGGAGGTACGGCGGCTGCCGTACTCCCGCGCGCTCGCCGCCGGCACCACCCGGCGCTACGACTTCCTCGGCGCCTACGTCGGCGACCTGCCGAGCGTCCTGGACCTCGACGCGATCCGCGCGGCCGAGGTGCGCATCGGCGCCGACCCGCTCGGCGGTGCGTCCGTCGCCTACTGGGGCCGGATCGCGGAGCAGCACCGCCTCGACCTGACCGTGGTCAATCCGCACACCGACCCCACCTGGCGATTCATGACGCTGGACTGGGACGGCAAGATCCGCATGGACTGCTCGTCGCCGTACGCAATGGCCTCGCTGATCGAGCAGCGCGACCGGTTCCGCATCGCCACCGGCAACGACGCCGACGCCGACCGGCACGGCATCGTCACCCCGGACGCGGGCCTGATGAACCCCAACCACTACCTCGCCGTCGCCATCTCCTACCTCTACCGGCACCGCGAGCGGTGGCCCGCCGGCACCGGCATCGGCAAGACCCTGGTCTCCTCCACGATGATCGACCGGGTCGCCGCCGACCTGGGCCGGCAACTGGTCGAGGTGCCGGTCGGGTTCAAGTGGTTCGTGGACGGGCTCGCCGGCGGCACCATCGGCTTCGGCGGCGAGGAGTCGGCCGGGGCGTCCTTCCTGCGCCGGGACGGCTCGGTGTGGACCACCGACAAGGACGGCATCCTGCTGGCCCTGCTCGCCTCCGAGATCACGGCGGTCACCGACCGGACCCCGTCGGAGCACTACGCCGGCCTGACCGCCCGCTTCGGCGAACCCGCCTACGCCCGCATCGACGCCCCGGCGACCCGTGAGGAGAAGGCGCTGCTCGCCAAGCTGTCCCCGGCTCAGGTCACCGCCGACACCCTGGCGGGCGAGGCGGTCACCGGCGTCCTCACCGAGGCGCCCGGCAACGGTGCCGCCATCGGCGGGATCAAGGTCACCACCGCCAACGCCTGGTTCGCGGCCCGCCCTTCGGGCACCGAGGACGTCTACAAGGTCTACGCCGAGTCCTTCCTCGGTCCCGACCACCTCGCCCGGGTGCAGGAGGAGGCCAAGGGCGTGGTCCAGGCCGCGCTCGGCGGCTGAGCCCCGCGGACCGTACGACGGCCCCGGCGCACCCGCGCCGGGGCAGTCGCCGCGCGGTGCTCAGCCGCGCCCCTGTCCGTGGGCCAGCCGGTCCAGCACGGTCCGCGCCCTGGCGTCCTCGCCCCGCGCGTTGGGATGTGCGGGGGCCGCGGGCGCGGCCGGCCGCAGCGGCTCGATCCAGCGGTCGGCGGGCGCCTTGCACATGTCGTGGCCCACCGTGGGCCCGTAGGTGTCGACGTACTCGACCCGGTTCCACGCGGCGACCGTGCGCAGCATCAGGTTCAGCCGCTTCTCGGTGTCCCGGAGGTAGGGGAAGTCCTTCGCCGCGAACGGCACCGCCGGGAAGCAGCCGACGCCGTCGTCGGGGAGCAGGTCAGGGTAGCCGACGAGGAGGACCCGCGCGTGCGGTGCGCGCCGGTGCACGGCCCGCAGCACCTGGTCGACCTTCGGCGCGGTCCGCAGGACGGCGAGCGCCAACTGGTCGTACCCGGCGGCCTTGTACGAGCGTTCGCAGGGATTGCCGGCCGGCTCCTGGGCGCCGAGACGGGCGCAGGTGCCGATGATCGAGCCGAACCCGACGTCGTTGCCGCCGATCTGGACCGTCACCAGGTCGGTGTTCCGGTCCAGCGCGTCGAGCTGTGCCGCGTTGCTCCCCTGCGCCTGCCACATCTCGTCCGTCGTGGCCCCGGCGCAGCTCACGTCCTCGAACGTGCTCGCCCCGCGCCACGAGGCCAGCAGCGAGGGGTAGTTGTGGTCGGAGCGGGCGCAGTCGGCGTTCACCTGCCGCGGGATGAGCGGGCCCGAGGTGTAGGAGTCCCCGAGGGAGACATAGGTGAGGTCGTGGCCGTGTCCGACGGGGTGGGCGACGGCGGGCACCGTGGCGGCGGCCACGAGGGCGCAGCCCCCGAGTGCCGTCCCCAGTACGGTGGTCCGCCGCCGGCCTCTCGCCCCGTCGGCCGCGCGCGTGTCGTTCGCCATGGTTCCTCCCCCAGAGGCCGGGCACACGGCCCGCCCCGAGCGACGGTCCGCGTTTCAACTGGGCCTGTATACCGCCCAGTAGGTCGCGCGGGCCATAAGCGGGAAGGAACATTCGCGGCCGCCGGGGGAGGGGCGGGCGCGACTGCGCGCGCCGCGCCGGCAGCCGTACCGTCAGACCCCGGACGCCGGTTCCGCCACGGCGGCCGGGTCCGTCATGGCGGCCCGGTCCACCAGGGGAGCCGTGTCCAGCACGGCGGTGGGCCCCAGCAGCGAGTCGTCCTCGGGGCGCGCTCCGGACAGGCGGTGACGGGCGGCTATCAGCGCCATGTCGACGTCCTTGGTCCCCGTGGCCACGCACAGCGAGTAGGCGATGTCCGCCAGCCGCTGCCGGGCCTGCGGAGTACTCTCGTCGGCTCCGAGCAGCGTGAGGGTCTCGTACTGGGCGATCAGGTCCTTCAGTACCACGGGGTGTGCCATCAGCATGAGATCCGCCTTCCTGGTGCGAAGCCGACGTCGATCAGGTCGGGAGCCGACTACCCGCGCCCCGGCCCGGCATGTCCACCGATCCGCCGCGAACCCGATCCGCCCGTCGGCCCCCGGCGAAGCCGATCATGCCGTCGCACGGATGTGAAAAGCTGGGGGCGCCCATGTCCCCACGACCCAGGAGGAGTTGGCGCATGGCCGTCATCCACCGCACCACCCTCACGCCGACCAAGCTGGAACTCCTCGCCGAATGGCTGCCCACCCGCCCCTGGTACCGCGGGGGACCGGCCCCGGAACTGGAGAAGTCCGGCGGCTTCCGGCTGGACGATCCGGCGGGCGAGGTCGGGATCGAGTTCATGGTGACCACCGACACCTCCGGCCCCGAGCCGGTCGCCTACCTGGTCCCGCTCACCTACCGCGGCGCCCCGA
>Ga0308175_100000402_pt1 | contig 30001 bp, 25 predicted proteins | sample PhyCR1_3_FD_203893 | JGI IMG/M metagenome (GOLD analysis project Ga0308175, IMG submission 203893) | Soil microbial communities from UC Gill Tract Community Farm, Albany, California, United States - DLSLS.C.R1 | ecosystem: Environmental > Terrestrial > Soil > Agricultural land | place: USA...
GCCACACCGCCCTGCTCGCCGCCGCGATCCGCAAAACCGCCGACGCCCACCGCGCCTACCGGAAGGAGATCGACGCCCTCGCCGGCAAGGACATCCGACTGGCCATGGACGAGTGGAACTACTGGTACGGCGACTACCTCTACGGCGAGCTCGGTTGCCGATACCACTTCAAGGACGCCCTCGGCGTCGCCCGCGGCCTCCACGAATTCTTCCGCAACAGCGACCTGTTCTTCATGGCCAACTATGCCCAGACCGTCAACGTCCTCGGCTGCATCAAGACCAACCGCACCGCCGCCTGCCTCGACGCCACCGGCGTCGCCCTGGCGCTCTACCGCAACCATTTCGGCACGATCCCGATCGACTGCCCCCGCGCCGTCGGCAACCTCGACGTCTCCGCCGCCTGGACCGAAGACCGCTCGGCCCTCACCATCGCCGTCGTCAACCCCACCGAACTCCCCGAAGAACTCGCCCCCGACACCGCCGCCATCAAACTCACCGGCAAAGCCACCCGCTGGTCGATCACCGCCGCCGACCCCCAGGACTACAACGAGCCCGGCCGCGAACCGCGCGTGCGCATCACCGAGCAGGCCACCGGCGCCAGCCCCCTCGAGATCCCCGCCTATTCGATTGTAATTTATAGAATCGACAAATAAGCAACTACTTCTTCTTCCGCTTGGGGGCGGCACTTTGGGCGGCTTGCCTGGAAGCCTCGGGACCGGCGTAAATGTTCACAGGCGTCGTATTCTCCTGCGGTGCCCCCGCCGTGCTGCGCCCCTCGCTGACGTACTTCTCCAGCAACTTCGTCAGCCGCTCGACGATCGCCGGGTTAGCGCTCTGGACGTTGTTCTTCTCCGCAACGTCCGCCCCCATGTCGTAAAGCTGGATCGCCGGCAGCCCCTCCCTGAAAGCCGCCGGGTCGCGCGGCGCACTCCACCCGCCGGACCCCGGGCACAACTCAAGCTTCCAATTCCCCTGCCGGATCGCAAAACACCCGTCGATCGAATGGTGGACGATCGCCTCGCGCAGGGGCTTGTCGAGGGCGGGGTTCGTCAACACCGGCAGCAGCGACACGCTGTCCTCGGCCGCGGCGTCGGGGAGTTTCTCCCCGATCACCTCCGCCACCGTGGCAAAGAAATCCGTCAGGCACGCGATCTGTCCGGTCGTCGATCCGGGCTTGATGTGCCCCGGCCAGCGGACGAAGAACGGAATGTGGTGCCCCCCGTCGTAAATGTCGGCCTTGTAGCCGCGGGAGACGTAGCTGGGATTGTGCCCCTTGGCGAGCAGCTCGGGGAAATTCGCCTGCGGCGAGCACCCGTTGTCGCTGGTCATGACCAGCAGCGTGGAGTCGGTCAGGCCGGCCTTGTCGATCGCCTGGAGCACCTGCCCGACCGCCCAGTCCGTCTCCATCACGTAATCGCCGTACGCATTGAGGCCGCTCTTCCCCTGCCAATCCTGGGTCGGAACAATCGGCGTGTGCGGCGCGTTCAGCGGCAGGTACAGAAACAGCGGCTGCTTACCCGACCGCGCGTCAGCCGCATGGTGGTCAATCCACTCGATCGCCTTGGCGGTGACGGTGGGCAGCACCCGGTCGAAGACGAAATCCGGTGCCTTGGCGCCGGCGCGGACGTTCCCCCACTTCTCCTGGTGCCCCGTCGGATTGGCGATAACCCGATCGTTCTCGATAAACGTGTACGGCGGCATGTCCAGCGACGCGGAGATGCCGAAGTAATAGTCAAACCCCACCGCCGTCGGCCCGTTCGCAATCGGCTTGCCGAAGTCGACGTTCGCCTCGTCCGCGTAATCCCGCGCAATCCCCCCGCCCTTCAGCGGAAAATCCATCCCCAGGTGCCACTTCCCGATCGCCGCCGTCGCGTAACCGCGCTGCTTCAAAAACGACGCAACCGTCAGCCGTCCGTCCTCAATCAGCCGCGGCGAGTACCCCCCGAGCACCCCCTTCTTCAGCCGCGACCGCCAGTTGTACCGCCCGGTCAGAACCCCGTACCGCGTCGGCGAGCACACCGCCGACGACGAATGGCAATCCGTGAACGCCATCCCCGCCGCCGCCAGCCGGTCCATGTTCGGCGTCGCGATCTTCCCCTGCGGGTTCAGCGCCTTCACATCGCCGTACCCGAGGTCGTCGCACAGGATGTAAACGATGTTCGGCCGCTCCGCCGCGGCCGTTGTGAGCGAAAGAGCCGCGCAAAAAAGAAGCGCGAGGCAATACCAGCGTTGCATCAATGCTCCTTAAGGTTTGGTAAACGCCGGCGGCGTCAGCCCGTTCCACACGTCCACGCGCACGTCGTTGTGCTGCGGCGCTCCCGGCGTGCTGCGCCCGTCGGCGACGTACTTCTCGAGCAACCTGGTGAGCCGCTCCAGCATCTCGGGTTGCTCGGCCTGAATGTCGTGTACTTCCGCCGGGTCCTTCGAGAGGTCGTAAAGCTGAAACGGCGACGTGCGGCCCTTGCGATCCGGCCGCCTGAAGCCGTTGTCGGGGCAGAAATCGAGCTTCCACTTCCCCTGGCGAATGGCGAACGACCCGCCGCCGGAATGGTGGACCACCGCCGGGTGCGTCGGCTCCGGCGGGTTTTGCCCGAGCAGCAGCGGGAGGATTGAGAAACTGTCCTCCCCCGCGTCGTCGGGCAGCGTGACGCCGAGCATCGCGGCGCACGTCGCCATCAGGCTGTTGAGGCACACCGTCTCGTCGCAGGTCGTGTGCGGCCTGGCCTTGCCCGGCCAGCGGGCGACCAGCGGCACGCGGTGCCCGCCCTCCTGGATGTACCCCTTGTACCCGCGGAACGGACCGCTGGGGTGGTGACCATGGGCAACCAGCGCTTCGACACCGGTGTACTTGGCGTGCCCGTTGTCGGCGGCGAAGAAGACCAGCGTGTTCCCCGCCAGGCCGTTCTGATCAATCGCGTCGAGCACCCGGCCCAGCGCCCAATCGGTTTCCATCATGAAATCGGCCAGGTCGCTGATGCCGCTCTTGCCCTTGAATTCCGCCGACGGGGCGATCGGCTCGTGCGGCGACGTGAGGGCGAAGTAGATGAAGAACGGCTTACCGGCCCTGGCGCCCGCGGCGTGGGTACCAATGTACCGGCACGTCTTCTCGGTGATGGTCGGCAGGATCGCGTCGAACTTCCACCCCGGCAGCATCGGCCCCGGCCGGCCGAATAAATCGCGCGTCTCCTTCCGTGCGCTGGGAATGCCGACCGTGCGATCGTTCTCGATGAAACAGTACGGCGGGTAGTTGGGGACCTCGGTGCCGAAATACGTGTCGAACCCAAGTGCCGTCGGCCCGCCTCCGATCGGCCGGTCGAAGACGACTTCCTTTTTCCCCGCCTTCGGCCACTCCATCCCCAGGTGCCATTTCCCGAAGGCGGCCGTGGCGTAACCGTTGCGCCGCAGCAGTTCCGCCACGGTGAGCCGGCCGGGGTGGATCAGCGGCTTGGCCCACGGGCCAAGCACGCCGCGCTGCAGCGAGCTGCGCCACGCGTAGCGGCCGGTGAGAATTCCGTACCGCGTCGGCGAGCAAACCGCCGACCCCGAGTGCGCGTCGGTGAAGCGAATCCCCTCGGCGGCCAGACGGTCGATCGACGGGCTGGGGATCTTGGCGGCGGAGTTGTAGCAGCCGGCATCGCCGTACCCCATGTCGTCCGCCAGAACGTACACGATGTTCGGCCGCTCGCCAGCGCCAACCGCATGATTCACCGCGGAGACGCAGAGGACGCAGAGGACGGCGGCGAGCTGTTTCATGGGCTCCAATTATTGGGGGCGAGGCGCCTTGTCGTCCTCGAACTTATCCTGCTGCTCTTTGAGCAGCTTCTTCATCTCGGCAAGCTTGCCCGCGTGAGCCGGGTCGTCGGCCAGGTCGTGCAGCTCGTTCGGGTCGTTCTTGAGGTCAAAGAGCTGGAAGCGGTTAATCTTCGGATACCAGAGCAGCTTCCAGCGGTCGTCGCGGGCCATCCGCTGCACGTCCTTGTAGGCGGCGAAGAGCGCGTCGCGGACCTTTTGCTCCTTCCCGTCGATAATCGGAACCAAGCTGGAGCCCTCGGCCACCTTGGGTATCGGCACCCCCGCGAAATCGCAGACCGTGGGGAACAGGTCGTACAGGTACACCAGCGCGTCCGACTGCCCGTGCGGCACGCCCGGCCCCGCGAAAATCAGCGGCGATTTGAACTCCTCGTACAGGTTCTGCTTCCCCATCAGCCCGTGCCACCCGCCGACGGAAAGGCCCTGGTCGCTGGAAAATACCACCACCGTGTCGTCCTCGTGCCCGGTCTCCTTCAGCACGTCCAGCACGCGGCCGATCTGGAAATCCATCCACGAGATGCACGCGTAGTAATCCGCCAGGTGCCGCTTCATCACCTCCGGCGTGCGCGGGTGCGGGGCCAGCTCCTCGTCGCGCACGTGCAGGTCGCCGTTGTCGAACGGGTGGTCCGGCATGAAGTTCGGCGGCAGCGAAATCTTCGCCGGGTCGTACATGTCCATGTACTCCTTGGGCGCGATCCGCGGGTCGTGCGGGTAGTGCGGGGCGAGGTAGATGAGGAAGTGCTGGTCCTTCTTCAGGCCGTGGAGGAATTCGATGGCCGCGTCGGCACAGATTTTGGGCTGGTTGGTCTGGATCTCGTCCTCCGCCTTCCCGCGCCGCTCGCCGGTGGCGCCGTGCGAGTAGATCACCTTCTGAAAGGCTTCCATGGCAGGGACGAACGAATTACCGCGCTTGCCGCAGTGCAGCGTGGCGAACCCCGCGTCGTTGAACACGCCGGCCAGTGTCGGCCCGTCGAATTTCTGGCGCATCGCCTGCCCGCGCGCGTTGCCGCCCTTCCCCTTACCGCCGCCGGGAATGTTGGCAGCCTGAGGGATGTGGAACAGCGACCGCCCGGTCAGCAGCATCGTCCGGCTCGGCAGGCACACCGCCCCCACCATCCCGCCCTGGCAGTACGCATTATTGAAGTGGAAGCCGCGCCCCACCAGCTTGTCCAGCGTCGGCGTCTTGATCTCGTTGTTGCCCAGCGCGTGGATCGTGTCGTAACGCTGGTCGTCGGAGAGGATGAAGAGGATGTTGAGGTGCCTGGGCGCGTCGGCGGCGCGGGAGGCGGCGGGCAGGAATGCGGCGACGAGCAAGCCGAGTGCGATGATCTGTTTCATTGGGAGGAACCTTTCGATTTCTTTCGTTTCGCCGGCGGGGGATTCAGGTCTTCGGGGAGCATGCCGGACCCGTCGAAGTCGGCATTGTCGCCGAAATCCTTTCGCGCCCTGGCGAGCAAGCCTTCCACGCGCGACAGCTCGGCGGCGTACTTCGGGTCCGCCGCAAGGTTGTTCACCTCGTCGGGGTCCGCCGCGAGGTCGAAGAGCTGCGTGTGCTTCTGCCCGCCGGCGTTGTACTTGATCAGCTTCCACCGGCGGTCCCGGACCGCGCGCTGGCACGCCTTGTACGCCGTGAAGATCGTGTCCCGGATCCCGGGCCTTTCGCCGCGCATCACCGGGACGAGCGACTGCCCCTCCGTGCCGGCGGGCACCGCCACGCCGGCGAGGTCGCACAACGTCGGGAACAGATCGAACAGGTACACCAACGCCTCCGACCGACCGTGCGGCACCCCCGGCCCCGCGAAGATCAGCGGCACCTTCTCGTCCTCGTACAGGTTCTGCTTGCCCATCAGCCCGTGCCGCCCGCCCACGCTCAGGCCGTGGTCGCTGCAGAAAAGGATGATCGTGTCGTCGCCGTGGCCGGTCTCGGCGAGGGCATTGAGAATGCGGCCGACGTGGTAATCGAGGTTCGTAATGCAGGCGTAGTAGTCGGCGATGTGCCGCTTCATCGCCCCCGGCGTGCGCGGGTGCGGGGCCAGGTCCTCGTCGCGCCCGTGGATGTTCCCGTTGTCAAACGGGTGCGTCGGCATGAAGCTCTTCGGCAGCGGGATCGCGGCCGGATCGTACAGCTCCATGAACTCCTTGGGCGCCACGCGGGGGTCGTGCGGCACGCAGGGCGCGAGATAAATGAAAAACGGACGGGCGCCCGGCCCCCGATGCTCGCGAATGAAATCAATCGCCGCGTCCGCGTGGAACTGGCTGGCCGCCGCCCGGTCCTCCGGCGCCAGCGACGAGAAGATCACTTTCGTGAACGACTCGTCCCCCGCCACGAAGCTCGTGGACTTTTTCCCCACGTGCAGCGTGTCGTACCCGGCCGAATTGAACGGCGTCGCCAGCAGCGCCCCGCCGTAGTCCTGCTTCTTGATCCGGTAGTCCGGTATCCGGAACAGGCTCTTGCCCGTAAAAATCATCGTCCGGCTCGGCACGCAAACCGCCGACATCATCGCGCCCTGGCAGTACGGATTCGTAAACACAAATCCGCGCCCGACGAGCTTGTCGAGCGTGGGCGTCTTGATGTCCGGATTCCCCAGGGCGTGGACCGTGTCGTAACGCTGGTCGTCGGAGAGGATGAAGAGGATGTTGGGGTGGCGATCGCCGGCTCGCGTGGCGAGCGCCGGAAGAGCGAGTAACAAGGCGACGCAAGACACGAAGCACGGCCCTTTGTGGCACGGGCGGCCCGCCCGTGTCTTTGCACTTGCCAAAACGGGAACACGGGCGGGTCGCCCGTGCCACCGCGAGGATGTTGCCCGCCGCGCCATCATTCCTTCGTTTGCACCGGCGGCTGGTCGGCGCGCTTGTTCTTCCCCTTGACCTTCCCCTTCCCCTTGCCCGGCCGCGCCGCGGGACCCCACTTCGCCGGCACGTTCTCCGCGTCCCACTTGTCCCACGCCGCCTGCAGCTCCTTCACCTTCTCCGGGCGCTGCGTTGACAGGTCGTGGGCTTCGCCGACGTCCTTGGAAAGATCGAACAGCTCCTGCCTGCTTAAATCATCGCTCGACCGCACGAGCTTCCAGTCGCCGAGGCGGATCGCCATCTGCCGCCCGAACCGCCAGTACAGCGCCTCGTGTGGCCGCCCCGAATTCCCGCCGGTAAAATACGGCAGCAGGTTCACCCCGTCGAGCTTCTTCGCGTCCGCCGGCGGCGTCACCCCCGCCGCCGCCAGCGCCGTCGCGTGGATGTCGAGCTGAATCACCGGGCGGTCGTCCGTCTTCCCCGCCGGCAGGTGCCCCTTCCACTGCACCATCCACGGCACCCGGACGCCGCCCTCCAGCGTCTGCGCCTTGTGGCCTCGCAGAGGGAAATTATTCGACGCATTCGCCTCCGGCCCGCCGTTGTCGGAGATGTAGAAAATCAGCGTGTCCTCCTCGAGGCCGGTCTCCCGGAGCTTGGCCAGGATCAATCCAACCGCGTCGTCCATCGCCGAGGTCATCGCGGCCAACGTCCGCCGCCGCGTGTCCTTGATCGACTCGAAGCGCGACATGTACGTCGGCGTCGCCTCCAGCGGGACGTGGACGGCGTTGAACGTCCAGTACAGGAAGAACGGCTTGTCCTGTTTCTTATGACGGTCGATGTACGCGGCGGCCTCGCGCCCGAACGCGTCGGTCAGGTACGTCTGCTCGACGACGGGCTGCGTGCCGCGGAGGATGCGGTTGTGGTCCTCGGCCTCCCAGTCGATGTAGTCGTGCATGCCCCCGAGGAAGCCGAAGTATTCCTGGAAGCCGCGCTTCAGCGGGTGGAACTTGGGGTCGTAGCCGAGGTGCCATTTGCCGACCATGCCGGTGCTGTATCCGCCCGCCTGCAGCCGGTCGGCCAGCGTAGTCTCCGTCGGCGGGAGGCCGACGTCCGCCGGCGTCGTGGCGGCGCCGCCCGGGTTGAACTCGTGCCCGAAGCGCGTCTGGTACCGCCCCGTCATCAGCCCGGCGCGCGTCGGCGAACAGTACGGCCCGGAGACGTACCCGTTGGTGAACCGAATCCCGTTGGCCGCGATCGTGTCGATGTTCGGCGTCGGAATGTCCTTCGACCCCTGCACGCCCAGGTCGTTATACCCCTGGTCGTCGGCGACGATGATCAGGATGTTCGGCCGCTTGGCGTCGGCCGCTTTCGCGAACAGCGGCGACAGAACGAGAACCAGTGCGAATGCCCATTTTCCCATGACCGCTCTCCTTATTCCGTCGCCTTCTTCTTCCCCTTGCCCTTCTTCCCCTTGCCGCCTTCCTGCGGGAAATCGCTCACGATGTCCCCCGGCTTCGGCCCGCCGCCGAACTGCTTCCAGTACTCCTCCTTAAACGGGTTCACCTTCGGCCCGACCGCGTCCTCGTTCACCAGGTCCGGCAGGATCGACTCCCACCACTTGTCGTACGCGGCCTCCAGCTCCTTCACCACCTCCGGGTGCTTGTCGGCAACGTTGGTCGTCTGCCCCGCGTCCTCCTTCAAATCAAACAACTCCCACGCCTTCTCCCCACCGGGCGCCGCGGAGACCAAAGCGTAGCGGCTGTTTCGAACGCTGCATTTGAGGTACTTGCTCGCCGCGGCCTTCCCCTTCGGCCACCGCCCGACGTGCGTGAACAGGTAACGATCCGGCCACTGCGCGTTCGGATCGCCGGTCAACAACGGCACGAGACTCCGACCCTCCAGCTTCGCCGCCACGTCCTCCGGGATCTTCGCCCCGGCGATCTCGGCAAACGTGGGGAACAAGTCCAGATGTGCCGTCAGCTTCCCCACCTCCGTCCCGGCCGGGAAATGCCCCGGCCACCGGAAGAACGCCGGCACGTGCGTCCCCCCCTCGTACGGCGTCCCCTTCTGCCCCCGCATCCCCGCGTTGTACACCCGCACCCCCGCCGTACCCCCGTTGTCCGTCGCCCAGATCACGACGGTATTGTTGTCGATGTTCCAATCGCGGAGCTTGGCCATGAGCTTTCCGACGTTGTCGTCGATGTTGGCGATCATGTCGAAGAACTTGGCCGCGTTCTCCGGCGCCTTTCCCTCGTACAGGTTCTCGTATCCCGGCGGGACCGACAACGGCGCGTGCGGCACGTTCGTCGGCAGATAACAGAAAAACGGCTGCCCGCCTTTGCGCTTCTCGTCCATCCACGTGGTCGCCTGGGCAAAGAAGACGTCGGTGCAATAGCCCTGGGTCCTTTCGAACTTGCCGTTGTGCTTGATCGCCGGGTTGTAATAGGTGTTCCCAGGGGCGTCGCCGCAGCTCCCGGGGTAGGTCTGGCCGATCCCGCCGGCCCCGTGGATGAAGACCTCGTCGAATCCCCGCTTATCCGGCTGGTAGGCGTCTTCGTCCCCGAGATGCCACTTGCCAAAAATCCCCGTCGTGTACCCGGCCGACTTGAGCACCTGCGCGATCGTGGTCGTCTTCAGGCTCATCCGCTCGCGCTCCATGATCGTGTGCGTCACGCCGTTGTGGAACTCGTGGCGGCCGCTCATCGTCGCGCTGCGCGTCGGCGAGCAGGTCGGGCTGACGTGGTAATTGCTCAGCCGCACGCTCTCGGCGGCAAAGCGATCAATGTTCGGCGTGCGCAGGATGGGATTGCCCGTGCACGAGAGGTCGCCGTACCCCTGGTCGTCGGTCAGGATGAACAGAATGTTCGGCCGCCTGGCAGGCTCGGCGGCCATGACGGCGGAACACAGAAGGACGACCAGCGGAAAGAGATTTCGCATGAACAACTCCGTAGTCCCGTTTACGGCCGGCTTCGGCCGCTCGCGCGAATCCGCTCGAACAGCCGGGTCAGCTGCTCGACCACTTCCGGGTGCTTGACGTACAAGTTCGCCGTCTCTCCCCGGTCCTCGGCAATGTTGTAAAGCTGCCCCGGCGGCTGCGCCGGGTCAACCTTCGGGTCCCACCCGTTCCCACCCCCGCCCTGGCACATCAACAGCTTCCACGGCCCCCGCCGAATGGCGTACAGCCCAAAGTGCGCATCATGGACGAGCGACTCGCGCACCGGCCCCGCCGCCGCACGCCCCAGCAGCACGTGCAGAAAGCTGAAGCTGTCCTCGCCCCCGTCGCGCGGCAGCGGCTTGTCCAGCAGCTCCGAAACCGTCGCCAGCACGTCCGTCAGCGCGACCAGGTAGTCCGACGTCGCCCCGGCCTTCACACGTCCCGGCCAGCGGACCAGCAGCGGCTCGCGGTGGCCGCCCTCGTACAGCTCCGTCTTGTACCCCCGGAACGGCCCATTCGGCGTGTGCCCGTCGGTCGGGGCCTTGCCCCCGCGCCCGCGCTGCACCGCGCCGTTATCGCTGGAGAAAATCACCAGCGTGCGCTCGGCCACGCCCTTGCGGTCCAGCGCGTCCAGCACGCGCCCAACGGACCAGTCCAGCTCGTTAATGAAATCCCCATACACCCCGATCGCGCTCGTGCCGCGGAAGCGTGCGTTCGGCTTCAGCGGGGCATGAATATTCCGCGGCGCGAAGTAGAGGAAGAAAGGCTCGTCGGTCTTTTGCGCTCCGATCCACGCGACGGCCTTGTCCGCCAAGGTGATCGCCAGGTCTTCCTCCACGTACTCGGCGGATTTCCCGCCTTGCACGTGGTGCGCCGGCGGCGGCACGCGGGTGCGCGACGTGTAAGGCTGGCGGTACTCCGGCCGCGGGTCGAGCACCAGCCGCATCGGATCATCGCCACGCAGGCCCAGCACCCGGTGGTTCTCAATGAGCACGTGCGGAAATTGCCCGACGTGCGGCACGCCGAAGTAGTAATCAAACCCGACCTCCAGCGGCCCCGGCGTAAGATCGCGGTTGTAATCCGGCCCGAGCAGCTCGTCCCACCCCTCGCCGCCCGGCCGCCCGAACCCCAGATGCCACTTCCCGATGCACGCCGTGTGGTAGCCCGCGGATTTCAGCAGCGACGCCACGGTCGTTCGCCCGACGTCAATCATCATCGGGTCGTTGGCCCACACGCACCCGCAGCCCGCCCACGTCCGCCACGCGTACCGCCCGCTCAGCAGGTTGTAACGCGACGGCGTGCACACCGACGACGGCGAATGCGCGTCGGTAAACCGCATCCCCGCGGCCGCCAGCCGATCAATGTTCGGCGTTCGGACCTTCGTCGCCCCGTAGCAGCTCGTGTCCCCCCACCCCAGGTCGTCGGCAAGAATCATCACCACATTGGGGCGGTCGGCCGCACGGCAAGCCCGGCCGATCAGGACCCCCGCGAAAACGAGCGCCAATCCAACACGTCTCATTCGAATCACCTACTTGGAGGGCGCCACCTTCAGCGGCTTGGGATGCTCCACCTTCCCCGGCGGCCGGCAGCCGGGACCCGCGTCGTGCTCGCCCAGGTCGCCATCCATCGCGGACGCGTACCCCTGGAGGCGCTTCACCACGTCCGGGTGGTCCTTCGCCACGTCCGTCGTCTCGCCGATGTCCTTGTCCAGGTTGTACAGCGTGCCCGGCAGCTTCAGCTTCCACTCGCCCGACCGCACCGCCTCGAGGTTGTTGACATTGAAGTAGAAGAACGCCTCGTGCGGAGACTTTTTCGACTGCCCCGACAGGATCGGCCATATATCCGTGCCATCAATTTTGCGGTCGGTCGGCACCTGGCCGCCGGCGAGCTTCACGAACGTCGGCAGGATGTCGATCTCGCTCAGCACCGCATCACACGCAGCGCCGGCCGGCACCTTCCCCGGCCACAGCGCGATCGTCGGCTCCCGCATCCCGCCTTCCCAGGTGCTGGCCTTAAAGCCCCGCAGCGGCGCGTTGCTCGCCGACCGCGTGCCGCCGTTGTCCGACGTGAACAGCACCAGCGTGTCATCCGACAGGCCCAATTCGCGAATCGTGTCCAGCACCTTCCCGCAGCTCCAGTCCACTTCCTCCACCCAGTCGTTGTACACGCCGTGGCCGCTGTGCCCGCGCCACTTGGCCCCCGGGTGGTGCGGGGCGTGAACGGCGTTGTGCGCAAGGTACAGGAAAAACGGCTTATCCGAATGCCGGTCCTTCTGCTCACGCAGGAACGTGACTGCCTCGTCCGTGTACATTTCGACGAGCCTGTCCTGGTCCGGCAGCTTGATGACCTGGATCGGCGTCTCGTCGCGAATCAGCGTCAGCGGCGGATATTTGGAAATCCTGCCCGTATTGGCGTTTTTTTTCCCGTTCTTTCCCGCCGCCGCCTCGCCGGCCCGCTCCGGCGTCATGTCGTTCGAGTACGGAAGCCCGAAATAATGGTCGAATCCATGCCGCGTCGGCAGAAACTCGTCCTGGTCCCCCAGGTGCCACTTGCCAATGCACATCGTGGCATAACCCCGCTCCTTCAGGAGCTCCGGCAGCGTGTGCTCCGCCGCGTTAATGCCGATGTTCTCGACCGGAAACAGCACACGCGGAATGCCGACGCGCTTCGGATAACACCCGGTCATCAGCGACGCCCGCGACGGCGAGCACACCGGCGCCGCGTAAAAGCTGGTCAGCTTCAACCCCTGCGCCGCCATCGCGTCGAGGTTCGGCGTCTTGGTGAGCTTCGACCCGAACGGCCCGACGTCGCCGTACCCCAGGTCGTCGATAAACAGCAGCACAAAATTCGGCGGCCGCGCGCCCCGCTTCTCCTGCGCCGCCGCAACCCCCGCGATCACCAGACAAAGGCACGCGACGTTTCCAAACCTGCGCCGATGATTCTTAACCATCTCACTCACCCTGATTGACCGGACCCTTCTTCCCCTTACCGCCTTTGGCCTTCCCCTTGCCCCCCTGCATCAACTGCCCCGGCTGCGGCGCCGGCCGCTCCAGGTAGCGCGCGCTCGGCCACGGATAACCCTCAACCCCGGACCCCGCGTCCGGATCGTGCGGCCCCTTCGGCAGCGTCCCCTGCCACGCCAGCAGCCGCTCGCCCATCGACCCCACCACGTCCGCGTGCTTATCGGCGACGTTGTTCGCTTCCATCGCATCGCGCGGGATGTCGTACAGCTCCACCCGGCTGCGGTCCGGGTTCATCAGCAGCTTCCAGTTCCCCTCCCGCATCGCCAGCATCGGGCTGCGGTTCCACACGTGCCCGGCGATGTGAAACCTCCACTCCCACATCAGCGGCTTCGGCCGGGCCGGCATCGGCTCGCCGCGCCACACCGACCCCACGTCGATGCCGTCGAGCTGGTTCTCCTCCGGAATCTCCTTCACGCCGGCGAGCTTCGCGATCGTAGGAAGCAAATCCACGCCGCTCACGACCGACGTGTCATCCACCTTCCCGCCTCCGCGCTCGCCCTGCCCCGCCGGCCAGCGGACGATGAACGGCAGCCGCACCCCCCCTTCATAAAGGCTGCGCTTGCGCCCGCGGAATGGCCCCGTCGAGCCCACGCCGCTATGCCCCGCGTTGCGTATCTGCATCTCCTCCGGCCCGTTGTCCGACGAGAAAATCACGATCGTGTTCTGCGCCAGCCCCAGCTCGTCGATCTTCTTGAGCAGCCGCCCCACGTGCATGTCCGCGTCGGTCGCGGCCGAGGCGAAAATCTCCATCGGGCTGTGGAACCGCACGCCTTCGATCGTGAGCTGCTTGTAAGGCCGCATCTGATCGTCCGTCGGATTCAAAATCGCATGCACGTCCAGCAGCCACGTGTTGACGTAAAACGGCTGGTCCTTGTGCTTCTCGATGAATTCGATCTGCCGGTCGATGATCAACTTGCTCGATTCCGGCCGGCGCCGAACGTCCCACAGGCTGCCGCCCTCCCAATCCTCCGCGCGCGTCGCCTCGGTAAAACCATAATCCTCCGACCGCGGCGATCCCGGCCCCCCGCTGATGTGCCACTTCCCGAAATGACCCGTGACGTACCCCGCCCCCTGCAAAATCCGCGGCAGCGTCGGGATCTTCGGATCCAGAAAATTCGGCATCCCCCGCGCCGCGTTCTGCGCCGGCGCAGCCAGGTGCCCGTGCATCCCGCACCGCGCCGGAAAACGCCCGCACGTCAGCGCGCACCGCGTCGGCGAGCAAACCGACCCGTTCACGTAATAATTCGTGTACAGAATCCCCTGCTTCGCCAGGTGATCGAGGTTCGGCGTGCGGATGATCCGATTCCCATAGCACCCAAGGTCCCCCCACCCCCAATCATCCGCCAGAATAAACACCACATTCGGCGGCCGAATTGTCGGCTGCGCCGCCGCCAACGAAGCGATGACAATCGATAGCGCCGCGACGTAATAGGCTCTCATGCCCTGACCTCTGCCTACTGCCTACTCTTTCTTCCCCTTCCCCTTCTTCTTCCCAGCGTTCCTCGGCACGTCCTTCGTTGGCCAGTCCGGCGAGTCCGTGTGCTGCTTCTCCATAATGGCCGTCATCTTCTTCACCACGTCCGGGTTCTGCCCCGCCACGTTGTGCTCCTCGCCCGGATCGCCCTTCAGGTCGTACAACTCCACCGGCGGCGTCACCCCCCGCTTCACCAGCTTCCAGTCCCCCATCCGCACCGCCTTGGCCGTGTACGGCTCCTGAATCTCGAAGTACAGGAACTCGCGCTTCGGCAACTGTCCCCCGAGCAGCGCCGGCAGGATCGAAATCCCATCCGTGTGCACGCCCTCCGGCAGCTTCGTCCCGGTCAATTCCGCCGCCGTCGCGAGAAAATCATAAAACGCCCACGGCTCATCGCTCACCCTCCCCGCCGGCACCTTCCCCGGCCACCGCACGACCATCGGCTCGCGCAGCCCCCCCTCGTACATCTCGCGCTTCCCCCCGCGCCACGGCCCGTTGCTGTTGAACGCGTTGATGAACGGCTGGTTCGGCCCGTTGTCGCTGGTGAAGAACACCAGCGTCTTCTCCTCAATCCCCAGCTCCTTCAGCAGCGCCAGCATTTGCCCGATGCTCCCGTCCATCCGCGTGATCATCGCCGCGTAGTTCTTCTCGATCTGCGGCCACGGCTCGTCCTTGTACGGCCCTTGGTCCGGCACCTCGAACTTCTGGTGCGGGATCGTGAACGGCACGTACAGGAAAAACGGCCCGCCCTTGTGCTCGCGGATCCACTTCAGCCCCTCCGCCGCGATCAGGTCGTGCGAGTACTCCTTCCCACCCAGCATCACCTTCTCGTTATTCCGCCACAGGTACTCCGGGTAGTACTCGTGCGCCTTGCGCTGGCAGTTGTAGCCGAAGAAATAGTCGAACCCCATCTTGTCCGGCGTGCTCTCGGATCCCGGAAACCCCAGCCCCCATTTACCGACCAGTCCCGTCGCATACCCCGCCGATTTGAACAGCTTCGCGACCGTGTACGTCCCCGCCGGCATCGGCTTCTGCCCCTCCGGCTGGATCTCGACGTTCGCCCGGATCGGCGCGTGCCCGATGTGCAGCCCGGTCATGAGCCCGCAGCGGCACGGGGCGCACACGCTGGTCGAGCAGTACGCCGACGTGAACCGCATCCCCTCCGCCGCGATGCGATCGATGTTCGGCGTCTTAATCTTCTTCTGCCCGTAACAGCCGGCGTCGCCCCAGCCCATGTCGTCGGCCATGATCCAGATGACGTTCGGCCGCTCGGCCGCCGACACCCCCCCGCCCCACGCCAGGCACGCCGCCGCCAGAGCCGCAATCCACAGCCGCTTCATGTTCAACCTCGCTTCCCCCTCCGCCGCCGTTGAGCCGACACGAATGCATACAACCCCCGCCATCCTGACGTTGCCCGCGGCCTTGGGCAAGGCTGGGGAATCAGAATCGTCCCGCCGCCCGCCCGCGTCTTCGGAGGCGTTTTCCCGCCCCTGCCCACTGTCCATCGCCCCTCATTTCGCCTACAATATACCGACGGACGGGCTTATCCACCGGGCCCCGACCCTCCGCCGCGGCTGCCGAAGCCGCGCCGTGGCCCGGCGATTTCCCCGCCCCCTTTCGCCAACCGCCGGCCCGACCGGCCGGTGCGGCAATCGGACCAAAACTATGACTCGCGGCACCATCGCCCCGGCGAAAGCCAAAACCTCGTCCTCGAAGCCTTCATCGGAAAAGCCCGCGTTGAAAAAATCCACCCCAGCCAAGTCCGCCACCTCGTCGGCCACCCCCCCGCGCGCCCAGGCCGCCGATTCAGTTAAGCCCGTCCCCTTCACCTCCATCGGCTACGACGGCTTCCTCGCCAAGCTCCCCGCCAAGGACAAGCTCAACGTCGAGCGCCACGTCACCGCCCTCGAGGAAGACTCCGACGGCAACCGCGCCTCCACCTGGAAGCGCCTCGCCTCGACGCTCCTCACCCTTGCCCCCGTCGCCCCCAAGGCCGGCGGACAGCAAACCATGCAGTTCTTCATCCCCGACGGCCCCACCGGCAAGTACCGCATGCAGGTCTTCGCCCTCCAGGACCTCCGCGACGGAAAGCTCGTCCTCTACACCCCCGGCGTCCTCGAAGCCGTCGTCAAGTCCGGTATGCTCACCCCCGCCGGCCGCACCAGCGCCGATGGCGGCGCCGACGACGAGGAAGGCCCGCCCAACACCTACCGCATCGCCAAGTCCCACGACTCCCTCCGCATCGAAGAGCTCGACGGCCGCACAGAAAACCTCCAGCCCTTCTTCAAGGACATGGTCGGCTGGAACCGCAAGGCCCTCCGCATCACCCTCCCCGCCTCCGCCACTCCGGCCCAGGTGGGCGCCGTCGAAACGATCTGCGCCATCGCCGCGAGGAAGTGGACGACAGCGTAAGACGCTCTGACCAGCGGCACGACATGGCATAGCAACTGACCAGAAGGCAATGGATAGGCGCAAGGCTTTCCACTACCGCGACCGCGCGGAGTCGTTTCTAAAGCTCATGCGCCTCGGAGCCAACAGTGACATCGTTGAAGGCTACCTCGGTGAGCAACTTGTCGATTACGAAGACGCTACGGCGCTCCTTGCTGTTCACGCGTCAATTGCTTTTGCGGATGCCGTGCTTATCCACTTGACCGGCGAGCGATGCGCGGCTCAGAATCACAAAGAGGCAGTGAGAATGCTGCGTCGCGCCTGTGGCCGAAGAGAACTTGGTGATACGGGGATTCGGCACTTTACCTGGCTTCTCGCGCACAAGGACGATTTTTCATATCTGGACCGCCGGGTGCCGTCGGACGATGTGAAGCAAGCAGTTGACCACACGGAGAAATTCACGGCTTGGGTGTACAACGTGCTTCCTGATCTCGGTGAGCAGCAACAATGACGGAAACACAACGGCTGGAACAGCGAGCGCGTGACGCAGTAGCCGAATGCCTCATCCGGCGCCTCACAATACCAAACATCTATTTCGACGTGCGGTGGCCGCGCGGAGCAAAAGAGGTTGACATCTTAGCCGTAGATCGCGCAGGATCGGGCGACGTTCACGTGATCGACGTGAATCATCACCTTAGCGCTGCAGTCGACTCGGTTCCGGAACTCCTGAGCGTTCCATCGCAGTTCAAATGGACTGCCTTCTATGTCGATACGCTCACCGCAGAAGCCGAGAAAACCCTGAAGGACCGCCTATACGCCTTCAAAGGAATGGGGCGCGTTGGCGTAATCACGATTGCGCGCACGGGGGCCGACGACTTGGGAGCAAATGTCTCGGTCAAAGCAGAACGTTTCCCGGGCAATTTCCACCGCGAGGTGACGGAATTCACCGCGTCCGTCGAGCCGGACATCCAACTCGACGTCACGCCTTCCGCGGCTCCGCCACGCGACGGCTTCCAAATTCCCCAGCCGCGCACACTGCTGGATCGCTTGGAGGAAGCTGAATCATTGAACGCCCTTGGACACACTCAGGCGGCCTTCATTTTGGCGTGGGCTGGCGTGGAAGCAGCAATGCGTCTAAATGCCGAACGAGAAGGTCTCCGGCAGGACCGAGGATCACCGATGCTGCTCGCCAAGGTACTGCACTCCTTTGGATTGTTGAGTGAACACGATTTTCGCCTCCTGGAGGACGCATTCAGGCTGCGAAATGCCGCCGTTCACGGGTATGAGGTGGGGACGAATTGCCCGTATCCAGTTAACGACTTAGTTCGGATAGGGAAGGTCTTGGTGTCAGAAACGGCACCGGCCTCGTAGGTTCGGCGCGCGGCATTGGGTCATCCGTCGCCGCCCGCAAATTCCCCAGGCGTTCAATCCAATGGCCTTGGCTCTCCCCCGCGCCATCGAAACCTTCGTCCGCGCCTTCGCCTACACCCGCAGCTTCACCCACCCCTGCCACGTCCACCGCGTCGGCCGGCTTTGGGTCATGCGCGACGCCCCGCGCAAGCGCCCCGCCGACTGCCGCCGCGAGGAATGGGTCGCCTGCGGCGTCCCGCCCGCCGAGGTGGACGCCACCGCCCGTAAAGAATCCCGCGGCCACTTCTGCATCTCCGCGATCCTCGTCACCGACCAGCCCGACGCCCCCGTGCGCGACGCCTACAAATCCCTCGGCTACCGCCTCGGCACCACCGAGTCGTTCATGATCCACGGCCTCGGCCGCATCCCCAAAGTTCCCGAGCCGTTCCCCGTCCAGCGCGTCAGGAGCCAGGACCTCGCCGACCGCCTCGCGGTGGCGGCCCGCTACCGCCAGGCGATGCCGGAGCACCTCAAGCCCGACTCGCCGCTGCGGCAGTACGCCGCCCTCGACAGCGAAATACCCGTCGGCTGGGCCAGGAGCATCACCGTCGGCGACGCCACCTGGGTCTCCAACGTGTACGTGATCCCCAAGTACCGCCGCCGCGGCATCGCCCGCGCGATCCTCGCCAAAATGCTCCGCGACGACCGCGCCCACGGCGCGACCCAATCGGTCCTGCTCGCCAGCCACACCGGCGCGCTCCTGTACACCGCCGTCGGCTACGAGCCCATCGGCCTGCTGCTGCTCTTCACTCCCAGCAGACGCTGACCCGGCCCTAATCGATCCAAACCTCTTCAGTCGATTCGTCTGTGACCAACCCCGAATCAGACTCCGGCCGCGCCCCGACCCCCTCCCCATTCCCGCCGCCGGCGCCGCCCAGCGCCCCCAGCACCTCCCTCACGTGCTCCTCCAGCGCCGCCCGCCCCTGCCCGGTCAACACGAACGTCGTCACCGGCTTCCCCACGCGAAACGCCTTGGCGATACGCACCAGCCCCGCCGCCGACAACCGCCGCGCGTGCGTAGCGAGATTGCCGTCGGTCAGCCGCGTCACGGTCCGCAGGTGCGTGAATTCCAGCGCCCCGCCCTCCGTCTCGCCGCGCGCCAGCGCCGTGAGAATGCGCAGCCGCCCGGGGTTCGCGACCAGCCCGTCAAATGCCATGAACTGCTTATCGGACGCCTTGGTCTCACGGGTTGAGTGCGTCAGGAATCGGAGTCGAACTGAAGAGACCCGGGCGAAGAACTGAGCTTGCCGCCGCGCCCGCTGGAACAGCGCCGCTCGAGGCGCCGCGTGGACGGCGGACGGGCAGGTCCACCGCCAGATTCCCCAAATCGCCGCCCGCAACGCTATATCCGGCTGAATCGTGGAAGGCCCGTCCGCGGCCAACCAGTCACAGCCGTTTCATCATCCGGAAATGTGGCCCCGCAGTGGGGATGTAGAACTCGTCGGAAACAGCGGCCCACCCGAGCTTCCGATAGAACGGCACCGCCGGCGTCCGCGCGTTGCACCACAGCAGCCGCACCGGCCCCCCTTCCTTGCGCGCCGGTGCCTCCCCGACCGCCTCCCGCTCCAGAATCTCCACCAGCGCCCGCCCCACCCCCTTCGACTGAAACGCCGGCTCCACCGCCATCCCCCGAAGCTGCCACGCCGGCTCGTTTTCATACTGATTCAGGTGCAGCGTCGCGCACCCCACCACCCGCTCCCCGCCATCCCCGCCGGTCACCGCCGCATAGTGCCGAGACGTCGCCACCTCATCCCCCGGGAAAATCGCCGCCTCGCGCGGCAGCCCCGCCCGCAGGATCACGTGCCGCAAATCAATGATCCCTTCGACCGGCACCCGCCGAATCTCCACCACTTCCGTCCCGACCTGAACCCGTGGCATGCCCCGTATCATGCCCCGCCGTTCAGCGCGACGCCACCACCCGCGCAGCCGTGGCAAGGGTGATCGCAGTGGCCGCCGCCCGCGGCGGAGATGCGCCATCAGCACGGGCGATTCTTGACGGTGTTGATGTACGTGACGCCGTTCTCGGTCAATGTGGTGATGGTTTCCGTCACCTCATCGTCCCTCAGCATTGCGCGCATCTCCGGCCCGTCGCACGCCCACGCCTCGCCTTCGACGTGGAAGCCCCGGTCGCGAAGCCACACGCGCACGTCCGCATCAGACAACACCAGCCCCTGCTCGGCCGAAAGGCGCAGGCGCAACCGCTCCAAATCAATCCGCACGCACATTGGCGGCATGCTGATCCCAACATAAAACGCCTTCCCCGGAACACGAGTATCACCCGCAGAGGCCGCCGAAGCAAAAAATAGCAACCGCCATACACCTGCGAAAATCCCTTAGGCACCGCCCCGACCCGCTCTGCCCCTTCCAATTCCCTACGACGAGGCCACCGCCCGCCGCCCCCGTTTGGTCGGCGATCGCGCCAGCAGCTTCAACGCCCCCGCCCCCGCCGACTTCACCTGCTCCACCCTGCACGCCCGCGGCGGCTTGTCCGGTCGCCACCGCAGGAATTTCGTCCCGTGCCGGAACCGCCCGCCCGAAAAATGATCGAACTGCACCTCCACAACAAGCACGGGATCCACCGCCTCCCACTCCCCCGACCGCTCCGTGCTCCAGCGGCTCTTCCCGCCCGGCGCCCGCCCGCTGAACCCCCCGCCCTCGCCCGCCGGCTTGCGCAGCTTCTCCAACTTCGGCGTCAGCTCCTCCCGCTGCTTCCGCGTCAGGCTCGAACAGAACCCCACGTGGTGCAGCAACCCGTCCTCGTCGTACAGCCCCAGCAGAAGCGACCCCAGCGTCTTCGTCTCCTTCGACCCGTACCGAAAACCGCCCACGACACATTCGGCCGTCCGCATCTTCTTGATCTTCTGCATCCCGTCCCGCTCGCCCGAGCGGTAATCCATGTCGCGCCGCTTCGCGATGACGCCATCGAGCGACGCCCCCACCGACCGGAACCACTCCTCCGCCGTTGCGATATCCGTCGCCGCCGGCGACAGCCGCACGCGCTCGTCCCCCTTGAGAAATTTCGCCGCGAACGCCTCCAGCGCCTCCCGCCGCTTCGCCAGCGGGTGCTCTACCAGCGCCGCCCCGCGCTCGTCCACCAGCAGGTCGAACACGATGTACGTCGCCGGAAATTCACCCGCCAGTTTCCGGACTCGGCTCTCCGCCGGATGAATCCGCTGGAGCAACTGGTCAAACGACAATTCGCCGTCCACCGGCACGACAATCTCTCCATCCAGCACGAACCGCTTCGCCTTCAGTGCCGCAACCGCCCGGACCACTTCCGGAAAATACCGCGTCAGCGATTCCCCCGCCTTCGACTGCAACTCCACCTTCTCCCCATCCCGAAACGCGATACACCGAAACCCATCCCACTTCGGCTCATACTGCCACTGCTCCCCTTCGGGAATCTCATCGACGAGCTTCGCCTCCATCGGCAAATACGGCGGATTGATCGGCAGCGCCATGACACACCTCACAGCTTCGAGACCTTCCCCAGCACCTTCCCCAGATCGAACCGCCCACGCTTCAGTAGCAGCGGCTTCCACAAATCGCCGACCTGCGAGACGCGCATCACCGCGTTCCGCAGGTTGAACTGCTCGATCGTCACCCCCCGCTCGACCTCCTCCCACGTCACCGGCATCGACACCGGCGCCCCCGGCTTTGGCCGCACCGAATACACCGACGCCAGCGTCCGCCCCCACGCGTTCTGGTTGTAATCCACCAGCACCCGGTCCTTCGGCCGCTTGGCAATCCGATACTCCGCCGTGATCAGCTCAGGATGCCGCCGCGCCAGCATCTGCGCCAGCGCCTTGGCAAACGTCCAAACCTCCTTCTGCCGCGGCCCCCGCACGATCGGCACGTACACGTGAATCCCCCGCGACCCCGTCGTGTTCGCGTACGCCGGCATCTCCAGGTCCGCCAGCGCATTGCTCACGATCCGCGCCACGGAAAGCACCCGCTCGAACGGCACCGCCGCCTCCCCCGCCGCCGGCGTCACCGGGTCGAGATCAAAATGCAGATAATCCGGCCGATCCGTGTCGTCGCACCGCGAATACCACGGATTCAGATCAATGCACCCCAGGTTCACCACCCAAAGCAGCGACGCCAAATCATTAATGACCGGAAACCCGATCACGTTCCCCGAGTCGTGCTCGATTTGACACAACTCCACCCACTCCGGCCGCGGCGAAGGCGCGCGTTTCATGAAAAAGAACGGCCCCGAAGCCCCTCCCGGATACCGCTTCATCACCATCGCCCGGTCCTTCAGGTGCGGCAACAGGACCGGCGAGATATCGGCGTAATACTGAAGCAACTCCCCTTTGCTGATCGAAAGCTCCGCCCAAAACAGCTTCCGCAGATTCGTCAGGTGGACAGTCTTCCCGCCAACGCTCACGTCGGCGGCATCCACATCCGACGGAATCTCCACGGGGCGCCGAAGCCCCATCGCCTTGCTGCTCGTCCGCGGCGAGCGACTACCCACCGCCCGCGGGCGCACCGATGGCGCGGCCGTGCTGCCCGACATACGTCACCTCGTCTGCCAAAACGCGTCACCCATGACGCGACAGACGCCGGTCCGTCGGCATCAACCAGTCCTCTTCAGTTGTCCGTCCATGGTCCGCGGCGAACGCCGCAATTGAGGGATCCAACCCGCCGATCATCCTGCATACCGCATGCCACTGGAGATGGAGGGTTGGCTTTCGATTGCTCAAGCGCCCCACACATCCCCCGTATGACATCACGTCGGCTTAAGGGTGATCAGGTGGCCGAACCCTGAGCCAGAGTGAAGCAACTTCAGGCTGCACTATCGACCATGAATAGCTCCACCCGCTCGTGACCGACAACCAACCAGTTCTTGCGCGCATCCCATGCCAATTCGCGCCGGCGGCGGTCGCTCAGTTCAGTATCGCGGTAGTGGCCGCGGTTGGGGCAGAGTCACAGCAACGCAGCCGCGCAACATTGTTAGGAACGCGGCGCAGGCGAATTCCGCCGGCTTGAGCATGACGTACGCCGCGTCGGCCGCAAGGGGCACCGCTATCCGGCGAGCCAGCACAGGCCCCACACGGTTATAGACGCGCCGCACGGCACCATGCACGCGCGGAAAAACCACCGCCGCCGCCAGCTCGGCGGCCTTGAGCGTCCGCAGTTGCCTCGTCACCAACACCCGAGTGCCACCGTCCAGGACGACCTCTTCCGCCCGCGTAAGCCACCTGTGCCCCCGCGCCGCAGCCGTAGCCACGAAACATCCGCCCGGGGGCGTCGGGCGCAGCCGGGCGTAGGCGTCGTTCGCCGCGTCGTTGGCCAACTTCCAGGTTACCGCATACGCCCCCACCCATCCCGCGGGCAGCAGCCATCGCGCACGACCCTCCGACGGCCCGCCCCCGCGGCGCCACATCCGCACCGACATCAACAGGTACGCCGTAAATGCCCACGCCGGAGCCGCGAAGATCGAACCCGCGAGCAGTGAGAATAAAAGCATGGCCGGGTGACCCCGCCTCACCGCCGGATTCAAAAGCACCGCAGCCACATCGACGACCGCCAGCGTCAACACCGCGGCAGTCGCCCGTGGAAAACGAAGCCCTCGCAAAACGCGGCCGAAAAACGTGAACGATGCCACCGGCAGGACAGCCGCCAGCAGAAACAGTCCCGCCGCTAACGCCGCTTGACCGCTCCAGAGGTTCTCAACCTGAAGGAGCGTGATTTCGAGAACGCCCGCATACCCCAGCGCCAGCGGCACGCCGCCGTACACGCCCACGCGCACCCCCGCCGGCCAAGGCCCCTCCGGGTTTCTCAGTGCCGCGGCCATGGAGCACATGGCCCACAACAACAACGGAACGAACCAAACCCACACCCCCGCCCTGAGAAATAATGTGACGAACTCGTGCCACTCGGGAGCGCGCCAATCCGGCCCGATGAGTTGCCCCACCGCACCGGAAAAAAGGAAACACCCCCCCGGAAGCACGATCCCCGCCAGAACATACGCCGGTACGAACGGCCCTGCGTCCGCCAATCGCGAAGGTGAGATCGGCGACTCGTAGCCGAGCACCAGCGGACTCGGTTCCCCGTCCGCCGGTTGCGGGTCATCATCCTTCATGAACGACCTACCCCCTGACCTCCCTACGCCCGCGCGCCCCCGCGGGCGCTCGCTCGCTCCCGTCGCGCACGGCGTTGCGCCTGCAGGGCCTCGCATTCAACAAAAAAGTCGTACCGCCCCAGATCAATCTTCATCCCCGTCAGTCCCTCCAGCACATGTGCCTGCTCCGGCCCCACCGCGCGCGAATCGTACATCGGATCCTGTCTGGACGCGCCGAACAACCGGCGGAGTTGGTCCACCCGCACGCCCTTCAGCCAAACCTGGTTGACAAAAGCGTCCCCGTTCTTTTCATACCAGGACAGGTTGTACCTGATCTGCTCCATCGTCTGATCCTAGGCGTCTCGCCCGCACCGCGCCGCGGCACGTCACGGCTCCACGGCGTAATTCGGCTTTCCCCCCTTCAACTGCCGACCCGTCGCCGGATCGAATTCGCCAAGGTGTTTACCCTTTGCATCATACACCTCGACCGTCCCATGGCGCGAGTCCCATTCGAAGATCCTGCCGTCCGCTTCTTTCCACCGCTTCCGAAGCCCGCCACCGCCCTGCACCACCGTCTTGGGCTTCGATCGGACGGCCCCCGGAAAGGCGGGCAGAGTTGCCGGCGGGGGATGGTACATGGGAAAGTACGAACGCCTACTCCTCCTCCGCCTTCGGCTTGTACGCCGCCACAATCGCCTGCTGCACCTGCGGCGGCACCGGCTCGTAGTGACTCAACTCCATCGCGAAACTTCCCTGCCCCCCCGTCACTGATTTGAGCTGCGATTGATACTGCATCACCTCCGCCAGCGGCGCCTGAGCCTTCACCACCGCCATCCCCCCGCTGAGGAAATCCTGCCCCTGAATCCGCCCGCGCTTCCCCGACAGATCCCCGGTGATCGTGCCCACGTGCTGCTCCGGCACCGTCACCTCCATGTCCACGATCGGCTCCAGCACCACCGGCTTGGCCTTCATCACTGCGTCCTTGAACGCATACTTCCCCGCCGTCCGGAACGCCACTTCCTTGCTGTCCACCGGGTGATGCTTCCCGTCGGTGATCGCCACGCGCACGTCCTGCAGCGGGTACCCCGCGACCGCGCCGGTCTCCACCATGTCGTGAATTCCCTTCTCCACCGCCGGGATGAACTGCCCGGGGATCGTCCCGCCGAACACCTCGTTGACGATCTCCAGCCCCGGCCCCCCCTTGTCCTTCCGCAGCGGCGAATCCTCCGGCAGCGGCTCGACCCGCAGGAACACCTCCCCGAACTGCCCCGCCCCGCCCGTCTGCTTCTTGTGCCGGTAGTGCCCGTCCGCCGTCGCCAAAATCGTCTCGCGATACGCAATCTTCGGCGGCTTCGTGTCCACCTGCAGCCCCCGGTTCTTCAGCTTCTCCAGCACCAGCCGCAGGTGCAGCTCCCCCAGCCCGTTGACCACCATCTCGTGCGTCTGGCGGTCGGTGTGCCATTTGAACGTGGGATCTTCCTCCGCGATCTTCGCCAGCTGCGCCGAGATCTTCTGCTCGTCCCCGCGCGCCTTGGGCGTGACGGCCAGCCCGTACATCGGCGTCGGAAAATTAATCGGCCGCAGGTGCACGCTGTCCAGCGCGTGATCGTCGTGCAGCACGTCGTTCGTGTGGATCTCCTCGATCTTCGCCACAGCCCCAATATCGCCCGCGATGATCACGTCCGCCTCGCGGTGCTCCTTCCCCTGCAGGTGGAACACGTGCCCCAGCTTGATCGCCTTCTTGTTATGCCCGATGTACACCTGGCTCTGCCCCGAACACTTCCCCTGGTGAACCCGGAACACCGCCAATTTCCCGACGAACGGGTCCGTCGTGACCTTGAACACGTGCGCCAGCAGCGGCCGGTTGACGTCGTTGTGATATTCAAACGGCACCTCCTCCTGCGGCGTCCCCGGCGCGCCGCTCCCGCCCCGATAGGTCAGGAACGGTCGCGGATTCCCCTCCTCAGGCGCCGGAAAGTGCCGCGCGATCGCATCCAGCAGCTCGCTCAGCCCCACGCCGTTCTTCGCGTCGGTGAACAGGATCGGGATCACGTGTCCCTCGTCCATCGCCCGCTCGAACGGCGCGTGCAGCGCCTCATAATTCGGCTCCTCCCCGCCCAGGTACTTCTCCATTAGATTCTCGTCCATCTCCACGATCTGGTCGAGGATCGCCGCGTGGCACCGCTTGACGCTGTCAAAGTCCGCCTTGCCGTCGCTGCCCAGCAGGCACTCCACCACCTTCTTCCCCCCCTCCGCCGGCAGGTTGATCGGCAAACACTCCGCCCCGAACGCCTCCCGGATTCGGTTCACCAGCGTCTCCAGGTCCACGTCCGGCATGTCCATCTTGTTGACGATGATCGCCCGCGGCAGGTTATTCTCCCGCGCCGCCTCCATGATCCTCCGCGTCACCACCTCCACGCCCGACTGCGCATTCACCACCACCGCCACCGTCTCCACCGCCGGCAAACACGCAATCGCCTGCCCCACCAGGTCCGGCGAGCCCGGCGTATCGATCAGGTTGATCCGCTTCCCCTGGTGGTCGATGTGCAGGATCGACGCGTAGATCGAGTGCCCGTGCTCCTTCTCCTCCTTCTCGAAGTCGCTGAAGCTGCTCCCGTCCAGCACCGACGCCTTGCGGTTCACCGTCCCGCTGGCGAACAGCAGCGCGTCCGCCAGCGTCGTCTTCCCGCACCCCCCGTGGCCGACCAGCAACACGTTTCGGATATCCGCCGTGGTGTAATTGGGCATGATAAAACGGCTCCTCGCTATGACTCGCGATGAATTGACCGCGCGTCAGTATAAGGGGGAGCCAAACCGCGCCAAGGAAGGCGGATCCAGCGCGCACGGTTACGTCGAGTATCCGCTCACAGCCGCGGACGGAAGTCCGCGATCCCCGCCCCGCCCCTACGCCGTCTTCGCCGCCCGCCGCCTCGGCCCCCGCGCCACCCGCGGCCGCCCGAACGCGTCCGTCGTCGTCATCACCTTCGACGCACGCTTCGGATCCAGCGCCGCCGCCACCGCCTCCTCGATCTTGACGCTCCCCTTCCCGTCGCCATTTCCGCCGGCCGCCAACGCATGCTCCAGTCGCTTCTGCGCGAACTTGACGTACTCTTCCGACTGATCGATCCCCACGTACCTCCGCCCAAGCAGCGCGGCCGCCACCACCGTCGTCCCGCTGCCGTTAAACGGATCAAGCACCACGTCCCCCGGATTGGAGCTCGCCCGGATGACCCGATTCAGCACGCCGATCGGCATCTGGCACCCGTGCCACCCCTCCCGCTCACTGAACGTGCCACACACCCGGCTTTCATTCCAGGTATCGCAACCCGGCTCGAAATACGCGGCGGGCGCCGCCTCCTGCGGCCTCAAGAACCACACATCGTCCGGCAACTTCCCCTTCGGATTCGCCCGCACGTCCGCATACGTCGTCTGCCGCGCCGACGCCACCCGCACCGCATCGGCATTGAACGTCAGGTTCGTCATCCCGGGGTTCGGCTTCTCCTTTGTGAAATAAAGGATGTGCGTGTGGCTCTTGGCGAACATCTTCTTGGTCTGCTGCCCGAACGTGTAATGCCACACGATCCAGTTCCGCAAGTGAAACCCGATCTTCCGCCGCGCAATCACGCACAGGTCGGCCGCAAATTCATCCCCGATCGCCAGATAAAACGACCCCGTTTCCTTCAGGGCATGATGCACCGCCCGCATCCACCGCTCACTGAATTCCAGGTACTCCTCCACGTCTTTCTCGTCGTCGTACCCGTGGTACAGGTAACCGATGTTGAACGGCGGGTCGGCAAAGCACAGGTCCACCCACCCCGCCTGCCCCTGCTTCAGCAACTCGATGCAGTCTCCACGCACGATTTGGTTGAGCTCGACCATGCCGCCGGCATTGTAAAGCCTCGGGCCGATCACACCAATTGTCCCGCTCCGGCGCATCATCGGCCGCCGCAGCGTCTTCAACCCCTTCTCAAACGCGACCTTACGCCCGTTCATGCGCGTCCTTCTTTGTGGCACGGGCGGCTCGCCCGTGTTTCCCCGGATTGAAAAACAAGACATGGGCCGGCCGCCCATGCCGCTCCGGTAGCATCCGCCACTTCACGTCCTATAATCGGCCTTTTCTCCCCAACCCCATGAACGGCCCCGCCCTGCGCATCCTCGACGCCAACGCCAACCGCGCTCGCGAAGCCCTGCGGGTGATCGAAGACTACGCCCGCTTCGCTTTGAACGACAAAGCACTTTGCGGGGACCTGAAACACCTCCGCCACGACCTCACGGCCGCCCTTTCGCCCTTCCTTTCCGACGCCATCCTCCACCGCAACACCCCCGCCGACGTCGGCACCACCACCAAAACATCCGCCGAACTCACCCGCGCCGATGCCGCCGACGTAGTCACCGCCGCCGGCAAGCGCCTCGGCGAAGCCCTCCGCAGCCTCGAAGAATTCACCAAGATCCTCTCCCCCCCCGCCGCCGCCCAAATAGAACGCATCCGCTACCGCTTCTACGACCTCGAAGCGCAAATCCTGCGCACACTTCACCCCGCAAAGTCCTTTGCACAGGTCCGGCTATACGTCCTGATCACCGAAGACGCCTGCCGCCGCCCCTGGCTCGACACGGCCGAGCAAGCCCTCCTCGGCGGCGCCGACTGCCTCCAGCTCCGCGAAAAATCCCTCGACTCCGGCGAGCTGCTGACCCGCGCCCGCCAGCTCGTCCCCCTCTGCCGCCGCCACAACGCCTTGTGCATCATCAACGACCGCCCCGACATCGCCATCCTGTCCGACGCCGACGGCGTCCACGTCGGCCAGACCGACCTGCCCGCCACCGAAGCCCGCAAGCTCGTCGGCCGCAACAAGATCCTCGGCGTCTCCACCCACTCCCTCGAACAAGCCCACCAGGCCGTCCGCGACGGCGCCGACTACATCGGCGTCGGCCCCATCTTCCCCAGCCCCACCAAGCCCCGCGACATCCTCCCCGGCCCCGCTTTGGCCCGCCAGGTTGCTAAGGACATCCAGATTCCCGCCGTCGCCATTGCAGGCATCACCGAAGCAAATGTCGATGAAGTCCTGGCGACCGGCCTTTTCGCGATCGCCGTTACCGCCGCAGTAAGCGGCTGCGAAGACGTGCGCGGCGCCGCGGAGCGACTGAAATTAAAGTTACCGACGACGCGCCTTTCTGCATCTCGCATGAAAGAGAATCAGCCGCAGATGCACGCGGATGCACGCGGATAAGAGTTGAATAGGCTTTCATCTGCGTCCATCCGCGTGAATCTGCGGCTAAACTGATTTCGGTTTTGTTGTGAAGGGAAACGGATGTCCCAGAACGCCGCCGTGTTGCCATTTGGATCGCCCGCCGCGGCAGAGCCCTCGCGCAGGCACCGGCAAGCTTCCTTCGTCTCCCACGCCAAGCTCATCGGCCTGCTCACCCTCTTCAGCCGCATCCTCGGCATGGCCCGCGAATCCATCGCTGCCAATTACTTCGGCGCCGGCGCCGTCTGGTCCGCCTTCACCGTCGCCTTCACCATCCCCAACCTCTTCCGCAAACTCTTCGGCGAAGGTGCGCTCTCGGCCGCCTTCATTCCCCTCTACGCACAGGCGGTGAAGCGCGAGGAAGAAGACTCAGGGATCAGGAGTGAGGACCCGTCGTCCCAGGCCTTCGCCGCCGCATCCGTCAACCTCCTCTGCTCCATCCTGATCGCCTTGACCATCGTCGGCGAGGTCATCCTCTACGCCCTCACCTTCCTCTACCTCCGCCCCGACTACCTCCTGGCCGTGAAGCTCACCGCCATCATGCTCCCCTACGTCCTTCTAGTCTGCGGAACCGCCTTCCTCGGCGCCATCCTCCAGGTCCACCACCGCTTCGCCGCCATCACCGCCACCAGCATCGTCCTCAACGCCTGCCTCATCGTCGCCATCGTCGCCGCCTCCCGCTTCTTCAACCTCAAGACCGAAGCCGGCCAGGAGGCCGGGGTCCGCTGGCTCTCCTACGCCACGCTCATAGCCGGCGTGATCCAGATCCTCATGCTCCTGCCGTCCCTGCGCGCCGTCGGCTTTCGCTTCCAACCCATCCTTCACTTCTGGACCCCCGCCGTCCGCCGCATGCTCACGCTG
>Ga0308175_100000405_pt1 | contig 29848 bp, 33 predicted proteins | sample PhyCR1_3_FD_203893 | JGI IMG/M metagenome (GOLD analysis project Ga0308175, IMG submission 203893) | Soil microbial communities from UC Gill Tract Community Farm, Albany, California, United States - DLSLS.C.R1 | ecosystem: Environmental > Terrestrial > Soil > Agricultural land | place: USA...
GAACCTGGTCCTGCTGGGCCGGCTGCTCGGCCTGTCCTGGCGTCGGGCTCGCGGGCGGGCCGGTGATCTGATCGACGCGTTCGGGCTCACCGACGCCGCGAGACGTCCGGTGGCAACGCTGTCGGGCGGGATGCGCCGGCGACTCGACATCGCCGCCAGCCTCATCGTCGCGGTAGATCTGCTCTTCCTCGATGAACCGACGACCGGCCTCGACCCGCGCAGCCGTCGCGACGTCTGGGAGATCGTCCGGCTCGTCGTCGACCACGGCACCACCGTGCTGCTGACGACGCAGGACCTGGACGAAGCCGACCAGCTCGCGCACCGGATCGCCGTGGTGGATCACGGACGGATCATCGCCGAGGGCACCAGCGGGGACCTGAAGGCGGCGATCGGCGCCGGCCAGATCCGGCTGCGCGTCCGGCGGCCCGACCAGCGGTCGGTTGCCGCCCGGATCCTGGCCGACGCGCTCGACGTCGCGGTGCGCCCCGACGCAGACCCGCGGGCGCTCACCGCAGTCGTGCAGGCGGAGGCGGACGAGCGGCTGGGTCGGGCGCTGGTCGCGCTCGCCGGCGCCGGTGTCGCCGTCAGCGACTTCAGCTGCGGTCAGCCGAGCCTCGACGACGCGTTCCTGGCGCTGACCGCCCCATCGTCGGGCCCGGCCCGGGAAGAGGTCCAGACATGACTGCGGTGGAGCATCCGGTCGCCCCGACGGTCGTCGAGGCCGAGGCCCGGCCGCCGGCGGCGTCGGCGGTGGCGGCGTCCCTGGCGTTCGCCTGGCGGGTGATGCTGAAGGTCAAGCACGTGCCCGAGGAACTCGGCGACGCCATCGGGATCCCGGTGGTGTTCACGGTGCTGTTCACGTACCTGTTCGGCGGCGCGCTCGCCGGCTCGACCAGCGGCTATCTGCAGTTCCTGCTGCCCGGCACCCTCGTCCTCGCGGTGGTGTTCCTCACCGTCTACAGTGGAGTGAACGTCAACAGCGACCTCTCGACGGGCACGGCCGACCGCTACCGTTCGCTGCCGATCCCCCGGTCGGCTGCCATCGTGGGCGGGCTCATCGGCGACCTCGGCCGCTACCTGCTCGCCGCGATCCTCGTCGCCGGGCTGGGACTCGCGATGGGATTCCGGCCGCCGGGCGGCGCCGTCGGTGTAGTCGCCGGCATCGTGCTCGCCGTCGTGTTCGCCGTCGCCCTGTCGTGGCCCTGGGTCCTGCTCGGCCTCGTCCTGCGCACGCCCCGGGCCGTCATGAGCCTCGGCTTCGCCATCCTGTTCCCTATCACGTTCGTCAGCAACGTCTTCGTCGACCCGGCGACGATGCCCGGCTGGCTGCAGGCGTTCACCGCCGCGAACCCGATCAGCCACCTCGTCACCGCCGAACGGGAGCTGATGAACGGCGACGCCGCCCTCGGCCAGGCCGGCTGGGCACTGCTGGCCGCCGCGCTGTTGACGATCGTCTTCGCCCCGCTCGCCGTCCGCCGCTACCGCACCGCCGGCTGACGAGCGCAAGCAGCCAGCCGAACAAGCACCGCTGGGAACGCCGACCGCCGACCCAGCTCACCGATTGAGGAGCCACAACACCAGCAGCACTACGTCGGCCAGCAGGAGAATGACAGCGAGCGTTACCAGAAGAACGAGGGCCCGGCTCGTGCCCACACGAGGGGACGCGCCTGCCTGTGGGTGGGGCGCCCGGTATTGCGGCTGTCCGTGCTGCGGCCCGTACGCCGGCGGGTACCCGGGCGCCTGGGGATGCTCATACATCGAGGACTTGTCGACGATCGGCCAGGCTGCATCGCCCGATGCCCCCGCCGTGTCATCCTCGTCAGGCACGATCCCTCCCTACAGGAGCGCGAGCTGCAACAACCAGGCAGCCATCTCGAGCAGCAGGAAGCCGAGACCAGCAGTAAACCACCACTGCATCCGTCGCAGCTTCCGTTCGTTCTGATCCACCCAGCGCTCGAAGTCGAGGCAGAGATGCCTCCGCATGGAATCGACGTCGTGACCGGCGTCCACCGCTTGCAGAAGGGCGGCCGCGCTGGCCCGGAACGTCCACCGCCACCACGGCGCAGAGACGACGAACGTCGATGCAAGCACGCCCGTCAGGGCAGCGAGCGCGACGATGGTCGGCCAGCCGGCGCGATCCCGGGCCTGAAGAACAGGCGTCCCGAAGAACGGGGTGACGAGCGCAGCGGCGGCGGTCAAGGTGGTCGCTCGGGTGCGGATGCTGTCCAGCACGCTCTGCTGATGCGTCACAGCCCGAAGCGCCTCAGAGAAGACGATCTCCAGCCGTTTGTCAGGTTCGGCGCTGGTCACCGGCGGATTGTCTCAGTGGCGACGCCGACGCACAGAGAAGACCCTGGATCCGGGTACTTCTCCCTGACACACACGGTAATGTGTCGCGTTGCCAGGACCGATCGAGGTGATCCCGCGCCGGCAACGGGCTATCGAGCCAGGGAGTTGTCATGACGACCAAGGCCGCCTTTTCCCCCGAAGAATGGACGTCGATCCTTCAGGGACCACCGAGCGCCGGCATGATCGTCGTCACGGCGGCGAGCGGCGGGACGTTCCGCGAGACGATGGCGATGTCGAAAGCCTACGTGGAAGCGCGCGCCATGCATGGGCAAAGCGAGCTGCTCGACGAGATCGTGGCAGCCAAGCCCAAGATGGAACACACGCGATACCACTCAACGGAAGAGCTCAGAGACGCCGGACTCCAGCATCTGCGTAGCGCAGCGGCGCTGCTGGAGAGCAAGGCGACGCCCGAAGAGCTCGACGAGTACCGACGCTTCATCCTTACCCTCGCCGACAAGGTCGCGGCCGCGCACCGGGAGGAAGGCCAGCAGGTGAGCCCCGCCGAGGTCGCGGCTATCGATCACATTGCCCGAGCGCTCAGTACGAAGGAGCTGTGACCGAGGCCTGCGCGCCCTTTCTCCTCGGCCGCCTGCCTGGTAATCCGGATTCGGCTACGACCTCTCAGCCACGAACAGGTAGCGATTGAGGCTGAAGAAGTAGTCCTCGCCGAGGCCGGCGAGGTCCTCCTCCCAGGCGGTGGCCTCAGCCTCGCTGACCCCGCCGCGGCCCGGGACGTAGGCGGTGACGATCCTGCTCATTCCGGCGCTGAACGTGTCGCGATCCGCGCCGACGTTGAGGATCGGGATGATCGCCGACTTCCTCGGCTGGAGGCCGGCGGCCCGCAGCAGCCCTGGCAGCCGCCGCGGAAGGTAGGGGTCGGCGAGGTGCTCGTTCCAGGCGGCGAGCACACGCTGCATCCGCTCGCGGTCTCCCGAGTGCCAGACGATCGAGTCCCAGTCGGTGTCCAGCACGAGCAGCCGGCCGCCGGCCCGCAGCACGCGCCGCGCCTCGGTCAGCGCGGCCGCGATGTCCTCGACGTACTCGTAGACCTGCGTGCATACGGCGACGTCGAAGTGCTCATCCGGGAACGGCAACGCGAGCGCATCGCCGATGCCGTACTCGACGGGCGCGTCACGCTGGCGGGCGCGGGCGAGCATGGTCTCGCTCGGGTCGATGCCGTACACGCGACCGGTCGGGCCCACCTCCGCGGCGATCTCGGCGGCCAGGAAGCCAGGGCCGGAGCCGATGTCGAGCACGCGCTCGCCCGGCCGGAGTGCCAGCGCAGCGCGGATCGCGCGCCGCTGTTCAATGACGTCGGCCGTCATGTAGGCAGCCTCTAGCCGCCGGGCGTTCTCTTCATCGAACCTGAGCATGGCGGCATGCTGTCACGTCAGCACAGGATGCGGGCCACCCGGCAGTCGCCGAGGTGACTGCGGGGCAACCGCGCCGCCTCGGCCACGAAGCCCGGGCTCTCGCGATCGGATCGGCCTGGCGGCATGGATGGTGGTGGCGAGGGTGCAGCCGGCCTCATCGGCGCCGTGTGACCGGCCGCGGCCGGTCCAGCGCAGCCAGCGCCAGCGCTGCGAGGGTGAGCAGGCCACCGGCCAGCGCGGTCGACCGCACGCTGGAGCCGCCGTCCAGCAGCGCACTGCCAATCAGCGCGCCGAGGGTGATCCCGACGTTGACCCCGGTCGAGCTCACCGATGTCGCGAGGTCCAGCCGGATCGGCGCGGTCTGCAGGATCCGGGTCGACAGCGGGGTAATGAACGCGGCGAACGCATATCCGGTCAGCGCGACGAGGATCACCGCGGCGACCGGGCCGGGCGGGTGGACCAGCAGCAGCAGCGCCGCGGCTTGCACGGCGACCGGCAGCGTGATCGCCAGCCGCGGCCGCGCGTCGACCAACGGCCCGGCGACCGCGACCCCGCCGATGCCGGCCAACCCGCGCAGCAGCAGCACGACGCTGAGTAGTCCGGCCGAGATACCGACCGCGTCGGTCAGGTACGGCGAGAGGTAGGTGAGGAAGACGAACGACCCGGTGGTCGCCAGTGCAGTCATCGTGATCAGTGCCGAGAACCGGCGCCGGTCCGGTTGGCTGCCAGGGCCCGCCGGATCCACCAGCCGGCGGCAGTCCGGCGGCAGTGTCGCGGCGAGTGCTACCAGCGCCACCGCGCCGGCCGCGGCGAGCATGGCGAACGACCAGCGCCAGCCGAGGTGCTGGCCGACCCAGGTGCCGGCCGGCACGCCGACCACGGCCGCGACCGAGACGCCGCCGAACAGCACCGCGAGCGCCCGCCCGCGCACCTCGGCGGGGAACAGCCCGGCCGCGATCGGCACCACCACCGACCAGAACACGGCCTGGCCCAGCGCGGTGACGACCCGGGTCGCCATGAGCGTGCCGTAGCTGCCGGCGAGGGCCGATCCGAGCGAGGACGCGACGTACGCGGCCAGCAGCGTGCAGATCAGGATCCGCCGCGGCACCGACCGCGTTAGATACGTCAGCGGGATCGACGCAACGACCACGACCAGCCCGTACGCGGTGACCAGCAGGCCGACGCGAGCCGCAGAGACGCCGAGGTCGGAGCCGATCGGGGCGAGCAACCCGACCGGCAGTGTCTCGGTGGTGACGTAGAGGAACGTGCCCGCCGTCAGCGCGGCGAGTGCCGGTACCGGCCGCCGGATCGCCGGCGCAGCGGCCAGGACGAGCCCGCTCACCGCTCCGCCGCCCGAGCCTGCCGTCGCCGCTCAGTGAGCCGGCGCACCTTCACCGCCGTTCCGCAGTCCGCCATCCGGCACCAGGTCCGGGACGAGTTGCGGCTGCGATCGACGAACACCCAGCCGCAGCCGCCCTGCTCCACCGGGCAGCGCTTGATCCGGCCCGCGTCCGGCCCGGTCAGCAAGTCGACCGCGGCGACCGCGAGCTGGTCCTCCACCCGATGGGTCGGGTCGGTCCCGACCTCGCGCAGCAGCCCGGCGCCGGCCGGCCGCAGCCGGGACCGGGCCGCGGCTGCGGCCGCCCGCCTGTCCAGCAACTCCAACGCGGGCGTGACGTCGCCCACCGGCCGGCCCAATCGATCGAGCACGGCCGCGTGCACCGCCTCGCGCAGCCCGCGCAGCCGACGCAGGGCGGCCTGGTCCGGGGTGCCCGGGTCGAGGCCGACCCGCCGGGCCCAGACCACCACGTCCTCCGGGGTTGCCAGGTGGTCTCGCGGTGGCGCCCCCGCAGTCGGAACACCGCGTTCAGCGGTGTTGACCAGGTCCAGCGCCGGATGCCCGCCGACCAACGTCAGTGTCTCGATGCCCATGAACGGATGCTACCATCTAATCGGGTTATGCTGGTAGCAGAACAACGATGGGACCGTCGCGCCTGCCGCGGACAAGGCGGCAAGTTCGTTGCGTTGGCTGCGGTGATCAGCACGGTGGTCGGCCGACCGCCGCCTCGGGTCATACGGTGAGCGACCCGAGGAGGAACGCTCGGGCGGCGCTGTCGGACAGCTCGCGTCGGCACCGGCATCTCGTGGGTCAACGTGCTCGCGACCTCCGCGAGAAGCGACGCGAGGACCTTCGGCTCTCCTGGTCGGGACTTCGGTCCGTCTCGGCGACGCCTGCCGGCTGAGATTCTCGAGGCCTGCCGCCCGAGACGGCTCGTACCGGTGGACAGGCCGGTCGCGGTGGTCGGCTGGAGGGAGGGTTCGCGATGATGTGGTTCGACCACGACGTGGGTGGCTGGGGATACGCCGGGATGGCGATCAGCATGGTGGTCTTCTGGGCCCTGGTCATCGCGGGGATCGTCGTCCTGGTTCGCTACCTGGCTCGGCCCGAACAGCCGCGCGGCGGACCGCCGGCGGACCGGGCGCCGTCACCGGAGCAGGTGCTGGCGGAGCGGTTCGCCCGCGGGGAGGTCGACGAGGAGGAATTCCACAGGCGGCTGGAGACGCTGCGGGCTGCAGCGAGTGCGACAAGTAGGACCTGATCGACCGGTCCCGCCCGGAGCCGTCTCTGGACAGTCGCGTGTCGGCCGACTTTGACAGGAGTCATCACCCCCGGCTTGCTGGCGATCAGCTGGTGGCGCGGACGAGGAGTCGATGGCGGAGTCGGCGTTGTGGAACGTGCGTCTCGCAGTCGATGCGGATGCTTGCGGTAGGCACCCCTCTCCGGGCACAGTCCGACACCCGGAGCCGATGTGCATGGCCGGATCCCGACGAGCTGGCCGAACGACCGGCCGGGCTGGAGAGGATGTCGATGCGGACACTGCACTTCGGTCTTCGGGTGGCCGATCTCGACCGGTCGCTCGCCTTCTACTCCGCCGTCGGCTACGAGGTGATCGGAACCGTCCCCGGCACCGCGTTCGGGGACCTGACCATGCTCAAGTTGCCTGACGACGACTTCGTCACGATCGAGCTGGTCTCGGGTTCGTCCCGCGACGGAGCGCCCGCCGGCAGCGGGCTCAGCCACTTCGTCATCAAGGTCGAGTCGCTGGCAGCCACCACGGCCGACCTCGCGGCCGCAGGGCTCGACGTGGAGGCGCCCGAGTCGCCCGCCGGGACGGACGACTTCCTGACCACCTGGATCACCGACCCGGACGGCAACCGGATCGAGCTGGTCCAATGGCCCGCCGGACACGCCGACGGCATCACCGCCGCCGATTGGCCTGGCTGATACCGCTGCCTGGGTGAGCCGTTCTCGCAGTCGATCGGCGACAGGATCGCGGAGCGGGCGACATGATCAGTTGTCGGGCCGCCGGTGCTTCGATGAAGTTGAGCAACGCCGGCCCGGAACACGTCGCCGCGCCGTGCAGACGAGGCGTCCGTACACGACGTCTACGTCCACGCCAGGTCTAGCGCCGGAACGCGTCCTTGAGCTTCTCCAGCGCCAGTCTGAGGTTGCCGCGCCTGCGCTGCGCCTGGCCCTCACGCGCGAGCCGGTGATCGCCGGTCGCCTCGCCCAGCCGCTGCTTCGCCTGCCCGGTCGCCGCTCTCGCCCTGCCTCGCATCTTGTCGCCCGCGGCCATGGTGGGCCTCCTCGCCGTCGAAGTCTCCGTCTTACCCGTCGAACACCGGCGGTCAACCGTGGATGGGCCGTACCCCGGCAGCCGAGGCCTTCATGCCCGGGGTCGAGTTTCGGGATGGAGCGCGACACGTGAGCCCGGCCGACGCGCCGGGCGCCGTTGGCGACGGCTCTCGGCCCTTGCTGTTCTCGCGTGCGGCGAGTTCACTGCCTCAGACAACCGGACCAGCCGGCAGAACGGGGTGATTATCATGCGACGGTCCATGGCTGTCGGGCTCTTCAGCCTCCTGGTGCTGGGCCTAGCGACCCCCGCGTGGGCGCAGGACGCACAGAATGGTCAGGATTCGGACGCATTCGTGGTCCTGTCCGGACCCGCTGACGTACCCCGCGGTGCACAGGTCGGCGACCTCGTCGTCTTCCACGGATCGTCCACTGTGGACGGCACGGTGAATGGATCACTGACCGCCTTCGACGCCCCGGTCACCATTTCCGGGAGGGTGACCGGTGACGTGGTCGTCTTCCGCGGCCGGGTCGAGCTGGCCAGCGGGGCGAACGTCACCGGCGACGTAATCTCCCAGAACGACCCCGTCGTGGCCTCGGGGGCGACGATCGGCGGGACAACCAGCCGCGTGCAGACCCACGTCAACTGGGCAGGCTTCGGCTGGGCCAGCGCACTGGCGTGGTGGCTCGCCGTCTCCTTCTCGACCCTGCTGATCGGGCTGGCCCTGCTGTGGCTGACCGGGCGGGCCGCAACCAGGATCGAGGACACCGGCCGGACCAGGATCGGACCCTCGATCGGCTGGGGCCTTCTCGCGTTCTTCGGGTTGCCCATCCTTGCCATCGTGGCCCTGGTCACGATCGTCGGGATTCCCCTCGGGCTTGGCCTCCTCGCCGCCCTCGCGCTCATCTACACGCTCGGCTACACCGCCACCGCCTGGATCATCGGTCGCCGGATCCTCGGCACCGGGACCGCCTGGGTACTGGCGTTCCTGCTCGGATGGGGCATCCTGCGGGTCCTGGCCCTGATCCCCGCCGTCGGCGGTCTGATCTGGTTCGTCGCCGTGGTCTTCGGACTCGGCGCGCTGACCGTGACGATCTGGCGAGCCAGATCCACCAGTCCTACCGGCACCGCGGCGGCCTGACCGGCAGCTGTCCAAGCCGCACGCCGCTGCCTGGCTGCGAGGGCCTGCGTCTTGCCGTCCGCAGGCGTCGTCCGGCGACGACCTGTCTGCGGTGATCTATGCGGCTGTCCTCCTAGCCTGCGGCTGATCGGGGATCTTGTTCTGCCGATGCTCATACATAAGGTGTGCGGCGAGGAGGACTGCTGCTGCGGCCACACCGATTGCCGTGGCGGCGACCTCGGCGAGGCGGATCGAGCGGGTCAACAACAGCGCCAGGCCGGCGCCGCCGAGGATGCTGTTGATAGCCGCGATGGTGCTGGCGCCGGTGAACAGCATCGCGCCCGGCCGCGAATGCAGTCCCACAGTCGCCATCTCGGCCGCCAGTTCGGTGTCCTGCTCGGGCGGATCAAAGAATTCCTCGGCCTCCGGCAGCAGCGTCCGATAATAGCCGCGGATCTTCTGTATTCGAAGCAGAAAATGGATGTTCTGCAGAGAGTCCCGTAGAAGCGCGATGAAGGTGAGTTCCCCCAGGATGAAGAGCGCGGGCAGCACCGCGGTGACGATCGGAGCCAGCGGAACTCCGGACTGCGCCGTGAATCCGAACGCGATCAGCGCAGCCGATACGCTTCCCAGGTAGATCGAGCCACGACCCACCATCTCGCCGACCATAGCGCCGCGGGCCGACTGCAACACGAAGTGCTCGGTGACCAGGGCGCTGATGAAGAACTGTTCACGAGTGTGCTGGTCCACGGTCACTGCTCCTGTCACCAGAGAAGGGCGCTGATCGCTAGGCACGGCCCGGGCTATCGGACCTTCATCGGAACACGTCCATCAGGATGTCGCTGCTCACCCACTGCGACGTGGGCGTTTTGGCGGGAGCCGACGCGGGCGGCCGGTGACGGCGGCCTGGATTCGGGATGCCAGCGAGGCGTGGGCGATCTCAGCTGCGATCCCGGCGGTAGCAACGCGGCGGGTAGCGCTGATAGAGCATCCTTGGGCGATTCCGCTGCGCGGCGCCATCACCCGCCCCGGCCGGATGAAGGTGGTCCGGCGAGGCTGTCAGCGCACCTCGACGTACGAGATCTCGATGGCGTTGTTGCCGTAGCCGATCCGGTTCCATGGCGGGACGTCGGGCTGGACGTTGCCGGCCGCGTCAGTGGCGCGGGCCCGCAGGCTGTGCCGGCCGGGCGTGGCCTCCCAGGTGTAACTCCAGTCCTGCCATTCGTAGGGGCTCTGCGGCGGCTCGACCACCGCGGGACTCCATTCACTCTCACCGATGAAGCTCAGCCCGACCTCCGTGATCGGGCCGGCACCGGACCAGGCCTTGCCGCGGATCGTGTACGCGCCGGTGGGGATGGTGGTTGCAGGCGCCGGGTCCGTGATCCGGGCCCGCACCCGCATGTGCGTGACCGGCTCGAACGGCCGGTCCGGCCACTGGTAGATGTAATGGCCGGTCTGGAACTCGCCCACGAACGGCTCGGTGATCACGTCGAGCCGGCTCAGCCACTTCACCGACGCGACCGCGTACCAGTGCGGCACCACCAGGCGGAACGGCGCACCGTGGTCGGGCCGCAACGGTTCGCCGTTCATCTCGTAGGCGATGAGGATCTCGGCGGCCGGATCGGCCGCGTGCGCCAGCGGTAGCGAGCGTACGAAGGTCAGGTCGTCGACGTCCTCGAGGACCGAGCTGAGGTGGTACTTGCCGTGGTCGGCCCCTTCACAGCGGAGTTCGACGCCGTCCGCGCCGGGTCGCGCCCGGGCCAGGACGTCGGCGAGACGGGCGCCCTTCCAGTAGGCCGTGGACACCGCGTAGCCGCCCCACGGTTCGCCGGTCGGCAACGGCTTGGTGTCGAGGCGGCCGTTGCCGGCGCACTCCAGGGTGACGGCGTGTTTCACGGCCGGCAGGGCCCGCAGGTCGTCGAGGGTGAGCGCGAGGGGAGTACCGACCGCGCCGCCCACCTGCAGGGTTCCGTCGTGCTCCGGCAGCGCGAAGTTGCTGCGAACGTAGTGCTCGTCGGTCGAGGTGATGTGATCGCGGAGGGCGGCGTGCGGCGCCTCGGCGTTGAACGGCTCCTCCTTGATCATGATGAGGGCGGCCCGGTTCGCGGCGATGGCGTCGGTGCTGGTGAGGGACATGGCGAGCGCTCCTCGGTGGTGGCGTGCTGGGACGCGGATCAGTAGTCGGGGTCCTGGAAGTGCGGGTCCCGATCGTCGTTGAAGGCGCCGATCCCCTCGGCCCGGTCCGGGTGCACCGCGGAGCGCCAGTGGGCCTCCATCATGATCGAGATCGCCTGCTCGATGGGCTGGCCGGCACCCATCTGGACCGCCCGCTTCACGGCCTGCACGGCCGTCGGCGAATTGCTGGCGATCTTCGCGGCGACGCGATGGGCCGCCGGCATCAGTTCGTCCACGGGATGGAGCTCGTTGACCATGCCCAGCCGGTACGCCTCCTGGGCGGTGATCGGGTCACCGGTCATCAGCATCTGCAAGGCCTTGCCGGGCGGGAGTACTCGGGGCAGCAGGGCCGGTGAGCCACCGCCGGCCGCGAGCCCGATCATCGCCTCCGGCTGGCCGAAGACGGCGTTGTCGGAGGCGAGGATGAAGTCGGTGCTCTGCGCGATCTCGGAACCGCCGCCGTACGCGATCCCGTTGACCGCGGCCAGGATCGGCTTGCGGAGCTGGCGCAGTGTGTAGAGCGTACGGTCGAAGTCCTGCCGCTGGCGCAACCACTGCTGCTTGGTCATGCTCTTGCGCTGGCGCAGGTCGCTGCCGACCGAGAAGGCGCGGGTACCTGCGCCGGTGATGATCGCGACGCGGACCGCCGGCTCCACCGCGATGGTCTCCAGCACATCGGTCAGCCGGGCGCCCATCTCTGTGGTGATCGCGTTGTCGGCCCGCGGCCGGTTCAGGGTGATGACCGCGACGGCGCCGGCGGACGCGTAGTCCAGCAGCACCGACTCGGCGGCGTCCGCGTCGTCCGGTGCGGGCGGACCGAAGTCCAGGGACTTCCAGCGGTCCGTGCCGGTGGTGTGGGTCATCGGCTCTCCTCGGTCAGGTCGGCCAGCCAGCGCAGCCCGCGAAGGCCAGGAGCGAAGCAGTACTCGCCGCCGCGGGTGACCACGAACGGCGGAACGTCCTGCAGGCGGCGGCGGATCGGCTGCCGCGGAACGGTGAAGGTTCCCGTTCGGTCCTGGGGGCCCACCAGCGGGTCGCTTTCCTGCGGGGCGCCGATGAAGATGCCGTCGTTGAGCCACTGCGTCTTGACGAACTCGAACTGCCGTCCGAGATGCGCGCCGGCGAAGACGAAGATGATGCCCCGGTCCGCCCCGTCGTCGTCGAGGACGCCGTGGGGCAGAGCCGGGCCGTAGCTCGTGCCGCGGCGGATCATGTGGTGCAGCCGTACGTCGACGGCGTCGTTCTCGAGGGAGTCGCGGGGATTGGCGCGCCGGGCGTGCGCCCCGGCCGGGCACTTGAGCCCACGCGCATCGTCGCGGTAGCGGAAGTCGTTGTTGCGCTTCGGGTCCGCACCGAGCTCCGGATCGTCATGATCGGGGGCGAGCACGAGTGGCGCCCCGGACTGCCAGCGGCCGACCATCTTCGCCCCGAGCAGCGCCTCCTCCCTCCGGTTGGCGGCGTGTTCGCGCAGATAGCGGCGGTACGCGGCGACTCGGGTGTGCAGCTTGCGGAACACCACGTAGGTGCCGTTGCGGCCGAGTACGTCCGGCGCGGGCATCGGCGGCAGCCCGCCGGTCTCGTCCGGATAGCCGAGGATGAACTCCCCCGCCTTGATCGGCGGTTCGCCCGGGTTCGTCGGCGGTGTTGCGACGCCCTCCACGGCCGGCTGCCCGATCCCGTCCTTGAAACCGAACGAGGTACGGCCGGTCGCGAGCTGGTAGCAGTCCTGCCGCCAGATCACGTCGATCCCCGGGAACTCGTCCTGGGCGCGGCGCGCCCGCTCCACCAGCTCGTCGAGAGTCGCCTGGTCCGGGGCGAGCGTGGCGAGGGCGATGTGCACGTCGGGGCCGCCGAGCGGTTCTTCCCACTGGTCGGGGCCGCTCGCCCCGACGTCGCCGAGCATCGCCGCGCGGGCCGCCATGCCCTGCCGGAACTCGGGGACGAAGCTGTCGAGCGACTCCTGCGGCACACCCAGCGCCTTCAACCCCTGGTAGGTGAAGGCGACCGTCATCCACGCGGACGGGGTGCGGTCCAGGACGGAGCGGGCCGGTGACAGCAGCGGGATCAGCCGGCGGATCAAATCACGGCCGTCCTGCGGGTCGTTCACCCGCAGCAGCACGTGCGTGCCGACGTACGGGGACGGCCGCTCATGCAGGGCGCCGCCCTGAATGTCGTCGAGGTCGAGTGCGTCGGTCATGGCCGCCTACACGTGTTCGGGTGGCTGCGGGGGCGTGGGATTCGCGGTCGAGAGGTATGGGAAGACGCGTGACGCCGGCCGCGAGCACCGGTCGACGCCGTCCCGGATCACCGGCCCAGTGCCGGCGTTGACCAGCAGTGTGAAGAAGGTGTCCATCGCGTCGTCGTTGAGCGCTCGCCCGCCGCAGGTGCTGTGCTCCTGCCCCGCCAGGGCGGCCCGCTCGATCTCCAGGAACGACCCGCGCTCCTGATACGGCTTGCCGATGTCGACCACCAGATGATCGGCGAGCACCAACTCGGTCAGCGGGTGGTCGCCGCGGTCGTTGGCGGGCCAGTCGACGGTGCCGTCCAAACCGTCCCAGAAGGCGAGGTTGGCGTTCAGCCGCGCCCGGTAGGCGCCGAGGTAGCCGTCGGCAAGGTGGAACCCGTCCTCCATGTTGTAGATGTCGCGGATCTCCAGGTCCCGGTTGACCGGGTCGAACTGCTTCGGTGCCAGCAGCAGGTTCTTGACCTCGGGCCGGCCGGTCCGCTCGATACGGACGTTGAGCCGCCCCCGGGTCAGGGTCTCCGCGACCACACCGACCAGGCCTGCCCGCCGGCCGAGCAGCTGCGCGCAGTCGAGTTCGACGACGATGCTCAGCACGTTCTTGCCGTCCAGGAAGATCGCCGACGGGTCGGTGAACGCGAGCTTGCCGGTCGCGATCGTCCTCAGCGCCGCCGGGGCGTCGAGGATGAACGGGTCCCAGCGGCAGCCGGCGAAGACCCGTACCCCCGCGTCTTTGCCCCCCTCGGGGTCGCGGACGACGAAAGGGACCTCGTCGCCGGCCGGAGTGCGGCAGAAGCCGGACTGGGGGCCCGCGCTGGCGGACTGGTCGGAGAAGACACAGTCGAAGACCAGCTCCTCGGTGCCCACGTCGAACGGCGCCGATCCGGGCGGCCCGCCGGCCGGCGTGAGCGGCCGGAGCCGGAACCGGTAGATCAGCCCGTCCGAGAAGCGGCCGTCGGGCGGTGCGAACGGCAGGGTGTTGAGGACCAGGACCAGGTCTCCCGGTGTCTCCGGGCTGGGAAACGCGTAGACGTCGGTGATGTCGGCGATGGGCTCGGCCAGCGCGCGCGGGCCCGAAATGTGGTCAGACATGCCTGTCTCCTCGACGGTCGACGCTCAGTCGGCCGCCTCGGCGAGCAGCGGGGCCAGGGCCGGTGCCTGTAGCAGCTCGGCCGCCTCCGGGTCGTCCAGGACCTGCTGGAAGGCCTTGTTCACGCGCTCGGCCTTGCGGATCTCCTTGACCGTTCCGCCGTAGTTGCGCGAGTAGCCGCCGGCGGTGACCTGCGCCGACCTGATGAAGTTCTTGACCGCCTCCAGGTCGGGCAGGCCCTCGTAGCCCTCCACGTGCTGGAAGATGGCGTCGAACAGCTTCAGCGGCTTGGACGCGAAGTCCAGCATGTAGGCGTCCCAGGAGCCGTCGAAGCTGGTGGCGAAGAGCAGCCGGGTGTCGTTGTCGAACGGCACGAAACGGGCCTCGTGGATGGTCGCGATCGGCAGGTCGTAGTCACCGGGCCGGTAGCCAGGAGCGGCCTGCAGCGCACGCAAAGACTCCCGCAGCGCTTCGCCGTGTCCGGGCTTCACGTTGAAGAACAGGCTGAACTCACTCGTCGGGCCGACCTGAATGCCCGGCCGGGACGGAGCCTCGGCTGCCATCGGTGATCACCTTCCTGATGGGAACGGATCTCTCAAGCCCGAGACGCACGACATGGCGCGGCGCGTAGTCGACGACGGATGACGACATGTCCGGACGAGGGACGGGCATCCCTCGCAGCTGACTGTTGGGCAGGTCGAGGGCGCACACCTCATCCCTGGCGAGTGATTGCCTCTGCCGCGACCGTGGCCGTCTTGTCCGAGCGGGGCGCCCAGTCCCCCGGCGACCCGCTGCCGGCCGGCACGACCGCACATCCCAAGATCGACCCCCGCACCGGGGAGATGGTCCTGTTCTGCTACGGCCTGGAGGCTCCGTATCAACCTGGTCCATCGTCGGCCGTGACAGTCAGGCAGCGTGAGTTCTGGCCGAATCGTGGCCGAGGATCACTCGTCCGTCCTTTGTGGAGCGAGCGTCGACGGATCTGCTCAGCGCTCCCAACGGTGATCGTCTGACCTCCAGCTGCCCTGCGCCGTGCCGTCGAGCAGTGGGTCGGCGAACGGGCGGACGGTTTCGAGGGCCCCGTCGAGCGTCCGCGCGACCGGCAGGAGGAGGGACCGGCGTGCTTCAGCGCGGTAGCCTCGGTCCCAGAGTCGCAGGTCCGGTACGTCGAAGCGGGCTGGGACTGGCGTGATCTCGGTCGACAACCACCTCACTTTCGGCCATGACGACCCGTGGGTCGAGTTCCCGTCGGAGGTCTGGGCCGATCGGCCGGCCACCGTACGCCGGAGGGCTGGCGCAGGCAGCGGGACGCGTTGAGCCCGGTGCGGTGGACACCAGCGAACTGGCGGCAGCACGGCGTGCCGGAGATGCCGCACGTGCTGGACCTGGATCAGGGCAGTGGGTCCGTGCCGGTGGCGGCGCGGATCTTGCGCAGCCAGGCAGTGGCCCGGGCCAGCGTACGGGATCGGGGCGAGCCGCTGATTCACTGTTTCCCGCTGTGCGCCAGATGATGCTCTCAGCCTCGGACCATCTTTACGGCGGCGGCCAAAAGGATCAAAACGGCCCAGAACGCTACGGCGATGGATGATCCCGGGTCCGCCGTCAGTGCTCGCCGGACGGCTGGCTGAAGACGGCCCGAACCGACTCCCTGAGCTCTCGCGGGGCGAGAACGAGCACCTCGTCACCGGGCCGGAGTTCCACGTCCTCACGCGCGGGCAGCAGCTGGTCGTCACGGACGACGATGCTGATCCAAGCGCCCTCGGACAGATCGGACAGTTCCTCGATTCGCCGCCCGTCGGCTGCGGATCCGGACGCGACCGTCAGACGCTGCGCCCCCTCGGGCTCGGCGCCGAGCCGCACGCCGAACGCCCAGGGCTCGAGCTGTACCGACCGCATCGGCAGCCGCAGCAGCCTGGCGAATGTGGGAACGAGCGTGCCTTGGACCGCTACGGAGAAGACGACGACCACGACGACGATGCCGTAGAGACGATCGGCCTGCGGCAGCCGAGCGTCCAGGATCGCGCCGCCGAGCAGGATCGGCACGGCACCCTTGAGCCCGGCTAGCAGGGCGAAGATCCGCTCGCCGCGGTCGAGCGGCCACGGGATGAGGCACACACCCACGAGCAGCGGCCTTATCGCGACCGCGAGCAGCACGCCGAGCAGCAGGCCCGGTACCCACACCTCGGACCGGGCCAATTGGCCGACGTCGACGGTGAGCCCGAGCACCACGAAGGCAACCAGCTCGCCCAAGCTGGCCAGCGCGGACTGGAACCTCTCGATCTCCAGCTTGTACGGCGCGCGCGAGTCGCCCAGCGCGATCCCGGCGACGAAGACGGCGAGGAACCCCGAACCGTGCAGCAGGGTCGCCACGCCGAACACGACAAACGCGCTGACCGCCGTCCGAAGTGGATAGAGCGACTCGCTGGGCAGCGGAACCCGGCGCATGAACCACAGCAACCCGCGGCCACCGATAAGCCCGACCAGGCCACCGACGGCCATCTGCAGCACGAACTCGATCACGACTTGCTCGAACGGTCCGACGCCGACGCCGTGCGCCGCGATCAGGCCGGCCATCAGCGCGATGCCGACCGGGTCGTTGGCGCCCGACTCGCCCTCGAGGATCGTCCCGCTGCGACCGGCGATCTCGTGCTGGCCCAGCACGGAGAAGACCACGGCCGGGTCAGTTGGGCTGACCGCCGTGGCGACGAGCAGGGCCGGATACCAGTCGAGTCCGACGGCGAAGTACAGGAAGACCGCGGCTCCGGCCGCAGTGAGGAATGTCCCGGCCACGCCGACCACCGCGATCGGGGCCGCCGCGGCCCGGAAACGGTTCCAGCCGATGTGCATCCCGCCGTCGAACAGGATGAGCACCAGGGCCACCGTCACCAGCTGCACGACGATGCGCTCCGGTGGCGCGTGCAGGGTCGGCACGGCCTTGACGACGACGGCCGCCGCGATCAGCACCAGCAACGGCGCCGGGACGCGGGTCCGCGCGGTCAGCCGGTTGGACAGCAGCGCGAGGAGGCCGGCCGAGGACACCAGCAGGACGTCGAGAGCGAATGAATACGTCTGCGACACCTGGGGCTCTCCCACCTCGACGACGAGGTGTCAGGGAGCGGGGCGCCGGCGACCCGGTTCCCCGACCCTCCAGAGACGATCAGGAACAGGTACATTGCCGACCAGACTTCCCGGCGCACCGGGAGGAGGCTATCGGACGTCAGGACGCGGCGGCCCCACCGTACGTCTCGTCAGCCGCGGCGCCACAGCCACGCCCGCCGGCTGGACTGGACGCGTCCGTTGACGAGGTCCTCAGCCTGTTTCCGTGCGTTGGCGGCCACGGTTCTCGGTCAGCAGCGGCCCATCCGGCCGTCCTGCACCGGGTCGATGTGCAACCTGACGGCGTGATCGATCCGGGACGGGCTTGCCGGCGTCCTCCACCGCGACCCGCGCGTCACGTCCAGCCACGCTGACGACCTCGAACCGGGGCGGGACGTCGGCAAAAGTGCGGTAAACTAAGGCCAGAGGTGAGCCGGGAAGTCTGGTCGGCGCGTCCAAGTCGTCGCGCGCGCCCAGGAGGCTCCGTGCTCGTGCTCGTATACCCGTGACCGCGATTCTCGCCGCCGCCGTCTTCGCCGTCACGTACATCCTCATCGCGACCGAGAGGGTGCACCGGGTCGCCGCTGCGCTCGGCGGTGCGGCGGCGATGGTCGTGATCGGTGTCGCCGATGCGCAGTCCGCGTTCTTCTCCGAGGAGACAGGCGTCGACTGGAACGTCATCTTCCTGCTGCTCGGCATGATGATCCTGGTCGGGGTGCTGCGGCAGACCGGCCTGTTCGAGTACCTCGCGATCTGGACAGTCAAGCGCGCCCGCGGCAGGCCGTTCCGCATCATGGCGTCGCTCGTCGTGGTCACCGCGATCGCCTCGGCGCTGCTGGACAACGTGACCACGGTTCTGCTCGTTGCGCCGGTCACGATTCTGGTATGCGAGCGGCTCGGCTTGCGCCCGGTGCCGTTCCTGCTGGCCGAGGTCCTTGCATCGAACATCGGCGGGACGGCGACGCTGATCGGCGATCCGCCGAACATCATCATCGGCAGCCGCGCCGGGTTGTCGTTCAACGACTTCCTGGTCAATCTCGGCCCACTGGTCGTGGTGCTCACCGGCGTTTTCGTACTGCTGTGCCGGGTGATGTTCCGCTCGGCGTTCACCTTCGACCCGGAGCGGGTGGCCGCGGTGGTGGACCTTGATGAGCGCGCGGAGATCCGCGACCCGCGTCTACTCGCGCAGACCCTCATCGTGCTCGTCCTGACCATGGCCGGCTTCGTACTGCACACGACACTGCACCTGGAGCCGTCGATCGTCGCGTTGCTGGGCGCCGGCCTGCTCGTGTTCGTTTCCAGGGTGCGGATCGAGACGGCGCTGCGCGAGGTCGAGTGGCCGACGCTGGTCTTCTTCATGGGCCTGTTCGTCGTCGTCGGCGGTCTCATCGAGGCCGGCGTCATCGGCCGCCTGGCCGACGCGGCCGCCGCGGCGACGGGTGGCGACCTGTTCCGGGGCTCGATGCTGCTGCTCGGCGTCTCCGCCGTGCTGTCCGGGATCGTGGACAACATCCCGTACGTGGCGACGATGACTCCCGTCGTCGCCGAGCTGGTCGCGGACGCCGAGGGCGGCGACGCCGATCCGACCGTGCTGTGGTGGTCGCTCGCCCTCGGGGCCGACCTCGGTGGCAACCTCACCGCCGTCGGCGCCAGCGCGAACGTCGTCATGCTGGGCATCGCCGAGCGCAGCGGCCACCGCATTTCCTTCTGGCGGTTCACCCGATACGGCGCGATCACCACGGCGGTCACGATCGTGTTGGCCGTTCTGTACGTGTGGCTGCGCTACTTCGTCCTGGGGGTGGTAGAGCTATGACCGGTAGCGGAGACCGGCGCCCCACCGTCGAGGAGGTGGTGGCGATCGCACTCGGGCTGGCGTTCGTGGCGGCCGTCCTGAACTACTACCACCGGCACCTGGCGCTGACAGTCGCGGTCATGGCGATCGTGGGCGTCGCAGGTGGCCTCTGGCTCGCCCTCCGCCGATGACGCCGGCACCCCGGCCGTGGTCCGGCAGCGGCAGGGTGGGACCTGTCGCCTCGGTGATAGTCGCATCCTGAGCGCGTTGCGGCACCGGCCGTGGGTAGTCCGTCATCGTGGTGGCGAGTCGGTGCCCGCGGTCCAGCGGGGCACCGGGCGAAAGTCGGACCGTAAGGCGGTGTGAGCATGACAACCGGTGTGGACCTCGTCGCCTGGAGCGGCAGGGCTGGCAGGCGCTCGCCGACGGACGGGGCGGCGACTACTACCGCGTGAAGCTGGCCGAGGACGCGTTGATGGCGCCCCATCACCCCATGCCGGGTCGCGCCGATCTACCAGCCGGAGGTCGGCGCGAAGGCGCTGGTCTACGCGGCCGAGCACTCCGGCGCTCGCTGTGGGTCGGTCTGTCCACTGTGTACACGATCCTGGGCAACCGGCTCGCGCCCGCCCTGCTCGACCGCTGTCTCGCCAGGACCGGTCACTCGGGCCAGCAAAGCCCGTAGGACAAGGACCCCCAGATCGGCGAGAACCTCTGGCAATTGCGTCAACGGCCAGTTCCAGCTCGACGCGTTCGGTGAGTGCCTGCAGCTGCTGGCCGCCGCCGAGCGGCACGACCGGCTCGACCCGGACGGCTGGGCCGCAATCTTCATCGCGGCCGCTGCCATCGAACGGCGCTGGCAGGAACCCGATTCGGGAATCTGGGAGATCGGCTGGTTTCCTCGTCAGCTTCGCCCCGCTGCAGCGGGGCGACCGGGAAGCCGCCGCCCAAGTGGTTCGAGCGGACCCGGGCCTCGTGCGGGCCGCGCGGGCTGTTCACCGAGGAGTACGACGTCCTGAGCGGCAGCTGCGCGGCAACCCTTCGAGCACGGCGTGCGATCATCACCATGCTGGCCGACACAACGGTGGCCGCGGGACTCGGTTACCTGCTGCGGAGACCAGTGCGACGCCGGTCCACAGGCCGAGGACCCATCGGGTCGAGTGGCCCGCCTTGCGCAGGCCGGTCGCCGCCGACTGGGACTCGGGGACGTTGGACAGGAACACCGCGGCCACCACGGGCACCACAACCGACCCGCCACCGAGGAGGCTCACCCCGATGGCGACCGATTCCGGGGATGCCGTCGAGGACCGAGCCATCCGAGGGCCGGGCATCGAAGGCGTCGGCGCTGGCCGCGTCTATGGCGTTCGCCTGGTCGCAGCGGACGGCGTCCGTTCCACCGGCAGGCTGCCATCCCGGCTGAGCCATGATCCCTCGACGTTGTCCTGTGCGATGTCGACCCGGCGCAAGGCGCGCTCGCTCGCCGGACTGTCGGTGAGCCGGAAAATGATCAGTTCACGCGGCCGGTCTCGAGTACTGCCTTGAGCCGGGCGAGGTCCTTGCGGTTTGCCCGGCGCATCGCGGCGGCGAGCATCGGCGTGGCGATCTTCGAGAAGCCAGTCGGCGTGCCTCTGTTGCGTAGCGTCATCCGGGTGCCGCCGGAAGGGATGTCCTCCCAGGCGTACGTCGTCTCCATCGGGAACGGGCCTTGCGCCGTGCTCATCACGAACCGTTCGTTCGCGACGATGTCCCGCACCTCGTACGTGTACGCGAGCTCGCGGCCGAGGAATCGGGCCGTCAAGGCGATCCGGGACCCCACCTTCGCAGGAGGTGATGTCTCCCAGCGGACCGACGTGATGTTCTCGTACCACTCCGTGGCGTTGTCCGGATCGCCGACGTACGCAGCGACCTCGGCGCGCGGGCGCTCGATCTCCGTCCGCGTGGTCACGTCCACCGTCATGGACGGACTCAGCCGGTCTCGGCGGGGAAGAACGGCTGTGGCGAGCCCGTGGCGACGTAGCGCTGGAGCCGGTCGAGGATCAGCGCCCAGGTCTGTGCAGTGTGGCCCAGGTCGATCTCGGCGTAGCCGGGGCCGAAGCCGTAGTGTCGGAACAGCACCGAGGTGCCCGACTCGACGCGACTGGCCGGTCCGAGCTCCCACTCCCAGGTCGAGCCCTCCCAGAACGGGAAGCCTGAGGTCACGTGCATGCGGACGAGCTTGCCGGGCTCGACGGTCACGTCCGCCAGCAGGTCGACCGCCGCCGTGGCGAAGCCGAATCGGGCGCGGTCGGCGGAGACCTCGCAGTCGGCGGTCCAGAACGCCCGCTGGCCCTGTGTAGTCGACACGATCTCGGCGACGCGGGACGGGTCGGCCCCGACGTCGACGGCGAGAGTGATCGAGCGGTCCATCGGTGCCTCCGGTCAGAAGGTCTCCAGATAGTTTAGTAGTATCTAAAATAGGAGCGGCAGTCAACCAGGTCCGGCCGGAGGCTGTCGCCGGAGCGCCGGGCGAAGCATGCTGTCCCAGGCCGAGGGGAGGAGGCTGACATGGCGTTGGAGCCGATGCAGGTCCTCGCCGCGCCGCGCCGCCTCCGGATCCTCACGCTGGTCTGGGACCAGGAACTGTCCGCGGGCCAGATCGCGGCGGAGTTCGACGTCTCCTGGTCGGCCATCAGCCAACACCTGACGATCTTGAAGACGGCCGGCTTCGTGATCGAGCGCCGGGCGGGCAGGAGCCGTCTCTACCGGACCGACCAGGCCGCCCTCGGATCACTGCGGGCCGTGGTGGAGGAGCACTGGCGCGCCGGCCTGAGCCGGATCAAGGACCTCGCCGAGGCCGAGCAGCGCGAGCAGGACTCGAGCCGGAGCGGCCGATGACCGAGCCCGGTGTCGTCGAGGTGAGCCTGTACGTGGCCGCGCAGCCGCAGACGGTCTTCTCCTACTTCACCGATCCCGCGCGCTATGTCCAGTGGATGGGTGGCGCCGCGACCCTGGATCCGGCGCCGGGTGGGATCTACCGGGTCAGCATGCGCGACGGCGTGCAGGCCGCCGGCGAGTTCGTCGAGGTCGACCCCCCACACCGGTTGGTGTTCACGTGGGGCTGGACTCACGACCTCGCAGTCGCTCCCGGCAGCACCCGGGTCGTGGTGACCTTCCATGAGGAAGACGGCGGCACCCGGATCGTCCTGCGCCACTACGACCTTCCCCCGGACGAGCAACGCGACCACCACCGGTCCGGCTGGAACCTCTACCTCGAGCGGCTGGCCGTACGCGTCGCCGGCGGCGATCCCGGACCCGATCCCAACACGTGAGCCGCGACGGCGCCGGTCACGATCTGTCATCCAATGTGGTGATCGAACGCGAACGAGGCCGCTGCCGTGCGCGAGGTCACCTCGAGCTTGGTGAAGATGTTGCTCAGGGGACGGGCGACGGTCTTCTCGCTGATGAAGAGCAACGCGGCGATTTCCGGGTTGGTTCGGCCGGCGGCGACGAGCCGCAACACGGCCATAGCCGACGACCTGTTCGGCCAGCCGCAGTGCGATGTCGAGCTCGCCCGCTCCAGCCAGCTACTGGGTAGTACCCTCCCGCGCCGGCGACCCCCCGCCCCCGTGCCGGGGGCGGGTCGCCCTCGATCCGCCCTGCGGTGTTCTCTGGTGCAGCGCGGAGTCGAGCAGGGCTCGGGCGGTATGGCGTACGGTCCGCACGGCCTGCTGCGGGCTCTGGCCGGCGATGTCGCGCAACCAGATCAGCGCCTCGATGCCGGTGGCGGACCGGATGGCCACCGCGAGCTCCCGCCGGTCGATGTGCGGATGGCTTCGGCCGAGTGGCGCCAGAGCGTCCTCCAGCCACCTCACCGCCTGGCCCTGCCGCAGCAGCGGCCGCTCCACACCCTGCTCCACACCCTGCTCCAACGACAGCCGGAGGGCGGCGCGCAACTGCGCCTCCCACTGGAAGTTGTAGCTGGTGAACGCGGCCATGAATGCGTCCAGCCGGGCACGAGGATCTGCCGGGGCGTCGTCGTCGAGCAACGTCTCCGGCTGTATCTGCGGCTGCGCCGCGACCAGGAGGGCCCGCTGGTTGGGAAAGTACCGGTACGCCGTCGTGCGCGAGATCCCCGAGCGTTCGGCCGCGTCCTCCACCCGCGGCGTCAGCCCCTCGGCAAGAAGGCCCCGGGTGGCCTCGACAAGTGCCTGCCTCGTGCGGGACTTCTGCTGCCTTCGACCCGTGGCCTCATATGGTACCGACATCACCATCATGGTACTTTAATCCCACAAGCACGGGTCCCCCGAGTCGAACGAGGCGGGCGCCACGATGAGCAGCGACGATCCCACCGTCACCGATCCCGACCTCCACCGGGTGATCTTCGAGAACGACCGGATGCGGGTGCTCGAGTACCGCGACGGCCCGGGCGACCAGACCCACCCGCACCGGCACCCGGACAGCGTCATGTACGCCCTCACCTCGTTCCAACGACGAATCAGCCACGGCGGCCACAGCGTCGACGTCGAGATCCCGGCGGGCGCGGTCCGCTGGGTCGGCGCCCAGGAGCATGCCGGGCACAACACCGGCGACACGCCGACGCACAGCATCTTCGTGGAGCTCAAGGAGCCGGCCCTGTCCACCCGGGACAGTGTCCTGGGACCGAGCAGTGCCGCTGGCGCGTGAGGCGGCCGGCGTGAACCTCAGCGAACGGCCCGCAGGCACGCCGCAGCGGCCGCCGCGGCTCGAGGTTGATCCGAAGTCGCCATGACGGCCTCGGGCAGCCATCGGGATACCTCATGACGCCCGTCGTCGAGGTGGCCGGCTTGACACGTCACTTCGGTGCGCACCGTGGGGTCGTCGACCTCAGCTTCACCATCGGTTCCGGCGAGGTCTTCGGCTTCCTGGGCCCCAACGGTGCCGGCAAGTCCACCACCATCCGCCTCCTGCTGGGCCTGATCCGCCCGACCTCCGGGACAGCCCGCGTCTTCAGCCTGGATCCGGTCGAGGACGCCGTCGCAGTACACCGCCGGACGGGTTACCTGGCCGGGGATCTCGCGCTGTACCCACGTCTGACCGGCCGGCAGCACCTGGACCGGCTCGGCCACGCCCGCGGTGTGGCCGTTCGCCACTACCGGGACGAGCTCGTCGAGCGGTTCGGCGTCGAGCTCGACCGCCCGGTCCGCGTCCTGTCCAAGGGCAACCGCCAGAAGATCGGTCTGGTGCTGGCCTTCATGCACCGCCCCGACCTGCTCGTGCTCGACGAACCAACGACGGGTCTCGACCCGTTGCTGCAGGAGGAGTTCGGCCGGCTGGTGCGGGAGACCGTGGCGGAAGGCCGGACGGTCCTGCTCTCCTCGCACGAGCTCGACGAGGTGCAGCGGCTGGTCGACCGCCTCACGATCCTCCGGGAGGGGCACGTCGTGGTCACCGACACCGTGGCGGGACTCCGCCGAGCGGCGCCACGGACAGTGTCGTTCCGGTTCGCCGACGACATCGACCCAGGGCCCTTCGCCGCCCTCGACGGGGCCCGCTTGGTGGCGGCCGCCGACGGGCAGGTCACCCTGGCGTTGTCTGGTCCCGTCGCGCCGGCGCTGCGCCTGGCCGGCGAACTCGGCGCGGTGGACGTCACCGCCCGTCCCGCCGACCTGGACGAGCTGTTCCTCGCCTACTACCGCGCCGAGGCGCGCCCCGAGGTGGGGCATGCCCGTTGACGTCGCCCTGCTCGACCTACGGCTGCGCCGACGCGCGATCGTCGGCTACACCCTCGGCATCGTCGCGTACGTGTTCGTCGTGGTCGCGCTCTACCCGGCGTTCAAAGACGAGACGTCGCTGAACGACCTCACGAACGGTGATCCCACCATCGCCGCGCTCTTCGGCGTGACCGGCAGCCTCACCACGCCATCCGGCTGGTTGAACGCCAACATCTACGCCAACTTCCTCCCGCTGGTGATCCTGGTGCTGACCATCGGGTACGCCGCGGCCTGCGTGGCCGGGCAGGACGAGGACGGGACGCTCGCGCTAGTGGTGACGCTGCCCCAGCATCGACGAGCGATCCTCGGCCAGAAGATCGCGGCGCTCGTGCTCCAGGCCCTACCGGTGGCGCTGGCCACGCTGCTGCTCGTACTCGTCGGGCGGAGTTTCGACCTGACTCTCGGCACTTGGCCCGTGGTCGGTGCCAACTTCGGCGTGCTGCTGCTCGGCATCGACTTCGGGCTGTTGGCGTTACTCATCGGGGCGCTCACCGGCAGCCGGGGCGCCGCCCTCGGCGTCACCTCCGCGGTAGCCGCCGCCTCCTACCTCGTCAGCTCATTGGCGCCGGTCACGCACTGGATCCACCCGCTGCGGGTGGCGTCCCTGTTCTACTGGTCGGTCGGCAATGACCAGCTGGAGCGGGGCCTATCCATGGGGTCGGCAGTGGTGCTGACCGGCGTGGGCGTAATGCTCACCGTCGCCGCGGCCCTCGCTTTCGACCGCCTCGACGTCCACTGACCGGGCGACGCCGGGTTGGTACAGCAGCGCCCACGGTGGTGCGCTCGTCCGGCAGCCGCACCGACGGCAGGAAGTCCGCGGCCAGCAGCTGGGCCAGACGGCGACCGCCAGGCGAACACCGTCCGCGGATCCGGCCTATCCTGTCCCGATGCCGCTCGAGCCCGAGCCGACGCTGGCTGTCGGCGTGTCCAGCGGGGATCACGTACGCGGATCGGTCGCCGCGCCGGTGACGATCGTCGAGTACGGCGATTACGAGTGTCCGTACTGCGCGGCAGCCGAGCCGGTCCTGGCTGCCGTGCTCAAGGCACGGGCGGGTCGGGTCCGGCTGGTCTTCCGCAACTTTCCGCTTCCTGATGTGCATCCGTACGCTTTGACGGCCGCCCTCGCCGCGGAGGCGGCAGCCGCCCTGGGAACGTTCTGGGAGATGCACGACATCCTCTTCAAGCGGCAGGACCGGCTCCGCGACATCGATCTGGCCGGCTACGCGGAGTCGCTCGGGCTACCCGGAACGGCGGTGGTAGGCGATGCGGCGCAGCGGCACGGTGAGAAGGTGGAGGCCGACTTTCGGTCCGGTGTGGACAGTGGTGTCCGCGGCACACCTACCCTCTTCGTGAACGGCCACCGCTACGCCGGTCTCGTGGACCTCCGCTCGCTGACCGCTGCCATTGTTGCCGCTGCCGCCTGACCCCGGGTCAGTGGGCTGGCTCGTACCAGGGTCGCGGGGGCAGCGTCGGCACCGGATCGGCCTCCTCGCCCGGTGGGGCGCAGACGCCGCCACGCTCGCCGAGGACATGGAACACAGTCCAGCCGAGGGCAGCGGCCAGCAGCGAGCCGGCCAGCACGCCGACGACCGCCTGCTCGCGCAGGGCGGGGTCGTCGAAGGCCAGATCGGTGATGAACAGTGCGACGGTGAAGCCGATCCCGGCCAGCATCGCGCCACCGAGCAACTGCCCTCGCATGATCCGGCCGGGTAGCACGCCGAGCCGAAGGCGCAACGCCAGCAGGGTGCTGCCGGTGATGCCGACGCTCTTGCCCACCACGAGCGCGACCACGACCCCGATCGTGACCGGGGACCGCGCCGCGGTCCGCAGCGTCTCGGCGTCCAACCGGACACCGGCGTTGGCCAGCGCGAACAAGGGCACGATCAGGTACGACGTCCAGCGGTGCAGGGCGTGCTGCATCCGCTCGTTCGGGGACACGGTCGAGCTGGCCGCGAGCCGGACGAGCCGGGCGCGCTCGGCGGTGCTGTTCTCCCCGAGTGCCCGCGCGTACGGGGTAGCCTCACCCGCTCCAGCCGGCGCCCGGGTGGAGACCAGCAGGCCCATCAGGACACCCGCGATCGTGGCGTGCACCCCGGACTTCAGCACCGCCAGCCACAAGGCCAGCCCGATCGCCACGTACGCCGGGGTGCGCCAGATCCGCAGCCAGCGGACCGCGGCGAGCGCGGCCACCAGCACGGCGACAGCGAACAACGCCGGCAATGACAGGCCGTCGGAGTAGAAGATCGCGATGACCAGGATCGCCCCGATGTCGTCAACGATGGCCACGGTGAGCAGGAACAGCCGGAGTTGATCGGGGCAGCGCGGTCCGAGCAACGCGAGTGCCCCCAGCACGAACGCGATGTCCGTCGCCATCGGAATGCCCCAGCCCCGGGCACCGTCCCCGCCGCCGTTGATCAACAGGAAGATCGCGGCGGGCAAAATCATCCCGCCGATGGCAGCAATCACCGGCACCCCGACAGTACGCCGGTCCCGCAGTTCTCCCACTGTCAGCTCACGGGACACCTCGAGGCCGACGACCAAGAAGAACAGGGCCATGAGCCCGTCATCGACCCAATGCCGCAGGTCCATGGACAGCTCCGCCGAGCCGAACCACACCCCCACCTCGGTGCTCCACAGCCGCTCGTACGACTCCCCCCAGGGTAAGTTCGCCCAGAGCAGCGCAGACACCGTCGCGGCCGCCAGAAACAGGCCGGAACCGATCTCCGTCGCCAGGAACTCCCGCAATGCGACGGTAAAGGACGGTGGTCGAGGCAGCCGGCTAGGCGGACCAGGGCGTGGGGGCAGCGCTACGCCTCCGGGCATCGGGACCTCCAGGCACGTCGACAGAAACGCCGACCAGCCTTCCCGGCACACCCAAGCCAAGCTTACGGGCTCCGGCGCCACGGGTGGGCGTGGCCTTGACCCTGTCATGGCTGCCTCGTCCCGGTTGCCGTGACGGGCCGCCGCCGGCGAGCAGTCCTGCGGGAACTGCTGGCCGTGGGGCCGCTGGTCCGGAGAACCCGGTGGCAGCCGGTGCTGGCCGGTTGGGTCGCTGCCGGCGCTGTGCTGGCTTGGAAGGCCGACGAGGCGTCCGCCCGCTTTAGGAGAGACCTCATCTCCGGTCCACACCCATTGACCAGCGGTTTCTTGGGCGCCCCAATGTGATTGACGGGCTCCACCCGGCTTTCTTGGCACCAGTTCGCCCCACGAATGGCTCGCGGTCGAGGCCGATTCGGCGGACTCCGAGCACGGGATCAAGGACTGTGAGCGCCATCGACCAGAGGCGCGCTACCGGCCGATGACCGGCCGGCCGCAGGAGCGAGCTCGGCTGGCTCCGTGGGTTCCTCGCGACGGAATCGACCGCGGGCGGTCCCCCACGCGCCTGAGAATGCCCGGGAGAACGCGTACTCGGAGGTGTAGCCAACCGATCGCGCGATCTTGACGACACTGTCGTCGGTGGTCCGCAGCACGGCATGGGGAATTGGACCAGCGTCCGCTGAACCCGGACGTACTGGTTCCGACTCGCGGGCGGCGGGCGGACCTGGCGCAGCCGCAGGATCGCGACCGGCACCGCAACCCTCGGCGGAGTCGGGCACCTGCTGGACAAGGAGGACGTCTCGGCCTGGGGAGCCGCGGCGCTTGAACTCCGGCGACCGGCCTGACACCCGGTCTGACAACGCCGGCCGTCGGCGGGCTGGCGAGGTGCCCGGGTGGAGGCCGCCGAGCAGGGCGCCTCGACGAAGCGGCGAACCCTGAGTGAGATCGCCGCTTCGCGTGGAGGCGCCGAGTTAGCGTGGGGGGAACTGCGAGCTGGGGACGGGGTCTTCGAGGTTGGCGGTTGGCGCCTTGTCGATGAAGCCGATTACGGCGCAGTTGATGTCGACGCCGACCGATCCGTAGGGAGCGGGCTGACCGGTGGCCGGGTCGACCCCGGTCAGCAGGTCGGGCCGAGTGGCTGCGAGGTTGAACACCACGTTCTCGTCGATCTGCCGCTTGTTCAGCCCAGCCCGTACGGCCTTGTCGGTCCACAGTCCGAGTTGGGCGTCCCACAGAGGGCTGTACGCCTCGGAGTGCCGCGGGTCGGCGAGGGTGGGGAAGTCGCCGAACACGTTCAGCAGGTCGCCACCGTTACGCAGCGCGTCGATCAGAGCGGTATTGCCGGCGGAGGCGTCCTCGGTGGCATGCCCATCTTTGACCAGGTGCACGAACCCCTGCGACTGCCTGTTTTCCGCGCCAATCTGCCCGTTGATGAACCCGAACAGCCGCTCCCGGGCGGATGCGAGGAAGTCGTCGCCGCCGTTGTAGGCCGCCCTGTCCAGGGCGGGCACGTAGGTGGACCGTTCGAGCACCGCGGTCAGCGGCTGGCCGGCGTCGGTGCTGATGTAGACGATCGGCTGTCCGGCGTCGAAGCCCTTGACGAACAGCAGGTCCACCCAGGACTCCAGGTACCGGCCGGGCGGCGATGGCGGTGCGATGTGGAGGCCGAGCACCCGGTCACCTGTGTTCGTGTGATGCACCACGTCGAACGGACCGTCGCCGGTGGCGACGATCGGCGCGCTGTAGACCGCCTGCGAGCCGTCGATTCGGATAAACGGGCTGTACCCGCTGCCGGCCACTGCGCCCGGCTGGAAGCTGGCCAGCGGGAAGCCGTTCGGTCCAGGCTGCGCGACCCGGGTGGGGGAGAAGTCGGGAGCACCGACAAAGTCGACCACCGCCTGTCCGAAGCGGTTCTGCTGCGGGGTGGGCGACTCGATCTTCACGGTCTGCACGCACTCCGGGCAGTTGATGGCCAGGTTGGCCAGCTTGGGCGCGTAGTTCACACCCAGGTCATGAGCCAAGCCGGCGTCCGAAGCGTCCAGCAGCACGTACCAGACCGTCTTCCCGCCGGCCTTGCCCTTATACAGCGGCAACCGGACCGTTTCCTTGGACAGATCGACCTGGATCGCGCTTTCCAAGGTCAGGTGATCGCCCGGCAAGAGACCGGATGTCGGGCCCAGCCCGCCGTTGTCACCGGCCGACGCTGCACTTCCACTTCCCCCGGTGAACGCTACCGCGGCCAGCGCCACGGTTGCGGCGGCGGCCGCCGCGGCTGCCGGCAGCCACCACCGGCGCGACAAGGTTCTCATGTCCGCTCCCTCCCGGCCACGGCCGGATGTCCGGAGGTGGCGAACTCTCGCCGCCCCTACATCTGCCTTCGCGTCAGCCCGGGAGCGGTTCTTACCTACCGCCTAGGCACTTCTCGCACCGACC
>Ga0308175_100000406_pt1 | contig 29847 bp, 34 predicted proteins | sample PhyCR1_3_FD_203893 | JGI IMG/M metagenome (GOLD analysis project Ga0308175, IMG submission 203893) | Soil microbial communities from UC Gill Tract Community Farm, Albany, California, United States - DLSLS.C.R1 | ecosystem: Environmental > Terrestrial > Soil > Agricultural land | place: USA...
CGGCGAACACGCTTTCGGGCCCGATCGCGCGGCTGGTGCAGGCGGCGGGCCGGGTGGCGGCCGGCGACCTGACCGCTCGCGTCGACGCCGACAACGATCCCGAGGAGATCGCCGTGTTATCCCGCGACTTCAACGGGATGACGCATGATCTTCAGGCGCAACAGGAAGCCCTGCGCAACGCCCACGAGGACGCCGAGCGGCGCCGCGAGTTCATCGAGACCGTGCTGGCTGAGGTGAGCGCCGGGGTCGTGGGCCTGGACTCCAAAGGCCGGATCTCGGCGGCCAACCGCCAGGCCGAGGTGCTGCTGGGCCTCACGTCCAGCAGCCGCAACAAGAAGCTGACGGACATCGCCCCGGAAGTGGCCGCCCTGCTGGCCGACGCCGGGAAGGGCGCCATGGCCGAGACCGAGGTCGACATCGTCCGGGGGCGCGAGACGCGCCGGCTGCGGGTTCGGGTGAGCCGCACCGAGGATGGCCTGGTGCTGACCTTCGACGACATCACCCGGCTGGTGAACGCCCAGCGCAACGCCGCCTGGCGCGACGTGGCCCGGCGCATCGCCCACGAGATCAAGAACCCGCTGACGCCGATCCAGCTGTCGGCCGAGCGGCTGCGCAAGAAGTACCGCAAGGACATCAAGGCCGCCGAGCTGGAAACCTTCGACCGCTGCAACGACACCATCGTGCGCCAGGTCGACGCCATCCGGCAGATGGTCGATGAGTTCTCGGCTTTCGCGCGCATGCCGGCGCCGAAGTTCGCCGAGCAGGACGCGGTCGAGCTGATCCGGGCGGCGGTGTTCGCCCAGCGGGTCGCCGCGGCCGACATCGAGATCACGCTAGAAGAGCCGAAAGGGCCCGTCCGCGTCACCGCCGACGAGCACATGATGGCCCAGGCGCTGACCAATGTGCTGAAGAACGCGACCGAAGCCATCGCCGCGCGGCGGGCGGGCGGCGGGCGCGCCAAGGGCCGGCTGAGGGCCCGCCTGGTCTCCGACGACGCCGGCGTGGCGTTCGAGGTGGAGGACAACGGCGTCGGCCTGCCGGCCAAGGACCGCGACCGGCTGACCGAACCCTATGTGACGACGCGCGAGAAGGGCACCGGCCTGGGGCTGGCGATCGTCAAGCGCATCATGGAAGACCATGGTGGCGAGCTGGAGCTGACCGACGCCCGCAACGGGCAGGGCGCGCTCGCCATCCTGCGTCTTCCCCCGTCGGCGCGGGTGAAGCCCGCCGCCAAGACCCAATCCGTGACCGCGTAGAGGATGAGCCATGGCGTCTGACGTTCTTGTGGTGGACGACGAGGCGGACATCCGCGAGCTCGTGGCCGGCATCCTGACCGACGAAGGCTATTCGGTGCGCACCGCCAACGACGGCGAGCAGGCGCTGGCGGCGTTGCGGGCGCGCAAGCCCGCCTTGCTGATCCTGGACATCTGGATGGCCGGCGGCGGCATGGACGGCCTCGCGCTGCTGGACATGATCAAGGCGCTCGATGCGGACCTGCCGGTGATCATGATCTCGGGCCACGGCAACATCGAAACCGCCGTCACCGCGATCAAGAAGGGCGCCTATGAGTTCCTGGAGAAGCCGTTCAAGTCGGACCGGCTGCTGCTGGTCGTCGAACGCGCCCTGGAGGCGGCCAACCTGCGCCGCGAGAACCGGCGCCTGCGCACCCAGGCGCTGCAGCCGGAGGGCCTGATCGGCCGCTCCATGCCCGCCCAGCAGTTGCGCCAGATGATCGCCAAGCTGGCGGGCGCCAACAGCCGCGTGCTGATCAGCGGCCCGCCCGGCTCGGGCAAGGAGACCGTGGCGCGGCTGATCCACGCCGCTTCGCCGCGTTCGCGCGCCGAATTCGTGCCGATCAGCGCCGCCGGCATGACGCCCGAGCGGATGGACGTGGAGCTGTTCGGCGAGGAAGGCGCGGGCGGCCGCCCCGCCAAGATCGGCGTCTTCGAACGCGCCCACGCCGGCACGCTCTACCTCGACGAGGTGGCCGACATGCCGCGCGAGACCCAGGGGCGGATCCTGCGGGTGCTGGTCGACCAGCGTTTCCGCCGGGTGGGCGGGGACCAGGACGTACAGGTCGACGTGCGCGTGGTCTCCTCGACGTCGCGCGACCTGCGCGAGGAGATTTCGGGCGGGCGGTTCCGCGAGGACCTGTTCCACCGCCTGAACGTGGTGCCGGTGAATGTGCCAGGACTCTCCGAGCGGCGGGAGGATATCCCGGAGTTGGTCGAGTACTTCATCGAACGGATCAGCGAGGCGACCGGCCTGTCGAAGCGCCGGCTGGCGGACGATGCGCTCGCCACGCTGCAGGTGCGCGCCTGGCCGGGCAACCTGCGCCAGCTGCGCAACAACGTGGAGCGGATGCTGATCCTGGCCTCCGGCGCGGCGGGCGAGCCGATCACGGCGGCCATGCTGCCGGCCGAGGCCATGGTCACCGACCAGGCCGCCAGCCTGGGCGCCGAGCGAATGATCGCGCTGCCGCTGCGCGAGGCTCGGGAGGTGTTCGAGCGCGAGTACCTGAACGCCCAGATGCTGCGCTTCTCCGGCAACATCTCGCGGACCGCCGCCTTCATCGGCATGGAGCGTTCGGCGCTGCACCGCAAGCTGAAGTCCCTGGGCCTTTCGGGGGCCCGGGCGCTGGAAGAAGAGCTTTCCTGATGGATCTCGATCTGGGTCGCGGCTTTCGCCGGGATGGGCGGGGGTACTGATGGGCCGGATCGCCTATGTGAACGGCCGCTTCGTCCCGCACGGCGAGGCGATGGTCCACATCGAGGACCGCGGCTACCAGCTGGCCGACGCGGTCTACGAGGTCTGGGCGGTGTTCGGCGGCAAGCTGGGCGACGCCGACGGCCACTTCGCGCGCCTCGAACGCAGCCTGGGCGAGCTCTCGATCCCGATGCCGATGGGCCGCGCGGCGCTGACCCTGGTGCTGAAGGAGGCGATCCGGCGCAACCGCACCTCGGAAGGGCTGATCTACCTGCAGGTGAGCCGCGGCGTCGCGCCCCGCCAGCACGCCTTCCCGGCGCAGGCGCTGCGTCCGGCGGTCGTGATGACCGTGAGCCGCGTCGACCGCGCGGCCGACGAGGCGCGGGCCGCCAAGGGCGTCGCGGTGATCACGGCGGCGGAGAACCGCTGGGGTCGCTGCGACATCAAGACGGTGGGATTGCTGCCCAACTCGCTGGCGAAGCAGAAGGCGCGCGAGGCCGGCGCCATGGAGGCCTGGTTCGTCGACGACCTGGGGTTCGTGACCGAAGGCGCTTCGTCCAACGCCTGGATCCTCGACGCGGAGGGCCGGCTGCGCACCCGCGACACCAACGCCAACATCCTGCGCGGCATCACCCGCCATTCGCTGCTGGATGTGATCCGCAGCGAGGGACTGCCGGTAGACGAGCGGCCCTTCACGCCGGCCGAAGCGCAGGCGGCGAAGGAGGCGTTCATCACCGGCGCCGGCACCCTGGTGCTGCCGGTGGTCAAGGTGGACGGCAAGCCGGTGGGCGACGGCAAGGTCGGGCCTGTGGCGAGCCGGCTTCGTCGTCTCTATATCGAGCGCGCGAAAGCCATGGCCGTCTGAGGCCGAAGGTCCAGCAACACCTACGATTGCGCGCGTAACGAAACCCTGCCTAGCTAAGGCGTGCGTGTGTGGGCGGCGGATGGCCGCTCGAGATAGCAACGAGAAGAGGCGGAAAGCCGATGAGCGAGAAAAAACAGAACCTTCAGGACGCCTTCCTGAACAGCGTGCGCAAATCCAAGACGCCGCTCACCATCTTCCTGGTCAACGGCGTGAAGCTGCAGGGCGTGGTCAGCTGGTTCGATAACTTCTGCGTCCTCTTGCGCCGCGATGGGCAGTCCCAGCTCGTCTACAAGCACGCCATCTCAACCATCATGCCGGCCCAGCCCGTGCAGCTCTACGAGCCGGCCGAAGACGAGACCGTTTGAGTTCACTGATCGACCGCGAGGCGCCGGTCCAACGCGCCATCGTCATCCATCCCGACCGGGAGGGCCGGAGCCTCTCCCGGGATGCTGAGGCGCGCCTGGAGGAGGCCGTGGGCCTGGCTCAGGCGCTGGACCTGGACGTGCGCGAGATGATCGTCGCGCCGCTGCGCAGGCTGACGCCGGCCACTCTGTTCGGTTCGGGCAAGGTCACCGAGATCGGCCGGGTCTGCGAGCTGGCCGAGGTCGACGTCGCCGTCGTCGACGACAGCCTGACGCCGGTGCAGCAGCGCAACCTCGAGAAGGCCTGGCAGGTGAAGGTCATCGACCGCACCGGGCTGATCCTGGAGATCTTCGCCCGCCGCGCGCGGACCCGTGAGGGCCGACTGCAGGTGGAGCTGGCCCGGCTCACCTACGAGCGCTCGCGGCTGGTGCGCACCTGGACCCATCTGGAGCGCCAGCGCGGCGGCTTCGGCGTCATGGGCGGCCCCGGCGAGACCCAGATCGAGACCGACCGGCGGCTGATCGGCGAGAAGATCACCAAGCTGAAGAAGGAACTGGTGGAGGTGCGTCGTACGCGCACCTTGCAGCGGGCCGCCCGCAAGCGTCATCCGCACCCCACCGTGGCCCTGGTGGGCTACACCAACGCCGGCAAGTCGACGCTGTTCAACCGCCTGACCCAGGCCGAGGTGGTGGCCGAGGACATGCTGTTCGCGACGCTCGACCCGACGCTGCGCGCGCTGAAGCTGCCCGACGGCCGCCCGGCGATCCTGAGCGACACCGTGGGCTTCATCTCCGACCTGCCGCACGAGCTGGTGGAGGCCTTCCGCGCCACGCTGGAGGAAGTGCAGGAGGCCGATGTCGTGCTGCACGTGCGCGACATCGCCAGCGACGAAAGCGACGCCCAGGCCGCCGACGTGCGCCAGGTGCTGGAGCGGCTGGGCGTCGACATGGACGAGCGCCGCATCCTGGAGGTCTGGAACAAGCTCGACCTGCTGGACGAGCATGGCCGCGCCGAGGTGATCGGCGATGCGCGCCGCGCCCATCCGCCGGCGATGCCGGTCTCGGCGGTGACCGGCGAGGGGACCGACGGCCTTCTGTCGGCCGTGGCCGCCCTGGTCGACGAAGCGCCGCCGGTCGATGTCTACGCGCCGGTGGGCGAGGGCGCGGCGATCGCCTGGCTCTACCGCCACGGCCGGGTGCTGGAGCGCCACGACGGCAAGGACGGCTCGGTGCGCCTGTCAGTCAGCCTCTCGCCCCAGGCGCTGGGCCAGTTCGAGCAACAGTTCCCGGCCGCCGAAGTGCGCTCGAACTAGGCGGGAGAACCTCCCCTCGTAGTTGTGAACCCTGGACCACTGTAAGTTGTCCGGATACGCCTGTTATCCAATCTGAAGATGCGCGGCGCTGTCTCCGCGATCCCCGCGGATGGGCGTCGACGGTTCGGACACGGAGGTCCACCATGAGCGAGACGCTGGAACGGGGATCGGCGCACCTGTTCAACATGAATGCCCACGACCACGAGGCCCTGGCCAAGGCGGTCGGACTGGCGCGCAACGACTACGAAGTGAAGTGGTGGTGGAAGTACGGCCAGCCGGCGATCGACAAGATCGTCATCGGCGTCGAGGTCAATCCGGCGCAACTGGGCACGACCGTCGCCAAGTTCATGGATCAGAACACCCAGGCCACGCGGATCACCGGCGAGGTGTTCCCCTACGGCATTATCAACCCCGGCTTCCTGATCGAGTTCACCGCCGAGCGTCAGGGCGGCTGAGGCGAGGGCGGCGCTAGGCTGCGAGGCGCGCGCATGGGACCGACCGGCGACGCCGTCAACGTCGTGCAGATCCACCCGACGCTGCGCTGCAACCTGCGCTGCCAGCACTGCTATTCGGCCTCCGGGCCGGAGCTGGCAGGGGGCCTTCCGATCGAGGCGCTGGAAGGCCTCCTGCCGGAACTTGCCGCCGAGGGCTTCAACGCCATCTCCGTGTCCGGCGGCGAGCCCCTGATGTACGCCCCGCTGCCGCGCCTGCTGGAGGCGGCCGGCGCGTTGGGGATGATCACCTCGCTCACCACGAACGGGCTCCTGCTCACCGAGCGGCGGCTGGCGGAGATTGCGCCGCATCTGCGCCTGCTGGCGGTCAGCGTCGACGGCGTGCCTGAGAGCCACAACCGCCTGCGCGCGCTGCCCACGGCCTTCGCCAAGATGACCGAGAAGCTGGCCATCCTACGCAAGAGCGGCGTGCCGTTCGGGATCATCTTCACGCTGACCCGCCACAACTTGCCGGAGCTGGCGTGGGTCGCCGAGTTCGCCGCGGAGCAGGGCGCCGCCCAGCTGCAGGTCCATCCACTGGAGGGCGTCGGTCGCGCGGCCGAGTACGAGTTGGTCCCGCCGGATGACCTGGAGCTGACCTACGCCTTCCTGGAGATCGCGCGCCTGCAGGAACGGCATCGCGGCAAGCTCGTCATCCAGTACGACGCTGCCGACCGCAGCGTCGTCGCCGCCGATCCCAGCCGGGCGTTCGCGGTGGCGGAGGGCGATCCGGAGGCGGTGGCGAAGACGCCGCTCGCGGCGCTTGTCTCGCCGCTGGTGGTGCAGGACGACGGCTGGATCGTCCCGGTGCAATACGGCTTCTCGCGCGCTTTCGCCGTGGGCCGGGTGGGCGAGAACCTGCGCGCCTCGGCCGCCGTCTGGCGTCGCGACCGCTATGGCGACTTCCTGCGGCTCACCCGCCGCACCTGGGACGAGATCGGGCCTGCGCCCGCCCACCTGCCGTTCACCAACTGGTACGCCGCGGTGACCACCCGCAGCCAGGACATCGCCGCCTGACCCTTCAATCCGCGACGCCGGCGCGTTCGCGGGCCTTCACCTCTTCCCAGAGGGCGTCCATCTCGCCCAGGTCGGACTGGTCGGGACTCTTGCCTCGCTCGGCCAGGCGCTCTTCCACGTAGCGGAAGCGCCGCGCGAACTTGGCGTTGGTGTAGCGAAGGGCGTCCTCGGGATCGATGTCGAGGGTTCGGGCGATGTTGGCGACGACGAAGAGCACGTCGCCCAGCTCCTGGCGGGCCTTGGCCACGTCGCCGGCGGCGATCTCGGCTTCCAGCTCGCCGACCTCCTCGTGCAGCTTCTTCGTCACGTCCAGCACCGTCGGCCAGACGAAGCCGACCTGGGCGGCGCGCTTGGAAAGCTTAACGGCGCGGGTGAGGCCGGGCAGGCCGGTCGGCACGTCGTCCAGCCAGGAGGCCTTGGGCGGCTTGCCCTTGGCCTGCCGCTCGGCCGCCTTCAACTGCTCCCAGCCTTCCTTCTGATGCGCCAGGGAGGCGTAGCTCTCGTCGGCGAAAACGTGGGGATGACGCCGCACCATCTTGTCGTTGATCGCCTGGACGACGTCGTCGAAGCCGAACGCGCCCTGTTCCTCGGCCATGCGGGCGTGGAAGACCACCTGGAAGAGCAGGTCGCCCAGCTCGTCCTTCAGGTCGGCCAGGTCATGGCGCTCGATGGCATCGGCGACCTCGTAGGCTTCCTCGACCGTGTAGGGCGCGATCGTCGCAAAGGTCTGCTCCACGTCCCAGGGGCAGCCGTCGACGCGGTCGCGCAGCCGCGCCATGATCGCCAGCAGCCGGTCGATGGGCCTAAGATCGTCGGACGGCGCAGGGCGGCTCATGCCCTGCAAGTCGCAGGTTCAGCGGCTGGCGACAAGCGCCTCGCGACCCAGCCGATGGGCGAAGCGGTCGATGGTCGCCTCAGCGTCGGCCCAGGTCCCGCCGACCCGCGCAAAGCGGATGTCGCTCTCGTAGTAGCGATAGCTCAGCGGCACGACGTGGCCGTCCGGCATCAGCGCGTGACCCTGGATGTCCGCGCCGCCCGTGCCGAAGCTCGTGTAGGACAGCGAGGGGTTGTCCGACATCTGCTTGAAGGTCGGATGGTTCGGCCGCACGTCGGCCAGCTCCAGCACGATCCTGGCGCCGTCGAACGCGCCGGTCTTGGCGGTCTCGCGGGCGACAGCGGTCTGCAGATCGACGGCGAGGTCATGGACGTCGCGGGCGCCGAAGGTGCGATCGGCCTTGGCCTGGAGCTCGGGGCTCACGCTGACGACGACGGAGGCCGGCGCCGCGGCCGCGGCGGTCGCGCTGGCCGCCAGGGCGACAAGTGACAAGGCAAGCGTGCGCATGGCGTCTGGTCTCCGGTTCGCCCTCACTGGAGAAGTAGGAAGCGCGGCCGGGGAGACAAGCACCGGCCGCCTCGTCGCCCGATCCGTTTATCGCCTAAGGAAGATTATCGGAAATCTTGTCACACGAATTCGCCAACCGCGCTCACCGAACACGTAAGGCAAGTTCGCATCTTAGGGGAACCGACTCGCACACCGGCGCTGGCCCGACTACCGTTAATCGTAACGAGGCCCGCGTGGGGTTTGGGGCCTCCGGTTGTCTCAAACCTTTGGCCGCTGGCGCGCTCGTCGTCAGCCGCTGCCTGAAACGGGGCTGTAGACTATGAAGAAACAACTCGTCGCTCTTGCGATCGGCACGTCCATGTTCGCGCTCGTCGCGGCTGGAAGCGCCAGCGCCTCACTGAATGTCTTCCAGACGTATGTGGGCAGCTATGGCGTGTCCTCGACGGGCTTCGGCTCGACCAGCGACGCCGGCAACATCACCGCGACGGTGCCCGCCGGTTCGACCGTCGTGGCGGCCTATCTCTACAGCAACACCTACTTCAACGCCCCGCCGCCGACCGGCACGCTGGCTGGCGACACCGTCAACTACTCGACGGCGCTGGCCAACATCGGCTCGCTGCAGGCGTCGCGCGCCGACGTCACCAGCATCCTGGCCCCGTTGATCAACGGCGGTCCGGGCGGGACCTATTCGTTCGGCATCACCGAGACCTCGTCGAACGTCAACGGCGAAGCCCTGGTGGTGATCTATCAGAACGCGGCGCTGTCGACGACGACCATCGGCATCCTGGACGGCGGCTCCGCCCAGGGCGGCGACAACAGCACGATCAGCTTTGGGACCCCGCTGGATCCCAGCGCGCCCGGCTTCCAGGCGGAAATGCGTATTGGCGACAGTCACAGCTGCTGCGATCAGGCCTCGACGATCACCGTCAACGGCAACACGCTCACGACCGTCGCCGGCAACGACGACGACAACGTCGATGGCTTCGACGCCAACGGCAACCTGATCACCGTTGGCGGCCAGGACGACCCCTTCACCGCCGCCAGCCTCGGCTCGCCCGCCACGAACTACGCGACGGACCACGAGCGCTACGACCTGTCGTCCTTCATCGCGCAGGGCGACACGGCGATCCACATCAACACCGTCAACCCGAGCCAGGACGACGACATCTTCCTCGAGATCTTCCAGGTCACGGGCGAAGGCCACGTCTCCAGCGGCACGCCGGAACCGGCGACCTGGGCGATGATGCTCACCGGCTTCGCCGGCCTGGGCGCGATGCTCCGTCGGCGCAAGGCGGCCTCGGCCGCGGCCTGACCACTTCTGGCCTGAACGTCGAGAGCGCCGCCGGCCCTGCCGGCGGCGCTTCTCTTTTGTCTCCCGCGGCTTAAGCGCGCGTCCTCACCTCGGCTTGCGGAACTTCAACAGGAACTGGTCGGTCTTCCCACGGATCGACGGGTCGAACACCATCTTGTCCCGCGGGTCGCTGGGGTTCGCCAGGACGTTGCTTTCCTTGTCGAGCTTGAAGCCGGCCTTGGTGACGTCGGCCACGACGCGGTCGCGATCGATCCGATGCAGGGTCTCGGTGACCGTCATCGGCGCCCCCTTCACCGCCGAGTGGTCCAGGATCACGTAGACGCCGCCGGGCTTCAGCGCGTCGTAGACCTGCTTGTTGAACCCGGGCACGTCGGCCGGACCCATGAACTTGTCGTAGAGGTCGTGGTAGTTCTGGCGAATGAACACCGCGTCCAGACCCTTGGGCAGTTCCATGGCGTTCACCGGCGTCGTCGAGATCTCCAGGTTGGCGGCGCCGGCTTCCTTGGCGGCGTTCATGGCCTTCACCGCCTCGGGGTGCGTCTTCGCGATCTCGGCGGTCTCGACGCCGTAGACCTTGCCCTTGGGACCGACAGCCTGCACCAGCGCGCGGGTGAAGCGTCCGCCGATCACGTCGGCCACCTTGTCGCCGGGCTTGATGCCCATGAACGCAATGACTTCCGGCCCCTTCATCGCGGGGTCGGTGAGCGCGTCCTGCGGCGGTTTCGGCGCGGCGGCCTGCTGGGCGAGCGCCGGAACGGCGGCCGTGGCGAGCGCAAAGCTCAGGACGAAGCTGGCCGTGCGGAATCTGGTCATGTTGTGCCTCCCTCAGGTGCGGGTTCGGGCAGACTTCGCCGGAAGTTACGCCCCACGCAAGCCAGCCTGCTCTAAAGGACGATCTCGCCGGTCGCGATCCGACGCAGGGTCTCGACGAAAAAGCCCGGCTCGAGCGCGGTGACCCGGGCTTCGAGGCTCTCGGCGGTCTCGCCCTCCGTCACCGGCACGGCCACCTGGGCGACCACCGGCCCGCGATCGTATTCCTCGTCGACCAGGTGGATCGCGATCCCGCTTTCGGAGACACCAGCGGCGATCACCGCCTCGTGGACGCGGCGCCCATACATGCCGTGCCCGCCGAACGCGGGCAGCGGTCCCGGATGGATGTTGAGTATCCGGCCTCCGTAGCGCGCAAGGGTCTTGCCCCCCAGCTGGCGCAGGTACCCTGAGAGCACGATCAGCTCCACGCCGCGGTCGGCCATGGCGTCGGCCAGGCGCGCATCGGCGATGTCTGGATCGGGCTGGGTGGGGATGCAGAGGGCGGCGATCCCCTGCTCCGCGGCGAAGGCGAGGGCTGGCGCGCTCTTGTTGTTGCTGACCATCAGGCGAGGCTCCGCGGCGAGATCCCCTGCCCTGATGGCCGCCACGATGGCGCGCGCCGACGAGGCGTTCCCAGAAGCTAAGAAGCCGAGCTTAAGCACTCGTTTTGTCACAAGAAATGTTCGCCAAGCTGATGTTCGAAACGAAGTCCGTCGTACCCCGGCTCGACTCCCGCGGGCAGCTCGCGGCGAAGGGTCTCGTAGTCCATGTCGATGTGCAGGTTGGTCAGGATCGCGCGGTCGGGCCGCACCCGGGCGATCCAGTCCAGGGTCCGCTCCAGGTGCGCGTGCGTGGGGTGCGGGCGATAGCGCAGGGCGTCGACGATCCAGACCTCGACGCCGGCCAGCGCCTCGAACGCCGCCTCGTCCAGGTCGACCACGTCGCTGGAATAGGCCACGCCGCCGAAGCGGAAGCCCACTGAGCGCACGCCGCCGTGGTCCTGGTCGAAACCCACGACCGGAATCGGCCCAGATGGGCCTTCGACCCGCCACGGCTCGCCATGCGGCGGCAGGGGATGCTCGTCGCAAATGGCCGGATAGCCGCCCTCGGCCTCGAAGATGTACCCGAAGCGGCGGCGCATGGAGGCCAGCGTCGAGGCGTCCATGTGGCAGCCGATCCGCGCCCGCTGGCGAATGAAGAAGGCGCGCACGTCGTCGATGCCGTGCACCTGGTCGGCGTGGTCGTGGGTGAGCAGGATCGCATCGAGGCGCTTGGCGCCCGCCAGCGCCGTCTGCATGCGCAGGTCGGGCGAGGTGTCGACGATCAGCGTCGTCGAGGTCTCCGCGCCCTCCCTTCCAAATCCTTCTTGGGGCCGGCGGACGAGGAGAGAGCAGCGCGAGCGCAGGTTCTTCGGATTGGCCGGATCGCAAGCGCCCCAGTCACCGTCGGCCCGGGGCACGCCGCCGGAAGAGCCGCAGCCCAGCAGGGTGAACTCCAGCGTGGTCAAGGGCGCGGGATCCGGTCGAACAGGGCGAAGAAGGCGTCCTCCGTGCGCCGTTCGGTGTCCGGCACGCTCCAGCCGCGGATCTCGGCCAGCTTCTCCAGCACGTGCGGCAGGAACGCCGGTTCATTGCGCCGCCCTCGGTGCGGGACCGGCGCGAGATAGGGGCAGTCGGTCTCGACGATAATCCGCTCGGCGGGCATGCCGCGGACCACCTGGCGGACGTCCTCGGCGGCCTTGAACGTCGCGATGCCGGAGACTGAGAACCAGGCGCCCAGCGCCGCAGCCCGCCCGGCGAGCTCCGCGCCGGACGTGTAGCAGTGCATCAGGATGCGGAACGGCGACTTGGCGTGCTCTTCCTCGAGGATCGAGGCCATCACCTCGTCGGCCTCTCGGGTATGGACCACCAGCGGCAGGCCGGTGGCGCGGGCGGCCTCGATGTGGACGCGGAAGACCTGGGCCTGGATGTCGCGCGGGCTGAGGTCGTAATGGAAATCGAGCCCGGTCTCGCCGATGCCGACGACGCGCGGATCGTCGGCGGCCAGCGCGATCAGCGTCTGCGCCTTGAGCTCAGGGTCCTCCTTGGCCTCGTGCGGATGAGTTCCGACCGTGCACCAGATGTCGGGATGGCGCGCCACCTGGCGCACCGCGGCGTAGTTCGAGACCTTGTCGGAGATGTTGACCATCAGGCGCACCCCGGCCGCCAGCGCACGGCTGATCACCGCCTCGCGGTCGGCGTCGAACTGCGGGGCGTGCAGGTTCACGTGGCTGTCGATCAGCATCGGCGGGGTCTAAGCGGCCCGGGCCGCCTGGCGCAACTCCTGGAGCGCGGAGAAGAGCGCGTCGGCGCGATCGAGGTTCAGCGCCTCGGTCTCCCGGGGCAGGGCCTGAAGCCGCTCCCAGGCCTCGGCCCAGGGGGCCAGTCCGCCGACGCCCTGCCCGGCCCGCACGGTCGTCAGCTCATGCACCCGCTCGGCGAGGCGATCCATCAGGAGGTTGAACTGCGCCTGGCCCTCGCCCCCCCGGAACTTGTCAGCCAGCGACAGCGCCAGGCTTTCGTCCACCCGCGGCAATTCGGCCAGCAACGCGCGAGCCGCATCGTCCAGCACGATTGCGTTCGCCTGCGCCAGCGCCCAGGCGCGGCCGGGGGCGCCGCCGGCCATCTTCGCCAGCCGCAGGGCTTCCTCAGGGTTGACGTCCTCCCGGTCACGGACGAACCGGGCCGTATCCTCAAGGGCGAGCGGATTGAACGCGAGGCGCCGGCAGCGCGAGCGGATGGTGGCCAGCAGCCGGCCGGGCGAATGGCAGACCAGCAGCAGCACGCCGCGCGCCGGCGGCTCCTCCAGCGTCTTCAGAAGCGCGTTGGCGGCGTTGACGTTCAGGTCGTCGGCGGCGTCGACGATCGCCACGCGGTGCGGCGCGCTGGCCGGCGACTTGGCGAAGAATTCCGAGAGGCCGCGGGCCTCGTCGACGGGAATCACCTTGCGGACCTTGCCGTCCTCGCCCAGCCGCTCCAGCACGAAGAGGTCGGGGTGCGAGTGGGCGATGATCTGGCGGCTCACCGGATGGTCGGGGCTGGCGCCCAGGAGGCCATGGGCCGGTTCCGGCGGCGCGCCCAGCAGCCGGCGGGCGGCGCGGTAGGCGAAGGTGGCCTTGCCGACACCTTCCGGCCCGGTCAGCAACCAAGCGTGGTGCAACCGGCCCCGGCCGCGGGCGTCTTCGAACGCTGCCTCTGGGGCCTCATGGCCCGTCAGGTCGAACGCTTCGCGCGGATGCGGAATCTCAGCCATGGACGGCCAGGCGGTCCTGCACCGCAGCCCAGACGCGGGCCTCGACATCGTCTTGCGAGCCGTTGGCGTCGATCACCGCGCACCGGCCGGGCTCAGCCCTGGCGATAGCCAGGAAGCCTTCGCGCAGCCGTTCGTGGAACGCCAGGCCCTTCGACTCGAAGCGCATCTCGTGCCCGGCGCGGGCGTGGGCGCGTTCGAGGCCCTCGCTGACCGGGATGTCGAAGATCAGCGTCAGGTCGGGCCGCGTATCCTCGACCGCATAAGTCTCTAGCGCAGAGATGAAGGCCGGGTCGACGCCGCCGGCGGCGCCCTGGTAGGCGCGGGTGGAGTCGAAGAAGCGGTCGCAGACCACCCATTGGCCCTGCGCGAGCGTGGGGCGGATGACCCGTTCCACGTGGTCGCGGCGGGCGGCGTACATCAGAAGCGTCTCGGTCGTCGGGCTCCAGCGGTCGGCCTGGCCTTGCAGCACCAGGGCGCGGATATCCTCGGCGCCCGGAGAACCGCCCGGCTCGCGGGTCGCGACCACGGCGAGCCCCTGGGCTTCGAGCCGCGCCACGAGGCGCTTCAACTGGGTGGATTTGCCGGCGCCCTCGCCGCCTTCGAAGGTGATGAACTTGCCCTGGGCCACGGGATGCAACATGGCCAGTTCGCCGGGCTTGTCCAGCGGTGGCGCGGCGCGCAGACCCCGCTAGCATGGACGCCATGCCCAGCAACCTTCGGCCCCACGTGAGCTACCCCGGCCCCGCGGTCGCGATCGAGGCCGAGGCGACCCGGGCCGGTGACCGCCTGCAACTCACCTATCGCGTGAGCGGCGACGTGGCCGGCGTACGCTGGCCCGCGCCCGCAGAGCCCGGCCGGGCCGACGAGCTCTGGCGTCATACCTGTTTCGAGGCGTTCGTGGCGACGGCCGACAGCGAAGCCTATTGCGAGATCAACCTGTCGCCGTCCGGCCAGTGGGCGACCTACCGGTTCACCGGCTACCGGCTCGGCATGGAGGCCGCCTCGGCAGAAGCCGGGCCTTTCAGTCCGCAGGTGGAAGCCGCGGCGCTGGTGCTGGCGACCGAGCTGGACCTGGGCGGTGTCGCGGACCTGGCCGGCAAGCCCTGGCGGCTTGGCCTGACCGCCGTGATCGAGGCGGCGAACGGCCGGGTCTCCTACTGGTCGGTCGGTCATCCGACCGGCAAGCCCGATTTCCATCACCGCGATTGCCTCGCGCTCGAACTTCCCGCACCTCAGGGGTCATGAAGTTCGGAATCGACCGCCTGATTGCCGAGCCGGCGCTGCGCAAGCCGCTGGCGGGCCGCCGCGTCGCCTTATTGGCGCACCCGGCCTCGGTCACCGCCGACCTGACGCATTCCCTGGATGCCCTGGCCGCCCTGCCCGACCTGAAGCTGACGGCCGCCTTCGGGCCGCAGCACGGCCTGCGCGGCGACAAGCAGGACAATATGGTGGAGAGCCCGGACTTCAACGACCCGGTCCTGGGCGTGCCGGTCTTCAGCCTCTACGGCGAGGTCCGGCGCCCGACCGACACCTCGATGGAGACCTTCGACGTCCTCTTGGTTGACCTGCAGGACCTGGGCTGTCGCATCTACACTTTCATCACGACGCTGCTCTACATGCTGGAGGCAGCGGCCAGGCACGGCAAGGCCGTCTGGGTGTTGGACCGGCCCAATCCAGTCGGCCGGCCGGTCGAGGGCCTGACGCTGCGGCCCGGCTGGGAAAGCTTCGTGGGCGCGGGGCCGATGCCGATGCGCCACGGCATGACGCTGGGCGAGCTGGGGCGCTGGTTCATCGCGGCGAAAAAGCTCGACGTCGAGTATCGGGTCATCGAGATGCAGGGCTGGGCGCCGGGCAAGGGGCCGGGCTTCGGATGGCCGCTGGGCGAGCGGGCTTGGATCAATACCAGCCCGAACGCGCCGAACCTCTGGATGGCGCGGGCCTACGCCGGGACGGTGATGCTGGAGGGCACGACGCTGTCGGAAGGCCGCGGCACGACCCGGCCGCTGGAGCTGTTCGGGGCGCCGGACATCGAGGCCCGGAAGGTGCTGGCCGAGATGCAGGCCATGGCGCCGCGATGGCTCGCCGGGTGCGCGCTGCGCGACTGCTGGTTCGAGCCCGCGTTCCACAAGCACGTGGGCAAGCTGTGCAACGGCCTTCAGATCCATACCGAAGGCCCTGTCTACGACTACGGCGCCTTCCAGCCGTGGCGGCTGCAGGCCCTGGCGTTCAAGACGATCCGCAAGCTCGCGCCGGACTATCCGCTGTGGCGCGACTTCGCCTACGAATACGAGGTCGGCAAGTTGGCCATCGACGTGATCAACGGCGGTCCGGCGCTGCGCGAATGGGTCGACGACCCGGCCGCGGAACCCGGCGACCTGGACGCGCTGACGACCCCTGACGAAGCGGCTTGGCGCGAGGAGCGCCGGGCCTCGCTGATCTACGCCTAGAGGCCGCCCTTCACGACGCGGGCGTCGGAGAAGCCGGCCGCGGCGACCTTGTCGCGGATCGCGTAGGCGGCGACCTCGTCGTCGGCGCCCGGCACGAACACCCGGTAGAGCGTCGTCCCATCCTTCTGGAACGGCTCGACGGTCGCCGGGCCGGCCGACGCCAGCTGGGCGGCGGCGCGATGGGCGTTGTCGGCGCTGGAGAAGGCGCCGGCCTGGATGCGGAAGCCCTGCGCCATCGTCTGGGCCGACGAGGATGGGCTGGCTGGGAATTCGGGCAGCGCGATGCGCTCCCCACGCGGCGGCCCGAGCTCAGCGCCGGTGAGCGGGGCGGCGCCCTTCACGGCCCTGTAGGCGGGCGCGACAGGCGGGGCGGCGGTGGCGGCGGCCGCCTTGACGGCCGTCGTCCCGGAAATCGTGGTCATCGAAACGGGCGCGGGCGCCTTGTACGAGGTCAGGATCACGTCGTCGTCGACGACCGGAGGCTTGGCGATGGCCGCGGCGGCCGGCGCCGCCGAGACCGCTCTGGGCGCTGCGGCGGTGGCGACCTGGACGGCGGTGGAGGCCGCCCCGGCCGGCAGCCGCGTGGCCAGCGGCGTGTGGAAGCCCCAGGCCGGCGGCGCCATGTGCGCATTGTCGGCGACGCGCTTGACCGTATCGGGCCGCACGGAAGGCTTGGGTGGGGTCGCGTCGACATAACGCACGCCGGCGTCGGGACCGGCCAGCGGCGCGGGGCCCACGTAGCGCACGCGCACTTTCGCGAGGCCCTTCTCCGCATAGCCCAGCTCCTGGGCGGCGGCGTAGCTGAGGTCGATGATCCGCCCGCCCACGAAGGGGCCGCGGTCGTTGACGCGGACGGTCAGCTTCTTGCCGTTGTCGAGGTTGGTCACCTCGACCATGGACGGCAATGGCAGCGTGGTATGCGCGGCCGAGAAGCCGTTCATGTCGAAGATCTCGCCGTCGGCCGTGGCCTTCTGGTTGAAGGCCGGGCCGTACCAGCTGGCGGTCCCCGTCTCGTCGTAGTCAGGCTGCTCGTGCGGCACGTACCAGATGCCGCCCACCTGATAAGGTTCGCCGGTCTTGTAGCCGCTCGGCCCCTTCGACGGCGCTTGGGCAAGCTGCGTCGAATGCACAGGATAGCGCGCCGTGGGCGGGCTCACGCTGGCGCAGGCGGTCAGCGAGGCGCCGGCCATCAGGATCGCGCCCCAGCGGGCCCCCTTCACATTGATGCGCAGGTCGACAGGCAGCATCCGACGCCCCTACTCCGATTGAGAGCTGGGCGTGAGAGTGCGGGCGCAACCTTGCGTCAAGGTTAACTGGAGCTTGCCAGACGCGGCGTCATCGCCGGAAGCTGACGGCGACGCCCGCGGCCAGGGAGGCTCCCATGCGGTTCGGCATCTTTTACGAGCATCAGCTGCCCAAGCCCTGGAACGAGGGCGACGAAGCGCGGCTGTTCCACGAGGCGCTGGCGCAGGTCGTGCTGGCCGACAAGCTGGGCTACGACTACGCCTGGGAGGTCGAGCACCACTTCCTGGAGGAATACTCCCACTCCTCCGCGCCGGAGGTGTTCCTGGCCGCCTGCGCGGGGCTGACCACCACCATCCGGCTCGGCCACGGCATCCGCCAGGTGATCCCGAACTACAACCACCCGGCTCGCACCGCCGAGGGTCTGGGCACCCTCGATATCATCTCGAACGGGCGGCTGGACTTTGGCATCGGCGAAGGCGCCACCCGCCTGGAGCTGGGCGGCTTCGGCATTCCGGCCAAGGAGAAGCGGGCGCTGGCGCTGGAGGCCGGCGAGCAGATCGCCAACATGATGGCGATGAGCCCCTACCCCGGTTACGAGGGCAAGGGCTTCAGCTTCCCCTGCCGCAACATCGTGCCGAAGCCGGTGCAGAAGCCGCATCCGCCGATGTGGATGGCCTGCACCAACCGCGACACGATCAAGGTGGCCGCCCAGAACGGCATCGGCGCGCTGGCCTTCTCGTTCGTCGATCCGGAGGAAGCCAAGACCTGGGCCGACATCTACTACGGCATCATCCGGTCCGAGGACTGCGTGCCGCTGGGCCACGCAGTGAACGCCCAACTGGCGATGGTGTCGAACTTCTCGGTCCATCCCGATCGGGCCGAGGCGATCCGCCGGGGCCAGGAGGGTTTCGAATTCTTCAGCTATGCGGTGAACGCGCTGGTGGCGCACGACGCCTATCCGGGGCAGTCGACCCTGTTCGAGGATTTCCAGAAGTCCCGCGCGCGCAGCGACGAGGAGATCATCGCCGCCACCAAGGCGGCCGCCCGCAACGTTAACGGCATCGGGACGCCCGACGACATCCGCGCACACATCGAAGCTTTCCAGGCCGCCGGCGTCGACCAGGTGATCTTCCTGCAGCAGGCCGGGCGCAACCGGCACGAACACATCTGCGAGAGCCTTGAGCTGTTCGCGGCCGAGGTGATGCCGGCGTTCAAGGCCGACGCCACCGAGCGGGAAGCGAAGAAGGCGGCGGACCTGGCGCCCTTCATCGAAGCGGCCATGGGGCGCAAGCGCTGGATGACACCGTTGGGCCCCGCCGAGGTTCCCGTGGTGCCCGCGTCGCGGCCGCGGGCGGAGATCAATCAGGCCGTCCGGTAACAAAGTTACGGTCAAGCTGCGCCGTCTTTCGGCCGTTTTCCGCACCGCAATCCGCCCAGTTCCGCCTGCCACAATGGCCGCGCTCAACGTCGCGGGGGGAGAACCGTTACGGAGAGACGACGAATGAATCAGTGGATGTCTGGGGTCGGGACCGCCGGGGCAGTGTTGTTGAGTGCTGTGGCGCTGAGCGCTTGCGCCACGAAAGACTACGTCAACAAGCAGGTGGCCACCGTCGACACCCATGTCGCCGACGTCTCTGCGCGGGTCAACGATCACGACACGAAGATCGCAAACCTCGACAAGACGACCCAGGACGCGCTGGACCGCGCCAATGCGGCCGGCAAGCTGGCCGAGGGCAAGTTCCTCTACCAGGAGGTGCTGTCCGACGACTCGATGAAGTTCCCCGTGGACAAGGCGACGCTGTCGCCCGAGGCCACGGCGCGTCTGGACGCCTTCATCGAGAAGCTGAAGGCCGACAACAAGAACGTCTACGTCGAGGTGCAAGGCCACACCGACACGACCGGCGCCAAGGATTTCAACTACAAGCTGGGCGAGGAGCGGGCCGAGGCCGTGCGCCGCTACCTGAACCAGCACGGCGTGGCGCTGAACCGGATCGGCACGATCTCGTACGGACCGGACGCGCCAGTGGCGCCGAACAACACCAAGGACGGCCGCAGCCAGAACCGCCGCGTGGTGCTGATCGTCCTCAGTTGACGGGGAGCGGGCGGGAGAAGTCCCGCTCGAAGGCGTGTTCGTGAGTCGGGCTCGACGCCAGGTGGAGCGGCGGCGACGCCTGCTCACGGGCGCTTTCAGCGCCGCGGTCCACGCCGCGGCGATCGGGGCGCTGCTATTCGTCCACGCCGACACGGCGAAGGAGATGGACGTCGAGCCGATCCCGGTCGTGCTCGTGCCGCTGGAGCCCCCCAAGCCGCCGGCCCCGCCGGTGGAGGAGCCGACGCCGGAGCCGCCGAAAGCCCCGCCGCCGCCCAGCCTGCACGCTCGGCCGCCGAAGGCGCCGCCTCCGCCGGACGTGGCGCCCCTGCCCGCAGCCAGGGGGCCCACGGCGCAGGGCCCGGCGATGCTGAGCGCGGCCGAGACGGCTTCGGCGTCCACCGCCGACAGCGGCGGCGGCGGCTGCAACATGGCCCGTTGGCTGCAGGAGCGTCTGCGCAAGGATCCCCTGGTCCACCAGGCCATGGCCGACACCCATACGCCGCGCCCGGTGCTGATGTGGAACGGTGACTGGGTCCGCCACGGCGACCAGGAAGGCAACGGCTTCGCCGCCGTGCGCGAGGCGATCATGTGGGAGGTCGGCTTCGCCCCGGTCGCCTGCCGGGCCGAGCCGGTGCACGGCTACGTGCTGATCTCGCTCAACGACGGGCCGGGCGCGACCCGGCTGGCCGTGGGCGCCGGCGACTGGCGCTGGACGGACCTGCTAGGCGCCCATCGGCGCTGACGCGGCTAGACCCGAAGGTCCACCAACTGGGCCGCCGGGCCGGGCGGGGGGCCTTGCGGATCATTGTCGGGCGTGGAGGTTCCCGCGAGGCGACCGCCGAAGACCACGGCCGGAGACTGATCCGGGGCGGTGATTGAGTCCGGCTTCTTGGTGTCCGGCGTCTTGTCGACTCCGAACGGGCCGTCCTTCGGGTGCTGCGGATCGATGTGCTTCTTTGCGTAGCCCACGTCCGTGCAGTTGTGACACGCATATCCGTTGACCAGCACCGGAATCGAATAGTCGGTCATGCTTGCTCTCGCAGGCGGCCGTTCTGGCGTTGGTCGACGGATAGCGCCGCACACCTACCAATCGATGAACGATGTTCTTTCGACCGACGCCGAACGTTACGCCGTCCCGCCCGCGGCTGTAACGGCGACGTTCGTCCGCCGAACTAAGGCTTATGCAAGCCCAGCTCGAACAGATCCGCAGCCACCTTCGCGCGGGCGATTGGACACCCTGCCCTTGCGGCTGATCGTCGGCCTTGGCTTCATCGCCCATGGCATGGCCAAGGTGGGGCGCGGCCCGGAGCACTTCGCCGGCATCCTGGCGGCGCTGGGCCTGCCTATGCCGGATGTGCTGGCCTGGACCACCATCATCGTCGAGTTGGTCGGCGGCGCCGCCGTCCTCATCGGAGTCGCGATCCCATTGGCGGCCGTCCCGATGGCCGCCGTGCTCGCAGTTGCGATTGTCACGGTCCATCTGCCGAACGGATTCAGTTCGATCAAACTGCAGTCCGTGGATCGGACCGGAGCGCACTTCGGTCAGCCCGGATATGAGACGGACGCTCTCTACCTCGCCTGCCTTGCCGCGCTCGTGGTCCTGGGGCCCGGGCGCCTTTCCCTGGCCGCCTTGTTTCGCCGCAAGGCAGGTGTGCGAGGAATTTCTCTTTAGTTTCCACGCACCCTGGCGGTGGGGGTGGGATTCGAACCCACGGTGGGCTTGCGCCCACGCCAGTTTTCAAGACTGGAGCCTTAAACCACTCGGCCACCCCACCTGCGCGACGGCGCGTCGGGCGCAGCTACCTAGCACGCTCAGCGCGCCGCGCGAGACCCGTCCGGCTGCACGCAGCGCTCCGAGGCCTTCAGCAGCGCGGCGTGGATCAGCCGCTCCGCGAGCTGCTTCCCAGCCCCTTTGACCGCGACGTCGTGGCCGGTGTTCGGCGGGCCCTCATGGATGGTGACGAGCGGATTGCGGCGCAGCCGGTCCCGATCCTCCTCCGACGTGAGCGACGGCCAGCCCACCTCGAGCTTGGTCGTCGAGGGGATCGAGCCCACCACGACGTCGGTCGGCACGGTCAGCCCGTCGGCCAGGTAGCCCCAGTCCTGCCGCTGATGACGCTCGACCACCATGCCGTCGTCGATCTCGATCGTGACGCCGAAGATCGCCTCCATGTACTGGCGCACGTCCGTCTCCTCGGGACAGCGCGCCACATACCCGCGCACGAACTCGAAGAAAGGGCCCAGGCTGTCGGTGGAGAGGAACGGCTCGTACGCGACCTTCGCAAAGACGGTCGGCATCTGCAGCCCCAGCGACAGGAGATTGCCGGTGGAGGCGCCGTAGACGACGAGCGGAAGGTCGCGGGTCAGGTGCGTCACGGCCTCGCCCAGGCCCTTGGTCATCCGCGGGACGTCGCTCGCCATCCACGGCGAGCCCATGGCGGGCAGATCGACGATGAGGACGTTCGCGCCCGGGTAGCGGGCCGGCAGATCGCGCAGGTAGGTGTCGTTGGGAAAGGAGCCGTTCACGGCCAGGAGCACTGGCCGCGGCCGGTCGATGTGGACCGCGCCGACGAAGCCGAAGATGCCCCCAGACGTGCGGACGTGCAGATAGTTCATGGGCTCCGGGACAAGGCTTGAAATCAGAACAGGGTTGCGGTGATTAGCCTGCGGCGCGGATGAGCTCAACGCACGCCGGTCGGCGATCGAAGGGTCGCGCGCCGCACGAGGCGCGCCGCTCGCGGCAGGATTGCCGACGCCAGACGCACGCCAAAGGCGCGGTTCCCCGAATATCGTGATATCGCTGCCGCCTGTTCATATCGCGTGGGAGCGTTTGTCGATGCTGTTGTCCGTCCTCCTGGCTGGCGCGCTGTTCGCCGAAGCGGCCGCCGCGCCGACGCCGCAGACCGTGGCGCCCGCCACCGTCACCGGCGATAAGGCCGCCGCCCCGATGACCTATGCGCCGCCCAAGGCGGCCGATCAGAAAGACAACCAGCTGATCTGCAAGTCAGAGCCCGTGCTGGGCTCGCGGCTGCCGGTGCGCCGGTGCCACACGGTCGCCGACGTGAAGGACCGCATGTTGCAGGATCAACAGGCGATCGACCGGGCGCAGGCCAACCTGAACATCAAGAGCAACTGAGCACGGCTTCAGCGATCCTGCGCTTGCGGCCTGCGTGAGCAGGCCTAGGTTTCGTGTGCTCCCATCGCCACGTCACGAGGCCTCAAGATGATCGACCTGCACTACTGGCCGACCCCCAACGGCAAGAAGGTGACCATCCTGCTCGAGGAGCTGGGCGTCCCCTACCGGATCGTGCCCGTGCACATCGGCCGCGGCGACCAGTTCACCGATGCTTTCCTGAAGATCAGCCCCAACAACCGCATGCCGGCGATGGTGGACGACGAGCCCCAGGGCGGCGTCGCCCCGGTCAGCGTCTTCGAGTCCGGCGCGATCATGATGTACCTGGCCGAGAAGTACGGGCGCTTCTGGCCGCAGGACGATCTCGTGAAGAAGTACGAGGTGGTGCAATGGGTCATCTGGCAGATGGCCAACCAGGGTCCGAAGACCGGCGAGCGCGGCCACTTCAGCCGGGTGCCCGAGCAGTACGGCGACCAGTCCTACGCCCAGCGCCGGTTCGCCGACGAGGTGCACCGCATGTACGGCGTGCTGAACAACCGCCTGTACGATCGTCCGTACGTCGCCGGTGACGAGTACACGATCGCCGACATGATCTGCCTGCCCTGGACGGTGACCTGGAAGCTGCAGGGCATCGACTTGGACGAGTTCAAGTACTTCAAGCGCTGGTTCGAAGAGCTGATGGCCAGGCCGGCCGTGGAGAAGGGCCTGGCGGTGACCTCCGGGCTTCCGGTCGAGGATCCGGCGGCCCTGCCGCCCGAGGAGCAGGAACGGCGGCGCAAGCTGCTCTACAACCAGCGCGCCCGGCCCGCGCCGGTCGCCTGACCCGCCCATGGCCGAGCGTCTGCCCGTCATCGACATGTCGGCCCTGTTCGAGGCCGACCCGGCGGCGCGACTGGCGGTGGCCGACGGGATCGCCGCCGCCTGCGAGGCGCACGGCTTCTTCTACCTCATAGGGCACCGCATCGGCGCCGACGTGCTGGCTGAGCTGGAGGCTGAAAGCCGGCGATTCTTCGCCCTGCCGCACGAGACCAAGATGGCGATCGCCATGGCCAATGGAGGGCGCGCCTGGCGGGGGTTCTTCCCGGTCGGCGGAGAGCTCACGTCCGGCCGGCCGGATATGAAGGAAGGGCTCTATCTGGGGACCGATCTGCCGTCCGATCATCCGCGGGTGACGGCGGGCGCGCCGATGCATGGCGCGAATCTTTGGCCTGCGCAGGTTCCAGGACTGAAGGGGGCCGCCACGGCCTACATGGACGGCGCGACGCGCGCGGCGGCGAAGCTGATGGAAGGCGTGTCGCTGAGCCTCGGCCTCGACGACGGCTACTTCGCCCGCGAGTACACCGGCGAGCCTACGATTCTCTTCCGCATCTTCCACTATCCGGCGACGCGGCCGTCAGGTGCGGAATACGCGCAGTCATGGGGCGTCGGCGAGCATACGGACTACGGCCTGCTCACCCTACTGGCCCAGGACCGGCACGGCGGGCTGCAGGTGAAGACGCCAGGCGGCTGGATCGACGCGCCGCCGATCGACGGCGCCCTGGTCTGCAACATCGGCGACATGCTGGAGCGGCTGACCGGTGGCCGCTTCAAGTCGACGCCGCACCGGGTGTTGAACGAGAGTGGCGCTGACCGCCTCTCCTTCCCGCTGTTCTTCGACCCCGATTTCCGGGCGCCGATGAAACCGCTGCCGGCCGTGGCGACCGATGCGTCGCGCCGGGCCGCGGACCGGGCCGAGCGCTGGGACGCCGCCAGCGTCCACGACTTCGAGGGGACCTACGGCGACTACCTGCTGGGTAAGGTCGCCAAGGTCTTCCCGCAGCTGATGGAAGCGCTCTAGACCGAACGCGTTATGCGAGTGGCGCCAGCGAGCGCTCACCACTGAGGGTGGCGATTTACCTCCCGTGGGGAGAGTCCGCTGTCGGCCGTTTTTGCGAGACCTATGGTTAACGACCTGGGGCGGAAGACCTTTTCCGCCCCGTAGGGCAGTGGGGATTGCATGCGTAAGTCTATTCTTCTGGGCGCCGCCGCGGCGGTGGCGCTGAGCTTGGCCTCGTCGGCGAGCGCCGCGACGGTGGTGATCAACTCGTCGCACGTCATCGGCGGCTACACGACCCACATCAGCGGAGGCGCGCCCTACCCTGACGTGATGGAAGGCCCCGAGGCGATGAACATCTCCATCGACGGGGGCCCCGCCGAGGACATCATCGCCTTCTGTGTGGACCTGTTCCACCTCTGGTCCGGCGCACCGCCGGTCCAGACCTATACGACCGCTCCCGTCACCCATGACTCGAACGGGACCTACTCGGGCGACGGCGCCGTGCTGTCCGACCTGATTTCCGGCGAGATCGGCTACCTGACGACGATCGGGCAGACGACGTCGGACGTCGAGCGGCTGGCGGGCATCCAGGGCGCGATCTGGCAGATCGAGTACCCGACCTTCACGATCGGCTCGCCGCCCAGCAGCTCGAACGCTTCGTCGTACCTGAACTACTACGTCGGCGTGGCGACGGCGTGGGGCGCGGCGCATCCGAACTTCCAAGGCCATGCGGCCGGCATCTATTCGATCGGCGGCAGCAGCCTGGGCTTCGGCGTCACCCAGGGCTTCACGACCGGCGGCGTGCCGGAACCGGCGGCCTGGACCTTGATGATCGGCGGCTTCGGCCTGGCCGGCGCAGCCCTGCGTCGCCGCCGCGCGGCGACCGCCGCCGCCTAGCGCCGACGAGAGCGCGACGGCGAAGGGCGGTCCTGTGGGCCGCCCTTTTCGTCTCAGTAGATGACCACGCTGCGGATGCTTTCGCCCTGGTGCATCAGGTCGAAGGCGTCGTTGATCTTCTCCAGCGGCATGGTGTGGGTGATCATCGGGTCGATCTGGATCTTCCCGTCCATGTACCAGTCGACGATCTTCGGCACGTCGGTGCGGCCCCGCGCGCCGCCGAAGGCCGTGCCCTTCCAGACCCGGCCGGTGACCAGCTGGAAAGGCCGTGTGGCGATCTCCTTGCCGGCCTCGGCCACGCCGATGATCACGCTCTGCCCCCACCCGCGATGGCAGGCCTCCAGCGCCTGGCGCATCACCTCGGTATTGCCGGTGCAGTCGAAGGTGTAGTCGGCGCCGCCGCCGGTCAGCTCGACGAGGTGCGGGACCAGCTCGCCCTTCACGTCCTTGGGATTGACGAAGTGGGTCATCCCGAACTTGCGGCCCCACGCTTCGCGCGCCGGGTTGATGTCGACGCCCACGATCTGCGCGGCGCCGACGAGCGCCAAGCCCTGGATGACGTTGAGGCCGATGCCGCCCAGGCCAAAAACGACACAGTTGGCGCCGGCCTCCACGTCGGCGGTGTTGACCACGGCGCCGACGCCGGTGGTGACCCCGCAGCCGATGTAGCAGGCCTTGTCGAACGGCGCGTCGCTGCGGATCTTCGCGACCGCGATCTCGGGCAGCACGGTGTGGTTCGAGAACGTCGAGCAGCCCATGTAGTGGGCGATGGTCTGGCCCTTGTAGGAGAAGCGGCTGGTGCCGTCGGGCATCAGGCCCTTGCCCTGGGTCGCGCGTATGGCCGTGCAGAGGTTGGTCTTGCGGCTGAGGCAGCTTTTGCACTGCCGGCATTCCGGCGTGTAGAGCGGGATCACGTGGTCGCCCGGCTTCACGCTCGTCACGCCCGGCCCGACCTCGAGGACGACACCGGCGCCTTCGTGACCCAGGATCGAGGGGAAGATGCCTTCGGAGTCCAAGCCGTCCAGCGTGTACGCGTCGGTGTGGCAGATGCCGGTGGCCTTGATCTCGATCAGCACCTCGCCGACCTTTGGGCCCTCAAGGTCGACCTCGACGATTTCCAGCGGCTTCTTTGCCTCGAACGCCACCGCCGCCCGCGTCTTCATCGCCCGCTCCCGTCCAAATCAAGGCCGCGACCATTTCGCAGGCCCGGCCGCTTCTCAAGCCCGAAGTTCCCCGTCCGCGCCACCGCGACGTCCTGGGGCTTACGCGCGGTTCACCTCGCCGCACTGGAGCGAGTCGACACGGGCGACGTGACCCTGGCCCTGCATCCGGCCAGCGCCGAGAATCCGGCGGGCGCGGTGCAACTGGGGTTCGCCGTCGACGACGTGGCGAAGCTCCATGAGGCGCGCGGCGACAACGACCTCGTGTTCAGCTCGCCGCCGCGGCCACAGCAAGGCTCGACGCTGGCGCGCATCCGCGACAGCGAGGGCGCCGAGATCAGCCTGTCGTCGTAGCCCAGCGCAACAGTCCTCGGCCCTCGGCGTTAGGGCCTTTCATGAGTGACGCCATCGACCTTTCGCCCGAGGAGCTCGCGGTGCTCCGGTCGGCGCTCGACGCCCCGGTGACCGATCGGCGGCCTGTGATCATGCACCTTTGCCTGAGGCTATGCGGGCGACGGCTGCTGCAGCGCGCCGGCAGCATCACCTGCGCCAACGGCTGGCGCGGATCGCCGCACGCCTTCGTGCTCACCCGCGAGGGCTGGGCGCTGCTCAAGGCCGAGCGCCGGCGGGCCCCACTGCGGCGGGCGGGCTGAAGGAGACGACGATGCTGGGCAGCCGAGCCGCCGTGGCGCTGATCACCTGCGGCCTTTGCCTCGCGGCCTGCGGGAAGAAGGACGAGGACGCCCGGTCCTCGACGTCGCCGACCTCCCAGGCGGCCGCGACCCAGCCTTCCACGACCATGGGCGGGGCCATCACGGTCGCGCCCGGCGGCGCCGGAACCGTCGCGCCTCCCGCGCTCGGCGGACCGGTCTCGAACGCGCCGGTGGGTCAGACCGCAGCGGTGTCTCCGCCGGCGACTGCGTCCGGCGGCCTGGCGGTGAGCCCCCCGGCCGCCGCCTACGCCGGCGCCCCGGGGACGGGCGTCGCGGCCAGCACGAGCACCGTCGCCCCGGTTCCTGGCGCAGCCACAGTGGGCGGAAGAACCTCGAGCGGCATCCCCGTGGTCGGCGGGGCCCGGGGCGCGACCGGGACCGGCGGCTCGCCGGCGCCGACTGCGGCCGGCGCGATCGGCACGGGCGCGGCGGGCTCTTCGGTGAGTGGCGCAACCACGACGCCGGCCGGTCCGGGCGTCGCGACCGCACCCGGCGCCGCGGCGGCAGGGTCCGTCGCCGCGGGCGCGCCGCACTAGTCAGCGAGCGACAGCGGTGGGGCGACCTCCTCCAGCGGCCGGCGCTCGGCGCGCACGCCCAGCACCAGGGCCGTGATGGCGGCCAGCAGCATGAGCCCGCCGCCCAAGAGGTCGCCCTGCATGATCTTCGACGGCTCCCCGGTGTCGATCAGCGCCCCGAACACCGCCGGCCCGGCGACGCCACCCAGCAACGTCCCGAATGCGTAGAACAGCGAGATGGTCACCGCGCGGATCTCCAGGGGGAACAGCTCGCCCACGGTGAGGTAGGCGGCGCTGGCCGCGGCCGAGGCGAAGAAGAAGATCACCATCCAGGCCAAAGTCTGGGTCTGCGCGGTGAGCAGACCTTGCGCGAACAGCCAGCCGGTCAGGCACAGGAGGGCGCCGGCCAAGGCGTAGGTGGCGGCGATCATGGTCTTGCGGCCGAGGCTGTCGAACAGCGGGCCCAGGATCAGCGGGCCGGTGAAGTTGCCGAGCGCGAACGGCAGCGTGAACCAGCCGATCGCCGCCGGCGCGATGCCGAAGAACTTCGTGAGCACCTGGGCATAGGTGAAGAAGATCGCGTTGTAGCAGAAGGCCTGGGTGGCCATCAGCACGAGGCCCAGCAGTGTCCGCTTCGGATGCCCACGCACCAGAGTCGCGGCGATTTCCAGCCAGCTGGTTCGCTCGCGGCGGATGAATTTCAGGGTAGGCAGAGGTTCGATCATCGGCGGCAGGCCGCGACGGCGCTCGACGCGCCGCTCGATATCGGCGATCACCGCGTGCGCCTCTTCAGGCCGGCCGTGGGTCATCAGCCAGCGCGGGCTCTCTGGGATGAACCGGCGCACGAAGATGATGACGCCCGCCAGCACGCCGCCGACCACGAAAGCCAACCGCCAGCCCCAGGCCTGCGGGACCAGATCGGGGTCCAGCACCACGAGGCTGCCCAGGGCGCCCAGCGCCGCGCCCACCCAAAAGCTGCCGTTGACGGCGAGGTCGGTGTGGCCGCGCCGCCGGGCGGGGATCAGCTCCTGGATCGCCGAATTGACCGCCCCATACTCGCCGCCGATGCCTGCGCCTGTGATGAACCTGAAGAGCAGGAACGAGCCGAAGTTCCAGGAGAGCCCGGTGGCGATCGTGGCCAGCAGGTAGACGCCGACCGTGATCGTAAAGAGCCGGCGGCGGCCCAGGCTGTCGGTCAGCCGGCCAAACACGAGCGCGCCCAGCACAGCGCCCAGGATGTAGGCGCTGCCGCTCAGGCCCACCTGCTGGGCGGTGAGGTCCAGGGCGCCCTTCGCGGCGATGGCCGGCGACAGCGAGCCCACGAGGGTGACTTCAAGGCCGTCGAGGATCCAGGTGACGCCCAGCGCGGCGACGACAAGGGTGTGGAAGCGGCTCCAGGGCAGCCGATCCAGCCTGGCGGGCACGTCGGTCGAAAACACCTCAGCCGGCGTGGCCATGCGCCCTCCCGCGGCGGTCCTCTGAAGCCAAACGCCGGAAGGCCAAGCTTGGGTTCCGCGGCGGCGTCGGCTAACGGGGCGCCATGAGCGTTCCGGAGATCGTCGTCGACGCGCGCGGCCACCGCTGCCCGGTGCCGACGCTGCGCCTGCGCCGCGCTCTGGCCGACGCCCCAGCGGGCGCGCAAGTGCGCCTCTTGGCCGACGATCCGATGGCCCGCATAGACGTGCCGCACTTCGCGGCCGAAGTGGGGGCCCAGATCGTCTCGCGCCAAGAAATGGACGGCGGCTTCAGCTTCGTGGTGGCGAAGCCGGCAAGCTAAGCGCCGCGCAACTCGGTGATCATCGTCGGACGGCCATGGGCGTCGATGGCCAGCTCCACCTCGGTCGCCAGCGCGCCGCCGAAGAAGATCGCGTTCACGTTCCACGACAGCCAGATCAGGAAGACGACGACGGTGGCGACCGAACCGTAGGTCGCGCCCAGGTGGGCGATCTGCTGGACGTAGAACGCCGAGGCCCAAGAGGCGAAGAGGCAGAGCACCGCGGCCGTTGTGCCGCCCAGCACCGAGGCCATCCACTTCACCGGCACGCTGGACATGGCCCAGCGATAGACGAGGCTCATGCCCAGCGTCATGCCGATGCTGGCCCAGGTCCACTCGCTGTAGAGCCAGGAGACCCCGCGCAGGGGCCGCAGGTCGAAGATGGAACCCAGCATACGAAGGCTCAGGAAGAGGCCGGAGACCACCAGCAGCAACAGCAGGGTGGCAACCAGGACGACCAGCGCCATCACGTTGAAGCCCACGAAGCCGCGGGGCCTGTCCTCATCGTGGATGAACGACAGGCCGGCCAGCATGGCCTTGAAGCCC
>Ga0308175_100000407_pt1 | contig 29813 bp, 29 predicted proteins | sample PhyCR1_3_FD_203893 | JGI IMG/M metagenome (GOLD analysis project Ga0308175, IMG submission 203893) | Soil microbial communities from UC Gill Tract Community Farm, Albany, California, United States - DLSLS.C.R1 | ecosystem: Environmental > Terrestrial > Soil > Agricultural land | place: USA...
TCACGGCCGCCGGCGCCATGCACGAGCGGTGCTCACGGCGCACCCTCGGCCTGCGTTACCACGGGCCGGCGGGGGACACCGACCGCTATCTGAACCACCTGCTCAGCCCCCGCTTCGGCCGGACGCTGGCCGCGCAGACCGCCTCCGGGCGCATCGTCGGCCTCGGCCATCTGCTGTGGGACGGCGACGAGACCGAGGTCGCGCTGCTGGTCGAGGACGCCTGGCAGCGGCGCGGCATCGGCGCCGAACTGCTCGGCCGCCTGGTGACGATGGCCGTGGAGGCCGGCTGCGAGAGCGTGTACGCCGTGACGCAGGCCTCCAACACCGGGATGGTCGCGGCGATGCGTGGCCTCGGGCTGCCCCTGGACTACCAGATCGAGGAGGGCACCCTGGTCGTCACGGCGCGTCTGGACACCGCTGCCGTCGCCGCCCGGGCGTCGCACGAGGGCCGCGCGGAGCGGCTCGGCGAGGCGGCCCGCCGCGACTGAGGCCGCGACGGAAACGGCGGCCCGGACCCCCGTACCGGGCCGCCGTCGTCCGTGCGGGGCCCGGTCAGCCCGCGGCCTCCTGGAGGGGCGTGGCGTCCCGCAGCGGGACCGGCGTCCGGGTCCGCTCCCCCAGCGCCTGGTCCAGGTCCGCCCACAGGTCGTCGACGTCCTCCAAGCCCACGGACATCCGCAGCAGCCGGTCGCTCACCCCGGCGCCGCGCCGGTCGTCGGCGTCGACGATGCGGTGGCTGATGGACGCGGGGTGCTGGATGAGGGTGTCGACGCTGCCCAGGCTGACCGCCGGGGTGATCAGGCCGACCCGGGCGATCACCTCGTGCGGGTCGCCGTGCACCTCGAAGGCGATCATCGCGCCGCCCAGCTTCGGGTAGTGGACGCGGGCCACCCGCGGGTCGGCGGCGAGCCGGTCGGCCAGTTCGGCGGCGCTCGCGGAGGCGGCCCGGACCCGCACCGGCAGTGTGGACAGGCCCCTGAGCAGCAGGTAGCCGGCCAGCGGATGTAGGACACCACCGGTGGCGAAACGTATCTGCCGAAGCCGTCCGGCGAACTCCTCGTCACAGGCAACCACACCGGCGAGGACGTCGCCGTGGCCGCCGAGGTACTTCGTGGCACTGTGCAGCACCAGCCGTGCGCCGTGTTCGGCGGGGCGCTGCAGCACCGGCGTGGCGAAGGTGTTGTCGGCGAGCAGCGGGACCGAGCCGCAGGAGTGGGCGACGGCCCGCAGGTCCACCTCGGCGAGGGTCGGGTTGGCCGGCGACTCGACCATCACCAGACCGGTGTCGGGGCGCAGCGCGTCGGCGATGCCGGCCGGGTCGGTCCAGGTGACCTCGGTGCCGAGGAGCCCGGCGGTCAGCAGGTGGTCGCTGCAGCCGTACAGCGGGCGTACCGCGACCACATGGCGCAGACCCGTCGCGGACCGCGCCAGCAGGACCGCGCTGAGCGCGGCCATGCCGCTGGCGAAGGCGACGGCGGACTCGGTGCCCTCCAGCCGGGCGAGGGCGGTCTCGAAGCGGGCCACGGTCGGGTTGCCGAGACGGCCGTATATCGGCGGGCCGTCGGGGTCGGCGCCGTCGGTGGCGAAGGCGTCGATGCGGGCGGCCTCACCGCGGCTGTCGAAGGAGGGGTAGGTGGTGGACAGGTCGATCGGCGGGGCGTGCAGACCCTGGCGGGCCAGGTCGTCACGGCCGGCGTGCACGGCCTCGGTGGCCAGTGCTCTCGATGCGGTGCGTACGGCGTCGTAGGCACCCGTGCTCGCTGTGTCCATGGGCGGAAGGGTGAACACCGGACGGGTCCCGGGGGCCGGACACCGTGCTACGTTCGGCGCATGGCCGAATCTGTCGCACTGGATCCGGTGGATCTTCATCTGCTGCGGCTGCTGCAGAACGACGCCCGGACCACCTACCGCGATCTCGCCGCCCAGGTGGGTGTGGCGCCGTCGACGTGCCTGGACCGGGTGACCCGGCTGCGCCGCGCGGGCGTGATCCTCGGCCACCAGCTCCGGCTCGACCCGGCCAAGCTGGGGCGCGGCCTGGAGGCGCTGCTGCTGGTGCAGGTGCGGCCGCACCGCCGGGAGCTGGTGGGGCCGTTCGTGGAGCGGATCCGCGCGCTGCCGGAGTCACGCACGGTGTTCCATCTGACCGGTCCCGACGACTACCTGGTGCACGTGGCCGTGGCGGACATGGCCGATCTGCAGCGGCTGGTGCTGGACGGGTTCACCGCGCGGCGGGAGGTGGCCCGGGTGGAGACCCGGCTGATCTTCCAGCAGTGGGACTGCGGGCCGCTTCTGCCCCCGGCTGAATCCGGGATGCATGGGTGACGCAGGCACCGTTCGCGTATGAGGATGGGCGCCATGTCTGAGATCCAGATCCCGCTGCCCCGTCAGGTCGCCGACGCATACGTGGACGACCTCATCGCCCTCGACCCGGTCACCGGTACCTACCTCGGTGTGAAGGAGAGTTCGACCAGGCTGCCCGACTACTCCCCGGCCGGCCAGGAGGCCCTGGCGGCGCTGATGCGGACGACACTCGCGAGGCTCGACGAGGCCGAGCGGCAGCCCGGGGCGGACAGTGACGTGGAGCGTCGCTGCGGCCGGCTGCTGCGGGAGCGGCTGACCGCAGAGCTCGCCGTGCACGAGGCCGACGAGCACCTGCGCGCGGTCGGCAACATGAGCACGCCGGGGCACTCGGTGCGGGACGTGTTCACGGTGATGCCGGCGCAGACCGAGGAGGACTGGGCGGCGATCGCGGAGCGGCTGCGCGCGGTGCCGGCCGCGGTCGCGGGCTACCGGGAGTCCCTGGAACTGGGCCTGGAGCGCAAGCTGTACGCGGCGCCCCGGCCGACCGCGACGTACATCGGGCAGCTCTCCGAATGGACGGACACCGACGGCAAGGGCCGCGGCTGGTACGAGGACTTCGCCGCGGCCGGTCCGGACGCGCTGCGCGCGGAACTGGACGACGCGGCCCGCACGGCGACGGCCGCGCTGGCCGGGCTGCGGGACTGGATGCGGGACGTGTACGCGCCGGCCGTCGAGGCCGCGCCCAACACGGTGGGCCGCGAGCGGTACGCCCGCTGGGCCCGCTACTTCAACGGCACCGACCTGGACCTGGACGAGGCGTACGCGTACGGCTGGTCGGAGTTCCACCGCATCCTCGGCGAGATGAAGCGGGAGGCGGAGAAGATCCTGCCCGGCGCCGGGACGCCGTGGGTGGCGCTGGCGCATCTGGACGAGCACGGCCGGCACATCGAGGGCGTCGACGAGGTCCGCGAGTGGCTGCAGGGCCTGATGGACCGGGCCATCGCGGACCTGGACGGCACGCACTTCGAACTCGCCGAGCGGGTGCGGAAGGTGGAGTCGCACATCGCCCCGCCCGGCGGTGCCGCCGCCCCGTACTACACCGCTCCGTCGGAGGACTTCTCACGTCCGGGCCGGACCTGGCTGCCGACCATGGGCCTGACCCGGTTCCCGGTGTACGACCTGGTGTCGACCTGGTACCACGAGGGCGTGCCCGGGCACCATCTGCAGCTCGCGCAGTGGGCGCACGTGGCCAAGGACCTCTCCCGCTACCAGGCCACGGTCGGCGGGGTCAGCGCCAACGCGGAGGGCTGGGCGCTGTACGCGGAGCGGCTGATGGACGAACTGGGCTATCTGACGGACCCGGAGGAGCGGCTCGGCTACCTGGACGCACAGATGATGCGCGCGGCCCGGGTGATCGTCGACATCGGCATGCACCTGGAGCTGGACATCCCGGCGGAGTCGCCGTTCCACCCCGGTGAGCGCTGGACGCCGGAGCTGGCGCAGGAGTTCTTCGGCTCCCACAGCAGCCGTCCGGCGGACTTCGTGGAGAGCGAACTGACCCGGTACCTGACGATCCCGGGCCAGGCGATCGGCTACAAGCTCGGCGAGCGTGCCTGGCTGCTGGGCCGCGAGAACGCCCGTGCCCGGCACGGCGACGCCTTCGACCTCAAGGCCTGGCACATGGCCGCCCTCTCCCAGGGCTCCCTGGGCCTGGACGACCTGCTGGACGAGCTCTCCCGGCTCTGACCCGCACCCACCTCCCGTCCGAAACCCCTTCGGAACCCGTCGGCCCCGGCCCGCGGGCACCGGTCACGTCCCGTGCGGCGGCTCGGCCGTACGGACGTCCCCGGTGGCGTGGGCCGGGGTGAGGCCGCTTGCTGGTGCCCGGACTGTGCGACGGGAGGCGGGCCGGCATGCAGGGAACGGGACCGGGGCAGAAGGCGCTGGAGACACCGCGGGCCGCCGGGCTGGCGGGAGTGGTGTTCGCGGTGCTGCTGGCCGCGGCGATCGTGCTGGTCAGGCTGGGGATTCCCGAGGGGGCGGGCGCGGTCACGGCGCAGGGGTTCACGGACGCTGGGCGGCGCGACGCGGTGGGTTGGGCGCTCGACCTGGTCCCGTTCGCCGGGATCTTCTTCCTGTGGTTCCTCGGTGCCGTACGGGCCCATGTGGGTGAGGTGGAGGACAGGTTCCTCGCTACCGTGCTGCTCGGCAGCGGGCTGGTCTTCACCGCCACGATGTTCGGCGCCGCCGCGGCGGCCGCCGCCGTGCTGGCGGTCGGCCACCCGGCCGGCGCCACGCCCGACCTGGCCGCGTGGGACTTCGGCCGCCACTTCGCGTACACGCTGCTCACCGGATATGCGATGCGGATGGCGGCCGTCTTCGTGTCCTCCCTGTCGGTGATCGGGCACCGGCTCGGCGTCCTGCCGCGCTGGCTCACGGTCCTCGGTTTCCTCACCGCCGTGACACTGTTGTTCGTCTCGTCGAACGTCCCCTGGGCGGAACTGGTCTTCCCCGCCTGGTCATTGGTGCTGAGCCTGCACATCCTCGCGAGCCGGCGCGCGAGATCCCGTACCTCCACAGCCGCGTGAGACGGCGACGGTCGCACAGCGCGGGGCCGCTCACCCGAACGGCTCGCCCGGCGCGCGGGGCACCCGCACGGCTTTCATGCTGGCCAGCGGGACATGACCGCCGTCCGGGGGTGCCCGCACTGGGCGGGTGGTGAGCACCGGACCTGGCCACCGGAAGGGCGGGGTATCGATGCGGCTCGTCGTCGATCTCAACAAGTGCCAGGGGTACGCGCAGTGCGCGTTCCTGGCGCCCGACGTCTTCGCCATGCACGGCGAGGAGTCGCTGGTCTACAACCCCCGGGCGGACGAGGGACAGCGCGAGCGGCTGGCCCGGGCGGTCGCCGCCTGCCCGGTCCAGGCGATCACCGCCGATGGTCTGGACGGCCCGGCCGGCGGTGCGGCCGGATCCGCGGGGGAGGCGTCCGATGGCCGCTGACCACGTGGACCGGCTCCGGCGCGAGGGCCGGATCGTGATCGTCGGCGCCTCGCTGGCCGGGCTGCGGGCCGCCGAGACGCTGCGTGCCGAGGGGTTCGCCGGTTCGCTCACGATGATCGGTGACGAGCCGTACGAGCCGTACGACCGGCCGCCGCTGTCCAAGGCCGTGCTGCTGGGCATGGCGTCCCCGCACCGCACCGAGCTGCCCCGCCGCCGGGAGATCGACGCCAAGTGGCGGCTCGGCGTGGCGGCGACCGGCCTCGACCTGTCCGCCAAGCGGGTGCGACTGGCCGACGGGGACGAGGTGGAGTACGACCGGCTGCTGATCGCGACCGGAGTGCGGGCCCGGCCCTGGTTCAAGGAGGAGGAGGGCCGCCTGGACGGCGTCTTCCTGCTGCGCACCCGCGACGACGCGGCCGGGCTGCTGCAGCGGCTGAGGTCGGCGCGCCGGGTGTTCATCATCGGCGCCGGGTTCGCCGGGTGCGAGGTCGCCTCGGCGTGCCGCGAGATGGGCCTCGCCGTCACCCTGGCGGAGCGGGCCGGGGCCCCGCTGGTGGGTGCGCTCGGCGGGGTGATCGGCGCCGTCGCCGCCGAGCTGCACACCGAGAACGGCGTGGACCTGCGCACCGGTGTCACGGTCACCGCGCTGGAGGGCGACCCGGCCGGCCGGGTGCGCGCCGTCCATCTGTCCGACGGGGGCGAGGTCGAGACGGATGTCGTGGTGGTCTCGCTCGGTTCGCTGCGCAACACCGAGTGGCTGACCGGGTCGGGGCTCGGCGCGGGACCGCGGGGCATCGCCTGCGACGCCGGCTGCCGGGCCTTCGACTTCCGGGGCATCGTCACCGACGACGTGTTCGTCGCAGGTGACGTCGCACGGTCGCCGCACGCGCTGTTCGGCTACCAGTTCCTCTCCCTCGAACACTGGGGCAACGCCGTCGCCCAGGCGGAGACCGCCGCGCACAACATGATCTGCCGGGGCGCCGACCGGCGCCCGCACCTGTGGATGCCCGCCTTCTGGTCCTCGCAGTTCAGGGTGAACATCAAGTCCGTCGGCGTACCGCCCATGGGCGACCAGATCATGATCACGCAGGGTTCGCCGGCCGAGCGCAGGTTCGTCGGCGTCTACGGCTACAAGGGCCGGGTGGTCGCCGCCGTCAGCTTCGACAACACCCGCTGGCTGGAGTTCTACCAGCGGCAGATCGAGCGGGGCGCGCCGTTCCCGGTGGAGTACGCGACGGTGGACCGGCGCCCCGAGGGCCGGCAGCCGGTCGACGCCGACTTCCCCGACCCGTCCCTGCCGACCCACGGCCCCACCGTGACCCTGAGCGGCTACTCACCGGCCGACCAGCAACTGGTGTTCACCCCGGCCCACCACTGAACGCCGCCGTGGCCCCGACGCCCCAAGGACTTGTCATGACGCAGGCCTCACTGTTCCGCCGGATCACCGACTTCGCCAACCGCGCCGACCCGTATCCGCTGTACGAGGAGCTCCGCAGGACTCCGGTGCTGCACGAGGAGGAGGACGGCCCGTACGTCGTCAGCTCGTTCTGGGACATCGAGAGCCTGCTCCACGATCCGCGGATCAGCTCCGACGCCGCCAACCTGGCCGCTGCCGGGGACGAGTTGGCCGAGGCGCAGAGCACGGGACTCCCCCCGTCCTTCCTCAGGCTCGACCCGCCCGAGCACGACCGGCTGCGGCGGATCGCCAACAGCGCCTTCGGGCCGCCCCACAAGCCGCGCCGGATCGAGTCCATGCGGGGCGAGCTGCACGAGATCGTCGGCGGGCTGATCGACGGCTTCGGCGAGGCGCGCGAGATCGACCTGGTGGACCAGTTCGCCTACCCGTTCCCGGTCACGGTCATCTGCCGGCTGCTGGGCGTGCCCCGCGAGGACGAGCCGCGCTTCCGCTCCTGGGTCGATCCGCTCGTCGCCAGCCTGGACCCCGAGACGCGCGAGAGCGCGGACGAGGAGTTCGTGAAGGCGGCCCAGGAGGCGCGGATGCAGCTCGGCATGTACCTGGCCGGGCTGGTCGAGCAGCGCACCAAGGATCCGCAGGACGACATGCTGTCCGACCTCGCGGACAGCCGCGGCCCGGAGGGCGCCATGACCATGATGGAGGTGATGAGCACCGCGGTGCTGCTGCTGATCGCCGGTCACGAGACCACGGTCAACCTCATCACCAACGGCATGCTCACCCTGCTGCGCCACCCGGACGTCCTGCGGCGGCTGCGGGAGGACCCGGGCCTCGCGGCCAACATCGTGGAGGAACTGCTGCGGTACGAGCCGCCGGTGCAGATCGTGCCGCAGCGCACCTGCATCGCCGACATCGAGGTGCGCGGGGTGACCATCCCCAAGGGCTCGCGCATCTGGCTGATGCTCGCCGCGGGCAACCGGGACCCGGAGCGCTTCAAGGACCCCGAGCGGTTCGACCCGGACCGCGGCGACATCCAGCACCTCGGTTTCGGCAGCGGCATCCACAGTTGCTTCGGCGCTCCGCTGGCCCGTCTGGAGACGCAGATCGCGCTGACCGAACTGGCCCGGCGGCTGGACAGCCCCCGTCTGGTCGAGGATCCGCCGCCCTACCGGCAGAACGCGGTGCTGCGCGGCCCGCGCCACCTGCGGATCGCCTTCGACAAATTGCGCTGACCCGCGGACTCCCGGGTCAGGAGGCGAGCCGTCTGAGCCGGACCAGGCCCAGCCAGGTCTCCGGGCCCGGCTGGGCGTAGGCGGCGGCGACCGCGTACGGGCCCGGTGCGAGCGGGACGCGCAGATGTCCCGCGCGGTCCACGGTCCCGCCCGGCCGGGCGGCGTCGAACAGCACCACCGGGCCGGGCACCTGCCAGCGGACCTCGGGTTCCCACACGGCCGTGTCGAGCGCGGCGGGGACATGGGCGAGCAGTTCGCGCTCGGAGTGCGCGGCGGACCAGCGTACGAAGACACCCCGGTCGGGCAGGTAGGCGGTGGCGGCGGGTTCGTCGCCGAGGACAAGGGCCGCGCTGTCGCCGACCGGGAGCAGGCCGGCGTATCCGTCGACCTCGCACGCGCGGTCGTAGTCGGTGGCGAACTCCTCGCTGTCGGCGCCCGCCCAGAACGGCAGGACCGTCTCCGGCACGGCTATCAGGGGCCCTCCGCCCGACTCCACCCATTGCAGCGCGCCTGGATCCGCGTATCGAGACATGGGCAGAACCTACACGCACGGTGGTCGCCCGCCGGGGTCAGCAGCCGCATTCGCCTTCGGCCGGCGCCGTCAGCGGATCGGTCTCGCGCCGGGCGCCGCCCTGCCAGGTCTCGTAGGCGAAGCCCTCCCGCGCCCAGTACTCGAAACCGCCGAGCATCTCCTTGACCCGGTAGCCGAGTTCGGCGAGTGCGAGGGCGGCGCGGGTGGCGCCGTTGCAGCCGGGGCCCCAGCAGTAGGTCACCACGGGCACGGCCTTGTCGAGGAGTCGCTCCGCCTGCTCGGGGATGAGCGCGGTGGGCAGGTGGACGGCGCCCGGGATGTGACCCTGGTCCCAGGACCCGGTGGAGCGGGAGTCGACCACGACGAAGCCGGGGTCGCCGCCGGCCGCGAGTGCGGCGGCGACGTCGGAGACGTCGGCGTGGAAGGCCAGAGAGGCCCGGAAGTAAGCGGCGGCCTCGGCCGGGGCGGCGGGGGCGACGCGCAGGACGGGGTTCACGGTGTCGGTGATCATGACGGGAAATCTATGGCCGCAGGCCCGTCCGGCGAAGTGGCGATCCCCGGGGTTCGGCTTGATCGGCCGGTGTTCTCCCTGCTATCCATCCGGCATGACCGTGTATTCCCCGGACGCCACCGACTGGCGCATCCTGGACGTCCTGCAGCGCGAGGGCCGGGCCAGCTACGCGGAGCTGGCGCGGGGCGTCTCGATGTCACCGAGCGCCGTCACCGAGCGGGTGCGCCGGCTGGAGGAGGCCGGCGTGATCCAGGGGTACGCGGCGGTCGTCGACCCCGAGCGGCTCGGCCTGCCGATCCTCGCCTTCGTCCGGCTTCGCTACCCGCACGGCAACTACAAGCCGTTCCACGACCTGGTGGCGGCGACGCCGGAGATCCTGGAGGCCCATCACGTGACCGGTGACGACTGCTTCGTCATCAAGGTCGCCGCGCGGTCGATGCCGCATCTGGAGGAGATCTCCGGAAGGATCGGCGGGCTGGGCTCGGTGACCACGAGCGTGGTGTACTCCTCGCCGCTCCCCCGGCGTCCGCTCGGCCGCTGACCGGGTCAGTCGCCGCGCTGCCGCAGGGCGGACCCCGATCTGCCCTTCACCACCTCAAGCTGCGCGTGGACGCGGCGGCGCAGGTCGGCGACGTGGCTGACGATGCCCACGCTGCGGTCGCGTTCGCGCAGCGTGTCCAGGACGTCCAGGACCTCGTCGAGGGTTTGGTCGTCCAGGCTGCCGAAGCCCTCGTCGATGAAGAGGGTGTCCAGGCGGACGCCGCCCGCCTCGTCGGTGACGACGTCGGCGAGGCCGAGGGCGAGGGCGAGGGAGGCGAAGAAGGTCTCACCGCCGGACAGGGTGGCGGTGTCCCGTTCGCGGCCGGTCCACGCGTCGACCACATGCAGGCCGAGGCCGCTGCGGCCGCGTCCGGTGCGGTCGTCGGAGTGGACGAGGGTGTAGCGGCCGGAGGACATGCGGTGCAGGCGCACCGTCGCGGCGGCGGCGACCTGCTCCAGGCGGGCCGCGAGCACGTACGACTCCAGGCGCATCCGGCGTTCGTTGTCGGCGGAGGTGCCCGCGGTGAGCGCGGCCAGGCGGGCCACCCGGTCGTACTCCTCGCGCAGGGGCGCGAGCCGGCGCACTCCCTCGGCGGCGCGGGCGGAGAGCCGGTCCAGTTCGGTGCTGCGGCGGTCCGCCGCGTCCCGTGCGGAGGCCGCCTCGCGCAGCCGCCGTGCCGCCTCGGCCGCCGTCCGCTCCGCGGCGTCCGGGTCGGCGGGGGGCCGCTGGGCGGCGGCAGCGGTGCCGGCCTCCGCGAGCACGGCGCGTACCGCCGCCTCCTCGGTCTGCCAGGCGTCCAGGCGGTGCTGCAGCTCGCGGTGGGCCGCGTCGTCGAGGAGGGCGGCGGCCGCGGCCCGCGGCGTGTCGAAGCCGGCGCGGTAGGCGGCGTCGGCGAGGCGGGCGTCGGCGTCCTTGAGCCGCTGGGCGGCGTCCTCGGCCGCGCGGGCGGCGTCGGCGGCCTCGGTGAGCCGGGCCGTCTGCCGCTCCAGTTCCGCGGCCCGGGCGGCCACACTGGCCGCGGCCCCGCGCGCCTGGGTCAACTCCTGCTCCAGTGCGGCCTGTTCGCGCTCCAGGGTCTCGCGCCGGGTCATGCGTGCGGCGGTGCGTACGGCGGCCCGCTGGCGCTCGTCGAGGCGCCGCTCGCGCTCCTGCTCGGCCCGGCGCAGCTCCTCGTGGGCGGCGTGCAGGGCGGAGGCGTCCCGGCGCGCGCTCGTGTACTCCCGCTCCAGGTCGTCGGCCTCGGCGGCGAGCCGCTCCGTGGGCGTGTCGCCAGCCTCGGCGGTGGCGGCGGCCAGCGCCTCGCGGACGACGCCGAGGCTCCGCTCGTCCTCGGCGTGCTGTTCCTCGGCCCGCCGGCAGTCGGCGAGGGCGCGCTCCTCGGTCTCACGGTCGACGTGCCCGGCGACCTTACGGGCGGGCGCGGGGTGCTCGGTGGCTCCGCAGACGGCGCAGGGCTCGCCGTCGGAGAGCTGCGCGGCCAGCTCGGCGGCGATGCCGTTCAGGCGCTGTTCCTTGAGGTCGAGCCAGTGGGCGCGGGCGTCCACGGCCTGCTGCCGCGAGGCCAGCGCCCGGTGCCGGGCCCGCTCCAGGTCGGCGGCGAGCTCGTCCCGGCCGCGTGCCGCGGCGAGGCGCCGCTGCGCGGGTTCGCGCCGGACGGCGAGCTGCTCGGCGCGGGTGGCCGCCTCCTGGGCGGACTCGACACGGGACCGCAGGGCCGCGCGGGTGGTGTCCCAGTCGGCGAGCCAGGCGTCGGCCTCGCGCAGGACGTCCTCGTCGACGCGCTCCTGCTGGTCGAGACCGGCCCGCTCCTCGGTGGCCTCGGTGAGCCGCCGTTCGGCGCGCCGGGCCGACTCGAGGCCGCCGAGTTCCTCGGTGGCCCGGCGGGCGGCGGCCGCGAGGCCCGCGGGTCCGTCACCGGCGTGGGAGCCGGACAGGTCGACGCGCGCGCGTGCCTCGGTCCTGGCGGCCTCGCGGTGCTCGTGCTCGGCCGCGTTCCGCAGGTCCAGCGCGGGCGCCACCATCTCGGCCTTGCGCGCACGCGCCATCCGCTCCTGCGTCTCGCGGTGTGCGCCGGCCCCCTCCTGGAGGCGTTCCGCCCGCTGCCGGGCCTCGGCGAACCGGCTCTGCAGCCGGGCGAGTTCGCGTGCCTCGTCCAGGGCGTGCCGGGCCGCTTCGTGGGCGGACTCGGCGGTGGAGAGGCGGCACTGCGCGACGGTGAGACGCTCGCGAGCGGTGCTGCGGGCCACGGCGGCGGCATCGAGCACGGCCTCGGCGAGACCGGGCTCCCCGGGGCTCAGCTCGGGCAGCTCCATGGCGTCGCCCGCCTCCTGCTGCATGCGGTGGGCGTCGGCGAGCAGCGCGGCGTCGCCGTCGCGCACCCGGGCCTCGCTCGCGCGTCGGCGCTCCGCGAGCCGCTTCTCCACGTCGGCGAAGCGCTGGGTGTCGAAGAGGCGGCCGAGCAGCCGGCCCCGGGCCTCGGCGTCGGCGCGCAGGAAGCGGGCGAAGTCGCCCTGGGGCAGCAGGACCACCTGGCAGAACTGCTCGCGGCTCATGCCGAGGAGCTGGGTGATCTCCTCGCCGATCTCCTGGTGTGAGCGGCTGCGGTCCTTCCAGGTGCCGGCCGGGGCGTCGTACTCGCGCAGCCAGGTCTGTGCCTTGTCGACGGTCGTGCCCGTGCCGCGCAGCTTGCGCCGCTCCCACGGCGGCTGCCGGGTGACCTCCAGCCGCCGTCCGGCGACGGTGAGTTCGAGGCGGATCTCGGTGCGCGTGCCCGGTTCGGCGTGGTCGCTGCGCAGGTTCATGCCCTGGCCGGTCTGCCGGCCGCCGGGCACGGTGCCGTAGAGGGCGTAGCAGACGGCGTCCAGGACGGAGGTCTTGCCCGCGCCGGTGGGGCCGTGCAGCAGGAAGAGCCCGGCGGTGGAGAGCGCGTCGAAGTCGACGCTCTGGGAGCCGCCGAAGGGCCCGAAGGCGGTGATGTCGAGCCGGTGGAGCCTCACCGCGCCACCTCCCGCACCGCGTCGTGGGCGCGCACCGCGTCGAAGGCGTCGCGGAGCACGGCCGCCTCCCGCTCGTCGGGGCCGGCGCCGCGCACATGGGCGACGAAGTCCTCGGCGATCTCCTGGTCGCCGCGGCCGGCGAGCCGCCGGGCGTACGACACCCGCGCGTCGTCGGGCGCCCGGTCCGGGGCGAAGACCAGGCTGAGGGTGTGCGGGAAGCGCTCGGTGAGCCGGGCCATGGGGTCGGCCGGGCGGACCGGGTCGGTGAGGGTGGCCTCGACCCAGGCGTCCTCGTGGCGGGCGAGGCCGGGGTCGGCGAGCAGTTCCTCCAGGGTGCCCCGGACGCGGGCCAGCGGGCGCGGCACCGGGCAGTCGAGGCGCTCGGCGGTGACGGAGCCGTCGGCGGCCAGGTCGACGAGCCACATGCTCTTGCGGTGGTCGGCCTCGGAGAAGGAGTAGGCGAGCGGGGAGCCCGAGTAGCGCACCCGCTCGGTGAGGGTCTGGCAGCCGTGCAGATGCCCGAGCGCCACGTAGTCGACGCCGTCGAAGACCCCGGCCGGCACGGCGGCCACCCCGCCGACCGTGATGTCCCGTTCGCTGTCGCTGGCCCGGCCACCGGTGACGAAGGCGTGGGCGAGGACGACGGACCGCGTGCCCCGCGCGCGGCCGGCGAGGTCGGCGCGGACCCGCTCCATGGCGGCGGCCAGCACGGCCTCGTGACCCGCCTTCTCGACCGCGAACTCCTCCTTCACCAGGGCGGGTTCGAGGTACGGCAGGCCGTAGAAGGCGACGTCCCCGTGGGCGTCCCGCAGCACCACCGGTGCGCCGACGGCGGACGGCTCGGTGCGCAGATGGATGCCCGCGCGGTCGATGAGACCGGCGCCGACGCCGAGGCGGCGGGCCGAGTCGTGGTTGCCGGAGATCATCACCGTGGGCACCCCGAGCTCCGCGAGGCGGTGCAGGGCGTCGTCGAAGAGCTCGACCGCGGCGAGCGGGGGCACCGCGCGGTCGTACACGTCACCGGACACGACCACCGCGTCCACCGCGTGCTCACGCACGGTGGTGACGAGGTGACCGATGAACCCGGCCTGGGCACCGAGCATGTTCACCCGGTGGAAGGCCCGGCCAAGGTGCCAGTCGGACGTGTGCAGGAGTCTCATGATCCCCGAGACTAACGGCCGGGTCTGACATCACGGGCGGTTACTCCCGTATCAGCCCGTCATGACCCGCCCCACCCGCGGGGGTTATGTCCGATTGGGGGCGAACTTCCGTTATGGGGGCGGTGAACGTCACGCGTCCCCGTAGGCCTCCCCGCCCAGTTCGAGGTCGGCCGTGCCCGCCGTCGCGTCGGCCAGCCAGGCGCGGAACGCGTCGACATCGGCCTCCGGCAGACCGATCTCGATGGTGACGGCCTCGCCGTAACGGACGTCCCGGACCTCGCGTCCGGTGGCACGCAGGTCGTTCTGGACCTTGCCGGCACGCTGGTGGTCGACGGTCACCGTGGCGAGCCGGAACCGGCGCCGGGTGATCGTGCCGAGCGCGTCCAGGGCCTCGCCGACGGAGCCGCCGTAGGCGCGGATGAGACCGCCGGCGCCGAGCTTGACGCCGCCGTAGTAGCGGGTGACGACGGCGACCACGTACCGCATGTCGCGGCGCAGCAGCATCTGCAGCATCGGAACGCCGGCCGTGCCGCCCGGTTCGCCGTCGTCGCCGGCCTTCTGGACGGCCGCGTCGGCGCCGATGACGTAAGCCCAGCAGTTGTGCGAGGCGTCGGCGTGCTCCTTGCGGACGGCCGCGAGGAACTCCCGGGCCTCCTGCTCGGTGGCCGCCGGGGCGAGGGCGCACAGGAAGCGGGAGCGGTTGATCTCGGTCTCGTGCACGCCCGCGCGGGCGACTGTGCGGTACTCGTCCTGCATCCCGCCAGCCTATGCGAGCACCGCTCCGCCCCTGCCCGCCGTGCGGACCGCGCGCTCCGGGTCACCGCTTCCTCCCCTTCTTCCCGCGCGGCACGGTGAACGACGTCAGCAGGGCCGCTCCCGGGACGAGGGCCGGCCAGCCGGTGCCGCGCCAGGCCAGCACGGCGAGCGCGGAGGTCGGGAACTTCGCGCGCACCTGCTCGAGGGTGTCGTCCAGACCGTCCCCGGCCAGTTCGAGGACCAGTTCCTCCAGCCCCGGGTTGTGCCCGACCAGCAGCAGGGTCTCCACCTCGCGCGGCGTCTCGTGCACGGCCGCCATCAGGTCCGGTACCGCGGCCCCGTACAGCCTCGGGTCGTAGCGGACCGGGGGCGGGGTTCCCCACTGGGCGGAGGCCAGCTCCCAGGTGCGGCGGGCGCGTACGGCGGTGGAGCACAGGGCCAGGTCGGGCAGGCAGTCGGCCTCGGCGAGCGCGCGGCCGGCGGCCGGGGCGTCCCGCAGCCCGCGCGGTGCCAGCGGACGCCGGTGGTCCGCGACCTTCTCCGGCCAGGCCGACTTGGCGTGCCGCAGCACGACCAGCCGCCGCAGCGGGCCCGCGCCCGCCCGCTCGATCACCCGAGGCTCCCGATGTCCCGCGGGAGGCCGAGGGCGAGCAGGCGGTCGGCGTACGCGTACGTCTCGAAGCGGGCCCCGTCCGGGATGTCCGGGGCGCGCTCCACGTCGCGCAGCACGTCCAGCACACCTGGGAGGTCGAGATCGTCCTCCCAGGCGGCCCGCAACCGCGTCCGCACCTCCTCCGGCACCGGCCGCGAGGGCTGCCGCGCCCACCCGGCCACAGCCCGCCGCCACCGGGCGAGCGTGCGCGCGGCCTCATCCAGCCGTGCGGCGTCCAGCGACGCGGGCGTGTCGCGCGGCACGGAGAGCAGGGCCAGGCGGAGGGCGCCGGAGTCGGCGTCGGCGTCGGCATCGGTAGGGAGGAGGGCACGCAGCGCCGCGTCGGAGGCGGGGGCATCGGACGGTGTTGTCGTGGCCCGCCCCGGCGGCTCCCCCGCCCAGGTCACCGGAGCGACAGCCACCACCGTTCCCCCGCCCGGCGCCGCGTCCCGCTCGCCCGTCACGTGCAGGACCTGGGCCTCCCCCAGGCCCGACGCGAGATCGCGGCCGTCCTCGAAGGGGCGGATGGACAGGGTGGTTGCGGCCGCGCGGAGTTCGGCGAGCCGGTGGGGCGCGGTGAGGATGGTCCAGACGGGCGTGCCGCCGAGTTCCAGTGCCCGGACGAGGACATCGGCGGTGAGCAGGACCCGCAGGGCGGTCAGGTCCAGGCCGGAGGCGTAGGCCTCGATCCGGGTCAGACCGCGGCGGGCGGGGGCGGCGGAGACGGACTCACCGGTTCGGGCGTCGAGGATGCGCAGCACGGCCCGAGCGTAGGCGCGGCGGCGGCCGTACACGGGCACCTTGCGCCGATTCCGCGCACCGTGGCGGGGAACCGGGGGGAATCAGCACCCGGTGGGTGCTGTTGCCCCGACGACAGTTCCCCCGCAGCCCGAGGAGGCGGCCGTGTACGGCGACGAAGCGACGATCCGCAGGATCCTGACCGAACTGGGAGACACCTGGGCCGTGGTCGGCCTGTCCGCGAACCAGCGGCGGGCCGCCTACGGGGTGGCGCAGGTGCTGCAGCGGTTCGGCAAGCGGATCGTGCCGGTGCATCCGAAGGCGGAGACGGTGCACGGCGAGCCGGGCTACACCTCCCTCGCGGAGATCCCCTTCGAGGTCGACGTCGTGGACGTGTTCGTCAACAGCGAGCTGGCCGGCGCGGTCGCCGACGAGGCGGTGAAGAAGGGCGCGAAGGCGGTGTGGTTCCAGCTCGGCGTCGTCGACGAGGACGCCGGGGGGCGGGTCCGGGCCGCGGGGCTGGACATGGTAATGGACCGCTGCCCGGCGATCGAAATTCCTCGCCTGCATTGAGCTGTCTCACTTTCTTCTCACAATTCCCCGCTGAATATTGACATTCCACCTGGGCCCTGACCTGTGGGAAGACTGTTGCCAAGACAGTCAAGATCCCGGGTCAAGTTTTGGGAAACAGCCTTTTGCGGGGGCGGAACACGTTCCTAGCCTGTGGCCTCCTTGCTCGTTATTTCCACGTTCACGATCTGAGAGGCCACCAGACATGGTGAAAGTCGACCATGCCGTGCCACAGGCCACGACGGAGTCCGGCGGTCTGCGCCGGGACGTCGGGCTGATCGGACTGATGTGGGCCTCGGTGGGCTCCATCATCGGCTCCGGCTGGCTGTACGGAGCCGAGAAGGCGGTGGTCGTGGCCGGCCCCGCGGCGATCATCTCGTGGGTGATCGGCGCGGTCGGCATCGTCCTGCTGGCGCTCGTGCACGCCGAACTCGGCGGCATGTTCCCGGTCGCCGGCGGCACCGCCCGCTACCCGCACTACGCCTTCGGCGGCCTGGCCGGCATGTCGTTCGGCTGGTTCGCCTGGCTGCAGGCGGCCACCGTGGCCCCGATCGAGGTCGAGGCCATGATCGGTTATGCCGGTCACTGGGGCTGGGCCCAGGGCCTGCAGCACGCCGACGGCACGCTGACGACCGGCGGTCTCGTCACCGCCGTCGTCCTCATGGCCGTCTTCGTCGGCGTCAACTTCTTCGGCGTCCGGGCCCTGGCCCACACCAACAGCGCCGCGACCTGGTGGAAGATCGCGGTCCCGCTCGGGGCGATCTTCATCATCGCCGTGGGCAACTTCCACCCCGGCAACTTCACCTCGGAGGGCTTCGCGCCCTTCGGCGCGAAGGGCGTGCTCGGCGCGATCAGCTCCAGCGGCATCATCTTCGCGCTGCTCGGCTTCGAGCAGGCGATCCAGCTCGCGGGTGAGAGCCGCAACCCCAAGCGCGACCTGCCGCGGGCGACCCTCGGCTCGGTGGCGATCGGTGCCGTGATCTACATCCTGCTGCAGGTCGTGTTCATCGGCGCGCTGCCGCACACCTCCTTCGCGCACGGCTGGGCCAAGCTGGACTTCGCCGGCATCAGCGGCCCGTGGGCGGGTCTGGCGACCCTGGTGGGCCTGGGCTGGCTGGGCTGGGTGCTCTACGTCGACGCGATCATCTCCCCCGGTGGCACCGGCCTGATCTACACGACCGCCACCTCGCGCGTCTCCTACGGCCTGGCCAAGAACGGCTACGCGCCGAAGGCGTTCGCGAAGACCGACGCGCGCGGCGTGCCGTGGTTCGGCCTCATCATGTCCTTCGTGACCGGCGTGGTCTGCTTCCTGCCGTTCCCGAGCTGGCAGGAGCTGGTCGGCTTCATCACCTCGGCGAGCGTGCTGATGTACGCGGGCGCGCCCCTGGCGTACGGCGTCTTCGCCGACCGGCTGCCGCACCACGAGCGCCCCTACCGGCTGCCCTTCGGCAAGGTGATCTCGCCACTGTCGTTCGTGGTCGCCAACCTCATCATCTACTGGGCCGGCTGGGACACCCTGTGGCGGCTGGGCTTCGCGATCCTGCTCGGCTACGTCCTGCTCGGCTCCTACGCCTGGTACGCCATCCGCAAGAACCTGCCCGACGCGCCCCGGCTGGACTTCAAGGCCGCGCAGTGGCTCCCCGGCTACCTGCTGGGCCTGGGCGCGATCTCCTGGCTGGGCGGCTTCGGCGGCCGTGGCTACATCGGCCTGTGGTGGGACATCGCGGTCGTGGCGGTCTTCTCGCTCGGTGTCTACTACTGGGCCAAGGCCACCGCGTCGAAGCCCGAGGCGATCGAGCTCAGCATCCAGGAGGTCGTGGTCACGGACGCCCCGGCGCACTGACCCCGGCGTCCCGCCGGCCGCGACAGCCACGCCGCGGCCGGGCGGGACACCGTCATAATGCGGGGGTGACAGACCCTTCCCCCCACCTCAACTCCGGTTCCGGTGACGGCCGTACGGAAAACCGTACGGTCGTCGTCGTGGGTGCCGGGCCCGCCGGGCTCACCGTCGCAGCCCTGCTGCGGGCCGCCTCCGTCGACTGCGTGGTCCTGGAGACCGAGAGCAGACAGTTCATCGAGACCCGGCCCCGGGCCGGCGTCCTCGAGGAGTGGGCGGTCCGCGAACTCCAGCGGCGGGGCCTGGCGGAACGCCTGCTGGAGCGCGCCGAGTCGCACGACGCCTGCGAGTTCCGCTTCGACGGCGAGCGGTACCGCTTCCCCTACGGCGACCTGACGGGCCGTCATCACTACGTGTACCCGCAGCCGCTGCTGGTGACGGACCTGGTGCGGGAGTACGCCGATGTGCGCGGCGGTGACATCCGCTTCGGTGTGCGCGACGTACGGCTGCACGACCTGGACTCGGACCGGCCCGCGGTGTCGTACCAGTGCCCGCGGACGGGTGAACGGCTGGTGCTGCGCTGCGACTTCGTCGCCGGCTGCGACGGTGCGCGCGGGGTGACGCGGGACGCGATACCGCCGGAGCGGGCCCGGATCGCCCGGCAGGACGACGGTATCGGCTGGCTGGCGCTGCTCGCCGAGACCCCGCCCTCCTCCGACTGCGTCGTGTTCGGCGTCCATCCGCGCGGTTTCGCCGGGCACATGCCCCGCAGCCCCGAGGTCACCCGCTACTACCTGCAGTGCCCGCCCGGGGACGATCCGGAGAACTGGCCGCACGACAGGGTCTGGGCCGAGCTGCGGACCCGGCTCGGCGCGGCCGGGGCGCCACCGCTCACCGAGGGGCGTTTGATCGAGAAGCGGGTGCTGGACATGCACCACTACGTCGTCGAACCCCTGGCACACGGGCGGCTGTTGCTGGCCGGCGACGCCGGTCATCTCACGGCGCCGATCGCGGCGAAGGGCATGAACCTGGCCCTGCACGACGCGTTCCTGCTGGGCGACGCGCTCGCCGCGTACGTCACCCGGGGCGACGGGAGCGGCCTGGCGGGCTACTCGGCGGCGGCGCTGCGCAGGGTGTGGGACTACCAGGAGTTCTCGCAGTGGCTGTCGGACATCTACCACGGGGTGGCGTCCGGCGATCCGTTCCGGGCCGGCACCACACTGGCCCGGCTGCGGCGCCTGTTCGCCTCGCCGGCCGCCGCGGCGGCGTTCGCCGAGCAGTACCTGGGCTCGGCCACCGCGTTCTGAGCGCGGGGACGGGCGGTCACGGGCCCGCGTCCGGCGCCGGCCCGTGACCGCCCTTTCTCAGGCGGTGCCGAGTCCTTCGAGCACCACCGCGCCGGGCAGTTCCGCGAGCGCCTTGCCCGGCACCAGCAGCTTGCCGCGCCGGCGCCCGCTGCCCACCAGGACGTACGGCAGGTCGGCCACGGCCGCGTCGATCAGGACCGGCCAGCCGGCGGGCAGTCCGACCGGGGTGATGCCGCCGTACTCCATGCCGGTCTCGCCGGTCGCGGTGTCCGTCGAGGCGAAGGAGGCCTTGCGGGCGCCGAGTTGGCGGCGCACCACGCCGTTGACGTCGACCCGGGTGGTGGAGAGCACCAGGCACGCGGCGAGGGTGGTCTCACCGCCCCGCCTGCCCGCGACCACCACGCAGTTCGCCGACCGCTCCAGCAGGTCGCGCCCGTAGTGCTCCACGAAGACGGCCGTGTCGGCCCAGCGCGGGTCGGTGTCCACCCAGACGATCCGGTCGGCGGGGACGCTGCCCCGCCAGTGGCGTACGGCGTCGGCGACGGGCGCCGTGAGCTCGTCCAGGCAGTCCGGGGCGGGAACGGCGGTCTCGAAGTCTCCGATGGGTGCGCGCATGGCCGCACGCTAACAAGCCGCCCCCGGCCGGCGTACCGGCGTCTCAGTGAACGGGCGGCACCGAGACGGCCATCATCATCTCCATCGGCACGCCGCCCTGGTTGCCGTACAGGTGCGGCACATTGGCCTCGAAGGAGGCGCTCGCGCCGGCCGGGACGCGGTACTCCTCGCCGTCCAGGGTGAGCGTCAGCTCGCCCGCGGTGACATGGACCAGCTCCACGGTTCCGGCGGGGTGCGGTTCGGAGGGGCTGCTCTCGCCCGGCATCAGCCGCCAGTCCCAGATCTCCAGCGGCCCGGGCGCCTCGGTCCCGGCGAGCAGCCGGTTGTAGCTGCCGGCCTCGGTGTGCCACAGCCGTACCGCGCGCTCGGCGGGGACGATGCGGACCTTCGGGCCCCGCTCGTAGTCGAGGAGGGTGGTGACGCTCACCCCGAGCGCGTCGCCGATCTTGACGACGGTGCCGATGCTCGGGTTGGTGCGGGCCTGCTCGATCTGGATGAGCATGCCGCGGCTGACACCGGCCCGGGCGGCGAGGACGTCCAGCGTGAAGCCGCGCACGGCGCGCCAGTGCCGCACGTTGCGAGCCAGGGACTGGGTCAGGAGTTCGAGGTCCGACACGATCCGTCCTATGTCCGGGGTTCAGCAGACTGTACTGAGCAGTATCTCCCGGCGACCGGTCGCGTCAGCCCTCGGCCTCCAGTCGCGCCAGCTCCTCGACCCCTTCCTCGTCCAGGTCCGCGAGCGCGCGCAGCTGCTGCGGGGTGATCCCCTCCGCGGGCGGCACCGGGGCCGGGGTCCGCAGCGGCGGCTGCCAGCCCCCGTCGGGCGTCCAGCGCCGTACGACCCGGGCGGGCGCCCCCGCCACCACGGCGTGGTCGGGCACCGTGCCGCGCACCACCGCACCGGCCGCCACCACCACGTTCCGGCCGATCCGCGCACCGGGCAGGATCACCGCGCCGGTGCCGATCCAGCAGCCCGGGCCGATCTCCACCGGTTCCATGCGCGGCCACTGCCTGCCGATGGGCTCGTGCGGGTCGTCGTAGGAGTGATTGGTGGAGGTGACGTAGACGTACGGCCCGAAGTAGCAGTCGCTGCCGATGGTGACCGTCGTGTCGGCGATGACGTGGCTGCCGCGGCCGAGGACGACTCCGTCGCCGATGCGCAGGATCGGGTCGGGACCGAGGTCGAGGTCCGGCATGAGGCCGGCGGTCAGCGTGACCTGCTCGGCGATGATGCAGTGCGAGCCGACGTGGATCCAGGGCTCGCCGAAGACGGTGCCGAGCGGGAAGGCGAGCCTGGTGGCCGGTCCCAGCGAGCCGAAGCGGAATCTCCCCGGGTGCTCCGCGCTGACGGACCCCGCGCGCTGCGCCCACGCCCAGGCCGCGTGGACGGCACGCTGGGCGAGGCCCCGCCGCCGGGATGAGAACGTGTTCCTGCGCTTCGGCACGGGCTCACGTTACTCAGCGGGGGCCCCGGGCGAGGGCGTGGGCCGCTGTGATCTTTGCCCCAGTCCTGACGTACCGTGCGCAGTACTACGGCAGACGAGGAGACGGTGATGACGCACAAGGCGCTGATCGTGGGCATCGCAGGGAAGGAACCGCAGGTCGACGCGGAGGCGTTCGTGGCGCCCACCGCCTCGGTGATCGGGGACGTCACGCTGCGCGCGGGGGCCAGTGTCTGGTACGGCGCCGTGGTGCGCGGGGACGTCGAGCGGATCACCGTGGGCGCCGACGCCAATGTGCAGGACAACGTCACGCTGCACGCCGACCCCGGCTTCCCGGTGACCGTCGGGGAGCGCGTCTCCATCGGGCACAACGCGGTGGTGCACGGGGCGACCGTGGAGGACGACTGCCTGGTCGGGATGGGGGCGACCGTGCTGAACGGGGCGGTAATCGGGGCGGGTTCGCTGGTCGCCGCCCAGGCGCTGGTCCCGCAGGGGATGGTCGTGCCACCGGGGTCACTGGTGGCGGGAGTGCCCGCCAAGGTGAGGCGGGAGCTGTCCGAGGAGGAACGGCAGGGGGTCACCCTCAACGGCACGCTGTACGCGGAGCTGGCGAAGACCCATCGCGGGGTGCACGAATAGGTCCCGGGACGGTTCAGTCCCCGGCGGGCACCGGCTCCGGCTCCCGCTGCCGCGCCTGGGCCTTCTTGGCGCGGCGCTTGATGACCAGCATCGACGCCAGCCCGATCAGGACCGCCGCGACCAGACCCAGGTACGAGAAGCGCTTCAACCAGTCCTCGGCGACGACGCCCACGTAGTAGACGACGGCCGTGGTGCCGCCGGCCCAGCAGATGCCGCCGAGGACGTTGGCGATCAGGAACTTCCAGTACGGCATGTGGAGCACGCCCGCGAGCGGCCCGGCGAAGATGCGCAGCAGGGCGACGAAACGGCCGAAGAACACGGCCCACATGCCCCACTTCTCGAAGGACCGCTCGGCGGTGGCGACATGGCCCTCGCCGAAGTGCTTCGGGAACTTTCTCCCCAGCCAGGCCAGCAGCGGGCGCCCGCCCTTGCGGCCGATCGCGTAGCCGATGGAGTCCCCGATGACGGCGCCGGCGGTCGCGCAGGCGCCGAGCACGACCGGGTTGATGCCCGTGTGCTGGGAGGACATCAGCGCCGCCGAGACCAGGACGATCTCGCCCGGCAGCGGGATGCCCAGGCTCTCCAGACCGATCACCAGGGCCACCACGGCGTAGACGGCGGCCGCGGGCACCGTGTCGAGCCATTCCTGGACGTGCACCGCCGGTTCCTCCCGAGTCGCTGTCCCTGTCCGTACGCGGGGCGTGGCTTGCGCAGCGCGCCCCATGGGAAGGCTACCTGGTCGGCGGTGAACGGCGGCCTGCGCGCGGGCCGTGCGGCACCGCCGCGCCCTCGCCCCGTCGCTTCCCGGCCACCCCGGTGTCACGCGGGAGGGAAAGGCTCCCCGAGGTTCCGCCGGTCCGCCTCCCCCTGGCCCCCGCCGCTCCCCCGCCGGGCCCGATGCGGAAGGACGTCGTCCCCGTGTCCTCACCGTCCCCGCTCCCGCCGCTCTCCCCGCCCTCCTGTCCCCCGCCGCGCCCTCCCGCGCGCCGTGCCACCCTGCCGGCCGCCCGGTCCGTCCGGCTCGCCCTGTGTCTGTCCCCCGTGCTGCTCGCCGGGTGCTGGGCGCTGGCCAACCGGCCGATGGCGTCCGAGGGGGCCGCCCGGCTGGCCGCGGCCGACCCGGCATGGCTGCTGGCCGGGGCCGGTCTCACCTGTCTCACCTGGGTGGCGGCCTCGTGCGTACGGCAGGGCGCACTGCCGGAGCGGCTGCCACCAGGGCTCCTGCTGGCCTCGCAGTTCGCCGCCGGCGCGGCGAACCACGTGCTGCCCGGCGGCCTCGGCGCGCACGCCGTCACGCTGCGCTTCCTGCGCAGCCGGGGCGTGCCCCTGGACCGGGCGACCGCGTCGATCGGCCTGTACTCGCTGGCGCGGTCCGTGGCGAGGACGCTGGTGCTGCTGGCCTTCCTGGCCGCCTGCCCGGCCCGCCGCCGGCTCGGTGAGCTGGTCCCGGACGGGCCGGTGCCGGTTCCGGCCGCCGCGGCCGCGGGCGGCGCGCTCGCCGTCGCCGGAGTGCTGCTGACGGTCGTGCGGCCGGTGCGGCGGCCGGTGACGGGCCTGGTGCGCGCCGCCCTCGCCGACGTCCGGGCGGTGCACGGCCGGCCCTGCCGGGTGCTCGCCCTGTGGGGCGGGTCGGCGGCGATGCCGCTGGTCCAGGCCGGGACGCTGGTCTGCGTCGGGACCTCGCTGGGACTGGGGCTGCCCTGGGAGCAGGTGGTGCTCGCCCATCTCGCGGCGGGCACCGCCGTGGGGGCCGTGCCGGCGCCGGGAGGTCTGGCGGTGGACGCGGCCCTGGTCTGGACGCTGGTGTCGTTCGGCGCGGTGCCGGCGGTGGCCGCCGCGACCGTGATCGGCTACCGGGTGCTGACCGACTGGCTGCCGCTGCTGCCGGGCGCCCTGACGCTGTCGGCACTGATCCGCGCGAAGGCGCTGTGAGCGCGGCACCGGCACGTCGCGAGCACGATGGTTCCGGGCCGTTCCCGTACGCCGGCAGCCCCCTGGACGCCGGCCCCGCGCACCTCCGGGCACGACCCGGTGGGACGGTCGCGCAGCCTGCCGTAGGCGAGCCGGAGCGACTTGCCGGCCGGGGCGGCGGCCGGGGACGCGTTCGAGGGAACAGCGCGTAGCCGTGTGCCGGTGGCGGCCGGGCCCTCCAGGCGGCCGGCGGGGGCGCCCAGGGTGGCCGCGGGGTGTGGGACACCGTTGTCGTCGGGCCGGCCCATGGCCACGAGGACGGTGGCGAGCAGCCCCAGCGAGGCGAGGCCGACGCCGACCGCGAGGGTGGTGCGGCGTCCGCCCGGCGGTGCGGTGCCGTGCCGGCCGATGGTTGCCGCCGGGCGCCGCGCGTGGGCCCGGGGCTCCTCGCGGGCGGCTCGGCCGGGGCGGGAGTCGAGGTAGCGCCGGGCGCCCCAGCCGAGCACGCTCTCGGCGATCAGGACGCCGAGTCCGCCCTCGAAACGGCTCAGTTGCTCGGCGGCGTGCCGGCAGTGGGAGCAGGCCGTGAGATGCCGTCGTACGTCCGGGAGCCGGGCTCCGCCCTCGCGAATGGGATCGTCCAGCAGGCGGTTGTAGAAACGGCATTCCGCGGAGGGCGCGAGTTCACGGTGGGCTCGTAGACAGCCCGCCCGGAATTCCGCCCGGGCCCGCCGCAGCGCGATCGCGGCGGTGGCCGTGTCCACGCCCAGCAGACCAGCGGGTATGTTTATGGATTCCGCCTCGACCTCGGTATGCCACAGAAGGCATTGGGAAGCAGCGGGGAGGGTCTGGAAAGCGCGTTCCGCGAGCCGACGCCTTTCGGGCGTGCGGGGCGCCGTCGCGCGCAGACCGCGGCCGCCGGTGGGCTTGCGCAGTTCCGGCAGGACGACGCACGCCGCCTCGTCGGCGGCCCAGGCGCGGACGGTGTCCCGGACGGCCGCCAGCAGTCGCGGGCGCAGGGCACCGCCGGCCGCTCCGCTCGCGGGCCGGCCGAGGACCTGCTGGAAGGCGGCGGAGGTCACCAGCCGCGCCGACGGGCCGGCGGCGGCCAGGCAGACGACGGCGTAGTCGAAGGTGGCCCGCCAGTGCCGCGCCAGCAGCAGGGCCACGGCATCGTGACGGCCGGCCGGGGGACCTCCCAGCCGGGCCGCGAGGGTGTGGTCGGACTCCCCGGACGGGGAACCGGGGCGGGACGGGAACGGCGGGTGTGGGGGGTGGGGGGACTGCACGGAACCCATTCCTTTCCAGCCGCGGGAGCGCGGCATACGGATTGGCGTCCTGTCGGAAAGCGGCACCGCATGGGTGCGTACCTGGAGGGTCCGGCCGCACATCCGGCTCCGGCCTTCACCCCTCGAGGGAGGGCTCACCTTGGCACAATCGCGTCTCAGGAAACAAGCAGTTCGAATGGGCCCGGCTGCAACACCGGGGAAATGGACAATAGTTACCGACGGTATCCACAGACAGGGCGAAGCCCGGGTCGCACAACGGTCGACTTCTGTGCGTCAAAGGCCCGATGGCACACGGAATCTCCAACTTCCCCTGGACCGGGACGCCGTCCGCGATCCCGCGCGGCTCGCGGACACCCACCACATCCGGCAGGGCGACCCGCTCGGTCTCGGCCACGCGGTGCTGTGCGCCCGCCATCACGTCGGGAACCAGCCCTTCGCCGTCCTGCTCGGGGACGATCTGATCGACCCGCGCGAGACGATGCTCAGCCGGATGCCGGATGCCGGACGTCCGCGACCGGTACGCGGGCAGTGTGGTGGCGCTGATGGAGGTCGACCCGGCGCAGATCCACCTCTACGGCTGCGCGGCGGTCGAGGAGTCCGGTGAGGACGGTGTCGTGCGCGCCACCGGCCTGGTCGAGAAGCCGTCGCGCGAGCAGGCGCCGAGCCGGTAAGCGGTCATCGGCCGCTACGTCCTCGACCCGGCCGTCCTCGGTGTTCTGGGGCGCACGCGGCCCGGCCGCGGCGGCGAGATCCAGCTCACCGACGCCCTGCGGGAGCCGGCCGCGGCCGGCACGGTGCGCGCAGTCGTCTTCGACGGCGCGCGCTACGACACCGGCGACAAGGCCGGCCACTGCGTTCGGTGGTCCGCCCGGCCTGCGCCCGCCCGGACCACGGTGCCGAAGTCCGTTCCTGGCTCAGGGAGTTCGTGGCGGCACCGGAGGACCACTCGGACCACGGGGCCGTCCGGGCCGGCGGCCGGGAGCGGCGGGCGGACTAAGACGGCGCGGGAGGAGCGGGGTTCGGACGGACCGGGCCACGGCCGGCGTCCAGGGCCCCTCCCCCGAGTCCGGGTCAGCCCTGCTGGTTGGGGCGCAGGGTCCACACGACCTGCATCTCGCCGGTCACGGCCCCGTCCGCGCGCCGGATCTCGATCGTCACCGGGAACTCGGGCCGCTTGCCCGCGTCCAGTTCGGCCACGACCTCGGCGGCCGGGCGACCCAGGGTCGCGGTCGCCGTGACGGCGCCCATCGCCAGCTTCTTGTAGGCGATCTCGGCCCGGACGGCGAGCGGCACGGCGCGCGAGAGCTGGTCGCCGAACGCGGCGAGCACGATGGCGCCGCTGGCCGACTCCCCGAGCGTGAACATCGCGCCGGCGTGCGGCCCGCCCACGTGGTTGTGGTAGTCGCCCTGGTCCGGCAGGGACACCACGGCTCGTTCCGGAGAGGTCTCCTGGAACTCGAGGTTCAGCGTCCGGGCCATCGGCACGGTGGCGGCGAGCATCTCGCCGATCGACATCTGGTCTGCGCTCATGCGGGCATGTTACTCACGAGTAGCAGGGCTGGCCAGTGCCGTGGTGATCACCGCTGTATCGTTGCGGCCCATGTGGCCAGGGGAACAGCCGCCAGAAAGCGGCCAGCAGAACAACCCGTACCACCAGCCGGGATACCAGCAGTACCCGCAGGCGAACCCCTACGGGCAGCAGCCGCAGTGGGGACAGCCCGGGCCCGCCGGCACACCCCAGCCGCAGCCCCCGCAGGGCGGTGGCGGTGGCGGCCGGACGAAACTGATCGCGATCGTCGCGGCCACCGCCGTCGTCGTCGCGGCCGGTGTGACCGGATTCCTGCTGCTCGGCGGCAAGAAGGACGACGAGGCCCGCCCCGGTCCGACCGCCTCCTCGGCCTCTCCCACGGCCTCCGCCTCCGCCTCTCCCTCCGGGGAGGACGACCCGCGCTCCGCCGGCAGCGCAGAGAAGCCGACCGTCGCCGGCTGGAAGGTCGTGGTGAACCCGGACACGGGCGTCGCCTTCGACGTTCCCCCCGAGTGGCAGGTGCGGGCCAAGAGCTGGGTCACCTACGTCACCGACGACTCCGACCCCGACGAGAAGGTGCTGGCCGGCATGAAGGCCCCCGCCGTGCTCAAGGAGAAGTGGTGCGGTTCGGACGACGACAAGGACGGCCGGACCGACTACGACCCGCTGGCCAACGTCGGCACGCGCGGCAACAAGGACGCCACGGACACCGCGAAGATGGCCCGCGAGGAGTCCGCCAACTGGGTCTACGGCTGGTACACCCAGCCGGACCACAAGACGGTGAAGACCGGCCCGGTCACCTCGTACACCACCGCGTCCGGCGTCACGGGCAGCGTCGCCACCTCGCGCTCGTCCGGGGTGCCGAAGCACGGCAGGTGCGACTACGACGGCAAGGCGACCACGTTCGCCTTCAAGGACGCGGACGGCGCCTTCCTGGCGTGGTCCTTCGTCGGTGCCGCCGGCGTCTCGGAGGAGGTCCCGGACACGGCCGTGCGCAAGATCATGGCGACGGTCCGGCTCTACAAGAAGTAGTGGCAGCACGGTTTCGGTACGTCCCTGACAAGGGCCGGTGACAGAATCGTTTCCGTCGGCCCACTAGGGTTGCTGGCCATGTGGCCAGGAGAGCAGCCGCCCGGGGGCGCGCAGAACCCGCAGAACAACCCGTATCAGCAGCCGGGTTACCAGCAGCCGAATCCGTACCAGCAGCCCGGCTACCAGCAGTACCCGCAGGCGAACCCGTACGGGCAGCAGCCGCAGTGGGGACAGCCCGGGCCCGCCGGCACACCCCAGCCGCAGCCCCCGCAGGGCGGTGGCGGTGGCGGCCGGACGAAGCTGATCGCGATCGTCGCGGCCACCGCCGTCGTCGTCGCGGCCGGCGTGACCGGGTACCTGGTCCTCGGGGGTTCGAAGGACGACGAGGCCGGCAACGGCAAGGGCGAGCAGAAGACCAGCCAGTCACCGACCCCCGAGCCGTCGGCGTCCTCGTCCGCGCCGGAGGACAACCCGCGCGGCGACGCGACCGAGAAGCCCACGGTCGCGGGGTGGAAGGTCGTCGTCAATCCGAAGTTCGGCACGGCGTTCGACGTCCCGGCGGAGTGGGAACTCGAGTCCACGGACGTCTCCTTCTTCATGGAGGACCACGCCGACGACGACAAGCTGATCACCTCCGTGTCCGCTCCGGCCTCGTACAAGTCGAAGTGGTGCACGACCGACAGCGACAAGGACGGCAAGACCGAGGACTCCGCGCTGGCGGTCGCCGGCACCCGCGGTGAGAGCGGCGCGAAGAGCCCGAACCAGGCCGCGGTCACCCGGGTGCCCTGGTACGTCTACGGCGGCTACACCCAGCCGGACAAGAAGAGCATCACCTACGACAAGAAGGCCACGCCGTACAAGACCGCGTCGGGCGTCGCGGGCGCCTACGCGTGGGCCCGCTCCGGCAACAGCCCGCAGAAGGGCAAGTGCGCGAGCGACGGCAAGGCCCTGTCGTTCGCCTTCAAGAACTCGGCCGCCGACATCGTCTCGTTCGACTTCTACGGCGCCAAGGGCGTGAACGGCGAGGTCGACACCAAGACGATCATGAAGATCCTCAGCACGGTGCGGCTGCACGGCGACCCGACGGAGAGCTGAGCGGCCGCCGGCCGCCGGGGCGGCGGAGGGCGGGGGATCCGATTGGCAGGCCGGGTGGCGAGCGGCGATAGTCACCCGGTGAACCCCACCGCCGGCGACTCCGGCACCGGCCCCCGCAGACCCGCCTGGGCGGGCCGCAACTACTCGCTGCTGACCACCGCGGCCATCATGACCAGCCTCGGCGCGAACGGGTCGCCGATCGCGCCGCGTTCGCGGTGCTGGACGCGGGCGGGGACGGGGGCGACGTCGGTCTGGTGGCCGCGTCCCGGACCCTGCCGCTGGTGGTGTTCCTGCTCATCGGCGGAGCGGTCGCGGACCGGCCGCCCCGGCACCGGGTGATGGTCGCCGCCAACTCGCTCAACTGCCTCTCCAGGCGGCCTTCGCGGTGCTGGTGCTGACCGGTGAGCCCCGGTTGTGGCAGATGATGCTGCTCACCGCGCTCGGCGGCACCGGGCAGGCGTTCTTCGGCCCGGCGGCCGAGGGCATGCTGATGTCCTCCGTGGAGGGGGAACAGGCGGGCCGGGCCTTCGCCCTGTTCCGCATGGCCACCCAGGGTGCGGCCCTGGGCGGCGCGGCCCTGGGCGGCGCGGCCCTGGGCGGCGCGGCCCTGGGCGGCGCCCTGGTCGCGGCCGTCGGTCCCGGCTGGGTCCTCGCCGTCGACGCGGCGGCCTCCGCCCTCGCCGGAGCGCTGCGCGCCTTCCTCGACGTCGGT
>Ga0308175_100000408_pt1 | contig 29806 bp, 25 predicted proteins | sample PhyCR1_3_FD_203893 | JGI IMG/M metagenome (GOLD analysis project Ga0308175, IMG submission 203893) | Soil microbial communities from UC Gill Tract Community Farm, Albany, California, United States - DLSLS.C.R1 | ecosystem: Environmental > Terrestrial > Soil > Agricultural land | place: USA...
GCGGCGGTAGGTGAGCCGGTGGATGAGCCACGGGTACCCGTGGTAGGCGAAGATCACCGGCCTGTCCTTGGTGAAAAGCGAGTCGAAGTCGGCGCGCGACAGCCCGTGCGGGTGCTCGCGCTCGTCCTGCAGCCGCATCAGGTCCACGACGTTCACCACCCGGACCCGCAGGTCGGGGAGCAGGTCGCGCAGCAGGTCCACGGCGGCGAGCGTCTCCATCGTCGGCACGTCGCCGGCGCAGCCCATCACCGCGTCCGGCTCGCCGTCGCCCTCGGTGCCGGCCCAGTCCCAGATGCCGATGCCCTTGGTGGCGTGGACGATCGCCTGGTCCATCGTGAGGTACTGCAGCGCCGGCTGCTTGCCGGCCACGATCACGTTGACGTACTGCCGGCTGCGCAGGCAGTGGTCCGCGACGGACAGGAGGGTGTTGGCGTCCGGCGGCAGGTAGACCCGGACCACCTCCGCCTTCTTGTTCATCACGTGGTCGATGAAGCCGGGGTCCTGGTGCGAGAAGCCGTTGTGGTCCTGCCGCCACACGTGCGAGGTGAGCAGGTAGTTCAGGGACGCGATCGGCCGGCGCCACGGGATGTGGTTGGTGGTCTTCAGCCACTTCGCGTGCTGGTTGAACATCGAGTCCACGAGGTGGATGAAGGCCTCGTAGCAGGAGAACAGGCCGTGCCGTCCGGTCAGCAGGTAGCCCTCCAGCCAGCCCTCGCAGGTGTGCTCGGACAGGATCTCCATCACCCGTCCGTCGACGGCGAGGTGGTCGTCGTACGGCAGGATCTCGGCGTTCCAGGTCCGTCCGGTCACCTCGAGGACGTCCTGGAGCCGGTTCGAGGAGTTCTCGTCGGGGCTGAACATGCGGAAGCGGTCCAGGTTGCGGGCCATCACGTCGCGCAGGAACGTGCCGAGGACCCGGGTGGCCTCGACCTTGCCGGTGCCCGGCGACTCGACGTCGACGGCGTAGTCGCGGAAGTCGGGCAGGGACAGGTCCCGCAGCAGCACGCCGCCGTTGGCGTGCGGGTTCGCACTCATCCGGCGCTCGCCGGCGGGGTGCAGGTCGGCGATGTCCGGCACGGGCGCGCCGGCGGCGTCGAACAGCTCCTCGGGGCGGTAGCTGCGCATCCAGCGCTCGAGGACCTGGCGGTGCCCCTCGTCGGTGCGGGCGTCCGCGAACGGCACCTGGTGCGAGCGCCAGTAGCCCTCGACCCGCCGGCCGTCCACCTCGCGAGGCCCGGTCCACCCCTTCGGGGACCGCAGCACCACCATCGGCCAGGGGCGGCGGGCCACCGGCTGCCGGCGCGCGGTCCTGGCCTCGTGCTGGAGGTCGCGCATCTCGTCGAGGCAGTGGTCCAGGGTGGCCGCGAACGCCTGGTGCATCTCGGCCGGGTCCGAGCCGGACACGACGTACGGCGCGTGCCCGTAGCCGCGCAGCAGCGACAGCAGCTCGTCCTCGGGGATCCGGGCCAGCACCGTGGGGTTGGCGATCTTGTAGCCGTTCAGGTGCAGCACCGGCAGCACCGCCCCGTCCCGGCGCGGGTCCACGAACTTCGTGGAGTGCCAGCTGGTCGCCAGCGGCCCGGTCTCGGCCTCCCCGTCGCCGACCACGGCCGCGACGACGAGGTCGGGGTTGTCGAACGCCGCGCCGTACGCGTGGCTCAGCGCGTACCCGAGCTCACCGCCCTCGTGGATCGACCCGGGTGTCTCCGGGGCGACGTGGCTCGGGATGCCACCGGGGAACGAGAACTGGGTGAAGAGCCGCCGCATGCCGTCCTCGTCGCGGCCGATCTCGGGGTAGACCTCGCTGTAGGTGCCCTCGAGCCAGGCCGAGGCGACCAGGCCGGGTCCGCCGTGGCCCGGCCCGATGACGTACATCGCGTCCAGGTCGCGGGCCATGATCGCGCGGTTCAGGTGCGCGTAGACGAAGTTCAGCCCGGGCGTCGTCCCCCAGTGGCCGAGCAGCCGCGGCTTCACGTGCTCCGATCTCAGCGGCTCGCGCAGCAGCGGGTTGCCCATCAGGTAGATCTGGCCCACCGACAGGTAGTTGGCCGCGCGCCACCACGCGTCGATGCGGCGCAGTGCCGTCTTGTCGAGGGGGCGTCCGGTCACGCTGCTGCGGGTCTTCTCGGCCTTGCTCATGCGGCTCCCCGGGTCGGTCGGGCGATGGCGGCCACGCTACCCAGCCGCCCGGCTCGGCCGGGAGGGTGCGGCTCAGCTGCGGACCACGACGACCGTGACGGGGGCGTGCTCGACCACGGCCCGGCTCACGGAGCCCAGCGCCGCCCGGCCCCGGGCGATCCCGTGCGAGCCCACCACGACGCAGTCGGCTTCCTCCGCTCGCTCGACGAGGGCGTCGACCGCCTTGTGCTCGGGGAGGTGGCGGTTCACCTGCACGTCCGGGAACTTCTCCGTCAGCCCGGCCACGGCCTCGGCCAGCGCCCTCTCGTGCTGGTGCATGATCTCGGCCCGCTGCTTGGCGGTCAGCGCGTGCGCGAGGCTGTCGACCGCCCGCCACGCGTGGACCACGTCCAGCTCGGCGCCCTCGGCGGAGGCCAGCCCGGCGGCGAACTCCAGCGGGGCCCGGTCGGACCCGTCCCCGGCGACGCCCACCACCACGCCGGCGGCGGGCGTGATGTTCGGCCTGACGACCGCGACGCTGCAATGGGCGTGCAGCACGACGGCGTGGCTCACCGACCCCAGCAGCAAGGCCGTGAGCGGCCCGTGCCCGCGCGTGCCGACGACGAGCATCGCGGCCTGCTGGGACAGCTCGATGAGCGCCTGGCGCGGGTCACCGCCCGCCACCACGGTCTCGATGTCGAGCCGGGGCGTCAGACGCCGGGCGAGCAAGAGGGCCTCCTCGGTGAGCCGGGCACCGGCAGAGTCCCGCATCGCCTGCGCCTCCGCCGGCCCGCCGAGCAGCTCGCCCGCGCTGAGCCGGCCCGTCGCGTGCACGACGAGCAGCGGGCGGGACACGAGCGCGGCGTAGGTGGCCGCCCAGCACACTGCCGAGTCGCTGTGCGGTGAGCCGTCGACACCGACGACGACGGAGCCGGGCTTGAGGGAGGTCATGGCCCCAGCATCCTGAGGACCCACCCGTCGCGTCAGGGACACAGGCCATCGGCGCTCGGGACCTTCGACCCGGGGCACGGGAGGTTCGGCCCTCCCCTCCCCGGGGCGTCGGCGAGAGGTTGGTCGAACCAGGATCGACGGTCACCGCTTGGAGTTCTCATGAAGGGCACCGGTCCGCGCGGAAGCTCCCGCCCGCCGTACGAGGAGATGGTCGCGTTCGCCACCCGGGCGCCGAGTGTCCACAACTCCCAGCCCTGGCTCTGGCGTACGACGTCGTCCGGACTCGAGCTGCTCGCCGACTGGTCGCGCCAGCTCAGCCGGGCCGACCCGGACGGCCGGGACGTGCTGCTCAGCTGCGGAGCGGCCCTGCACCACCTGCGGGTGGCGGCGGCCGCGCTGGGCTGGGCCGCGGAGGTCCGGCACGGACCCGACCCGGGGTACCCGCGCCTGCTGGCCTCGATCACGTTCACCCGCCACGAGGCCTCGGACGAGACCGCCCGGCGGCTCGCCGGCCTCATGGACCGGCAGACCGACCGGCGCCGCTTCCTGTCCTGGCCGGTCCCGGCCGAGCAGCTCGACACGCTCGCCCGGGTGGGCAGCGCCTGGGGCGCGGCGGTGACGGCCGTGCAGGACGAGGCCGTGCGCACCCGGCTGCTCCGCCTCACGCTCGCGGCCGACGAGAGCCAGCGCGACGACGCCCGCTACGCCAGCGAGCTCGCGACGTGGTCCCGCGAGCGGACCGTGGACGGTGTCCCGGCGACCAACGTCCCGCAGGCGATCACGATCGAGGACGCCGACCAGCTCGTCCCCCAGCGCTTCCCACCGGGCTCGCTCGTCGACGACTCCTCGACGCCGACGGCCAGCCCGCCGGCCATCCTGGTGGTGGCCACCTCCTCCGACGACCTGCTGTCCCGGGTCCGTGCAGGCGAGGCGCTGAGCGCCGTGTGGCTCGAGGCCACGAGCCGGGGTCTGGTCGGGGTGCCGCTCAGCCAGGCGACCGAGGTCGACGAGACCCGCAGGCAGCTCGAGAGCCGGGAGCTGCGCGACCTGGCGTGCCCCCAGATCCTGTTCTGCGTCGGGTGGCCGGACCCCGACCGGGCACCGCTGCCGCCCACGCCGAGGCGCCCGGTCACCCAGGTGCTGCTGCACGCGGACTGACCGGCACCCGGTGACCTTCGGCCCTGCCATGGCCCGGGCCGAGGAGCGAGCCTGGGACCCGGCGACGAGAGGAACCGACATGAACGACGAGAACGTGCACACCTGGAGCATCGAGGTGCTGATCGGCGAGCGTGAGGGGCACACCCACGCCGAGGCCCGTCTGCACACCAACGACGCCACCCACCTCACGGCCACCGGACGGGCCCGGCTGCGCCCCAGCGACCGCGACGTACCGGAGATCGGCGCCGAGCTGGCCGCCGCGCGAGCGCTCGCGGACCTGGCGCACCAGCTGCTCCAGTGCGCCGTCGACGACATCGAGGGCATCACCCACGAGCCGGTGTCCCTGAAGGCGTGACCCCGGGGCCTGGACCTCACAGGGCCAGGACCAGCACCAGTGCCACGCAGGCCACGACCAGCACCAGCACGGCCAGCTGGGCGCGGGCGACGGCCGGGCCGACCACGTGCTCACCCAGCGTCTCCGGGTCCCGGGACAGCAGGTGCATGACCACCAGCAGCGGCACGAGCAGGATCGCGTTGAGCGTCTGCGTGGAGACCAGCAGCGGCACCAGCGGCACGTGCGGCAGCAGCACCAGCGACGCCGCGAGCACCGTGACCCCGACGTCGGTGAGGTAGAACAGCCGGGCCTCCCCGAAGGAGCTGTCCAGCGCCGCCGGTGAGCCGATCAGGTCGCACACGGAGTAGGCCGTGGACAGCGGGAGGATGGCGGCCGCCAGCACGGCGGCACCGATGAGCCCGACCGCGAACAGCAGGCCGGAGAGCCGGCCCGCGACCGGGGCGAGGGCCTGGGCGGCATCGGAGGCGGACGCGATGTGGATCCCGCCCGCGTGCAGCGTCGCGGCGCACGCCACCACCACGAAGAAGCCGATCACCCCGGTGAGGCTCGCCCCCACGAGGACGTCGATCCGCTCGTACCTCAGGTCGGCCGTCGTGAGCCGCTTGTCGACCGCGTAGGACTGGATGAAGCTGAGCCCCCACGGCGCGAGCGTGGTCCCCACCGTGGCCGCGACCAGCACCGCCTCCGACCGGGACACCCCCATGGTCGGCACCACCAGCCCGCGGCCCGCGGCGGCCCAGTCGGGGTGCGCCAGCAGGCCCGCGGCGACGTACGCGACGAAGACGGAGGCCAGCGCGAGCAGCACGTGCTCGACGCGGTGGAAGCTGCCGGCCAGCACGAGGGCGGTGATGGCGACCGCGGCGACCGGCACCGACACGGCCCGGTCGACGCCCAGCAGCTCGCCACCGGCCGCGATGCCGGCGAACTCGGCCGCCGCGGTGCCGACGTTCGCGACCGCCAGGGCGGCCAGGGTCGCGGTCGCCACCCGGACGCCGTACCGGTGCCGGACCAGCCCGACCAGACCCTGCCCGGTGACGACGCCCATCCGGGCCCCGAGGTCGTGGAAGAGCATCAGGGCGACCGTGGACAGCAGCAGCACCCAGAGCAGCTGGTAGCCGTGCTCGGCGCCCAGGACGGAGTACGTCGTGATGCCGGCGGGGTCGTCGTCGGAGAGGCCGGCCAGCAGGCCGGGGCCCAGCACGGCGCCGACCGTCGCCAGCCGGATCGCGGTCCGGCCTCGCCGCCGGCGGCGTCCCCCCGGCGGCGCCACCAGCCCCTGCGTCACGTGTGTCGCGCCCGGTCGGCCCGCGTCTCGTCACGCGGGCGGTCGGCCCGCCAGCCGGCCGTCCGCCGGTAGCGGCGCTCGGTCGCGGGCCGGCCGTCGATGGCCCGCCCCAGGTGGGCGCGGACCCGGGGGTGCAGGTGCTCGAGGGCGGCGCGCGAGCGCGCGGCCGGGACCCGGCGCACGACGTCGACGGCGGCCCGGGCCGACAGGTGGGTGAGCAGGTGCGCGAGGTCGTGGGCGGCGAGGTCCGGGACCGGGGACATCCCGGAGGAGAGCTGCACGATGTGCCCGCGGCCGGAGACCAGATGCACCTCGGACAGCGGGATCAGCGGCTCCCCGGGAGCCGGCGGCCGCCACCGCCGCAGCCCGAGCCGCCTCAGCACCACCCGGGTGCCGACCTCGACGCCCGGGACCGACAGGGTCCCGTCCGCCGACTGCTCGAGCCAGACCTCGCCGACGCGGGCCGTGCCCCGGGCGGCCACGACGTAGACGCGGCAGTCCAGCACGTCGCGCACGAGCAGCAGCTCGTCGGCGTCGAGCGGGCTCGAGGTGCGCTGGTCCGCGGGCAGGTCGTGGACGAGCCGCGGTCCCGGCGCGGCGAGCAGGTCGACCTCGGCTCCCGGGACCATCCAGCGGGTGCGGCGGTCACCGACCAGGAGGCCGGTGACCCGGACGCGCTCGGGCCCGATCCGGGCCCGCACGTCGCGGACCCATCCGGTACGACGCCCCGAGGCGTCGTGGACCGGACGCCCGGTGAGCGCCGTCAGCGGCAGACGCGCCGGGGGCGGCTGCGCGGGCGGGTCGGACGGTTCGTGGGGCACGTCGCCGGAGGGGTCCGACGCCTCACCGGGCAGGTCGGGCAGGTCGGGCAGGTCGGTGCGCATGACCTTCGGCAGACGGGTGGCCGGTTCACGGCCGGACGACGACGACGGTGCAGTGCGCGTGCTCGAGGACGGAGCGGCTCACGGAGCCGAAGACCGTCTTGACGCCACTGCGTCCGCGCGAGCCGACCACGACGGTGGCCGCGGTCTCCGAGCGCTCGACCAGCCCGGCGGTCGGGCTGGCGTCCGGCAGGTGCCGGTGCACGACCACGTCAGGGAACTTCTCGGCGTAGCCGGCCAGCGTCTCGTTCAGCAGTCGTTCGTGCTGGTCCGCGTGGTCCAGCCGCTGCTGGTAGCTGACCGGGTCGATGAAGGTGTCGTTGGTCGACCAGCAGTGCACCCCGTCCAGCTCCCGGCCCTCCATCGAGGCCAGCTCGAAGGCGAACTCGACGGCGGCCGTCGAGGCGGGACTGCCGTCCACACCCACCACCACGTGCGCCCGCTCCGTCTCGGTGTCGTGCTCAGCGGGCCGCACGACGGCGACCGGGCACTGCGCGTGCGCGGCCACCGCGCCGCTGACCGAGCCGAGCATCAGCGAGCGCACGGTCCCCCGGCCGCGGGTGCCGAGCACGATGATCGAGGCGCGGTCGGAGAAGTCGATGAGCGCCTGGCGCGCGTCCTCGAGCGGCGTCATCGTGTCGACCTCGAGGTCCGGCGCAAGCCGCTTGACCACGCCGAGGGTGTGGTCGGTGACCCGGCGGGCCTTCGTGCGCAGCACGCGGCGGGCCTCGGCCGAGCCGAGGATCTCGACGCTGTCGCCGGGGTCGCCCGTGGCCTTCACGAGCGCGAGCGGACGACGTCGCGCCGTCGCGTACCTCACTGCCCACTCCACGGCGGCCTCGCCGGCGGGCGAGCCGTCGACGCCTACGACGACCGAACCCTGCTTCAGCTTCAAGGTGGTGTTCATGACTTCACTCTCGTCCCGTCGGTCACCGGCGGGGCAGGGCCGCTGGCCACGTCCGGCAGGGACCTTCGGCCCCCGGCGGGCGCGGCTCGCGGGACGGCTGGTGGGACGGCTGGTGGGACGGCACAGCAGAAGGTCCGGGTCCTCGGACCCGGGCCTCGTGCGGTTCGGTGCTGCGCGAGGGCTACTTGAGCCAGCCGTTCTTCTCGACGAAGGGAAGCCGCTCCCACGCCCGGCCGAGGCCCAGCGTCGCGCCCGCTCCGGCGGCCGCGAGGATGACGAGCAGCATCGCGTAGATGAGGTGGTCGTCCATGACCGGGTTGTTGGCCGGAGGCAGGACGACGGTCCACATCAGCACCAGCATCAGCGCGCCGGCGCCGGCGGCCAGCCGCATGGTCACGCCGAGCAGCAGCGCCACGCCGATGGCCAGCAGGCCGACCATGAACAGCCAGTCGGCCCAGGGGGCCCCGGCGATCGAGTGGTAGAAGCCCTTGAAGGGACCGGCCGCGCCGAAGGCGAGGAAGCCCTTGGTGGGGCTGCCGCCACGGATCCAGGCGGCGGCGTGCGCGGTCTCGTGGCCCAGGCCGAAGGTCTTGTCGAGGAAGGCCCAGAGGAAGACCCAGCCCAGGCTGATGCGGGCGGCCGCCATGGCGTACCGCGCGACCTTCTGGGCGCCGGTCTCGGGTGCGACCAGCTCGGGGTGGACGAAGTCCGGGTTCGGCAGCGAGGTGGTGTTCCGCTGCGGTCGGGTGGCGCTCATGGTGTCCTCCTCTGGGACTCGCGTTGTCTGTTTACGTCTCAAGTTTCGCGAGGGAGGACAGTCCGGTAGAGAGGCGAAGGTCCGCACCTGTATGGGACCTTTGTCGAGTTCGGAGGGCCGGTCGGCGGCGCGCGTCGTCGACCGCACGACGACCACACGATGACCACACGACGACAGCGCGCGACCGGTCTCGGGACCGGTCGCGGCGGCGGGTGCGGGGGCCCGGATCCAGGCTCAGGTGCCGAGGTGCTTGGCCGCGAAGACCGCGGCCTGGGTACGCCGCTCGAGCCCCAGCTTCGCCAGCAGGGACGAGACGTAGTTCTTCACGGTCTTCTCGGCGAGGAACATCTCCTCGCTGATCTGCCGGTTCGTCATGCCCTCGCCGATGAGCTCCAGCGTGCGGCGCTCCTGGCTGGTGAGCGGGGCCAGCGCCGGGTCCTCGCCCGGCCCGCGGCGCAGCCGGTCCAGCACCTGCTGGGTCACGGCCGGGTCCAGCGTGGACTGACCGGCCGCGACGCGGCGTACGGTCTCGACGAGGTCGTTGCCGCGCACCTGCTTGAGGACGTAGCCGGCGGCGCCGGCCATGATCGCCGAGAACAGCGCCTCGTCGTCGTCGTAGGACGTCAGGATCAGCGCCGCGATCTCGGGGTTGCGGGAGCGGATCTCGCGGCACACGTCGATGCCGGACCCGTCCGGCAGCCGGCCGTCGAGGACGGCGACGTCGGGACGGAGCGCCGGGATCCGACGGGCCGCCTCCTGGGCCAGGCCGGACTCGCCGACGACCTCGATGTCACCCTCGCTCTCGAGGAGCTCTTTCAGCCCGCGACGCACGATCTCGTGGTCGTCGAGGAGGAACACGCGGATGCGGTCTTCGGACGGCTCGGTGGTGTCGGTTGCGCTCACGGTCTCACGCTAGTCACCCGACGGGTGCGGGGCGAGACCCGTTGGGCCCGCACGTACCGGGACTTTGGTCCCGTATCCGCACCAACCGTCCCGGAGACCCGCACCCCGCCCTACCGGGACGGCACCGACCAGGTGATGACCGTGCCGCCCTCGTCCGGGCTCTCCACGATGCAGGTGCCGCCCAGGCCCTCGGCCCGCTCCTGCATGTTGCGCAGCCCGCTGCGGGTGGCGCCCGGACCGATGCCGCGGCCGTCGTCCCCGATGGTCACCACCAGCCAGTCGCCGCCGGCAGCCAGGACGACCCAGGCGTGCGAGGCCTCGGCGTGCCGGGCGGTGTTGGTCAGCGCCTCGGCCAGCACCGCCATGACGTGCGTCGCCACGTCGGGGGTCACGGAGCTGTCCACCGGGCCCTCGAAGCGCAGGCTCGGCCGGAAGCCGAGGACCTTGGTCGCGCGGTCCACGAGCTCGGTGACCGTGGCCCGCAGGTCGGCGGAGTCCGCGGCCACGCTCAGGGCGAAGATGGAGCGGCGGATGTCCTTGATCGTCTCGTCGATGTCGTCGACGGCCGCGGCGACGCGGGTGCGCACGTCCTGCTGCTGGGCCATCCGGGCGGTGTTCTCCAACCCCAGGCCGATGGCGAACAGCCGCTGGATCACCAGGTCGTGCAGGTCGCGGCCGATCCGGTCGCGATCCTCGAACACGGCGAGCTTCTCGCGGTCCTCGCGGGCCCGCGCGATCTGCAGGGCCAGGGCGGCCTGGTCGGCGAACCGCTCGGGCATCCGCACGTCCAGCGCCCGGAACGTCGTGACGTGCCCGGTCGTCCAGCCGAGCGTCAGCACGCCCTCGACCCCGTCCAGGGTGCGCATCGGCACCAGGATCAGCGGGCCGAGGTCGTCCCAGTCCGGCGGCAGCACCAGCTGAGCCACCCGCGGGTCGCTCAGGGCGTCCTCGAGGACCATCGTCTCGCCGGACTCGAGGACAGCGCCGGCGAGCGAGTCCCGGATCGTGGGGCGCGGGAGGTCTCCTGGGTAGAGCGGCATCCCGGAGACCACGACCAGGTCCAGCTCGTCGCCGTCCGCGCGCACCACGACCGTGGCCATGTCGGCGTCGGCCACCTCGCGCGCCAGGTCCGCGACCGTCTGGAGCGCGTCGGTGCGGCCGACCCCGGCCGAGAGCAGCGCCGTGATCTCCGCGGTCACGGCCATCCACTGCTCGCGGCGGGTCACCTCCTCGTACAGGCGCGCGTTCTCGATGACGACGCCCGCCGCGGCGGCGAGCGCCACGACCACGGCCTCGTCCTCCTCCGTGAACTGCTCGCCCCCCGCCTTCTCCGTGAGGTAGAGGTTTCCGAAGACCCGGTCGCCGATGCGGATCGGGACCCCGAGGAAGGAGCGCATGTCCGGGTGGTGGTCGGGGAAGCCGTACGACGCGGGGTGGGCGGCGATGTCCTTCAGCCGCAGCGGCTCCGGCTGGTCGATGATCAGCCCGAGCAGCCCGTGACCTCGCGGCAGGTCGCCGATCCGGGCGCGCTCCTCGTCGCCGAGGCCGTGGTGGATGAAGGCCCGCAGCGGGTGCTCCGAGCCGGTGCCGAGCACCCCGACCGCCGCGTAGCGCGCACCGACCAGCTCGCTGGCGACCTGGACGATCCTCTCCAGCACGCTGTCGAAGGAGAGGTCGGCGGCGATGCCGACCACCGCGTCGAGCAGCAGCCGGAGCCGGCGCTGGTCCGAGACCACCTCGTCGACCCGCTGGAGCAGCTCGCGCAGCAGGTCGTCGAGCCCGGCGCCCGACAGCGGGTGGAACGCGGCCGAGGGCGGCCTGGTGTCCGAGCCGCGGTCCGCGCGCTGGTCGCTGGGGTCCGTCGTACCCATGCCCCTCCTTGCCTCGCGAAGCCGCATCCTAGTCTCGCCGCCGCCGGACCCGGTCGCGAAGCAGCGCCCGCGGGACCTTCGGCACCGCCCGCGCGGACCATCGGTCCTGGCCTGACGGGGGGCTTCGTGCCGAGCATGGAGGCACCCCGACCGAGGAGCGTCCATGTCATCGCCGTCGATCGTCGCCGTGCTGAGCGGCCGCCCCGACTCGCTCGCGGCCGTGCGCTGGGCCGCGTGGCTGAGCCAGCAGGCCCGCCTCCCCGTGGCGGTCGTGCACGCCTACCCGCGCCAGCCCGGCGCAGGCACCGACGCCGGGTCACGCGCGAGGCGCGAGTCCCGCGAGCAGGGCCGGGCCCGTGCCTGGCTCGCGGCGGCCCTCGACGAGTGCCCCGCGCTCCCGCACGACCTGAGGCTCGTCGTCGCGGAGGGCGCCCTGGAGGAGGTCGTCGACGCGCACCTCCACGAGGGAGACATGCTCGTGAGCGGGTCCCACGGGCCGGCCGGCCTGGTCTCCTGGGGCTGCCGGATCCGGCACTGCCCGGTCGTCCTGGTGCCCGCGGACGGCACCGCCGAGGAGGTCGGCCACGACGGGCCGAGCACGCACGCGGGGCTTGCGACGACCGGGGCACCGGCGTGACGACGGTCCAGGCCGCGGCGGAGTCCTACGCGCCACACGCGGTCCTGCTCGCCAACGGGACCGCGGCGCGGGTGCGGTCGAGCACGCCCGAGGACCGCGAGGGGCTCCTCGAGCTGCACCGGAACGCCTCGGACAGCAGCATCTACCTGCGGTTCTTCTCGGTGAACCGGTCGGCCAGCGAGTCCTTCGTCGACCGGGTGTGCACCTCCTCACCGACCGGCTGGTCGCTGGTGGCCGAGCAGGGCGGCCGGATCATCGGCATCGCCAGCGCGGCCGTCGAGGCCCCCGGCGCGGTCGAGGTCGCGATGCTGGTCGACGAGCGGCTGCACGGCCAGGGCATCGGCACGCTGCTCCTGGAGCACCTCGCCCAGTGGTCCCTGGCCCGCCGTGTCTCGACCTTCTCCGCCGAGGTGCTGGCCGCGAACATCCCGATGCTCCGGGTCTTCCACGACGCCGGCTTCGAGCTCGCCGAGCAGCGCGACCACGAGGTCCTGTCGATGACGATGGACATCCGGCCCAGCGCCGCGAGCGTCGCGGCCTCGGGCCGACGGGAGCGCGCCGCCGAGAGGCGGTCCCTGGCCCCGCTCCTCGAACCGGCGAGCGTGTGCGTGCTGGGGGTCAGCCGGCACCGCGGCGGCATCGGCCGCGAGGTGCTGGAGAACATCCTCGCCGGCGGCTACGGCGGCACCGTCACGGCCGTGGGGCGGCCCGGGCTCGCCGTACCGGGCGTGCGGTGCGTCTCCTCGGTCGACGAGCTGCCGAGGGACCAGGACCTGGCGGTCGTCGCGCTGCCGGTCGAGCAGCTGGAGGACGCCGTCCGGACGCTCGGCGCGCACGGCACCCGCACCTGCGTCGTCCTCACGTCCGGGCTGGGCGAGACCTCCGCCGAGGGACGGCGGACCGAGCGGCGCCTCGCGGACCTGGCCCGCGACTTCGGCATGCGGGTCGTGGGGCCCAACTGCTTCGGCGTCCTGAGCAACCTGCGCGACACCCGGCTCAACGCCACCTTCGCCCGGGACGGCGCCCTCCCCGGCGCGCTCGCGGTCGGCTCGCAGTCCGGCGGCGTCGGCGTCGCGATCCTGGAGGCGTCGCTGGCCCGCGGGTCCGGGATCGCCTGCTTCGTCTCGCTGGGCAACAAGATGGACGTGTCGGGCAACGACCTGCTGTCCGCGTGGTCGGAGGACCCGGGCATCCGGGCCGGTGCGCTGTACCTCGAGTCCTTCCTCGAGCCGCGCAAGTTCGCCCGCGTGGCGGCGGTCTTCGCCCGGCACAAGCCTCTGCTGGTGGCCTTCGGCGGTACGTCGAGCGCGGGCCTGCGCGCCGGGGCGTCGCACACGGCGGCGGCCGCCACGCCGACGCGCGCCCTGGGGGCACTGTTCAAGACGGCCGGGGTGGTGGCCGTCGACGGCGTCGAGGACCTCGTGGACACCGCGGCACTGTTCACCGAGCAGCCGCTCCCCCGCGGGCCGCGGCTCGGCATCCTCGGCAACGCCGGCGGGCTCGGCATCCTGGCCGCGGACGCGGCGCAGCGTGCCGGCCTGGTCGTGCCCGAGCTCTCCACCGGGACGCGCCGCGCGCTCGGCTCGGCCGCCCCCGGCGTGGCCTCGACGGCCAACCCGGTGGACCTCGGTGCCGCCGCCGCACCGGCGTCCTACCGGGCCGCTCTCGAGGTGCTGCTGTCCTCCGGGGACGTCGACGCCGTGCTCGTGCTGACCGCGGCGACGGCGGTGACGGACCTGAACGGGGTCGGCGAGGCGGTCTCGTGGGTCGCGGCTGCGGAGGTCGACGTACCGATCCTCACCGTCACCGCGGGGGGCGTCATCTCCCCGTCCGGGGCCGCGACGCGGTTCCGCTCGGCGGAGGCGGCCGTGGCCGCGCTGGCCCATGCGGCGGCGTACGGCACCTGGCGCCGGGAGAACACCTCCCACGCGGCCCCCGGCGGCGGCGTCACCGCGAGCCCCGACGCCGGCGCGGGTCCGGGCCTCGACGCGGCACCGGCAGCGGCCGGGCCGCCGCCGGCCACGGACGAAGGCTGGCTGGCCGCCGCCGACGCCGCTGGGCTGCTCGGCACGGTGGGCGGGCGGGTGCCGGCGATGGCGACCGTGCACACCGTGGAGGAGGCGGAGCAGGCGGCCGCCCGGATCGGCTACCCGGTGGTGGTCAAGGCGGCGGCCGGCGAGATCGTGCACAAGTCGGATGCGCGGCTGGTACGCACCGGGCTGCACGACGCGCGGGACGTGCGCGCGGCGGCCGGCGACCTGCTGGCCGCGCTCGGAGCCGGGGCACCGCTCCTCGTCCAGGAGCAGGTGTCCGGACCCGAGATCGCCGTCGGGCTCACCCGCGACGAGCGCTTCGGTCCCCTGGTCATGGTGGCCAGCGGCGGCGTCAACCTCGACCTCTGGCAGGACCAGGCCTTCCTGATGACCCCGCTGCGACGCTCGGAGATCCGCGACGCGCTCCGGTCGCTGCGGACCTGGCCGCTGCTCGACGGCTTCCGCGGCGCCACCCGGGTGGACCTCGACGCGGTCGTGGAGCTCGTCGAGACGGTCGGCCGGCTCGCAGCGGAGCACCCCGAGGTCGCCGAGCTGGACCTCAACCCCGTCGTCTGCGCCCCGGGCGGGCCGGTCTGCGTCGACGTCAAGGTGCGGGTGCCGCGGTCCGGCTGACGAGCCTCCCGAACGGCCGGACCCAACGTCCCTCGCGGCGGGACCTGTGGCCCTGCCCGGCGGCTGTGCCCCCGCCTAGCGTCGAGCCAGAGACACCGACGCGGCCCCTGGCCGCGTGAGAGGAGCGAACATGACCACGCAGGCCAGCACGCGCCGCCCCGCCCCGGACACCGGCACCCGGGGCCGCATCGTCGTCGGCGTCGACGACACCGTCCTGGGAGCGGGCCCGCTGCTGTATGCCTGCCAGGAGGCCGACCGCATGCACGCCGTGCTCCAGGTGGTGTCCGCGTGCCCGGTCGAGGTCGGTCCGACGCCGGTCCGGCCCGCCTCCTACCTCGGCGAGGACCCGACCGAAGCCATGAAGCGGTCCCTGTCCCGCCTCACCCAGAAGCTCTGCACCGACGTGGAGGTGCTGCCCCCGCAGGTGACGACCGGCACGCCCCCGCACGTCCTGGTGGACGCCGTCGACGAGCACACGCTGGCGCTGGTCGTCGGCCGCCGTACCCGGGCCGGCCTGCAGCGCCTGCTGCTGGGAAGCACCTCGATCGCGGTCGCCGCCCGGGCACCGGTCCCGGTCGTCGTCGTGCCCGACAGCTGGGTCCCGGCACGGACGGCGTCGGCGCCGGTGGTGGTCGGGATCACCGGGGACGGCGACGACGAGCCGGCGCTGCGCTTCGGGTTCGAGCGCGCCGCGAAGCTGCGTGTCCCGCTCGTCGCCGTGCACGCGTGGGAGATCCCGCCCCTGCTCGCCTGGTCGCCGACCGAGATCGTCGATGCACGGGGGCGCGTGACCGCGGAGCTCGACCGTCGCCTCGAGAGCTGGCGTGCGGAGTTCCCCGACCTCGAGGTGGTCACCGCCGCCCCGGCCGAGCGGCCGGTCGACGCGGTGATCGACGCCGGACGGGTGGCCCAGCTCCTGGTCGTCGGCCGGCACGCCACCGCCTCGCGGCACCTCGGCCGTCTCGGCTCCACCGCGCGAGGGGTGCTACACCGCGCCAACGTGCCCGTCGCCGTCCTCCCACCCGGCGAGGCCGCCGAGGACAAGCGGCCGAGGAAGCACGTCGACTACGACCTGTGGGCCCCGACGTTCTGACTGGAGGCGAGAACGATGGCGACGTCGAGCAGCTGGAAGAGCGGCCGGCTCCGGGACCTCGACACGCCGGAGTGCCTGGAGCTCCTGGCGACCAGGACCGTCGGACGGGTCGCGTTCTGCACCGACGACGGGCCGGTCGTGCTCCCGGTCAACTTCGTCGTCCACGAGGGCGGGGTGCTCTTCCGGACCTCACCGCACAACACCATCGCCCGGCACGTCAACGGGACCAAGGCGGCGTTCCAGGTCGACGAGATCGACGACTTCACGCAGTCGGGCTGGAGCGTCCTGCTGACCGGGACCGCCGAGCTCGTCGAGGACGTCCAGGTCATCCCGGCGGAGGGCCGCCCGGTCCCGTGGGCCGAAGGCACCCGGTCCCTGTACGTGCGGGTCCGGGCCCGCTCGATCACCGGCCGCCGGCTCTTCCCCAGCTGACCCGCACCCACCCCATCTACCCAGCCAGGAGACATCACATGACGCAGGACCGGTCCGGCACGGTGGTCGTCGGAGTCGACGGCTCCCCGGCGTCGGTCGCCGCTCTCGCGCTCGCTCTCCGCGAGGCGTACGAGCAGCACCACACCGTCGAGGTCGTCACCGTCTGGACCGCTCCGGCCGTGACCCGCACCCGGGACAACGGGCTGTTCCTGGCGCGGGCCGCCCGCCGCCGGGCGCTGCGCGTGCAGACGCTGGCCACCAGCCGGTCCGAGCGCCTGGCCGGCACCGGCGTCCCCGTCACCGGCGTGCTCCTGGACGGCGACCCTGCGGACATCCTCATCCAGGCCTCCGGGGACGCGGCGAGGCTCGTCCTCGGGTCCTCGCGCACGCGCACCCGAGACGGGGCACCGGCCGGGTCCGTGGTGCGGCGCTGCCTGACCGAGGCGGCCTGCCCCGTGCTGGTGGTGCCGGACGACGCCGTCGAGGGAACCGCCGCAGACAGCAGCACCTACCGTGGAGGACTGAGCCATGTTGGTACGTGAGGTGATGACCCACCGTCCGGTCACCACGCACCCGCGCACCCCCACCAAGACCGCCCTGCAGATGCTGGACGAGCACTCGATCACGTCGATGGCCGTCGTGGACGCGGAGAACCGCATCGTCGGGGTGGTCAGCGAGGCGGACCTGGTCCGCGAGTCCCTCCCGGCCGACCCCCGCGCCCACATGGTCCCGCCGCCCGAGGACTCGCGATCGCACCGGCCGCGCACGGTCGGCGACGTGATGAACCGTCACCCGCTCGCGGTGCACGGGGAGGCGGACCTGGCCGAGGCCGTCGACCTGATGACGAGCACGGCGGTCAAGAGCCTGCCGGTCCTCGACGACCGGCGGCGCGTCGTCGGCATGATCAGCCGGCGCGACGTGGTCCACCTGCTCGCCCGCGACGACAGCCGGGTCGCGCGCGACCTCGACGAGCTCTTCCGCCAGGCGGGCGTCGACTGGCTGGTGCGGGTCGAGGACGGGCTCGCGACGGTCGAGGGGCCGCGGGACGACGAGAGCCGCGCGATGGCCGAGTCGCTCGCCGCGACGGTCCCCGGGGTCACCGGGGTGGAGATCCTCGAGCCGTCCTCGCCGGCATCCGAAGGGGGTCGGTCGCGATGATGGGCGACGGGTACGGCGGCGGCGTGCGGTGGAACATGATGGGCCAGTCCGGCACCACCGGGCTGTGGATCCTCGTGGCCGTGCTGGTGCTGCTGCTCGTGGCGGCCGTGGTCGCGCTGGCCTGGGCGATGCGGCCCGGCGGCCGCGCCTCGGGCTCCACCGGCCCGCTCACGGCGGGTCCCACGCCGGCGGGCGAGGACGGGGCCGACCGGATCCTCGACGAGCGGCTCGCCCGCGGCGAGATCACCGAGGACGAGTACCGCCGGACCCGCGCGGTGCTGCACGAGCGCTGAGCGGCGCGGGCTCCCGGCACGCGCTGCGGCGTCGTCCCCATGCCTCAGCGGATCTCCAGGACGTCCTCGAGCGGACGGCGCGGGGTCTGCTCGAGGTCCTCGTGGCTGGACGACGGCCAGCCGACGCGGAGCAGGATCTGCGGGAACGCGAGGTCCCCGAGGATGCTCGTCTGCAGCTCGCGGCGGGTCTCGTCCACCTCGACGGCCTGGCTCAGCGGGACCAGGGACAGGTGGTCCTGCGTCGCCCGCAGCCACACCGCGCTGAGCGCCTCACCGGCCCGGATCCGCGAGATCGTGTCGTCCGAGGACGTGCAGACGAGCAGCATCCCGTCCCCCGGGTCGCCGGGACCGCTGTCGCCCTCGACGAGGGTGCCGCCGGGGAAGCGCCGGTACGTCGCCTCGACCGGGTCGTCCTCACCGCGGACCGGGAGGTGCCCCGCCGGGACCCCCTCACCCCTCGACGGGGTTCCGGCCACCCACGCGGCCAGCTCGGCCACGTAGCGCTGGTTGCGCTGCTGCACCAGGTCCGCGCGGCGGGTCAGGCGGCGCAGGCGCTCCCTGGTCGCCTCGCCGGGGACCGGCAGCACCTGGGCTCCCCACGACCCGCCGACGGACGCCAGGGTGTTCAGGCGCTCGGCGGGGACCGGCCACGAGGTGAACCGGCGGCGGTCGGTCCGGCGCCGGACGAGGGCGTCGAGCAGCTCGACCTCGGGCGCCGACGCCGCGGAGGGCCGCAGCAGGGCCGTGGCCACGTGCCGCTCGTCCGAGGCGTCCGGCAGCCGGCGCACCCGGGCCCGCCAGCCCAGCCCGGCCGCGGCGACCTGCAGGTGGTGCAGGGCCGTGCCACAGCTGATCATCAGGTCGCGACGTGCCGGGTCGGCGTACACCAGCTGGCGCCGGTAGTCGGCGAACAGGTCGACCCGGTCACCCTCGACCCGCCAGCGCCACGGCTGCGAGTTGTGCACGCTCGGCGCCCGGCAGGCCAGCGAGAGGATGTCGTGGACGGGGGGTCGGTTACTCACGGCTCGCTCCTCGGCGACGGGCGCGGCCGGTCCCGGACCGCGAGGACGGTGACGACGAGAAGGAGACCGGCGGGGCTCGTCATGGCGCGCTGACCGCCTCGCGCTCGTCGGTAGGACGCCGGACCTCGGGCTCCACGGAGTCGACCACGACCACCGGGCAGCGCGCCTCCCGCAGGACGGCCCGGGTCACCGAGCCCAGGTGGGAGGTGACCCGTTCGGCCCAGCTGCGTCCGAGCACGAGCAGGTCGCTGCGACCGGAGCGCTCCACGAGCGCGTCGGCGGGCCGCATGTGCTGGAGCTCGACGTGGACGTCGACCTCCGGGAAGCGCGACCGGAGCGGCACCAGCGCGGCCTCGATCCGGGCGCGGACACCCTCCCGCCAGTGGTGCAGATCGGTGCGGTCGACCAGGGCGTCGTCGTAGAGCGGCGGCAGGTACCACGCGTGCAGCACGGTGAGCCTCGCGTCGCGGGCGAGGGCCTCGGCGAAGCCGTGCCGCAACAGGTTGCCAGCCTGGTCCACCCGGTCCAGGCCGACGGTCACGTCGTGGTTCGACGGTCCCGACCAGAGCTCCGGGACGGACACGACAGGAACGTGGGCGTGCGCCGCCACCCCCGCCGCCGTCGAGCCGGTGAAGACCCGGACCAGCCGCGTCTGCTGGCGGTGCTGGAGCACGATGTGGTCCGCGTTGCCACTGAGCTCGACGAGGTGGTCGACCACCGCGCCGCGCCGCAGGGCCTGGGAGACCGGCACGACCCCGCCGGTCAGCCGGACGGCCGCCTCGACCTGCCCGCGGAGCAGCTGGCTCGCAGCCAGCTCGACCGCGGAGAAGCTGATCAGCATCTGCTCGGGGAACATGCCCTCCCGCGGTGGGTGCACGACGTGGACCAGGCGCAGCGGCCGCCGGTCGCGGACGGCCTCGTCGGCGGCGAACCGCAGCGCGGCGTCGTGGCTGTCCGAGTCGCCGACCGCCACCACGATCGGGTCCTTGTGCTCGCTCATGCGTCGTCGTCCTGTCGTCCGGGGTGTCACCAGGCTGCGGCTCCCGTCCGCTGCCACGTCAGGGCACAAGGTCCCGGAGGCAGGTGACCAACGCGCCTGTGCGCACCCCGGCGCCGGCCGGAGAGTCGGACGCACCACGACGAGACGAGAGACGGCCCGATGCGCGCACTGCGGCTTGAGTCCTGGAAGAGCGAACCCGTGCTCACCGATGTGCCGACACCCGAGCCCGGTCCCGGCGAGGTGCTGGTGCAGGTCGGTGCTGCGGGCGCCTGCCACTCCGACCTGCACCTGATGCACGACTTCGACCCCGGCATCCTGCCCTGGGCCCCTCCGTTCACCCTGGGGCACGAGAACGCCGGATGGGTCCACGCCGTGGGCCCCGGGGTCGGCGGCCTCGAGCCCGGGCAGCCGGTCGCGGTCGTCGGCGCGTGGGGGTGCGGTCGCTGCGCCCGCTGCCTGGCGGGGGTGGAGACCTACTGCGAGGACCCGGCGTCCGCACCCGCCCCGGGCGGCGGGGGTGGTCTCGGCCTGGACGGCGGCATGGCCGACTTCCTGCTGGTCCCGGCCGCCCGCCACCTCGTGCCGCTCCCGGACGGGCTGAGCCCGGTCCTCGCGGCCCCGCTGACCGACGCAGGGCTCACGCCGTACCACGCGGTGCGCCGCTCGCTCGGCAAGCTGACCCCCACCAGCACGGCCGTCGTGATCGGTGCGGGCGGCCTCGGGCACCTGGCCGTCCAGATCCTGCGGGCCACGACGGCGGCCCACGTCATCGCGGTGGACCCGAAGGAGACCGCCCGCCAGCTGGCGAAGACCTCGGGGGCCGACCTGCTGCTGGCCCCGGGACCCGACCTCGTCGACGAGGTGCGCGCGGCCACCGGCGGCCACGGCGCCGACGTGGTGCTGGACTTCGTCGGGTCGGACAGCAGCCTGGCGTCCGCGGCGGCCGTGACCCGGCAGCTGGGCGACCTGACGATCGTCGGCATCGCGGGCGGGACGCTGCCGGTGTCGTTCTTCGGGCTGGCCTACGAGGCGAGCGTGCAGACGACCTACTGGGGCAACCGCAGCGAGCTCGTCGAGCTCCTGGACCTCGCCGCCCGGGGCCTGCTCACCCCCGAGATCTCGACGTTCCCCCTGGAGCGGGGTCCCGAGGTGTACGCCGGGCTGGCGGCCGGTGACATCACCGGCCGGGCGGTGCTCGTGCCGTCCGCCGACTACACGCCCTGACCGACGACGCCACCGCATGAGCACCGGGTCGTACCTCGAGCTCCGCGAGACCCACTCCGCGGGACTGCTGCTCGTGGGCGAGACGGCCCTGAAGTTCAAGAAGCCGGTCGACCTCGGGTTCCTGGACTTCACCAGCCGCAGCACCCGGGTCGCCGTCTGCGAGGCGGAGGTGCGGCTCAACCGGCGGTTCGCCCCCGACGTCTACCTGGGGGTGGCGGACCTGGCGCTGCCGGACGGACGGCACGAGCCGGTCGTGGTGATGCGCCGGATGCCGGACGACCGGAGGCTGGCGACCCTGGTCCGGGCCGGCGCCGACGTCCGAGACGACCTGCGCAGGCTCGCCCACCTGCTGGCCACCGTGCACGGCCGCTCCGAGCGCCGCCCCGCAATCGACCTCGAGGCGGGCCGGGACCGGCTGCGCGCCCGGTGGACCGCGAGCTTCGAGCAGGTGCGCCCCTACGCCGGCCGGTGGCTCGACCCCGCCCGGACCCGGGAGATCGAGGAGCTGACGCTGCGGTTCCTGGACGGTCGCGGGCCGCTGCTGGCCCGGCGGGTCGCGCAGGGCTGCGCCGTCGACGGGCACGGCGACCTGATGGCCGAGGACGTGTTCTGCCTCGCGGACGGACCCCGCGCCCTGGACTGCCTCGAGTTCGACGACCGGCTGCGCTACGTGGACCGCGTCGACGACGCGGCGTTCCTGGCCATGGACCTCGAGCGGCTCGGGGCGTCGGGCCTCGGCACCGAGTTCCTCCAGTGGTACCTCGAGCTGTCCGGCGACCACGCACCGCCCGCGCTCGTGGACCACTACGTCGCCTACCGGGCGTTCGTCCGGGCCAAGGTCGCCTGCGTGCGCACGGCCCAGGGCGCGGACCACGCCGACGAGGCACGCCGGCTGCTCGACCTGACCTTCGAGCACCTGTCCGCCAACGCGGTCGTCCTCGTCCTCGCCGGCGGCGGACCGGGCACCGGCAAGAGCACCGTCGCCGCGGAGCTCGCCGACCGGCTCGGCCTGGTCCTGCTCGGCTCGGACCGGGTCCGCAAGGAGCTCGCCGGCCTGGACCCCGCGACGCCGGCCGGGTCGACGTACGAGACCGGGATCTACGCACCCGAGCACACCGAGCGGACCTACGCCGAGCTGCTGCGCCGGGCCACCGTCCTGCTCGGTCTCGGGGAGTCGGTGGTCCTCGACGCGACCTGGCTGACGGCCGGGCACCGGGCCGCCGCCCGCGAGGTCGCCCGCGCCACCTGCTCGGAGCTGGTCGAGCTGCACTGCCAGGCGCCGCACGACCTCGCGGTGCGCCGCATCGAGGCACGCCGCCTGGTCGGCGACCTCCGCAGCGACGCCGACGAGGCTGTCGTCGGGCGGATGTCCGCCGGCGACCCCTGGCCCGAGGCCCGGCCGGTCGACACCACCGTGCCGCTCGAGACGACCGCCGCGGAGACGGTCGCCGCGGTCCGGCCCGTGCGGGTCGTGGCCAGGTCGAGGCGCCGGCCGCTGCTCGTGCCCGACTGACGTCGGGACCTCGGGAGTCGGGACCTCCGGAGCCGCTCGCCGGGCCCAAAGCCCCTGTCTGGCCCGGGGTCCGCGTCCTTACCTTTTGGGTGGAACCGCACCAACGGAAGGCCGCATCTGTGGACGCACTGGACATCGCACGCTGGCAGTTCGGCATCACCACCGTGTACCACTTCCTCTTCGTCCCGGTCACGATCGGCCTGTCCGCCCTCGTGGCGGTGTGCGAGACGCTGTGGGTGCGCCGGCGGCACCAGCACTGGCTGCGGCTCACCAAGTTCTTCGGGAAGCTGTTCCTGATCAACTTCGCGATCGGCGTGGCCACCGGCATCGTGCAGGAGTTCCAGTTCGGCATGAACTGGAGCGACTACTCGCGGTTCGTCGGCGACATCTTCGGCGCCCCGCTGGCCATCGAGGGCCTGCTCGCGTTCTTCCTCGAGTCGACCTTCCTCGGCCTGTGGATCTTCGGGTGGGACCGGCTCTCCCCGCGGCTGCACGCCGCCTGCATCTGGGTGGTGCACGTGGGCACGCTGCTGTCGGCGTACTTCATCCTCGCGGCCAACTCGTGGATGCAGCACCCGGTCGGCTACCGCTACAACCCCGTCACCGGCCGGGCCGAGCTGCACGACTTCGCGGCGGTGCTGTTCAACAAGGTCCAGCTCGCCGCCTTCCCGCACACGATCCTGGCGGCGTACATGACCGGGGCCGCGTTCATGCTCGGGGTGGCGATGTGGCTCTACGCCCGGCGGACGCACTCGGACGACGACCGCACGCTGTACCGACGGGCGATCCGGCTCTCCGGCTGGGTGCTGCTCGCGGCCGGGCTGGGGGTCGCGGTCTCCGGCGACTTCTCCGGCAAGGTGATGACCGACGTGCAGCCGATGAAGATGGCGGCGGCCGAGGCGCTCTACCACACCGAGCAGCCGGCGTCCTTCTCGATCTTCACCATCGGCTCCCTCAACGGCGACCAGGAGAAGTTCTCCGTCCGGGTGCCCGATGTGCTGTCCTTCCTCGCCACCGGCGACGTGCACGGCAGGGTCGTCGGCGTCGACGAGCTGCGGGCGCAGTACCAGAAGACCTACGGAACCGACCCCGGGCGCACCTACTACGCGGCCGGCGGCTACACCCCGGTGATCCCGGTGACCTACTGGGCCTTCCGGCTGATGATCGGGCTGGGAGTGCTCGCCGCGGCGTTCGCGGCCCTGGTGCTCTGGCGGACCCGGCGCGGCCGGGCCAGGTTCGGCCGGGCCTGGGTGTGGATGGCGATCGCGCTGCCGCTGCTGCCGGTGCTGGCCAACTCGTTCGGCTGGATCTTCACCGAGATGGGCCGGCAGCCGTGGACCGTCTTCGGGCTGATGACCACCGCCCAGTCGGTCTCGCCCGGCGTGAGCACCGGGGAGGTGGTGACCTCCCTGGTCGCCTTCACCCTGCTGTACGGCGTCCTGGCGGTCGTCGAGATCGGGCTGACCCTGCGCGTGGTGCGCGCCGGTGCGGGCGTCGTACCGGAGCCGCTGCCCCTCGACGACGTCGACCGTCCCCTCGTGCACGCGTACTGACCGGCCCCGCCGCCGACGTCACCAGACCCAGAGGAGAGAGAACGAGATGGAACTGACCACGGTGTGGTTCGGTCTGATCGCGGTGCTGTGGATCGGCTACTTCTGCCTGGAGGGCTTCGACTTCGGGGTGGGGATGCTGCTGCCGGTGCTGGCCCGCGACGACACCGAGCGCCGGGTCATGATCAACACCGTCGGGCCGGTGTGGGATGGCAACGAGGTCTGGGTGCTGGTGGCCGGCGGCGCGACGTTCGCGGCGTTCCCGGAGTGGTACGCCACGCTGTTCAGCGGGTTCTACCTGCCCCTGCTGCTGATCCTGCTCGCGCTCATCGTGCGCAACCTCGCCTTCGAGTACCGCGGGAAGCGCGACGAGGCGACCTGGCGCAGGCGCTGGGACCTCGCCCTCATCGTCGGCTCGGCCGTGCCCGCGCTGCTGTGGGGGGTCGCCTTCGCGAACATCCTGCGCGGGGTGCCGATCGACGCGAGCAAGGAGTTCACCGGCAACCTGCTCACGCTGCTGAACCCGTACGCCCTGCTCGGCGGCCTGACCACGCTGCTGCTGTTCCTGACCCACGGGGCGGTCTTCGTCTCGCTCAAGACCGACGGGGAGATCCGGCACCGGGCCCGGTCCCTGGCGGTCCGGGTCGGGCTGGTGGCGGCGCTCATCGCGGTGGTGTTCCTGGTCTGGACCCAGCTGGGCACCGGGTCCGCGGGCTCGGCCGTCGCGTTCGTCGTCGCCGCCGGTGCCCTCGTGGCCGGGCTGCTCGCGGCCTCCCGTGGGCGTGAGGGCTGGGCGTTCATCGGCACGATGGTCGCCATCGCCGCCGCGGTGGCCGGCCTGTTCCTCGCGCTCTTCCCGGACGTGATGCCGTCCTCCACGCGCGCCATCTGGTCGCTGACCACCACGAACGCGTCGGCGACGCACTACACGCTGACCGTGATGACCTGGGTGGCCGTGGTGTTCACCCCCCTCGTGCTGGCCTACCAGAGCTGGAGCTACTGGGTGTTCCGCAAGCGCATCGCCAGGCACCACATCCCCGGCGCGGCGTCGCTGACCGCGGCCGACCGGGCGCTCCTCGAGCAGCCCGCCCCCGGTCGCGCCGCCCGATGAGACCGCTGGACCCTCGCCTGCTGCCGCTGCTCAGACCGGCGGGCGGGTCCCTGGTGGGGCTGGTCGCGGCAGGCGTCGTCGGCAGCGGCCTGTTGGTGGCGCAGACGTTCGCGGTCGCCCACCTGGTGGTGGTCGTGGTCCGCGGCGAGGTCGACCGGCTGCCGACCGCGGCAGGCCTCGCCCTACTGGCGTTCGCCGTGCGGGCGGCGGCCGGCCTCGTGGGCGACCTGTGCGCGGCACGCGCGTCGGCGCAGGTGGCCACCGCCCTGCGCGGACGGCTGGTCACCGCGACGCTGGACCTGCCCCCGGAGGAGATGTCGCGGCAGCGGGGCAGCGAGCTGGCGCTGCTGGTCACGCGGGGCGTCGCCGCGATCGACCCCTACCTGACCCGCTACCTGCCGGCTCTGGTGCTGGCCGCCGTGCTGCCCCCGCTGACGCTGGTGGCGATCGGGACCCAGGACCTGCTGTCGGCCGTGATCGTCGCCGTGACCCTGCCCCTCGTGCCGGTCTTCGCGGCGCTGGTGGGGATGGCCACCCGCGACCGGGCGCAACGGCAGTGGCAGGCGCTGAGCAGCCTGGCCGGGCACTTCGTCGACGTGGTCCGCGGCCTGCCGACGCTGGTGGTGCACCGGCGGGCGACCGCCCAGTCCGGCACCATCCGCCGGGTCGCGGACGCCCACCGCCGGGCCACCCTGGCCACCCTCCGGCTCGCCTTCGCCTCGTCCGCGGTCCTCGAGCTGGTGGCGACCCTGTCGGTCGCCCTCGTGGCGGTGACGGTCGGTCTCCGGCTGGCCGGCGGGTCGGTCGGGCTGCCGGTCGCGCTGGTCGTGCTGCTGCTGGCCCCGGAGGCCTACTGGCCGCTGCGCCGCGTCGGCGCCGAGTTCCACGCCGCCGCGGAGGGTACGGCGACCCTGACCCGGGCCCTGGAGCTGCTGGAGGCCGTGCCCGCGCACGCGGCACCGCTCCCGGCGACGGTGCCGCCGACGTGGCCCGGCGTACGTCTCGAGGAGGTGCGGGTCACCTACCCGCACCGCGCGGTGCCGGCCCTGGACCTGCCGGGGGAGCTGGTGCTCCCGCCGACCGGCGTGGTCGCCGTGACCGGCCCGTCGGGAGCCGGGAAGTCCACCCTCCTGGGCGTGCTCGCCGGTGAGCTGGCACCGGGCCACGGCCGGCTCTGCGCGGGTCCGCTGCTGCTCGACGAGGCGTCGCTGGACTGGTGGCGCACCCAGGTGAGCTGGGTGCCGCAACGCCCGTGGCTGGTCGACGGCTCGGTGCGGGAGACGATCGGCATCGGCCGGCCGGACGCGTCCGAGACCGACCTGTGGCAGGCGCTTGCCCGGGTCGGTCTCCGCGACGTGGTCGCCAGCCTCCCGGGCGGGCTCGAGGCGCCGGTCGGTCAGGACGGCGAGCACTTCTCGGCCGGGCAGCGGGCCCGGCTCGCCGTGGCCAGGGCCGTGGTCGCGGCCCGCCCGCTGGTGCTGGTCGACGAGCCGTCCGCCCACCTGGACGCGGCGACCGAGGCGGTCGTCGTGGACACGCTGCGCTGGCTCGCGCGGCGCTCGACGGTGGTCGCGGTGACCCACTCCGCCGCGCTCGCCGCCGCGGCCGACACCCGGGTCGAGCTCGAGCCGCCGGTCAGCGCCCCCTGTGCCGGGACCGAGCAGACCGCACCAGTCCCCGTCGCGGTCGCGCGACCGGAGGAGCCGGCTGCCGCGACCGCCCCACCGGAGGAGGTGGAGGACCGGCCCCCGTGGCCGTCCCGCGCCTCCCGGGCCTGGCTGCTCACGCTGCTGCTCGGCACCCTGGCGGCGTCGTGCGGGATCGCGCTCACCGTCACCTCGGGCTGGCTGATCACCCGGGCCGCGCAGCACCCGCCGCTGCTGTTCCTCATGGTCGCGATCGTCGGGGTCCGCGCGTTCGGCATCGGCCGCCCGCTGCTCCGCTACGCCGAGCGGATGGTCGGCCACGACGCCGCGCTGCGGATGCTGGCCGCCCGGCGGGCCGAGGTCTACGACACGGTCGTCCCGCTGACGCCGGGAGCCCTCGGCCGGCGGCGCGGCGACGTCCTCGCGAGCGTCGTCGACGACGTCGACGCGGTGCTCGACGACCGGCTGCGGGTGCGGCTGCCGCTGCTCACGCTCGCCTGCGTGGGCGTGCTGGCCACCGGCTTCGGCTGGCTCCTCCTGCCCGCGGCCGGTGCCGTGGTGGCAGCGCTGGCGCTGGCCACCCTCGCGACCACCGTCCTCGTGCGCGGCACGGTCGGCCGGGTCGAGCGGGAGCTGGTCCGGCACCGCGCCCTGCTGTCCACCCGCGTCCTGGAGGCGGTGCAGAGCGCGCGCCACCTGGTGCTGTGGCAGGCCACCGGCCCCGCAACCGCCCGGGTGGAGGAGGCGAGCACCTCGCTCGCCCGGTCGATCCGCCGCTCCGCCGCCCGGGTCGCCCTGGGCCGGGCCGCCGTGAGCCTGCTCGCCGGAGCCGCCCTGACCGCCGTCGCGGTCGGCGGCACCGCCGAGGTGGCGGCCGGCCGGCTGACCGGTCCCGCCGCCGCAGCCGTGCTGCTGCTGCCGCTGGCCCTGCTCGACGTGCTCGCGCCCGCCCCGGACGCGGCCGCGCTCTCGGTGCGGACCCGGGCGGCCCGGGCGCGCCTCGACGCGCTGGCCCGGGCAGTGCCCGCGGTCACCAGCCCGGACCCGGCCGCCGCGGCACCCGAGCGGCCGCGCACCGTGCACGCGGACGCGCTGGCGGCCGGCTGGGCCGAGCCGGTCTTCGAGGACCTCGACCTCACCCTGCCCGCGGGGGTGCGGGTCGGGGTGGTGGGCCCGTCCGGCTCGGGCAAGTCCACCCTGGCCGCCGTCCTGGTGCGCTTCGTGGACCCGCTGTCCGGGCAGGTCCGGGTCGACCGGACCGACGTACGCCACCTGCACCTCGACGACGTGCACCGGCTGGTCGGGCTCGTCGACGACGACCCGTACGTCTTCGCCTCCTCCGTCCTCGAGAACGTCCGCCTGGCCTGTCCCGGCGCCTCGCCGGCCGAGGTGGACCGGGTGCTGCGGCAGGTGTCCCTGGGCGCGTGGCTGGACGCGCTCCCCCAGGGTCTCGACACGCTGGTCGGTGAGGGGCGCGCCGCGGTGTCCGGCGGTGAACGGGCGCGGCTGGGCCTGGCTCGTGCGCTGCTGGCCGACCACCCGGTGCTGGTGCTGGACGAGCCGACGGCGCACCTGGACACGACGACGGCCCAGGCGGTCGCGGCCGACGTGCTGCGCGCCACCCGAGGGCGCACCCTGGTCTGGATCACCCACGACGCCGTGGCCCTCGACGCGGTGGACCTCGTCGTCGACCTCGGCGAGCACGCCGCCCGGCGGGGGCTCGCCACCGACCCGTGGGAGAGGGCGAGCTGACATGACCGGACCGGTGACCCCCGCACCCCAGGAGCCGGCACCCCAAGACCCGGCACCCGCACCGGTGGACGTGCGGCTGACCCCGGTGCGCGCCGTGATGTCGACGACGGTGGTCGCGGTGCAGGGCGGCTGCCACCTCAGCGTGGCGGTGGACACCTTCGTCCGGACCGGGCTGCGGCACCTGGTCGTCGTGGACGCGGAGGGCCGGTCCGGCGGCGTGCTCTCCCACGAGCACGTGACCGCGGCCTGGCTCGACACGCGGTCCCACACCGCACCGCGGGTGGAGGACGTCGCCACCGACCCGGAGACCTACGTCACCGCCGACGCCACGGTGCAGCAAGCGGCCCGCCTGATGAGAGACACCGGGGTGGACGCCGTGCCCGTCGTACGGCGGGACGGCCGGCTCATCGGCGTGCTGACCCGGACGGACCTGGTCCGGCTGCTCGCCGGGCCGTCCTGAGCGAGCGCCGCGCCGGCTACGACGCGGCCGAGCGGTCGTCCTCGCGCCGGACGAACGCCCGGGGCGGGGCCGCGGCCCGGGCGCCGGAGGAGAGCCACTCGGCCAGCGCGGCCGGGTTCCTGCGCTCCAGCTCGTCGATGTACAGCTCGCGCACCAGCACCAGGCGCAGCCGGGACTCGGGGGTCTGCGCCCGCTGCAGCGCGACGTAGCTGCTGCACCAGGCCAGGCAGAGGTCGGCATCCTCGAGCACGTCCGGCACCTCGAGGGTCACCTCGTCGGCGACCGGCGTGGGCGCCCAGACCGGCGGGCGGGGTGGTCCCGAGGTCCCGGACCTCAGGCGTGCCCGGGTCCCGGACGTCTTCCCGGTCTTCGTCGCGGGTCCCGTCCCGTGGGCCGTCGCCGGCGTCCTGTGCGGGGCGCTCTCCCGCTCGGCCTCCTCCTCGGTGGCCGCCTCCCCCTTCGTCGTACGACGGACCCGGCGGACCAGCCCGGGCCAGCCGGGCCAGGTCAGGCCGAGCCCGGTCAGCACCCAGAAGGCGGCCGGTCCCGAGGGCATGGCCAGCCCGACCAGCGCGAGCGTGAGGAGGCCGGTGACCAGGCCGCCGACCGCGGTCTTCCGTGCCGAGACGGCGTCCGGCGTCAGCAGCGACGCGATGGTGATCGTGCAGACGACGCCCATCGTGGCCGCGGCCAGGAACAGCGCGATCGCCGACAGGGGTCCCGGGTCCCGGAAGGAGGCCGCGAGACCCAGCGCGATGACGGTCCCGGCGGCGACCGACCAGGTCGTGCGGTACGCGTGGCGCGTCCGCGCCCATCTGTTCATGGGACGAGGGTCGCGCGAGCGGCCGCGCGTCGGCAGGTGCTTAGGTCCCGTCCGGTCGGGACCAGCGCCCCGGGACGGGCGTCGGGACGGGCTCGGGAGCGGGTCTCTCGGCCGGCAGCGGGTACCGGCCGAACACCAGCCAGTCGTCGAGGCGCCGCCGGACCAGGTCCTCGACGGCGTCGGGGGCCAGCGCCGGGCTCCGCCGCAGCTCCGCGTCCAGCACCCGGCGGACGAACCCGG
>Ga0308175_100000411_pt1 | contig 29743 bp, 51 predicted proteins | sample PhyCR1_3_FD_203893 | JGI IMG/M metagenome (GOLD analysis project Ga0308175, IMG submission 203893) | Soil microbial communities from UC Gill Tract Community Farm, Albany, California, United States - DLSLS.C.R1 | ecosystem: Environmental > Terrestrial > Soil > Agricultural land | place: USA...
CTCCCCCATGAGCGACGTGCCGCAGTGGACCTTGGCCGACCGGCTGAGGAAGATCCGCCGCGATCGACACCTCACCCAGGAGCAGATCGCCCGCGAGCTAGGCATCAAGGGAGTCACGTGGTCCGCGTGGGAAGCCGGTCGCACCCGGCCGCATGACGTGGTCGAGCTGGCCGGGCTGATCGAGCAGCGGTTCGGCGTGCCGGCGGCCTGGACGCTCGGCGTGCTGAACCAGTCGACTCCCGCGCCGCGCAAGGCCGTGGACAACGGCACGGTCCAGTGGGGGCGCCGTCAGAGTGACTACATGAGCGCGCGCATGGCGACGGCCTAGACCCCTAGCTTCCGCCCGTAACCCCGGCGGACGAGCGGCCCCCGCCTCCCTGACGAGGTGGGGGCCGTTTCGCGTGCCCGGAAACTTCTTCCGTAGCGCGCTTGACACTATCCCCGTAGCGCGCTACATTTCTCCCATGACCACGACGCAGAGCATCGAGACCGCCCGCACCGCCAAGGCCGCCGCAGTCGCAGCGCTCGCCAAGGCCGCCCCCCGCACCAAGAAGGCCGCTCTCCTCGCCGTCGAGGACGCCGACATGAACCTGAACATCGCCATCCGCCAGCACGAGCAGGCCGTGCGCGCCGCCAACCCCACCGCCACCGAGGCTGAGATTCAGCAGATCGTGCGGGCCGCCTGATGGCCACGCAGGCGACCGCGGACCTGCTGCGGCACTACCGCGAGATGGTGAAGACGACGGAGCGGCAGCTCGCCCGCGACATCCATGAGGACATCGCGGCCGGGAAGCCGGTCACGCAGATTGCCAAGGACGCCGGCCTCAGCCGGGAGCGCATCTACCAGATCAGGGACGGACGACGATGAGCGACAAGAAGCCCAACGCGGGCGAGGAGCTGGACGCGATCATGCGCGACCTGGACGCGACGACGAAGGCGTGGGCCGCTGCCGGGCACGAGTACGACGGCCCGGAGGCTGAGGCGCGCGAGGCCGTGTTCGCCCGTCTCAAGGCGTGGAACAAGGCGCGGTCGTGAAGCCGCATCCCGAGCTGCCGGACCCGGGCAACGGGCGCCGCTGGGGCTGGGAGCAGATCGCCACGAACCCGATGCGACCGCGGTCGAAGACGTGGTTCGCAACGCTGTTCTCCCGACAGGGGCACGTGCTCGGCTACATCGGCGAATACCCGGAGTACGGGTGGAGCGGCACGATCAAGACCAGGCGCAAGACGGTAGGCGCTGGCCTCGTGCCGGGCGCGTGGGGCTCGGCCGAGGTCGCCGCCGAGATGCTGCTCCGACGACTCAGGGACAAGCGATGACCGAGCTGACGTTCTGCCACGAGGGGGAGTCGCGGCCGGTTGAGGTCGGCACTCCGGTGTACGACAGTGACGGTCAACTGGTCGCCCGTGTGACCGCCGTTGACCCGGACGGCACGATCACGATCGGCGCTCCCTCAACGTGGTGCGCGTGCGGGCACGTCGAGGACGACCACGACCCCGACGACGGCTGTGGCGCGTGCGCTATGGCGATGGTCGGCCCGTGCCACACCTTCCGGCCGCAGTCGTGAGCGACGTCCGCCCGTGGTACGCCTGCACGGGCGACCCGTGCACCTGCCCTAAGCCGGTGTCGATCGACTACCGGGTGGCGAAGCTCGAGCGCATCCGGGAGTTCGTGGACGGCTTCGCGGAGCGCGGTGGGGGCAAGGTGTCGGCCACCGACGAGTTGTGGATCATGTCGATCCGCCGACTGTTGGACGAGCCGTGAGCGGCTGCTACACGTGCGGCGGTGGCATGGGCAGGCACGACCCGATCGCGCACGACCAAGGGGAACCCTGCGAGCACGAGTGGATTGAGCAGGGCGGCCCGGGTGACGAGTGGCGCGAGTGCGACCTCTGCGGGCTGATCGAGGACTGATCTAGCCACGGCGCGTCGCCCCTGACCCGGCGGCCCGCCGTGGTAGACAACCCCTTAGACAGCGCTGAGGCCGGACCCGTGTAGGAGCGGAATCCGGCCTCCCCGAAAGGGAGCGGCGCTGGCGGAGGGCGAGTCACACCGCGCGGCTACTGCTGTTCGGGCGCACCACGAGTGTGCCTCATGTTGCTGCGATTGTCAGCACGAACCTCCGCACCGGGCGTCCCAGGGGCAGCCGTCCAAGGTTCTGGTCCTCCTCCGACTTGTCACCGGAGGTCGCCCGTCAGATGGGCAACTCAGACGTCTGCGCTTGACGAGGGCGTCGCGCGGGCTGGCGTACAGCGGTTGGGTTCCGGGTCTTCCGTGCTCACCTACTGGTGCACGTTGCTCTTGGCCTACGGCGGGTGACCGCGCGGGTTCGTTGCCTTGATGCCTCGGAGCGGAGCGGAGAGGCGGCAAGGCGCCGCTGGGGGTCCGGGGCGCGCGTGCGCCCTGGGTAGAAAGAAGGCACGCGCGGAGCGCGTACCTCAGGGGGAGCGCTGGCAGCGATGTTCGCACGCGGGTCTGACAGTTTCAGATCGCGGCGCGTCCTGTGTTGCGTTTGTAGCACGCACTGTCATACAGTCAGGCCATGCCAGAGACGCCAGCCCGGTCGATCCGGATCCCCGATGAGGTGTGGATTCCCGCCCTCGACACAGCACTGAGACGGGGCGAGAAGGTCCCGCAGATCGTCACGGAAGCCCTCCGCCGCTACGTGAAGCGGCACATGTCAGACCTGCCTGCTAAGGAGCAATCGTGACCACCGGAGAGATCGCCAACCCCTACACGATCCGGTGCCCGCTCCGCCACTGCGAGGCAGCCACCGTCGTCGTGCGGAACGCGCAGGCGCCGACCGTAGCCGAGAACGCGGCCTACCTCGCACACCTCGCCACCCACCGAGACAAGTTCTTCGAGCTGTACGTGATGGCAAAGGTCGCCTCTGAGGGCGCACGGTGACCGCCAGCCAGCGAGCCCGCACGTTCGACCTGCCGCCGTCGGTGGTCGACCACCTCACCCCCGCCGACCGCACGTGGCTGTGGCTCCCGTCGCTGCCGCTGTCCGCGCACGACGAGCTGAACGCCCGCGACCAGCTCGACGCCTGGGACGCGCTCGCCGGCCGTCTGCTGCGGGGCGCCATGTTCGGTGACGGTGGGCGCGGGCTGCGGAAGTGTGCCGAGGCGGTGGCTGCGGTCGCTGAGGACCTGAACGTGTACCTGGACGGGCCAAGGCTGTAGAACGCAGAAAGGCGCCCCACCCGCCCGGTGTGGGCAGGTGGGGCGCTGGCGGTGCGGGGTGTGGTCGAGTCGCCGCCTTAGAAGCCCAACAGCAGGGGCAGGCGGAACTGAGACGCCGTCACCGAGGGGGTGGTGGACGGCAGTGGATGCTGACTGGACCCCTGGTAACTCTGAGCCGCAAACAGCGTGCCGGCGGGACCACTGAGGCCGGTGAAGGCGGCGGTCGTGTTGTCGCACGACATCGCAAGGAAGTCTCCCGGCTCCACGGTGACGGTCTGCCCGAGGGAGATGTCCGCGGTGCCGACCGCCGGGCAAGCCACGGTTGCCGCAGCCAGTTGCGTCCCGGGGACGGCGGCCAGTCCGTTGCCGGACCGGCGGTAGACGCCCACCGAGATGTTCCCGGACGAAGTGGTCACGGCGAGCCGGATGCTGCTGACAGTGCCACCGCTCAACGCCCTAACGTAGCGGGCATCGTTGGCCGCACCCCAGGCGACGGCCAAGGTGGGGGTGTTGAGCGCCGTCGTGACGAAGCCGAACTGCAGCGCGTCGCGGTGGACGTGTGCGGCCTGGTCGACCCAGTTCGTGCCGTCGTAGACGAACTGGTATTCGGTGCGGCTGTTGGGGGTGACATTGATCGGACGGGTGGTGATGAACGCCGAGTTGAAGGTCACCTGCCGTCCGCCGGTGGCGTCCTGGATGAGATCCAGGGCCAGCCGCTGCCCGACGTGCTGCTCGATGGGCTTGCTGATCGCCACGTCCCCGGTGAGCGTCATCCGCTGGACGCCGCCGAGGTATGCGTTCGGTGTCCAGGATGCCGTGTACGTGTTGAGGTGCAGCCCGTTCGCGTTGCCGATCTGGATGTCGTTGTCCACGGCACTCTGCGCGGTGGGCGACAGGCGGGCGAGGCGGTGGCTCGCCGCAGTGAGGATTATCCGGTTCCCGGTGATACCGCTCGTACTGGTGCCCGAGAAGGAGATGGCCCATGCCTGATCGGGGCTGCCGCTGACGCTGCGGTCCATCGCGGTGCCGATCACCGTGTTGTTGCTGGCGTTGTTGCCGAAGAAGAAGCCGGCCTTGTCCAGCCCGGTGGTGGCGTGCAGCCGGTTGTTCGAGTCGGCGGTGCATCCGGCGAGGGTGTTGAGGTTCGACGTGATGGCGAAGCCGCTGCCGTAGTTGTCCTGCGCCTCACAGCCGGCCAGCTCCGTGCGGTCGGCGTTGATCGAGAACCCGTTGGCCCCAGTGTAGTCCAGTCGCCCGCTGTACCAGGTCTTGCACCCGATGAACTGGTTGTTCGACGAGTTGACCTGGATGCCGTCGAGCCCGTTGTCGCCGGCCACACAGGCGGTGTACCGGCTGTCCGGACAGTTGACGTTGAAGCCCCGGCCGTCGTTGAGCCAGCAGTAGATGTTGGTCAGGTGGTTCTCGCCGCGGCCACTGATGTAGAAGCCGTCGGTGAGAAACCCCGTGATGTAGAGGTCGAGGAAGCGGTGGTTCGGGTCGTGCTGCCCTAGCGTGTTGGCGCCGAACTGCGCGGAGGCGTCGGTGCTGCCGACGTAGCGGATCCCGGAACTGCTGCCGGTCTGGTTGGCCTTGTTGCCGTCGAGGGTGAGGAAGCGGAGTGCAGTCTCCCCGACGGTGAGCGAGTCGAGCACGAACATGTCCGTGTTCGTGCTGGCCTTTAGGGTGAGCCGGGAGTGTCGGCCGACCCCTTCGACGGTGACCCGGGACTTCATCCGCAACTGGCCGACGACGTACTGGCCGGCGGGGACAAACACGATCCCGCCGCCGAAGCCCTGGCCGTTGGGACGGTTCGACGCAGCCGCGTCGATCGCCGCCTGGAAAGCGGCGGTGTCGTTCGTGGCGCCGTCCCCGACCGCGCCGAACTGGCGAACATCGAAGCTCGCTCGCGGCTGGGTAGCCCACTTGCTCATGGGGCGACTACGACATAGTGCATGGATCCGCTGAGGGCCAGTGATGCGGCGGCGACGCTGGCCGGCAGGTCGTTCTGGCCGGAGAGGGCTGCCGCCTTGCGGGGCGAGACGGCCAGCTCGGCGCCGCTGGTGAACCCTGTGCCAGCGAAGGATGGCGCGGTCGCCGCGGTGACCACGATGATCCCAAGGGCGTACCGCTGACCGGCGACCTTCTGGTACGGGGTGGTGACCGACCGGGTGTAGGCCGTGTTGACCGCCGCGAACAGGGTGGTGTCGTTGGCGGTGGAGGCAACCAGCGTCAGGGCACCGTCGGCCGCGACGGAGTACAGCCCGACCCGGCAGACGGTGGGCGTTGCGGCGGCCGCCGTGGACCCGGTCGCCAGGCGGATCTGGTTGACCGTCTCGGTCTTCCGGGCGATGAAGTAGGTGAACCGCATCTGCCCGGAGACGACGGGGTAGCTGCCTTCCGCCGAGGTGCGGGGCAGGGTGGACTCACCCACGTCGAGCGCGTCGGGGTCGGTGTAGGTGGCTGCGGCGAACTGTCGCACCATGTCTGTCACCAGCCCCGGACGGCGACCTTCGGCGTGCCCGCCGAGATCAGCTTGATGGTGGCGAGTTCCGGCCCGTAGGGCTGCAGGGAGACTGCGCCGATTGCTGCCGGGAGTACGACGGTGCCGTTGCCAGCGACGGTCGGCGTGGCGCCGTTGACGGTGAAGTAGACGGCTGCGGTGCCGTCCACGCTTACGACCTCGACGTTGTCGTAGTCGGCGTCCAGCGTGACCGTGCTGACCGTGTTGGCTACCAACGTGACGTGCCTGCTGTCACCTTCGGGCTTGGGCATCTGGGTTCCTCTCAGGCTTTGGCGGTGACGTAGAGGGTCACGTCGAGGGTGTTGTCGGAGTTGACGGGATCGACCGATCCGATCCAGATGACCGGCGTGCTTCCGACCGGAGGCCGGGCACGGTTGGCGTCGGAGCCGTGCACCACGATCACGCCGCCCGATTGCGCTGCGGCGATCCCGGCTTCCATGTAGTTGAGCCGTGCCGCCGTGATCGGGGTACCGCCACTAGCGTTGTCGGCCCATGTCTGCGGGGTGTACGCCTCCACCGGCTACTCCTCGGGTGTCAGTTCGCGGATGCGGTCGGCCTGCCAGGCGACTGTCTGCTCGAGGCCGGCGATGGTGGCGAGCAGCTTCGGGCGCTCGTCGAGGGCGTCGGCGCCCGCTTGTGCGGCCCGGACGATCAGCGGCGCGTTGAGGGAGCGGAGCAGGTCGGCGTGCTGGCTCACAGGGCGGTGTGACGCCCCGCAGGCTCGACGACGTCCGTTGCTGAGGCGGTGCCGCTGTTGCCCAGCCGCAGCGACAGCAGCGAGGTCAGGAACGAGATCACGGTGGCGAGTGCGGCGACGGACAGTGCGCGGCTCCAGTCCACGGACAGCAGGTCGGACACGCCCTGCACGGTGAGGACGGCGAGCAGGGCTTGAGCGAAGGTCTTCACGGCACGCTCGGCGGCGTCGATCCAGAACTGCTTGGTCACGGGTTCTCCTTCGGGTGGCGGGCCCGCCAGCGGCGGCACAGGCGGCGATACAGCCGCCCGGTCGGGTGGTAGAGCACGGCGAACAGCAGGAACGTCATCGCCGTACACAGGTAGACGTTGCGGCTACCGCCGGGCAGGTGCTGGCGGTAGATCTCCCAGGTGCCGTAGGTGACCGCGGCGTTGAGCACGACGATCCCCAGCCAGGCGAGTTGGTTCTCCGGCTTGTAGGTCAGCCAGCGGCGCCACTGGAATCCGCCGACGATGGCGACCAGCAGGCCGACGACGATCACGTAGATGCGCAGTGTCTCAACGGTCACCGCCGAGCCCCTTCGTGAGCTGGACCGGGAACGGGGGCGGGGGCGGAGGTTTGCCCTCCGCGATGTGATACCGAAGCGAGAGGATGTAGTCCGACGCGAGGCGGAACAGGCCCTCGGCGTTCTCCAGGCGGGTCTCGAGCCGCTGCTGCCGGTCCTCGAACTTCTGCGCCACCGCCGCGAAGTTCACGCGGTCGGCTGCCCGCTCCTCCTGCAGTTGATCGATGATCGTCTGCGTGTCGGAGGTCTTGTTCGCCTTCTTCGCGTTGCGCTGCACCAACCAAACACCGAGCAAGCCGAACGCGGGCGTGACGATCATGGCGACCGTCTGGCCCAGCCCGCTCATTTGTGGATGCGGCGCGGCGGATTCACGCAGCGGCCGAGGGAGATGAGGACGGCTGCGAGGCTTGCCCAGGCGACGGCTGTAGTCCAATCTCGGGTCCAGATACCCTCGGTGACGCCGAGCATCAGCCAATAGACGGCGTAGATGCCGCCCCACAGGCAGATGACGCCGACCGCCGGGGCGAGTTCGATGTGCCGCTGCGGCGGGGTGAGTGCCTTGACGATGGAGTAGGCGCCGGCGCCGAGCCAAAGGAGCGCCCAGCCTCGCACCGGAACCCCTTGGTTGATCCAGGCCAGCGGCGGTCGGAGTTCGTCCGGGGTGGTGCACATGTAGGCGATGCCCTGCACGGTTAGAGCGACGCCGAGAAGAAGTAGGCCGGTGCCCCAGGGGCCGCCGGTTCCGATGAAGTGCTGCTTGTGCGCGTTCGTTGGCACCGACTGGTCCCCCGTGGACGGTGCGGTCAGCTTGCGGCGTCGGCGAACACCCGCCGCACCGCAGCCTCAACGTCCTCCGCGCTGATGCCCTTGGCCTCACCGATCGCGGCGATCACCGACGGCGCCAGCGCGGCGGCGAGGGCGGACTCGTCGATGTCACCGGAGGCGGCCACCGCGGCGGCGAGCTTCCGCAGCTCGGCCAGGGAGGTGCTGACGATGTTGTGGATGTCCTGCACTCCACCGTTGGCGCGACGCATCAGTACGTTCTCGATGCGGGCGAGCTGGGCGGCCTGTTCTCCGGTCATGTCATCGTCCTCTGAATCGGGGTTGGCGAGCACGGCGGCGACGTTCGAGCGCATCGCGCTCATCGGCCACCCGTTGATGTCGACCTTGCGATCAGGCGCCCACTCCGAGTGGCCGCAGCACATGTCGGGACCGAAGCCGCCCAGGTAGCAGTACGCGGCGTTCACGCGGGGGTAGGCAGCGCGCTGAGCCTCGGTCCAGTCAACGCCGTCCGCGGCCTCAGCTTCGGTGCCGAACACCATCGAGTTGCCGACCAGGCCACGCCAGCCACCGACGCCAGCGTGGTTCGCCTTGCCCGCCGCCGTGACTACGGCAATCCCGTCGCGGTCGAGGTAGACGTTCGCCAGCGGGCCGGGCAGTCCAGGGCGACCGTTGAGGACGACGTTCAGCGACGGCCGGGTGGTGCTGTTGCGCGGGCCGGCGGTCCAGTGCGAGACGGAACCGCGCGGGGAGAAGGTCGAGGAGCCGCGAGTCTCCCAGCCGGGCACCAGTTCGACCCGCAGGCCGAAGCGAGCCAGGGCGGCAGGCAATCCGAGCTGGTACGGCATCAGAGATCCCCGGCCGGGTCGTAGGGCACCGTGCGCGGCTCGTCCTCGGGCGGGGTGGCGGCGTCGGCCATGCGACCGTCGCGTTCCCGGTTCCAGTCGAGGTGGTCGTCGGGGGCGGTCACAGGATCGCCGTCCAGTGCAGGGCGACGGCCAGAGTCGAGGCCACCGGGTTTCCGCCGCGCTCACGGATCCGCCAACTGAACCCGGTGGCCGTCACGTCGGTGAGGTTGACCATCGCGTCCACGTTCTGCCCGTCGGTGATCTCGACCGTGAGCTGCACCGACCGGGGCACTGCGGTGAACGCCGTCGGGAAGCTGGTGGTCCCAGTGCGGTTGTTCGACCCCGACGCGATCGACGTGGTCACGTTGTCGGCCTGCAGGAACACGGGCGGCGCGGACTCGCTCAGCCACACCCGCTCGTCGACCACGCCGCTGAGCGCCGTGCCCGAGTTGGTGGGGACGAGGAAGGAGAACAGTGGCAGGTCGAACGTCGTGGAGTTGCGGGTGATGTCGGGGGCGACGGGGGTGGCGGCTGCCGTGCCCTGGATGACGACCGGCTTCACGTCGTGTGTGGCGGTGGAGCGGCGCAAAACGATCCGGTCCCTGCGGAACAGCGTCGAGTTGGTGTTCGGCGCGACGGCCACCGCCGTCGTCGGGGCGCTGCGGGAGTAGCCAGCGCCGCCGACGTTGGCGTTGCCGACCGCCAGAGTGATCGTCAGCCCCGATGTCGCCCAGGCCAGCGGGCCGAGGGTGGCCGCGTTCTGCGGGCCGCCGATGACACCCGAGGGTATGGCGGACGGCAGGTGGCGGTACCACTCGACCTCGGCCCAGGGGCTGCCGTCGAACGGGCCCGAAACGTCAGGCATGGTTGCTCACTTCCTCTTGATGCTGGCGAGCTGGGCGCCAACGGTGGCGAGCTGTCGCTGCGTCGGGGTGGGCAGCACGGCCTTCGCGTCGTAGGAGCCGATCGCGGGGCGGATGGTCTCGGCGCCTTCGTCGTTGACCTCGAGGAAGATCTCGCGGATGACGTCGGACACCACCGCCGGCTTCGACTCGCCGGGCAGCCCCACGTAGACGGTCACCTTGTCGCCGAGGCGCCAGTCGGTGCCGTAGGTGGCGGCGTCGGAGTCGGTGAGCGTCACCGTTACCGACACGGTCGGTTCGGCCTCGGCGAGTGCGTCGGCCGCTGCGTCGGTGAGATCGGCGGCCACGGGGGTGTCGCGGCGGTCGATGTAGGACCACCGCTGCCGCCGCCACTGCAACGCCAACGGATCGGCCGTGGTCGCCTGCCGCCGCATCCGTGCGTGCAGGTCGCCCTGGCCGGCGGCCAGCGCGTGCGTGATCGACGGCGCCGACTCCGAATACTCGAACCCGACGAGGTTGGACAGGTCCGCGGAGAACACCGCCGAGCCGGCCAGGTTGCGGGGCGCGGTGATGTCGGCCCGCAGCGAGCCCGGCGACGCCGTCATCCGCAGGCCGAGGTTCGCCCCCGACGTGACCGAGATGACCTGCAGCGTGCCGAGTGCGCTGCCTTCGCTGTCGAACAGCGCTGACCACTTCCGCGACTTACCGAGCCCCGGGTCGTCGCCGAGCACGAGGCCGGTGACCTGCCGGTCGGCGCGGGCCGTGGGGCCCGCCTGATCGGAGATGAGCTTCCGCATGGCCGAGGACGCCAGACCGCTGTACGTCCAGTAGTCGTTGACCACCTGATCGTCGGCGGCCCGCAGTGGGTCGGGGAACACCAGCCGGTCGGCCAGGTGGACCTCGTCGCCCTCGCAGTCGATCTGGATGACGGCCCGGCCGGACTCCTGCGACCACGTCAACTGGCGGTGCGTGACCAGCCCGGTGAACTCCTGCCGGCCGTCCCGCCAGAGCGTGACGCCCATGCCGGGGCCGAGTGCCGCCCACCGTTCGGCGGTGTAGTCGGTGGAGACGACGGCCTTGCCGACGCCGAGGTGGCGGACCACGATCTGCGCGGCCAGGATCGGCAGCGCAACTGTGGGCGCGTAGTCGACGCCACGGGCGAACATCGTCCACTCGTGGAACTTCCGCAGCACCGAGGGAGGAGGCACGGGAATCCCGTAGGTCGCCGCCGTAAGCGTCCCCGTGCCAGTGAAGCCGACTGCGAGGGTGTTGTTGTTCGGTGTGACCGTCGCGGTGAGCGAGCTGGCACCCGGGTAGACGGCGCCCGGGAACAGGGTCGATGGGTCGGGGTAGACCGCGTCGGAGAACGAGACGGCGATGGTGGCCGGCGCGGAGCCGATCGGCCCAACCCAGGCGCTGTCGTTGTCCTCGACCGCATCCAGGATGACCGTCGTCTGCTGGGCGGTGACGATGCCGAGCGCGTGCTGGTCGACGGCACCGGCGGTGAAGGTGCGGGTACCGGTGTCGTAGCTGGCGGTCGTACCGTGCAGGTTCGCGCCGTAGAACAGGCGCACCTGCTGCACGTTGGCGGGCAGATCGAGGCGCCACTCGACGCGCACCCACTGGCCCACCGGGATGGTGCCGTTGGGCGCGGAGAAGACGTTCGTGCCGCCGTTGAACACGACCAGGGAGCCGCCGCCCTGCATCCGCAGGCTCGCACGGGTCGCACCCCCGCCGCGCGCCTGCGCGAACGTGAACACCGATGAAGGCGCCGTCGGGAGGTACATGTAGAAGCGGCGGTATAACACGGACTGCGCGCCCGCGTAGTTGATCCGCAGATCCCGAGCGGCCGACGTCGCGGGGGCGACCTGCGCGGCGACCACGCCGCCCAGCGGCACAACCGTGGCGTCGGTGTAGGTGATGTCGGCGGAGACGGTCGAGAAGCCGGAATCGACGGCCGTGACAGCAGAGCCGTTGGAACCACCCTCGAACGACCCGACGAACAGCGTCGCCATAGGGTCAGCTCTGGCTGTAGGTGAGGGTGACGCTCACAGAGCCCGTGGAGGTGGCAGCCCCAGCCGACTTGTCGAGGAACGTGCCGCCCGACGGGGCGGTCCACAGCCCGACGTGGGTGATCGCCAGTCCGGCCGCCGTGGTCACGATCGCCGAGCCGGTCACCTGCCCGTCGGTCGGACCCGGAATCCAGGTGATAACGGCGCGCGAGTAGCCGCCGCCGGACACCTCGCTGGCGCCCGTGGTGCCAGGGTCGGCGGTGTGCAGCGAGACGTACGCGGCGGCCTCGCTGTAGGCGACCGCCAGGTTCTCCCGCTGAGTCGTCGTTGCGATAGCCACCTAGACCGCCCTCTCAGATTCCTGCGTAGCGCGGGCGGTATGCCCCGATGATGCGTGAAGCGGAAGTGGCCCCCACCAACTGTGCAGACACCCGGTTAACGCCCTCGATCAGCGGCCACAGCGCGGGGTCAGACGCCAGCGCCGGCATCAGGTTCGTGCCGTCACCGCGCCGGATCGTCTGAAAGCCGGGGCGGGTGTCGATCAGCATCGACTCGCCCGCCGCCAGCGAAGCGTTGATCTGGATCTGCCGGCCGGTCGTCTGGTTCTCCAGCAGCAGCGACGAACCCGGGCCAACCACCGTCCACTGCGGGAATGTCGGCGCGTCCGTGTCCGACAGGTCGACGGTGAACATGCCCTGCACCGACGACGCGGAGGGCTCCAGCGGGAAGATGGGGAAGAAGTTCGACGGCGCGTCGAGCGCGAAGGCGACCGACCGGGCCTCGCCCAGCCACCACGGTGACGGGGCGTAGAACTTGAGCGCCGCCTTCCACCAACTGCCCGCGAGGGTGGTGTCGCCGGACTCGTCGCCCTGCAGGCCGTCGGTGCAGTAGCAGTCGAGCGTCCGCGTCTCGCCCTCCGGGGTCGAGTAGCTGAGCAGACCCGACCCGGCCTTGGGGCGCATCGCGTGCACCAGCCCCCGGATCCTCGTCCGCAGCTCCGACTCGCCGTCGGCCTTGACGAGCAGTCCGAGGGTGATCTCATTGCCCACCGCGCGGACGTTGCTGACGTTCTCGCCGTCCAGACCGGCGTACCGATCCGTCACCATTTCGTATGTGACGGAACGCAGGCCGCGCGTGCCGTTGGAGAGCACGCGGTAGCCAGCGCCCTCGTCGGTGAAGTCGAGGACGGTGGCCCCGTCAGCCGACGTCCACGTGATCCGGTCAGCCATGCAGGAACTCCAGATCCCGCTGCACGTCCCGCACCTTCGTTGCGATCACGCGGGCGTTCGACTCCGGCGCCGAGATGTTGATGACCTGCGACCGCGACTCGTTGCGCACCACAGACCCTCCCCATCCGCTGCTGCCGGAGAACTCCCGGGACCGCATGTTCTGCTCACGCGGCACGACCCGCTCGCCCTGGTGTAGATAGGCCAGGCCGTCCTGCGGAACGAAGGGTGTCCCCGTCTTGTAGGAGGCGATGTGCGCGTGGTTGTAGTGCCCCGGCGCCATGAAGATCGTCTGGAAGCCAGCCGCCCGAGCCGCCGCAACCAACGGCGCCAACTCGTGCTGCTCCGCAGAGGACGTCCCCGCGCGGGTGTTGACGTCGATCGCTCTGCCTGAGTAGTGCTTCGAGCCGCGAACGTGCGCGCCAGGAGTGACGCCACCGAACGCGGGGTGCTCGGAGACGCGAGCGCCCATCGACTGCAGCCACCGGCCGAACCCGACCAGCGCTCCAGAGCCCAGCGTCGCCCTGCCGCTGTAACCCACGCCATCGGCGGGCTCGGCGTTCTTCATTGCGGACGCGACCGAAGCCATAGCCGCCTGAAGATGGGTGTCGTCGAACGAGACCGCGACCTGGGCTGGCGCGTACAGCGCTTCTCGGTGGTCGTTCGGATTGCCCTTCCAGCCAGCCGCGATAAGCCGGTTCCGCTCCTCCCATGAGATGTTGTTAGCGAGGACGTAACCGCCGTCCGCGTAGCCAGGCATCCCGACCAGCGAGCCGACAGCGCCAGGGCCGCCCAGGGCATTGACCCGGTGCTGCGGGACGACGAACTCGCCCGCGTGGACGATGCCGGCGGGCTGGTACTTGTGCCCCGCGCCCGTGTAGCCGCCCTCGGCGAACTCCTGCAAGCCGCCCTGCGGGTTGATGATGAACCGGCCGGCGGCCTTGACCTTGACCTCGACGGTCTTGCCGTGCAGGTTGTCGATCCCGCGCTGGGTGGCCGCGATCTTGTCGTTCGCCGCCTTCGTGTCGGCGTCGATCTTCGTCTGCCGCTCGGACGGGATGCCGAGGATCTGATTCGCAAGGTCCTTAGCGGCAGACTCGCTGATGCCCATCTGCTGCGCGGACTTGATGAAGCTGGCGCGCAGCTCAGCGTCCTTGGCGCGCACCTTGTCAGTGCTGGCGCCCTGGTTGATCAGGGTGGCGATCAGGTCGTTTCCCGAGTCGCGGACGTTCAGCAGCACGTCGGCCGCCTTACGGCCAGCCTCCGACTGCAGGTTCAGCTTCCCGGACCCGTCGAGGACGTGGCCGTTCAGGTCCTTGACCGCGTCCTTGGCGTCCGCCACGGCCGACTGGAACGCCGATTCCACCTGGATCATGGAGACGTTGGCGCCGGTCAGGATGTCTAGCGAGAGCTTGAAGCTGTCGACGGCCTGCTTGGCGTCGTCGACGGAACTCTTGGCCTCGTCCATCGCCTTGCTGACGGCAACGGTCGCCTTGGTCGGCGTGGTGCCGAATTCCATCGAGTAGAAGTTCTGGAACAGGCGGTTGACTTCACTGACAGAGCCGGTCAGGTCGATGTTGTACTTGCTGGCGAGCGACAGCACTGCATCGCTGGTCATGCCGAACCGCTCAGCGAGAGCCCCCGCGCCGATGTCCACCTTGAGTTGTGCCGCCTCCGCCCGGTCCAGGGCGGCCTGGTACACGTCGAGCGAGTCGGCAACTCCCTGGTCGGTGAAGGGGCCCGACCAAAGCTTGTCCCAGATGCTGCGGTTCTCTATCTCGCCGCGGAGGTCAGTGACCTTGGACTTGAGCTGATCGATGGTGCCGTTGATGGCGTCGACCTGGGCACTGCCGCGCGCATCCGCGACCGCATCCCACATGCCGCGAACCTCGTCGCGGGCGTCTGAGGCGGCGGTAGCGAAGTCGATGATCCCGGTGATGGCGTAAGCGATTCCCGCCACGGCAGCAAGAGGCGCAGCGGTGGTCAGCAGGCTCATCAATGCGATCCGCGCAGTGCCAGCCGCGATCCCGAAGGCGGTGGTGGCGCCCGTAGCCATGCCCATCGACGTGACGGTGCTGACGATCCCGACAGCCACACGGGAGAACAGCGCGCCAAGTGGGCCGCGCAGGGCGACCCACCCGGCCATCGCCGCGAGGGCCACCTTGACCGGCCCGGGGAGGTCGGCGAACGCGCCCACGGCCCAGTTGACGCCATCGACGAGGCCGCCCAGCATCTGCACCAGATCGCGCAGCGGGCCTTGCGCGCCACTGCCGAGACTGATCATCAGCGTGTCGAAGGAGCCGCCCAGCCGCTCGAGGTCGCCCGAGAGGTTGTCGTTCAACGCCGCAGCCTGCTTCGCGGCGTAGCCCTGGTCGTTGACCTTGCTCGTCCAGTCGGCAATGCCCGCCGCGCCCTCCTTGTAGAGGACGTTCGCGGCGCGCACAGCATCCGAGCCGAAGATGGTGGCGAGGGCGCTATTCCGCTGCTCCTCGGTGAGCCCGCTGAGGTGGGCCTGCAACTGGCCGGCCATCTCGGAGACGCCGAGCATGTTGCCCTGGGCGTCGTACATGTTCAGGCCGAGGTCGGACATCAGCTCGGCGGCCTTGCCGCTCGGAGCCTGCAGCGCCTGCAGCATCGTCTTGAACGACGTGCCCGCATCCGAGCCGATGAGGCCGGCGGAGGCGAAGGCGGACAGAGTGCCCGTCGTCTCCTCGATCGACAGGCCGGCGGCGCTGGCGATCAGGCCCGACTGGTTCAGCGCGGCGCCGAGGTCGCCGACGGAGCCCATCGCCTTACCGGCGCCAGCGGCGAGCAGGTCTGCGACGTGGGGGAGCTGTGCACCGGACAGGCTGAACTGAGTCATCGCCACGCTGGCGATACCGGCCGCGTCCGCCACGTCGAGCTGGCCGGCAGCGGCGAGAGACAGTGCGCCCTTGAGGCCGCCGCCCATGATGTCCTTCGCCGAGACGCCGGCCTTCGCCATCTCAGTGATGGCGCCAGCCGCCTCGGTGGCGCTGTACTGCGTGTCCGCGCCGGCCCTCATGGCCGCTTCGCGCAAGTCGCCCAGAGTCCCGGCCGTGGCGCCCGTCGCGGCACCCACCGCCGACATGGACTTCTCGAACTCCATCGACTTCGAGATCGCCATCCCGAGGCCAGCGACAACCGCGGCGCCCATGACGAGGGCGCCCTTGCTGGCGAGGTCAAACCCGCCCTGCGCCTTCTTCGTGCTCGCCGACGACGTCTCGCCGAGGCGCAGCGTCGCCCCAGCGGCCTTGTTCATTCCGCCGACGTACTGGCCGACATTGGCGACAAGGTTGACGGATACAGTGCGGGTTGCCACAAATCCCCCGCTCTGTCGTCAGAAGTTGATTGGTCACAAGCGGGGCGAAACGCGATACCGTGCCCGGCTATGCACAGCAAACGACTCGCCGCAGCATCCCTAGCCGTCTTCGCATTGGCCGGGTGTGGAGGCAGTGGCGGCGAAGGCGGCGCTTACCGTGCGTGCGAACGGGCCGTCGAGTCGCAGCTCAAGTCGCCGTCGACCGCCGACTTTCCTGGCGCGACTGGCGCGACCATTACCAGCAGCGGTGACACCTACAAGGTGTCCGGCACCGTCGACTCGCAGAACGGATTCGGCGCAATGGTCCGGTCAGGTTTCTCCTGCGAGCTACGCGAGGTCGACGACAATTGGAAACTAGTCAACGTCTCCGTCGCCTAACCCCAGTCCGGCCAGCAGGTCGGGCTCCACCGTCTTACGGAATCGCGCGGCCATCTGAACGGCCGTCCGCGTCGCGTCGTCCCGCTTCTCGTCTACCGCCGCCCGATGCGCGGCGAGGGCGTAGGTCGCGTGACACTGTTCTTCCTCGGCCTCGAAAGCGAACTGGTAGTCCGGGTCGCGGCACCAGACCTTCGGTAGCCCGCAGGAGGGGCAGGTGTCGGCCTCCTCCTCCGCGAGCGCCACCGCCGCATCAGTGTCCGCGTCGAGGAACAGGGGTTCACCGGGCGGCGGAGTAGGACGCCCGGTGAACACCGAATGGGGAACCCCGTAGGCGCGCGCCTGCTCTAGTTCGAGCCGGAACCGGCGATCAGTTCGGAGGCGCGCACGGAGAAAGGGACCGTCGTGCTCCCCGTAGACGCCAGCCACGCGGCGCCCACCATTTGATCAGCGTGTCCGCGGGACACCTGCTCGAGCAGCTCGTCGGCCTGCGCCTCGGTCATCGTCGGCTCGACCGCCGACGCCGCGAGCAGCGCGCCCGCGCCGGCCTCGACGTCCCAGGCCATGTTCGAGCCCTCGGGAGCGGGGAAGCGATCCGTGATCCGCTTGAGCGTGTTTTTGCCCAGGCCGCGGAACTTGAAGGTGATCTCAGCGTCGCGCATCTCGGCTTCGAGATCGTGGATGCGCTGCGCCACCTCGCGCCGCTCGCCGCCGCCGGACAGAGAGTTGTTGCCCAGCGCCTCACGGTTGAGGAAGTCGAGGCGCGCGGTCAGGTCATCGTGCTCGGCCTGCAGGTCACCGCGCAGACAGATAGCAACAGACCGAACCGGGACCTTGATCTTGCCGAGAACGTCTTCGATCGATGGCACTGGCACTCCTGGCTGGAAGTTGGCTGGATGGCTGGAGACGGAGGGCGGTCCAGCCAGGCCGCCCTCCGTCGTCTAGATCAGGCTGCGACAACCGCCGGGTCGTCGAACCCGCGCGGGGTGCCGGTCGAACCGAGCTGAACCGTCACCGTCTGGATGGTGTTGGGCGCCGGGACGTCCGGGTTCGGCCGGCCGCACTGCGACGGGTAGACCTCGACCTTCTGGGCAGCCGCGAAGGCCAGCCCGGAGTCGAGGCCGCGGCGCACCACGAGGTAGCCGACCGCACGGAAGGACAGGGCGTCGCGGACGGCATCGGTCGTGCCGGCTGCGCCCGCCTTGTACTTGAGCGTCGTGGTCACCTTCGACCGGCCGACCTGCTCGGTGTCGTACGTCGAAGCCAGCGCCGAGTTGTCGATCATGCTCGTGTCGAACGAGATGTTCAGCCCGTCCGGCGTCAGCCGGCTCTCGAGCGCGACGCCCGCGGTCAGCTCGGCCACCGTGGGGGCGCCGAGGTTGGCGATGATGGGAACCCAGGAGGCGCGGAGGTTCCCATCCAGCAGCATGTCAGCGATGTTGGGCACTTCACTTCTCCTGGTTCGTGGCGTCGGCGGTGGCCTTGCTGTTCACTCGGCCGTCGGAGGTCAGGACGAGGTAGCCCTGGTTGACGAAGAACGGGACGGCCGCCTTCGGCTTCTGGATCTCCTGCCCCTCGGGGCTTCGGAGGGTCACGCGATCGTCGGCCACAGCGGGCCCCTTTCGTGTCGCTTGGGGTGACCACCCCGGGGCCCCGGGGTGGACGTTAGAAATGGCTGGTTCAGGCGAGCGAGGTTGCGAAGCGCCACTCGCTGACCACGTCGAACAGCGGCGGGTCGGCGTCGTCGTCGCGCTGCAACGGCAGGGACGTCAACTGCTCGGGCATCGACAGCAGCCGGTCGCCGATCGTCTGACCGCGCAGGTCGAGAACGGCGGCGGTGAGCTTCTGAGAGGCGAAGCGGGCCGCGTCCGGCGTCTGTCCGTAGCAGTGGAACGTGCCGACGACGGAGAAGCCGTCACGGGACGCCAGTGAGCTGTCCTCCACCCGGCCACCGTCGAAGAAAGCCACGATGTAGCGGGTCGTCGCCGTGGCCGGCTTCTTGCCGTCACCGAACGCCACGCCGGCAGCCTCAACCGCCGCCTTGAGCGCCGACACGAGCGGCTGCACCGCCACGGCCAGCGTCACAGCAGGTGCTCCGCGATCCGTGCGATGGCATCCTCGAAGCGGGGCTCCTCGGCGTCAAGCGCCCGCCCAAGGTCGCGGTGCGGCGGGGAGTGGTCGCCACCGCCGCCGTACTCGAGCAGGTTGCCCAGTGCGCCGCCGCGCTTACCCTTGTCGTAGCCGATCTCGGCCTCGACGACCGGGGAGCCGAAACGCTCGCCGTAGTTCGTGTCGTAAGTGATCGCGTCGCCAGCGTGGGCGTTGTGGACCGGCGCCGACTGGCGGACGTTCTTGCGCGCCTCGGTCTTGATGCGCTGCGCGCTCTGCTGCACCGCCACGCGGGAGCCTGCGGCAGCCTTGAGGCCGGACGCGACGAGCGCGGCAGCCAGCGTCTCGGGGGTATCCATCACGACACCTCCGTGCACGCCAGCCGTCGGGCGGTGATGTCGTCGCCGCGGGCCACCTTGCGGATCTCCACCGTGATACCGACCAGCGCCGGATCACGGGACTCCGTGACCGTCAGGCGCTGCCCCTCGATCACCGAATCGACCGCGAACGGGATCGACACGAGGTAGTCGAAGATGAAGACTTCCTCGCCACCGACGGCCATCGCTGAGGCTTGGGTGTCGGCCGGCCGGACGCGGCACGGGCCGAACCACACCGTCTCCTGCGCCTCGGTCACCTCACCCGTGGCCGGGTCGGTGATCGGCTCGCCGGGGGTGAACACGGTGCAGGTCGAGGTCATCATCGACTCGGCCATCGCGCGGCCCATCGCGGCGACCTGAGCGACGTTCACAGGTTCTCGTACAGCGGCAGGTTCATCGTCAGCACCGCACCGCACGAGCAGTACAGGGCGCCGAACCGCAGAGCACAGATGTCGGCGTGCTGCTCCAGCGAGACGCCCACGGTGTCCACCGCGAACGCACCCGAAGGCCCATCCGTCTTGCACAGGGCCTGCAGCTCCTCGACCTCCGACGGCCAGAACAGCGTCCGCCGCTGCTGCCGGTTGTCGAACGAGAAGGAGGCGTCATCCACAGACGCCGTCTGCAGCGCCCCCGAGCCGGCCTCATGCCAGCGCAGGACGACGCCGCGCAGAATCCCCTTGGCGGCCTCAGCGTGCGCGAAGTCGGCCTCGAGGATGCAGGGCGCGACCCGGGCCGCGCGTGCCGTGACGTCGGCGATCATCGCTTCCGCCTTCGCCGCGGGAATCTCGGCGAACGGTGCGAGGTCGTCAGTCGTCAGCGACACGGCGGCCACGGGTCACTCCCTCACTTGCTGTTGGACTTGGCCGGAGCCGACTTCGCCGCAGCCTTCTTCTCGTCGGCCTTGAAGTCCGAGGAGAGGAGGACAGCCGTCTCATCCGAGGCGTTGATCACGACGCCCCGGTAAACGAAGCGCGCCATCACACGTTGTCGACGAGCTTCGCAAAAGCCGTCAGATCCATGAGGGCCCAGCCGTAGACGACCTCCGCCCGCAGCGCGATCTGGTTCTTGCGCTTGAGGTCGCCCTGGCCGTCCGGGTCACCGAACTCGATCTTCTGGATGGGGATGTTGCGCTGAACGCCCCACCGGATCGTCGAGAAGTCGCCGATGATGCCGCGCACCTTGGTGTCCGTGGCCTCCGGGGTGGCGGAGACGGTGGACGACACCGAGGCGTTCAGGCCCTCGAACTGGGTGATGTTCGTGCCGAAGCCCAGGTCCGGGTACTTCTTGCGACCGTCGGAGTAGCGGGCCGTAGCCAGCGTCCAGGCGTACTTCGGGTCGAGGGCGATGCCGTTGGGGATGAACCCGTTGGCGATGACCAGACCCGCAGCAGCCTCGACCTCGGTGTCAGCCGAACCGGCGACCTCGACCGAGGAGGTGGTGTCGGTGACGTTGTCCGTCAGGCCGGAGATGGCCGTGCCGGTCAGCGGGTTGATCGCGTGGTACACGCCCAGGTCGAGGGCGCGGGCCAGCGCGTTGCCGCAGGCGTCACCGACGGTCTGCAGGACACCGATCTGGTAGTCCTCGTCCGCCCACTGGACCTCCTCGTTGAAGCGCAGGGTGACCTGCACCTTCTTCGGGGTGATCGTCTTGGTGCCGAAGCCGACGGACGACGACGCCTTGTCGGCGCCTTCCCCGACGTACTCGGCGCGGGGCCGGGTGTTGAACGTCATCACGGTCACGTCACCGAACTGCATCGGCTCCGAGCCGGAGAGCTGAGCGACAGTCGAGCCGGTGGCGGCCTTCTGCCACATCCCGGCGGCGATGTTCTTGGGGAGGGTGATCCCCGAGGTGGCAAGAACGGCCACGGCCGTCTCCTATCTGGTCAGGAGGCGAACAGCGAGCGGGCGACGTCGCGCTCGTCGTTGTTCACCGAGGGGGAGGACGTGCCCTCGCGGGGCACGTGGTTGCCTTGCTTCTTGGGTGCAGCGACCAAGGCCAGTAGGGCGTCGGCGTCGGTGGACAGCTCGTCCTCGGTGGCGCCGCGGAGCCGATCGACCAGTTCCGCCGGCAGGCCCTTGGAGATGGCGACCTTCTGGCGGAGCGTGGTCTGCTCGAACTCGGCGAGCCGGGCGAGGGCGTCGTTCGCTGTCTTCTGCGCCTTCTCCAGCTCGGAGAGGTTCGCGGCCTCGAGTTCCGCCAGCCGCTGTGCGGCGGTGGCGTTCTCCTTGGCGCGCTTCTCCTGCTCCCGCGCCTTCTGCTTCCAGAAGTCGACCGTCTCGGTCGGCTTCGGCTGCTGGTCGGGGGCGGGCTCCTGGGCGTCCGTTGCGGTCGCGTCAGGGGTTGGCTCGGTCATGCGGGGCTCCCGTTGCGGGAAGTCCGGTCCCGTTGCGGGTCCGGGGGGTCTAGTGGCCGTCCGTGCCCTCGCGGAGGGCGGACAGGATCGCCTTCGGCCGGCCGCTGTCGGCCGCCTGGCGGGCGTTGATGTAGGTCTGCAGCAGCGCGTCCGGGTCGTAGCCGTCCGGGTAGGCGTCGCCAGCCCACATCGGGGTCGGGGTGCAGTCGCAGTCGCCGTGGTACTTGCGGCCCTTGCCGGCCGACTCCGCTGACCGATAGACGGCGCCGCGTGAAGCCAGGACGAGGCAGAAGGCGCAGGTCTTGCCGACCGGCACCCGGGCCCAGCGAGCCTTCGCCGGATCGCGCCCCGAACTGTGCGCGATCGTGTCTCTGCCCGGCTGCAGCGCCAGCTCGTCGGTGACCTGCGACAGGCGCCCGATCGCGGCGTCGGCGTCCGTGTTGCCGAACAGTGGGTCGATCGCCCACCGCGCCCGCGAACGGACCACATCAGCGTCGACCGGCTCGGCCATCTCCGCGACGAACCCGCCGGCCACGCCAGCCTGCTCCCGCAGCGAGTCGTAGAAGTCGGCCGCCGTAGCCGCCGCGATCTCCCCGTACTGCGCCACCAGCAGCGGCAGGAACTCCTCGAGCGCCGCCCGGACCCTCAGTGGGTCAGTCGGGTCCAGCTGCCGCCAGAGCCGTTCGAGGTCCCTCAGAGCCAGCGTGCGGATGCCACGGTTCGCCTGAGCGAAAGCCTCGACCTCAGCCCTCGACGGCATCGGGCACCGGCACTGGCACTGACTGGGCCGCAGCCTGCGTCAGCGTCACCAGCGTCGCCCGAGCCTGCGCCCGGCGACGGTCGGCCATCGCCCGGCGAACCTGCTGCTCACCCAGCCCCAGCAGCTCTAGCCCGACCTCGGTTTCGGCCAGCCACGGGATCGCCGCCAACTGCTTCATGCCAGCGTCGGCCTCAGCAGCGCGAGAAAGGAAGCGCGGATTACGCCACTGCGGCTCGATCGAACCCCACTCAGCGGGGATCGCATCGAAGCCGTTCTGAATCGCCAGCGCCCGCGTGACCGTGCGCCGGATCGGCACCGACCAGTCGTCGTTAGCGCCCTCAGCCTCAGCGATCAGCTCATGCTGCGAGGCGTCGTAAGCCTCGGCGCTGGTCGGGTTCGCCATGTCCGTGATCGCCGTTGCCGAGTCCGGCAGCGACGCCTCACGGGCGACCGCCTTGGCGAGGAAGTTCAGGTGCGCTAGGTGTGGCGTCGGGTCCTCGGCCGAGAACTGCTTGATGTCGGCGCGCGGGTTCTCGGCGTCGTCGTCGTCCGGGATGCCGAACACGCGACCCATGACGATCTGCCAGGACTGCTTCGGGCTGCCGTCCGCGTTCTTGAAGATCGACTCGTCGGCGCCGAGCATCACCAGCTTGGTGATCGCGTAGATGTCCATGTGCGCCTCGAGCCGCACCAGGGCGCGCATCGCCTGGTCGGTCCACGACATGACCGGCCGGGTGATCCGCGACGAACCCAGGCGCCGCGACGACCGGGGCTTGTAGATCAGCGCGTCAGCGGGAACGCCCCACGGATGCTCGGTGCGCTCGGCCGACCAACGGCCGGCGCCCTTCTCGGCGGTGATCGTCACGCCGTCGAGGTACAACGCCAGGCCGTTCGGGTCGCCGTTCTCGTCCCGCGAAGTGATCGACAGCAGGTTGTCGAGCCGACGGGCCCGGTTGTTCCACTGCCCGGTCGCGTTCAGGGCGTCCTTGGCGTGCACCAGCGCCATCGGCTCGTCATCGACGCCGCGGGTCGTGATGAGGAACGACACCCCATGCAGCAGCGAGTCCGTGCGCCCCTGAGCCAGCTCGGACAGCAGGAAGTTGCTGTCGGCCAGCTCCTGCATCCCCAGCGACCCGAGGTCGCCCTCGGGCCACACGAAGCGGTCCACCTTCGACCGGCGGGCCAGCGCATCGACAGCCTTCGCCGGCCACCCCAGCACGAGGGCCAGCTTCTGGTACTGCGCGGGAACGGTGGTCCCGACCTGCCGCACCATGCGCTTGCTGTCGTAGTAGGCCGACCGGACAAGGTTGCGCTGCGTCTTGCCGTTCAGGTCATCGAGCAACAGTCCGAGTGTGCGATTCTCGTCGTCCGAGACGCCGGGAAGGGTGATCTTGTCTGTCACAGGATCACTGCCACCCTTCGTTCGCCGACTGCACGACCACGCCCCCGACCGGGACGCTTGACTGCTGACGCCTGCGCCCCCCAAAGGGCGAGCGTGCAGGCCACCAGCGCCGTGATGTCCAGCGCCGAGTTCTTGCGGTTCCAGGCCCAGGCGTCCTGTAGGGGACGCTTCCGGGCAGCTCCGAGCGCCGCGTTCAACTGCGGCTGGTCGATGTGGTGCAGCCAGCCCTCGACCGCACCGTCAAAGAACGACCCGCACGCCTGCGCCATCTCGCGCGGGCCGGTCGTCGTCACCTTGATCTTCCTCTTCGACAACTCGTCGATCAGCGACGCGGCCGGAGAGGCACCGTCGATGACCACGGCGCGGATCGCGTTCGCCTCACAGCGGCGGACGATGTGCTGCAGCAGCCAGCCGACGCCGTTGCGCTGCTCGTCGAGTTCGATGTGCCACTCACCGTCCGGGCGCTGGCCGGCGAAAGCCACCGACGACACCGAACGGTCCGGGCTCACGTCAACGGCAAGGGCGAAACGATCCGTGGCGACAGAGGTCTCGTCGGCGCAGTCGAACCACGCCCCAGACGAGATGACACGATCCGACCCGGCCTCTTCCCACATGCCGAGCCGTTCACGGGCGAAGCCGTCGTCAGAGAACCGCGCACGCTCACCCTCGATCACGTCGAACTGCAGCCGCGTGCCCAGCGCCGGGTTCGCCGAGTGCCAGTTCCGCTGGTCGTCGAGGTCCAAGGCGTCGCCCGGCTCACACGACCACTCATGCCAGGCCAGCCGCTTCGACTTGCCCTCAAGCGCCTCAGCCCGCACGCGGGTGAACACCTCGCCGTTGGCCTTCGGGCCGGGCGGCGTCCCCGTGAAGATCCACTGCGGATTCCCGGACGGAGCAGCCGAGGTGGTCGGCATCAACGCCTCGAGGGCGTCCTCCGACATCTCCTGCGCCTCGTCCATCACCAGCACGTCGACCGTGAAGCCACGGCCGGAGTTCTTAGAGCGGGCCACCAGTTCGACGGAGCCGCCGTTCTTGAGAATCACGGCCTCCTGGCCGTTCACCCGGCGAATGTCGGTCACAAGCTCGTTCAGCTCCGGGTACAGCGCGCCCGGGTCGTTGGCCTGCTGGCCGAAGAAGTGCATCAGCCGGCGGAAGTGCTTCTGTGCCGTCTTCACCTCGTGCGCCGTGTGCAGGATCCGCTCACCGCGGCCCACCATGCCGAACAGCTCACGCACCTCGAGCAGCGCGTTCTTGCCGTTCTGCCTGGGAACGCTCAACCCGCAGGTGAGGCTTGTCCATTGGCCCTTCGACTCGGCCAGCCAGTCATCGAGCACGAACCGCTGCCAGTCGTCCGGCGCCAACCCGTACTCGCCGGCCAGATCGGCAGCCAGATCCCCGAAGGTCTTCGAGCGCCTAGGGGCGACGTGAACCCGAGGAGGCTGCCGAACGCTCACGCAGCTTCTCCTCGAATCGGCTCAGACCAGTCTTCGGCGCCTCGACCTTGACCCCGCCGCCGAGTTCGTCGATCTGCGCCAGCACATCCATCAGCCGCTGCGACAGGGAAGCCACATCGCGCATCGACGTGCACTCGTCCAGATCGGCCGCCAGACGCTCCCTGAGCGCCCGCAGAGCCGTAATCCGGTCCCCGGTAGCCGCTGCCTCAGACAGGCTCACAGCGGGCCTCCCAGCGACGACCAGTAACAGCGATGAACCGAGCCCGCGAGTAGAACTCGACGCCCGGTCGCTTGGTGCCAGGGCGCTCGGGGGCACGAACAAAGGCGTGCAGTCCGTCGCCGGACATGCTCACCTCGATGTAAAACGAGCTGAGGCGCCGCAGCACCTCGGCAGCTTCCGCCCCAACCAGTCGCCCATCAGCCAGGCAGTGGTCGAAGTCGTAGCAGGCCAGTCCGCCACCGAGCATCACGCCCAACCCGTTGCCGACGGTCGAACGCTTCACCTTGGCGAAGGTTGACCAGCTCTCCGGGTCCGTCGAGGACGCCGGGGCGCCTGTCGTGGTGATCGGCCGCTTGCCGTCCCGACGGGTCCAGCGATCCAGTTGCCGCATCTCGGCCGGGATCGTCTCGCGGTCGCGCGCCCGGTGTGCAGCGACCCGGCAGCGCGTCGAGCAGTACGTGGGGATGCGGCCACGCGCCGGCATCCGCATCGTCTCGCCGCAGGGGCAGGTCAGGAGCACTCGGCCAGTCTAGCGCAGTTGTAACGATAAGACGGTCTGACCTGCACGATTCCTCGTGTTCAGCAATCCTCCGGCCAGGAGGCCACCGGAGCGGCCCGCCTAGCTGGCGACCTGCTCTCAGGGCTTGCAGTCCCTCCGAGAGCGCCTCAGGGCAACCACGGAGCCGCCCTCGATGTGGCAAGGGGTTCGGGAGGGGGATTGGTCCTAGCCGGTGAGGTAACCAGACGCGCGGGGCACGGGGGCGTCCCCCACCCCTTCGTCAGTCGAGCGAACCGGACCGCCGAACGATCGGCGCGAAGTCACGGTCACCCTTGATCAAGTTGCACCGCTTACCCCGGCTGTTCGGCACGTTGGTATGTGCCGGCCGAAGGTTGCTCGGGTGCTCAGTGCCGCCCTTTATGAGTGGCACCACATGGTCAACACCATCGGCACCGTGCTCGCCGCAGATGTGGCAGACGTCGGAGGCGCGGAGGATGCGGGCGTTGCGTTCGGCTCGGGCTCGACCGCGGATGCGCTCGGTCATCAGCGCGCCGCGTACCTGCGCTCGAGCAGCCGGTTGACCCGCGCCTCGGCGTACACCGCAGCCCGTTGCGTGTCTGCGTTGGGCGAGTGGTCGAAGTCCTGCCGCGCGTCGAGCAGTTCGAGCCACGCCTCAGCGATGTCCTTGTCGATGCCAGCGAGGGGCGTCAGCGTCTCAGCCATGTCGTCCCCTCACCACGCTCACGACGGCACCGAGCAGGGCGCCGATCAGGTAGCAGATTGCGACGAAGCGTGCGGCCTCACGGTGGGCGTACGACATCGCCGCTCCCCGCTTCAACAGGTTTAGCGCGGTTTATCGCCAGGAGGTAAATCCCGGAGATCGGTGCCGGGCCAGCCGTCCCATCACGCACGCACCAGGCGTCGGCCAAGGGACGGGCCGTGGAATGCGCGAGAGCCCCGACCGATTGGGCCGGGGCTCTCGTCTGAACTTGGGGTCGCCTCGTCAGCGACACCTCGCATACTCAGGCATCAGGTCACCCTCTGTCAACTAGCACGCACATCGTGTCGCGCCGTGTCGTCTCGCAGCACGTCGAGCAGATCACCGAGACGCAACCGCTTGACCCCATCGTGCGATGGGCGTACTGCGATGCGCTTGCGGTCGAGGTAGTTGCGGATCCGCTGGTGCCCGACCTTGATGCCGCCGACCTCGCCGACGTACTGCGACGCCTCGCGCGGGGTGACGATCATGTCGGCAGCCCGCAGCAGCAGCCACGCCCGACGCTCGGCCACGTTGTGGGTGACCTCGCACTGTGTGCACGTGGCCTGATGTGCACCGGCTCGAGCCCACACCTCGGCATGGCAGGTGAGGCCGTCCTCCTCGTACATGCACTGGCCGAGGTACTCGCGCTCCTGCATCCGGTCGATGGCCCGGTACGCAGCCCGGACCACATGCCCGATGCCGGTCACGATCTCGGCCGCCTTCGGGTGCCGGCGGATGGCGGTGATGTCGTCGCCCCACAGCGCCAGCTCGACCAGCAGGGAGTCGCGGACGGCGACCACGCCCCAGTTGATGGGCGACTTCTCGTGCGCGCTTCCCTTGCCTGCCTTGCCGCCAGTCGCCACCCTTGCCTGCTTGCTGACCGCGACGTTGAGCTGGTCGATGAGCTGAGGCACGGCGGCGAGCATCGTCTCGACGGCGGCGGTGTCGTCGTGGCAGAGCAGCCCCTCGGGCTGGTGGCATCCGCAGGACGGGCAGATCATCGCGCTACTCACTGTTCGGTCCCCGTTCGGTAGCGAAACGCACGTACTTGACCTGATCCAAATCCTTTGGATCGGTAGGCCAATACACGGGCAGCCCACGCTTGACCCGGTCGAGGATCTGCTGCACGTCACGGGGAGGCCAGCCCACGTGGTAGTGCGTGCGCTCGTCGCTCACGCCTTGCGCCCGACCGGAACGGCCGCCTCGCCACCGGACTGGAACAGGATCGAGTCGAGGTCGGCTGGCGTGATGTAGCCGTTTCCGTTGGCGCCGTAGGACTTCGACCAGGAGTTGCGCCAGCGGTAGAACGGGCCCGCTCCTCGGTAGTTCGGCGAGTATCCGGTGATGACGAGGCAGTGGCCGCCGACGACATCCCCGGCCACGTTCACGCCACCGTAGCTGTCCGTGTCGTACATCCCCGAGCGCCATTCCACGCCGATGACGACGGGCCCGGTCTGCAGCGCGGCCCGCAGCTCCGAGAGATTGAACGCCCAGTTGAAGCCGCTGATCCAGCCGCGCTCGCGGGCGACCAACATGCCGGCCCGGACGCTGGTGCCGTTCTCGCGGGACACACCCTCGAACTCGTCGATCTGGGCGCAGCGGTCGAACACCGCCACGGCGAGCTGGTGGCCCGCCTCGGCGTTGGCGACCCGCCCACGAACGGGGGAGGCGAGGTATTCACCGACGACTCCGTGGCCGACACAGGTCCCTTCTTGCCCCTGATCGAGAACCGTTCCGCCGGTCCACCAAATTGCCTGCTGGGTCAGATCGGCACCAGGGGCGGCCACCCGGTACTGCTTATTGCGCGGGTCAAGCCTTGGCACATAGTCGAGGATTCGGTTCGGCATGTCGCACCTTTTCTGTCGTACCGGCGTAGTAATTTACTGGTGTGCCTAGTGGACGGCGAGCAACGCCGAAGCAAATGACGTGCGGGGACTGTGGCAAGGAATTCGAGACGTGGGCGAACCAGCCCGAGCGCTATTGCTCTCCTTCCTGCAAGGGGCGAGCGGCCAGGTTGAGGCGGCCGAAGGACTACAAGAAGACGCAGGACAAGATCTGCCCACAATGCGGCGAGGCGTTTCGCGGACAACCGTCCTCCACCTACTGCAGCCGGTCATGCGTTTCCGTCGGGTCGTGGGCCAACGGGCGCCGCAAGGCGCGCCCCAAGACGCACGATCGGGTCAACTACCGACTGGTGAAGGACTACGGCATCACGCGGGCCGAATACGACGACATGCTTGAGGCTCAGGGCGGAGGATGTGCAATCTGCGGAGCCCCGATGCGCGACTCGACCCGTATGCGGCTGTGCGTCGACCACTGCCACAACACCGGCAAAGTGCGCGGCCTGTTGTGCGGGCACTGCAATCGAGGGCTCGGCTCGTTCGGTGACTCCCTCGCAATGCTGGACAAGGCGCGCGCCTACCTGCTGGCCTACCAGTAGGCCCCGGGCTGCTCGCATCATTTCCCCCGCACATAGGCCGGCCAACCGGCACCGCCATTGCCTTCGGTCATGAGCCACTGGCTAGCCGAGTTCCCGTCGGCGTCGAGCAGGTCGCCCATGAGTCGGTCCCAGCCGCCGCTTTCGAAGCAGACGACGCGCAGCGGGGCGGTGCGCTCGAAGATCCACGCGGCCAGGTCGTCGTGCGCCTGCTTGTAGCCCGCCTCGCCCCGCTCTGGCGTGTCGACCCACGTCAGCCGGATGGGCACGCCGCGCGGGTCTTCGTCGGTGATCCGGTAGGTGCGCCCGTCGAGTTCGATCACCCGGGAGCGCCGCAGTCGCACGGTGTCTCCGTCCGTGACGCTGACGACGGTCTCCACTCGCCACTCGGTTCCTTCGTGCGGGCTCCACGCCACGTCAGACCCCATCGCCAGCCCCCCCAGCCTCGCCCTGACGCTCTGTCGCTGCCGGATCGCTATCCGTGGACCCCCTGGCTACTCCGAGGGTTAGACGGAGGGTTGGGCACGGGTTCCGCGCGCCGTCCTCGTAGCAGTAGCCCTCATCCAAGACGGAGTGGAGCGCCGCCACCCGCGCGACCACCGCCCGCAGCGCAGCCACCTCGGCCCGCAGGTCGCTCACGTACTGATTCGGGCTCATGCCGCGCTCCTCCGCTTGTGTTGCACTTCGATCCGCACCCGTCCGGTGCAGGCCATGTCGATCGCCTCGGTCTTGTCTGCGGCCTGCATCCATCGCACGAGCCGGTGGACGGTGGTCTGCACGTTGCTGACGCTCATGTCCAGCTCGGCGCCGATCTGCTTGTAGCGGTGCCCGGCCTTGAGGTGTTCGAGCACGACCGCCTCCCGTGGCGACAGGGTGACGATCCGAACGCCGTCTGCGGTGGTGCGCGGCCCGGTCGCTGCGGGCTTCGGTGGGGCGTCTCGGCGGGCCAGTCGCGCCTCGAGCTGCC
>Ga0308175_100000412_pt1 | contig 29738 bp, 30 predicted proteins | sample PhyCR1_3_FD_203893 | JGI IMG/M metagenome (GOLD analysis project Ga0308175, IMG submission 203893) | Soil microbial communities from UC Gill Tract Community Farm, Albany, California, United States - DLSLS.C.R1 | ecosystem: Environmental > Terrestrial > Soil > Agricultural land | place: USA...
GGACAGCTCGTTCCCCCGCGTCACGGACAGCGGCTCGTTCCCCCGCGTCACGGACAGCGGCTCGTTCCCCCGCGTCGCCGACAGCGGCTCGTTCCCCCGCGTCGCCGACAGCGGCTCGTTCCCCCGTGTCACGGACAGCGGCTCGTTCCCCCGGGTCGCCGACAGCGGCTCGTTCCCGCCTGTGGGCGCACGGCCCCGGGACGCGGACAGCGGCTCCCTCCCGCGGGTGGGCGCGCAGCCGCGGGTGCCGGCCGCGGACCCGCGGTCCTACCCACCGGCGGCAGTCAGCCAGCACACCGGGCCGCAGCGGGGACTGCGGCCCGTCGGGGCGAACGGGCACGCCCGCCCGCCGGCGGTCAGCGGACACGGCAGCCCGCTGCCGGCCGGCGGCGCGCCGCCCGGTTCACTGCCGCCGCCCGGTTCGCTGCTGCCGGTCGGTTCGCAGCCGCCGGTCGGTTCGGCGCCGGCGAACGGGCACACCGGTCCGCAACCGGCACTGCGCCCACGGGCCCGCGCGCCGCAGCCGGGGCTGCGGTCGGTCGGTCGCCCCGCGGCGGACGACCCGCCGGAGGACCCGCTGCCGGCGCCGGACCAGCTCCAGGACACCGGGCGGCACCACCTGCCCCGACTTCGCGGCATCGCGGGAGGCCGGTCGTGAGTTTCCTTCGTTCCGTCGGCGGTCCCGCGTTCGGGCCGCGCGACCGGATCGTCGTGGTCGGCACCGGCGCGGCCGGCTGGAGCGCAGCCGGCGAGCTGCGCCGGCTCGGCTTCGCCGGCGAGCTGGTCGCGATCGGCGCCGAGCCCGCCCACCCGTACGACCGGACCGCCTGCTCGAAGGGCCTGCTCAACGGCCACCAGAAACCGAAGGACACGGTCCTCGACCTGCGCGGCCACCCTCAGGTGAGCTGGCGGACCGGCACCCGCGTGCTCGACACCGACCCGTACGGGCGCCGGTTGCTGCTCGACACCGGCGAGACGCTCGCGTACGACGGCCTCGTCGTCGCCTCCGGCACCAGGGCCACCCTGCCGCGGGGGTGGCCGACCGGTCCCGGCCTGCACATGCTGCACGACCTCGCCGACGCCAGGTCGCTGCGGTCCGCGCTGAGCGGCGCCGGCCGGGTCGCGATCGTCGGCGGTGGGCTGACCGGCTGCGAGGTCGCCTGCGCCGTGACCGCGATGGCCCGCTCCGCCGTGCTGGTCAACTCGCAGCGCTTCCTCATGCCCCGCTCGGTCGGCGAGCCGATCGGCGCGCTGATCACCGCCGCGCACCTCACCTCCGGGATCGACCTCCGGCTCGGTCGCAAGGTGGCGGACGCCGAGCCCCGGCGCACCGGCTGGCGGCTGCTGCTCGACTCCGGCGAGACGGTGTCGGCCGACCTCGTCGTGGTCACCGCCGGCGAGAAGCCGGACGTCGACTGGCTCGCGAACACCCCGGCCGACACGTCCGACGGTGTGCTGTGCGACGCGTCGCTGCGGGTGGCGGGACTGGACGGCGTCGTCGCGGCCGGGTCGGTGGCCCGCTGGCCGGACCGGCGGCACGGCACCGACGTGCCGCGCCGGGTCGGCCAGTGGATCATGGCGGTGGAGCAGGGCCGAGCCGCCGCCCGGACGCTGCTTGCCGGCGACTACGCGCCGCCGGTGAGCCTGCTGCCGCGGTTCTGGTCCGACCAGAACGGGCTGCGGATCGAGGTCTGCGGCCGGCTGTCGGACCAGGCCGACGTGCACGTGACCGAGCTGCGGCCGCGGCGCCGGGACACCGCCCGGGCCGGCGTGGTCGCCGACTACGTCGAGGACGGCCGGCTGGCCGGGGTGGTCGCGGTGAACGCACCACGCGCCTTCACCGTCGCCTGCCGGACGTTGCTCAACGAGCCGGTCCCGGCGCCGGTGCGGGTCACGATCCCGGAGCCGGCCCGGTTCGAGGAATACCAGCCGCTGCGGCTGGTTCGCTGAGCCGGGGGCCGGCCGCGGAGCAGCGGCCGCGGCCGTCCCCCACAGGCCGCCCCGAGCGAACGGCCGGCGGCTCCCTCATCCCTCGGGAGCCGCCGGCCGTTGTCGCCCGGTCAGGACCGGGTGATCAGGAGCGGGCGGCTTCCCAGCTCTCCTCGGCGGTCTCGCCGCCGCCGAAGGACTCGAGCCCCTCCGCGCCCTCGAGCTCCCGCTGCTCGGCGGCGTCGCCCGAGCCGGCCGCGTCGGCGGCCATCCGCGTGTCCGCGGCGTCGATCATGCGGCGACCAGTGGCGAAGATCGCCAGCGCGACCAGCATCGCCGCCGCGCCCACCCAGAACGGCACCGAGTCGGTGAACCGCTCGGCCAGCTTGCCGGCCGCGTACGGCGCGATGCCGCCGCCGATGAACCGCACGAAACCGTACGTCGCCGAGGCCACCGGCCGCTCCACCGGCGAGACCATCATCACTGCCTGGGTGACCAGCGTGTTGTTGATGCCGAGGAACATGCCGGCGACGATCACGGCCACGATGACGACCGTCCGGTTGCTGGTGAACAAGGCGATCAGCGCGAGGTCGACGGCCAGCAGCACGAAGTTCACGTACAGGGTGCGGGCGGTGCCGAAGCGGGCCTGCAGCCGCGGGGCACCGAAGACCGCGAAGATCGCGACCAGCACGCCCCAGCCGCAGAACACCATTCCGAGCTGGATCACGTCCAGGCCCATGAGGAACGGCGAGTAGGCCAGCAGCGTGAAGAAGCCCCAGTTGTAGAACAGTCCGGTCAGGCCCATCGTGGCCAGCGAGCGATGCCTGAGCGCGAGGATCGGCGCCGCGATCGACGAGCGGTGCGCCGGGCGCGGGGTCGGCGGCAGCAGCACCAGCGTCGCAGTCAGCGCGATCGCCATCAGCGCGGCGACGCCGTAGAACGGACCACGCCAGGAGATGCTGCCGAGCAGGCCGCCGACGAGCGGGCCGGCGGCGATGCCGACACCGAGCGAGGTCTCGTAGAGCACGATCGCGCCGGCGAACCCGCCGCTGGACGAGGCGACGATGACCGCCAGCGAGGTTGCGATGAACAGCGCGTTGCCCAGGCCCCAGCCGGCCCGGAAGCCGACGATCTGGCTGATCGTGTCCGAGCTGGCCGCGGCCAGCGAGAACGCGACGATCAGCGCCAGCCCGAGGATGAGCGTCCGCTTGGCGCCGATCCGGCTGGACACCCAACCGGTGATCAGCATCGCCACCGCCGTCACCACCAGGTAGCTGGTGAACAGCAGCGACACCTGTGCCCGGGACGCGTGCAGCTGCTCGGCCAGCGCCGGCAGGATCGGGTCGACCAGGCCGATGCCCATGAAGGACACCACGCAGGCGAAGGCGACGGCGTAGACGGCGCGCGGCTGCCGGAAGGGGCTGACAGAGGTGGTGTGTGCCGACATCGGGACGGGGTTCTCCAAGGTCGTACGCGGCAGGTGCGGTACAGCCCGGCCGGGGCGTCAGGCCCGGTCGGGCAGCTTCGAAAGCCGGTCCAGGGCCGGCAGGGCGGCGAGGATCGCGTCGCGGTCGGCGTCCGGCAGCCGCTCGATCCGGGCGGAGAGCACCCGGACCCGCTCGGCCCGGCGGGCCTCGACGAATGCGCGGCCGGCGGCGGTGATCGTGACGAGGGCGGCCCTCGCGTCGGTCGGGTCGGCCGAGCGGGTCACCAGACCCTCGCCCTCGAGCCGGTTGACCAGGCCGGTCATGGCCGGCTGGGTGACGCCCTCGAACCGGGCCAGGTCTGAGATGCGGGCCGGGCCGTCGACGTCCAGGCGGCTGAGCGTGAGCCGGCTGGTCACGCTGTAGCCGGGGATCGGAGTGCTGCGCCGCAGCCAGCCGACCAGCCGCTCCAGGCAGCCGGCCAGCTCGTCCAGACCGGGCTTGGTCTCCGTGATCACACGGCGAACTATATCAGCAGCTTATATAAGTGGGCGATGTTTCCTGGGTCACTCGGCGCGTCGGCGGTGCCGCCGCGTCGGTGGAGCCCCCTGCCCGAAGGCCACCGCCTCCCACCCCCGCTCCTGCGCCCCGCCCGGCTGTCGGGACCGGTCCCGGACGGCCTCCCTCACCTCCGGCTGCGGCGGCTGAGCCGACGGCGGGACAGGGGCGTCCCGGGCCGGCCCCAGCGGTGCGGCCGCCGGCGGTTGACTGGGTCCGTGCGGCGGGGCAGGCGACGCCGCGGCACCCGGCGGACCGCTCGGGGACGTCGCGGCCGCCCACGGATAGGCGGCCGGGGGCGTCGCGGCGGACCAGTGATCGGCGGCCGCGGCCGGCCGGGGGTTGGCGGCCGAAGGCGTTCGCGCCGGCCAGGGGGCGGCTGCGGTGGCCGCGGGCTGGGGGTTGGCGGGTGACGGCGTGCCGACCGGCCAGGATTCGGCGGGCGGAGGCACGGCTGCCGTTGGCCAGGGGTCGGCAGAGTGGCGGTGGCGCCGGGGTGGGGTGAGCAGCCCGGTGCGGTGGCGGACCGAGGTCCAGCCGCCGGCCGCCTGCAGGAGAAGGCCGAGCAGGCCGAGCAGCAGCCCCGGCCCGGGGTGCACGGCGAGCACCGGAAACGTCTCGGTCACCGGCAGGTCGAAGCCGAAGAAGGCCGCGTGGTTGAACACCAGCGCGTCGAGGCTGACCAGGACGATGCCGGCCGAGACCACGCCGGCCACCCCGGTCAGCGCGGCGACCCCGAGCGGCACCTCGCCGCGGGTCGGCGGCAGCAGCACCCAGACCCCGCCCAGCGCGAGCGCGGCGACCAGCACCACCGCCCACACGGGCGAGCCGGTCCAGGCCGACGCGGTGACCGTGCCGCAGCCGGACCGCGTGCACACCACGTCCCGATGCCAGGACAGCATGCCGGCAAGCAGCAGCACCGGGACGGACGCGGCCACGAGCAGCTCGGGACGCCGGAACACGGCAGGCAGCGTACACCGAACAGGTGTTCGATAGGCTCCCGGTGATGCCCAGCCGACCGCTGTCCGCCGACCGCACCCTCGAGGTGCGGCTGCACACCCGCGCCGGCACGCTGGCCAGCGCGGTGGTCCACGGGGTCACCACTCGCGGCCGGGCGGTGGCCGCGCTGTCGCTGATCGCGCCGTGCCGGCCGGAGCTGACCGAGCGGGTCCTCGCCCGGGTCGGCTCGGTCCCGCCGGCCGAGGTCGAGTGGCCGCCGCGCTCCGTGCAGGTCGCCCTGCTCGACTCCGCGCTGCGGGTGGCCCAAGGCACCGTGCGGCTCACCGCACCGGAGGGCGTGACCGTGCAGCACGTCGCCTACACCGACAAGCTCGGCTACACCCGCCGGGTGCTGCGGCTCGCCCGGCACGGCGACCTCGTCGGCGACTACCGCACCGTCGAGGAGCTGGGCCGGCACGTCGACGTCGGCACCCTCAGCGACGGGAGCTAGCCGGCCCGGGCCGGGGTGACCGGCAGCGGCTCGCCCCGGCCGACCGTCGCGTGGTGGCGGTGCCGATGAAGCACAGCCCGTCGGTGTACGCGTCGTCCATGGCTGCGGGGGTACCCCCTTACCGGCGGAAGACGCCGGCGAGAGGAGCATGCGGCAATGGGCTGGGATGCGGTCGTGGTGGGCGCCGGGCACAACGGCCTCGTCGCCGCCAACCTGCTGGCCGACAGCGGCTGGTCGGTGCTCGTGCTGGAGGCCAACGCGGCCCCGGGTGGCGCGACCCGGACCGCCGAGCTGGCCGCATCCGGCTTCCGCAGCGACCTGTGCAGCGCGTTCTACCCGCTGACCGCCGCGTCGCCGACGATCGCCGCCCTGGAGCTGGGCCGGTACGGGCTGCGCTGGCGCAACGACCACGTCCCGCTGGTGCACGTGCTGCCCGACGGCCGGACGGTCACGCTGTCGCGGGACCCGGCGGAGACCGCGGCCTCGGTCGAGAAGTACGGGGCAGGCGACGGCGAGCGCTGGCTGGCCGAGTTCGCCGCCTGGGGCCGGATGAAGGACGCGGTGATCGACGCACTGCTGACGCCGTTCCCGCCGGTACGGCCCGGTGTCCGGCTGGCCCGCCGGCTCGGGTCGGCCGAGCTGCTGCGGTTCGCGCGGTTCGCCGTCCAGTCCACCCGGCGCTACTCGAGCGAGCTGTTCTGCGGCGAGGGCGCCCGGCTGCTGGTCACCGGCAACGCGATGCACTCCGACCTCTCGCTGGACACCGCCGGCGGCGCGATCCTCGGCTGGCTGCTGTCGATGCTGGCCCAGGACGTCGGCTTCCCGGTCGCCGAGGGCGGCGCGCAGTCGATCACCGACGCGCTGGTCCGCCGGCTGGAGGAGCGCGGTGGCGAGCTGCGCTGCGGGGCCAGGGTGACCGCGGTCGAGGTCAAGGACGGCACCGCGGTCGGCGTCCGTACCGCCGACGGCGAGGCGCACGCCGCGGCCAGAGCCGTGCTGGCCGACGTGTCCGCCCCGGCGCTCTACCGGGACCTGGTCGGGCTGGAGCAGCTGCCCGCCCGGGTGGCCGCGGACCTGACGAACTTCGCCTGGGACGACTCCACCGTGAAGGTCGACTGGGCGCTGTCCGCACCGGTGCCGTGGGCCGACCCGGCGGTGGGCCGGGCCGGCACCGTGCACCTCGACCTCGACCTGGACGCTTTCGGCCAGTTCGCGCTCGACCTGGCCAGCGAGCGGATTCCAGACCGGCCGTTCATCCTGGCCGGGCAGATGACCTCGGTCGACCCGTCCCGCTCGCCGGCCGGCACCGAGACGCTCTGGGCGTACACGCACGTGCCGCGCGGGCTGGCCTGGACTCCCGAGCTCACAGCCGAGGTCGCCGACCGGGTGCAGGCGACGATCGAGCGGCACGCGCCCGGATTCGGCGACCAGGTCGTCGGCCGCGCGGTCAGCTCGCCGGCCGGCCTGCAGGCGGAGAACGCGAACCTCGACGACGGTGCGGTCGGCGGCGGCACCGCCGCCCTGTCCCAGCAGCTGGTGTTCCGGCCGACCCCCGGGCTCGGCCGGGCCGACACCCCGGTCGACCGGCTCTATCTGGCCTCCGCGTCCGCGCACCCGGGCGGCGGCGTGCACGGCGCCTGCGGCTCGAACGCGGCCCGCGCGGCGCTGGCCCGCAACCGGATCGGGACCGGGTCCGTCTACCGTATGGCGATCGGCGCCGCCGGCCGGGCGGTGTGGGGCCGCACCCCGGGGACGGGTACGCACGGAGGTGGCCGGTGAAGCGGGCGAAGTCGCTGCGGGCCGTGCTGGCGGCCGGCACGGCCAGGGTGCGGGCCGAGCGCGGTCTGTCCGAGCAGCAGGCGGCCGAGCTGCTGCGCTCGTACGGGCTGGTGACCTGGCAGGTCGGGACGCTGACCCAGGTCGAGGCCGGGGTCCGTCCGCTCGCGGTGGAGGAGCTGCTGCTGCTGTGCGCCGCGTACCGGGTCAGCCTGGCCGAGCTGGCCGGCTCCGACCCGGACGAGGTGGAGCTGGCCGCCGGCGCCCGGCTGCCCGCCGTCGCGGTCCGCGCGCTGCTGGCCGACGGCGGGGAGGAGCTGCGCGCGCTGCCCGACGACGCCCTCGACGTGCCGGCGACCCGGCCGGTGCCCGCGGTGCCCACCCCGGACGCGCTCGTCGACGCCGCGGCCAGGCTCGGCGTCCGCGGCCAGGTCGAGGTCGGCCGGGCGCTGGCCGCGATCGGCGAGGCCGAGCGGAACGCGGCCCGGCGGCTCGGGGTGAGTCCGGAGCGGCTGGTGCTGGCCGCGGTCGGCCGCTGGGGCAAGCCGTTCTCGCTAGAGCGGGACGCCAGGATCGCCCGGCGCCGGGCCACCACCGAACCCGACCGCCACATCACCCTGCGTGGCCTGGTGACGCGGGAGATGCTGGCCGAACTCCAGGACCACTTAGCGGTACGGTGATCGGCCATGGAGCCCGAGGGCATGGAGCCCGCCGCGCATCGCAGACCGGTAGCGCGGGACCGCCTGTGGCCGCACGTGGTGTGGGAGATCGTGCTCGCCGCCGGGGTGGTGGCCGCGGTCTTCGCGGTGCGCCACGAGGACCAGGGGGCACTGTCCGGCGCCGGCCTGGACAACCTGCTGGTGCTGGTCTCGGCCGGCATCCTGCTCGGCAGCGCGTTCGCGCTGAGCCTGCGCGCGGCGGTGCCCAACCTCGCCGTCGGCGCGGTCGCGGTGGTCGCCGGCGTGCTGACCGCGTGGCTGCAGGCCGAGCACGGTTACCAGCTGCGGGTCGCCGCGCTGATCGCGCTCGGCGGGGCGGTCGCGCTCGGGCTGGTGACGGCGTTCGTGGTGGTCGGCTTCCGGCTGCCGGGCTGGGCGGTCGGCCTCGGCGCCGCCCTCGGGCTGTGGGCGGCCGCGCAGTCGCTGTCCGCCGGCCACACGCTGTCCCTCGACGGCGTGCCGAACCTGCGTGACTGGGCCTGGCCGCTGGCGATCGGGGCGGCCGCGCTGTCGGTGATCGGCGGGGTGCTCGGGCTGCTGCCGCGGGCCCGGCTGACCCTGGGGCAATACCGCCCGTCCGGCGATCCCGCGGCCGCCCGGGGCAGCCGGGCGGCGTTGACCGCCACGGCCGCGCTGATCGGCTCGATGCTGCTGGCCGCCGGGGCCGGGCTGATCCTCGCGATGCGGGTCAGGACCGCCGTCCCGGACGACGGGTTCACCCTGCTCGGCATCGCCGCCGCGGCCGCGTTCCTCGGCGGCACCAGCGCGTACGGGCGGCGCGGCGGGGTGTTCGGCACCGTCCTCGCCGCGGGCTTCCTGCAACTGGCGACGCTCTGGCTCCGGCTCGTCGACGCCGGGGCGTGGACCCGGCCGGCGCTGCTCGGCGGCGCGATCGTGCTCGGCCTGCTGGTCGGGCGGGTGGTCGAGGCGGCCGGCAGCACCGAGCCACCGCCGGACGAGGCGGACGAGGACTCCGGCCCGGAGACCCAGCTGTGGGACCCGTACGGGACCGGCAGCTTCGCCCGGCCCGGCACCGATCCATACCCGACCGGCGGCTTCACGCCGGCCTCCTCCTACCGGGAGGGCGCCGAGCCCTACTGGCCCGGTCAGGCGCCGGCGCCGGAGGGCGAGGCGGCCACCGCCGAGCCGACCCGTGACCGCGGTGCATACGGGGAGCCGGGCAGCAACACCGGTCAGTTCCGGGAGCCGGGCCGAGGCGCCGACCGGTGACCGTCCCGGACGACCGGGCACCGGCGCGTCCGATACTGGCGCGGGACGACGTGCTCGCGGCCGCCGACCGGCTCGGCGACCGGGTCCGGCGCACCCCGTCGGTCGTGGTGGACTCCCGGGCGTTCGGCACGCCGGTCGCGCTGAAGCTGGAGCTGCTGCAGCACACCGGCTCGTTCAAGGCCCGCGGCATGCTCAACCGGTTGCTGGCGGCGGACCTGCCGGCCGGCGGCCGGGTGGTGGCGGCCTCCGGTGGCAACGCCGGCCTGGCCGTCGCGTACGCGGCCCGCGAGCTCGGCCTGACCGCGCACATCGTGGTCCCGGTGACCGCGCCGCCGGTCAAGGTGGCCCGGCTGCGGGCGCTGGGCGCCGCGGTGGTGCAGGAGGGCGCGGTCTACGCCGAGGCGTTCACGGTGGCCGAGGGGTACGCGTTCCGGACCGGGCTGCCGCTCGTGCACGCGTACGACCAGCCGGAGGTCTGCGCCGGCAACGGCACGCTGGGGCTGGAGCTCGTCGAGCAGGTGGGTCCGGTGGACACGGTGCTCGTCGCGACCGGCGGCGGCGGGCTGATCGCCGGGATCGCGGCCGCGCTGGCCGATCGGGCCCGCGTGATCGCGGTCGAGCCGGAGCGCTGCCCGACCCTGCACGCCGCGCTGGCCGCCGGCGCTCCGGTGGACATCGACGTCGGCGGCATCGCGGCCGACTCGCTCGGGGCCAGCCGGATCGGGTCGATCTGCTGGGAGATGGCCAAGGCGACCGGGATGAGCTCGGTGCTGGTGCCGGACGAGGCGATCGCCAGGGCGCGCGGCCGGTTGTGGTCGCAGCTGCGGGTGCTGGCCGAGTACGGCGGGGCGGCGGCGCTGGCCGCCCTCATCACCGGCGCCTACCTGCCGGAGCCGGGCGAGCGGGTGGCCGCGGTGGTCTGTGGCGGCAACACGGACCCGGCGGCGGTGCTGTCCGACCCGGGCTGAACCGGGCGACCCGCGATCAGCGCCTCCGGTTGCGGGCGCGGCGGGCGATCCGGAGCGCGACCAGCAGCATCACGCCACCCAGGACGGCCGCCCCGGCCGGGGTGCGGAGGAACTCGACGGCGCGCTCCCTGGCCTGGTCGGCCAGCCGCTTCGGGCTGACCCGCTCGGCCAGCTCGTCGAGCGTGCCGGCCAGCTGCGTGCGGGTGGCCTCGATCTCGTGCTGGATCTGGTCGGGGTCCCGGGGACGCGTCACGCGCTGCACCTTAGGGCATCGGCGATCATCGCGCGTCGAACAGAGCCCGCCCCAGGAAGTCGCCGATCTCGACCACGCCCGGCAGCACGAAGAAGAACCCGCCGCCCTCCGGCCGGAGGTATTCCTCCAGCGGCTCGCCCTTGAGCCGCTCCTGCGCCTCCAGGAAGTGCGAGAGCCGGCGCTGGTAGCTGACGAACGCGAGGCCCTGGTCGAGCAGGCCGGCCGAGTCGACCCCGCGGGAGTAGCTCATCCCCCGCCGGACCAGCACCTTGTCCTTGGTCCGCCCGTCGCGCGGGTTGGCCAGCCGGATGTGCGCGGTCAGCGGGATGACCTCGCCTCCGGGGTCGTTGGCATACTCCGGGATGTCAGTCTCCGCCTTGCCGGACAGCGGCGCGCCGGAGACCTTGCGCCGGCCGAAGATCTCCTCCTGCTCGTCCAGCGAGGCCCGGTCCCAGCGCTCGACCATCATCCGGATGACCCTGACCACCTGGTAGGTCCCGCCGACGGTCCAGGCCGGCTCGGGGGTGGTCGCCGGCACGGCGGCGTCCGCGGCCTGGGTCCAAACCAGCGTGTTCATCAACGCCTCGTCGCCCGCGTCCGGGTTGGCCGTCCCGTCCTTGAAGCCGAGCAGGTTGCGGCTCTGGGTCTGGCCGACCTTCGGGATCGCGTCCGGCCGGGTGAACGTGTCCTGCATCCACTTGAGCACCAGCCCGGACCGGGTCCGGCGCATCACCTGCCGCAGCGCGTGTACGCAGACGTCCGGCTCCTTGCCCTGCAGCGCGATCAGCACGTCGCCGTGCGAACGGGCCGGGTCGAGCCGGTCGTTGGCCAGGAACGGCATCGTGACCAGTTCCCGCGGCTTGCGGTCGGCCAGGCCGTAGCGGTGGTCGAACAGGGAGGCGCCGACCGAGACCGTGACCATCAGGCCGGGGTCGGTCACCTCCTCCAGCACGCCGTTGTCCGACGGCGGCAGCGCCCCGTCGGTGTCGGCCGGCGCCCGGCCCGACAGCAGCCCGTCGACCTCCTCCGACAGCTCGCGGAACGTCTCGCGCAACGCCCTCCGGTCGGTGGCCACGCAGGTGAACGCGGCGATCAGGCCGTGCGGCCTTGGATGCTCGAGAACGCCGATCTGGTGGTCCCCGCGGAACCCGCGCGACGGGGCCGGCTGCGCGTCGTCCGCGTCCGCGCCGTCCTCCCGGCCGGCCGAGCCCAGCCTGATCCCGCCGGCGGCGGCCCCGCCCACCACGACCGTGCCGAGCGCCGCCGTCCCGAGGAAGGCCCGGCGGGACAGCGGCGTGCCGGTGCTGTCGTCAGTCATGCGTGCTCACTACTCACGAGACTCCGATTGCCGCCGGGACCTTGGCGAGGCTCTCGGAGAGGGTGGCCAGCTGGCTCTGCATCTTCTGCTTGTCCGCCGCCGTGAGGGTGCTGAACGGCTTGAAGACGCCCTCGCTGACCTCGTACGGCTCCAGCGACTCGTCGACGTTCGCGAAGCCCTGGTCGATCGCGGTCGCCAGGGCCTTGTCCTTCTTCTCGATGATCGGCTTGAAGTAGCCGTACGCCTGCTTGGCGCCGAGCTGATTGGCGTCGAAGTCGGAGAGGTCCGTGTGCGAGTAGCGGTCCTCCTCGCCGTTGATCTTGCCCTCCGAGACTTCCTCGATCAACTCACCCGCCCCGAGGGCGACAGCCTTCGGGGTGATCTCCACGGACTTCATCTTCGTCTGCAGGGTCGCAAGGTCCTTGTCCAACTTGTCCGCCAGCGACGCGCCACCGGACGTTGTGTTCTTCACCCAGAGGAGATACTCCAGCTTGTGCCATCCTGTCCACTTAGGGTCGTTCACAGAGGCAAAGTCGTCCACTCGGGCGTCGACCGCGCCGTCGATGTCGGGGACGAGACCGGCAATCGGCTCGATCATCTCCCACTTGTACCGGCTGGGCGCGAACTGCTCCTTCGCCTCGGCGACGTTGCCGGCGCGGACCGCGTCGGTGAACTTCTTCGCGTCCGTACGCAGGCCGGCGACCTGGGTCTGCACCCAGGCCTTGTAGTCGTTGACGGCCTCCGTCACGGTCGCGTCGCTGCTCTGGCTGCCGAGGTCGGAGCCGGACAGGCCGGAGCCCGAACCGGAGCCGGACCCGGAACCGGACCCGCTGACCGAGCCGCCGCCCTCGGAGCGCACCGTGCCACCGTCATCGGACGAGCAGGCGGCGAGCAGACCGAGCGCTGCGGCCAGCGCGACGACGGACAAGGACCTGCGCACGGAGACTCCTCGAACCGGAAACTTAGGCGAGCCTTACCTTAGCTGTACGACGGGGAGGGTTCGCAAGGGGCCGCGGCACGCCCGGCGACTACCCTCGCGCCCATGAGCGCGCGACTGAGCCCCGGCGACCCGGCCCCCGACTTCAGCCTGCCCGACGCCGACGGCAAGCAGCTCTCGCTGGCCGACTACCGCGGTCGCCGGGTGATCGTCTACTTCTACCCGGCCGCCATGACGCCCGGCTGCACCAAGGAGGCCTGCGACTTCCGGGACAACCTCGCCTCGCTCGACGGCGCCGGGATCGACGTCGTCGGCATCTCCCCGGACAAGCCGGAGAAGCTGGCGAAGTTCCGGGAGTCCCAGCAGCTGACGTTCCCGCTGCTGTCCGACCCGTCCCGCTCGGTCCTGGAGGCGTACGGGGCGTACGGCGAGAAGACGCTGTACGGCAAGAAGACCGTCGGGGTGATCCGATCCACCTTCGTGGTCGGCGCCGACGGGAAGATCGAGCAGGCGCTCTACAACGTCAAGGCCACCGGCCACGTCGCCGCGCTGCGCAAGAAGCTGTCCGTTTAGGGCGGTCACGGCCGGACCGCCGCCGGCGAGTCGGCGTCCGGCACCAGCAGCCGCGGCGTCCCGCCGGTCAGCGGGCTGACCCAGACGTCGACGCGGCCGGGAACGCCGCGTGGAAGCGTACGTCGCGGCCGGCCGCCGCACGGGCGAATGGGACAGCCCGTACGCTCTGGTTCAGGCGGGAGTGGCGTAACTGGCAGCCGCGTCAGATTTAGGTTCTGGTGCCCTCGGGCGTGGGGGTTCGAGTCCCCCCTCCCGCACGCTATCCGTGCAGGTCCTGAGGTTAGTCACGGCCATAGCGGCCTGGCCTCGCACTCGGTGTCGCCGGCGAGCACTCCCTCCGGGGTGCGAAGGCGGCCGCCGAATAGGCGATGCCAGCCGTCGGTAGTGCTTAAGTGATTGGCATGACGACTCCTGGCAAGGTCGCCGAGGCCGTGCGTGGGCTAGTCGGCGCAATGACCGCCGTGCAGAGCAGTGACGTCGCCCTGGTGGAAGCGACGTCCAGCTACCTGGACCCCCGTGTGCAGGTCGAGCAGTGGGAGATTCACTTGGCCGCGATGATGAAGGTGAGCAACCTGCTCATCCACGACCTGGCGATGGCCCGCCAGATGAGCGTCGATGACGTCCTTCGGGTTCTCGGCGAGTGGGCGGCGTGCCTGCCTGATTGAGTGGACAGGTGTCACATCCCGCACGGCCCAGCTGGTCCCGCACGGCCGGGTCCGGTCAGGTTGGGTTGGGCTGGTAGGGACGCTGGCTGAGCGCGCCGTTCCCGCAGACGCTGTAGGCGAACCGGGCCCGGATCGGCTCGGTCTCGTCGGGCGGGATGACCTGCAGGAAGGCCGCGTTGGAGCAGGGCGGCACCTCAGGGGTGTGGAGCCAGTAGAGCGCCGAGTAGGCGCGGTCTCCCGGCCGGAGGGTCAGCAGCTCGGGTCGTTGGCCGCTGCGCTCCTGCCGGGTGGGCAGGGCGGCGCCGGCGGCGTCGAGCAACTGCACGCCGCCGTAGCCGTAGATCCGGCAGCGGTGTGCCGACCGATTGACCAGCGCGACGTTGACGCCGGTGTGGCCCATCCCAGATTCGTCCTGGCCGACCTCGAGGGCCAGGTCCGCCGTGTGGCAGCGCGGCGTGCCAGGTCGGGGCGGTGACGTACGGTCCTTGCCGCTGGTCGCCGAGCCTGGGGTGATGGAGGTGTGGTCGACCGGCGGCGGCGCCGCCTGCACCACGGCCGGCGCGGTCGTCGGAGCAGCCGGCGCCGGGTCCGGCGAGGACTGGCAGCCGACGGCGGCCGCGAGGACGACGCCGCCAGAGGCGAGCAGCCACCTGGACCGGCCGGCCAAGATCCTTGTCATCTCGAGTCCCCCTCTCGAGGGCGGGGTCCGCGCCACCTGGTGGCGTCGCTGTGGATCCGCCGTCTTCTGGGGAGACGCCGGCCGAGCCCCGCAAGTTGTCGACATGCTTTCTACCGGGCGTGGTCGTGCTCGTTCGGGCACCGCCGGGGGACGCGCGGCAACCGACTCGATGTGAGGACCTACCGCGGGGTGTCCGCGTCCCTGACCCTGACGGCTCGGCGGCCGTGCCCCGGAACGGCCAGTAAGGCACTCACCACTCGCCCCGGATGGCTGCAGCGGCCCGGCGGATCTCGACCAGTCGAGGCCGACCGAGCCGAGGACGGCCGCCGTGGCGGTGTCGACGACGTCGACCAACAGTGAGGCGGTGAGGGTGCCGAGGCCCTCGGGGGCGTTCGAGTCCCCCTCCCGCGCTTTTCGGTTCGATCCCGGCTCTCCTCGGGCACAGTGGTGGCGTGGCTGACGACGACGCAGTGGTGTTCGTACTGTTCGGGGCGACCGGCGACCTGGCCAAGCGGATGGTGCTCCCGGCGTTCTTCCAGCTCGCCCAGCACGGGCTGATGCCGGAACGCTGGCTGCTCGTCGGCAACGGGCGCGGCGACGTCTCCCACGAGGACTTCAAGGGACGGGTGCACAGCGCGCTCACCGAGTTCGGTCCCAAGCCGGAGGACGGGCCGTGGGAGGACTTCTCCCGGCGGCTGCGGTTCGCCGGCGGCGGCTTCGAGAAGACCAACCCGGGCAGCCTGCTCGACGTCATCGAGGACGGCAAGCGCGACGTCGGCACGGACGCCCGCTTCGTGCACTACATGGCGATCCCGCCGGCCGCGTTCGGCAAGGTCACCGAAGGCCTCCGCCAGCACGGGCTCACCGCTCGCGCCCGGGTGGTCTACGAGAAGCCGTTCGGCACCTCGCCGGAGAGCTTCCGGGAGCTGGACCGGGTGGTGCACGAGGTGCTCCAGGAGGACCAGGTCTTCCGGATCGACCACTTCCTCGGCAAGGAGGGCACCCAGGACCTGCACGCGCTGCGGTTCGGCAACGGCGTGTTCGACCGGCTGTGGAGCGCCGAGCACGTACGGGCGGTGCAGATCGACGTGCCGGAGACGCTGGACATCGCCGACCGGGCCACCTTCTACGACGTCACCGGCGCGATGCTGGACATGATCGTCACCCACCTGTTCCAGCTGGCCGCCGAGGTGGCGATGGAGACGCCGCCCTCGCTGTCCGCGAACGACCTGCAGTCGGCCCGGGAGGCCGTCATCGCCGGGTTCCGGCCGCTTGACCCGGACGAGGTGGTGCTCGGCCAGTTCGAGGGCTACCGGGACACCGAGGGCGTGGCGCCGGACTCGCAGACCGACACGTTCGTCGCCGCTCGGCTATGGATCGACACGCCGCGCTGGCACGGCGTGCCGTTCCTGCTCCGCACCGGCAAGCAACTCAAGGCGAGCGCTCAGCAGATCAGCCTGATCTGCAGGGAGCCGACCGGGCCGCTGGCCGACCAGCTGCCACCGGACGGCACGGTGCTGACCGTGTCGCTGTCCGGGTCGGGCGCGATCGACCTGCGGGTGGTGCTGAAGCGGCCGGGGCCGGAGCTGGTGCTCACCACCGGGACGGCCCGGCTGCCGCTGGAGCAGGTGCCCGACGGCGACCCACTGCCGGCGTACGTGCGGCTCATCCACGACGTGATCGTCGGCGACCGGTCGCTGTTCACCCGGCCGGACGGGCTCGCGCACGCCTGGGACGCGATCGACCCGGTGCTGAAGCACCGGCCCGAGGTCCAGCCCTACCCGCGCGGCTCCTGGGGTCCGGCCGCCGCCGACCAGCTCGCCGCCCCCGACGGCTGGCTGCTCACGAAGCACCCGGGCTAGGGGTGTCGCCCGGCCGGCGGCGGACGCCAGCGGTGTCCGGTCACCGAGCGCGCTTCGCGCGGGCGGGCGCGGGAGACACGCCCTACCCGAGAGTCGCGGCAACGAGCGGGGCGAGGGCGCGGAACGCCTTGCCCCGGTGGCTGATCGCATCCTTCTCGGCCGGCGACATCTCCGCAGTCGTGCGGGTGTCGCCGGCCGGCCGGAAGATCGGGTCGTAGCCGAAACCGTTGCTGCCGCGCGGCTCCCGCAGCAGCGTGCCGGTCACCGTGCCGTGCGCGACCTGCTCGGCGCCGTTCGGCGTGACCAGCACAGCCGCGCACACGAACGCCGCGCCGCGACGGGCGTCCGGCACGTTCTCGGTCTGCTCGAGCACGAGGCGCAGGTTGCGTTCGTCGGTCGAGCCGTGGCCGGACCAGCGGGCGGACAGCACCCCCGGCATCCCGTTGAGCGCGTCGACGGTCAGCCCGGAGTCGTCCGCGACCGCCGGCAGCCCGGTGCGGGTCGCCGCCTCCCTGGCCTTGATCAGCGCGTTCTCCTCGAAGGTCGCGCCGGTCTCGGGCACCTCCGGGTACGCCGGGACGTCGCTGAGACCGATGACCTCGACCGGTACGAGCGGGGCCAGGATCCGGCGTAGCTCCTCCAGCTTGGCCACGTTGCGGGTGGCGAGAACGAGTCTCACTGCGCCAGCGCAGCCTGCTGGATCTCGGCGAGCTGGGCGCAGCCGGCCACGGCCAGGTCGAGCAGCGCGTCCAGCGTGTTCCGGTCGAACGGGGCGCCCTCGGCGGTGCCCTGCACCTCGACGAACTCGCCGGACCCGGTGCAGACCACGTTCATGTCCGTGTCCGCGGCGACGTCCTCCGTGTAGGCGAGGTCGAGGCGGGACTCCCCGTCGACCACCCCGACGCTGACCGCGGCGACCGAGTTGACCAGCGGCTCCGGCCGGGCCAACGCGTTGCGGCCGCGCAGCCAGGCCACCGCGTCGGCCAGCGCCACGTACGCCCCGGTGATCGACGCGGTCCTGGTGCCGCCGTCGGCCTGCAGCACGTCGCAGTCGATCGCGATGGTGTTCTCACCGAGCGCCCGCAGGTCGACCGCGACCCGCAGCGAGCGCCCGATCAGCCGGCTGATCTCGTGCGTCCGGCCGCCGATCCGGCCGCGCACGGACTCCCGGTCGGAGCGGGTGTGCGTGGCGCGCGGGAGCATCGCGTACTCGGCCGTCACCCAGCCGAGGCCGCTGCCCTTGCGCCAGCGCGGCACACCCTCGGTCACGCTGGCCGCGCAGAGCACCTTGGTGTCGCCGAACTCCACCAGCGCCGAACCCTCGGCGTGCTTCTGCCAGTGCCGGATGATCGTGACCGGCCGCAGCTCGCCGGCCTTCCGTCCGTCGGGTCGCGTCACGCCGGCAACCCTAGTGCCCCCGCGTCAGCGGTTCGGGCCGTGGTGCGCGGACCTTCGACGCGGGGCACTAACCTCCCGGGATGCGCACCGAGATGTTGACCGTCCGGACCGGTGGGCGGCCGGTGGTCCGGGACATCACCGAGGAGTGCGCGTCGTTCGTGCACGGCGCGGGCGACGGGCTGCTGCACGTGTTCGTGCCGCACGCGACGGCCGGGCTGGCGCTCATCGAGACCGGCGCCGGCAGCGACGACGACCTGCTCGCCGCGCTGGACGAGCTGCTTCCGGCCGACGGGCGGTGGCGGCACCGGCACGGCAGTCCCGGGCACGGGCGCGACCACGTGCTGCCCGCGTTCGTCCCGCCGTACGCCACGCTGCCGGTCGTCGGCGGCCGGCTGCAGCTGGGCACCTGGCAGTCGGTCTGCCTGGTCGACACCAACGGCGACAACCCCACCCGCCAGGTCCGGTTGTCGTTCCTGGCCGGTTAGGTCAGGGCGTGTCCCGGGACACGCCTAGAGTTCGTAGGTCTCGCCGGCCGCGACCAGCGTGGTGGGGCCGCCGAAGGCGGCGGTGGCGGCGTCGAGGGTGCGGCCGGCGTCGGTCCACGGCGGGACGTGGGTGACCAGCAGCCGGCCGACGCCCGCCCGGCGGGCGTGCTCGCCGGCCTGCCGGCCGGTCAGGTGCAGGCCGGGCGGGTTCGCCGGCCCCTCCTCGAACGACGCCTCGCACAGCAGCAGGTCCGCGCCCTCCGCCACCGACACCAGCGCGTCGCTCGGCCCGGTGTCCGCCGAGTAGACCAGCGTGCGGCCGCCGGCGGCGACCCGCACCGCGTGCGTCGGCACCGGGTGGTCGACCCGCTCGAACCGCAGCCGGAACGGGCCGAGCTCGCGCTCTCCCGGTGTCACCGCGGCCAGGTCGAACAGGTCGCGCAGCCCGTCCCGGGACGTAGGGTCGTAGGCCAGCGCCAGCCGGTCGTGCGTGCCGGCCGGCCCGAGGAGCGGGATCCGCGGCGGCACGGCGGCCAGCCCGTGCCGGCGCTGCACGATCATCGGCGCGACGTCGAGGCAGTGGTCGGGGTGCAGGTGGGACAGCACCACCGCGTCCACCTCGGCCCGCTGGACGTGCCGCTGCAGCGCCCCGAACGCGCCGCTGCCAAGGTCGAGCAGCATCCGGTAGCCCTCGTGCTCCACCAGGTACGACGAGGCCGCGCTGTCCGGACCGGGAACGCTGCCGGAACAGCCGACGATCGTGAGCTTCACGCGGGCACAGTAGCCGCGTCCACCGCGCCGACGTCCGGGCCCAGGAACCGGCGGGCCAGCCGGTGGAACGGCTCCGGGTCGCCGGTCGCGACGAACCGGTGCCGCGGCGCGGGCGCGTCGTCGTCCCGGAGCAGGTCGCCCGCGGTGAGCACCCGGTAGACGTCCTTGGCCGTCTCCTCGGCGCTGTTGACCAGGGTGACCTCGTCGCCCATGGACAGCTGGATGACGCCGGTGAGCATCGGGTAGTGCGTGCAGCCGAGCACGAGGGTGTCCACGTCGGCCGCCGCCAGCGGGGCGAGGTAGGCGTTGGCCAGACCGAGCACCTGCCGGCCGCGGGTGTAGCCGCGCTCGACGAAGTCGACGAACCGCGGGCAGGCGGCCGCGGTCACCTCGATGTGCGGCGCCGCCGCGAACGCGTCCTGGTAGGCGCCGCTGGCCACCGTGGCGGCCGTGCCGATCACACCGACCCGGCCGTTCTTGGTCGCGGCGACCGCCCGCCGGACCGCCGGCAGCACGACCTCGACGACCGGCACGTCGTAGCGCTCGCGGGCGTCGCGCAGGCAGGCTGCGCTGGCCGTGTTGCAGGCGATCACCAGCAGCTTGACGCCCCGCCCGACGAGGTCGTCGAGCACGGCCAGCGCGTGCCGGCGGATCTCCGCGATCGGCAGCGGCCCGTACGGGCCGTGGGCGGTGTCGCCGACGTAGAGCAGGGGTTCGTGCGGGAGCTGGTCGAGAACGGCCCGGGCGACGGTCAGGCCGCCGACCCCGGAATCGAAGATCCCGATGGGCAGGTCCCGATCGGTCACTCCTGCGCCTCGCGGCTCCAGTTCGCCGCGAGCGTCGGGTTGTCCCGCAGCAGCTGCGCGAGCCGGCTCACCACCTGGCTGGTGTCCTCGGCCAGCGGGATCGCGCCCGCCGCCCCGCCATGCTCCTCGCGGTCCTGTTGCCGGTCCTGCTGCCGGTCCTGTTGCCGGTCCTGCTGCCGGTCCTGCTGCCGGTCCTGCTGCCGGTCCTGCTCGGCCTGCCGGAACCGGTCCCGCGACTCGGGCGACCAGAGCGCGTCGTGCCAGGACGAGCCGGTGCGCCCCTGCGAGTCGCGGGCAGCGGCGTGCCGGCCGTTGGCGGCGGCGCTGCGGGCGGGGCCGCGACCGGGCTGGAGGTCGTCCCGGACCCCGTCACCGTCGGGACCGCCGGGGACCTCGCGCCGCCCGTCGCGGCCCGCCGGGCCTTCACGGGCAGCCAGGTCGTCCCGGGCGAGCGAGCCGTCGCGGCCGAGCACGCCCTCGAGCGAGCCGAGGTCCCCGCGGGCGAGCGAGCCGTCCTGGCTGAGCACTCCGTCGAGCGAGGCCACGGCGTCGCGTGGGCTGTCCCGGAGTGCGGGCTCGAAGACCGGGTCGCTGCCGGGCACCGACTCGCGGGTCGGCGCGGCGGCCGGGGACGACAGCCCGTCGTACGGGCCGGAGGCGGCCGGCTGGCGCGGCCCGGCCGGTGGGGCCCCCGGCTCGACCACGCGCGGCGGACCCGAGCCGACGACGACGACCCCGGTCTCCACGCCGCCGTCCCGCTCGGTCACGCGGACCACCGGACGGCCCGCTCGCCCGTCCGCGAGCGCGACCATCACCGACAGCCCGGGGTGGCGGCGCACCACCGAGGCGACCGCGTCGAGCACCTCGCCGAGCCGGTCGTCCACGCCGGCCGGTCGCACGAACGGCGGCCCGACCAGCGGGTCCGCGGGCGCATGCCAAAGCGGTCGACCGAACCGGTCGAAGTCCTCCCGCCGCTGGAGCCGGTCCAGCCGCTCGTTGATGTCAGCCACGTCTTCCCCCGTCGGTTCCCTCGGTCCCAACGCCTCGCTACCTGCAGTGATCAGCTCATCGCTCGGTCTGCGCTGCCCGCGCCTTGGCCAGAGCCCGGTCGAGGACGACGAGCAGCGAGTCCCGTACTGACAGCTTGTCACGTGCGTCGAACGTTATGAGCGGAACGGCGTCATCGACAGCCAAGGCCCACCTGATAGAGGGAAGATCGTGAGCCACTGCACCATCGAATCTGTTCACGGCGACTACGAAGGGTAACCCTAGCCGCTCGAAGTAGTCCACGGCCGGGTAGCAGTCGTCCAGCCGGCGGCTGTCGACGATCACCAGCGCGCCGATCGCGCCGATGGCCAGGTCGTCCCACATGAAGCCGAACCGGTCCTGGCCGGGCGTGCCGAACAGGTAGAGCTTGAGGCTCTCGTCGATCGTGATGCAGCCGAAGTCCATTGCCACGGTCGTGGTGCGCTTGCCCGGCACCTTGCTGGCGTCGTCGATGCCGGTCGCGGCCGAGGTCATGTCCGCCTCGGTGGTCAGCGGGCTGATCTCGGAGATGCTGCCGACCGTCGTCGTCTTGCCGACGCCGAAGCCGCCGGCGATCACCAGCTTGACCGGGAGGGGTGGGCGGCGGCGGGTGGGCCCGCCGACCTCAGCCGATTGCGCGGAGACCACGGATCACCCTCAGGAGCGTGTCGACGTCGGTCGAGGCGTCGGCGTTGGGTAGGTAGACCGACAGGTGACCGTCGGCGGACAGGTCGCCGACCAGCACCCGGACCACGCCGAGATGCAGCGACAGCTGCGCGGCGATCTCCGCGACCGACAGGGGGTTGCCGCAGAGCGAGACGATGTCCCGGCGCTCGAAGCCGAGCTGGTCGACCGCGGTCCGGCCGCTGTCCGTGGTCACCACCTGGGTCTCGATCGCGATCGAGTCCTGGCCGGCGACGCGGCCGGCGGTGAGCAGGAACGGGCGCAGGGCACCGTCGGGTACCGGCGCGTCGGCCCGGTCGTCGGCGCCGCGGCCGCCGCGGGCACCGTCGGCACCGCCGGCACCGTCGCTCGGGCCGGACAGGAACGGTCGTACGAGCGCTCCGGCTGTGCGCTCGGTCGGGGTCTTGTCGCTGGTCACGGGTCCATCAGTCGCCGAGGGAGTTCTTCAGCTCGTTGATCAGCTGCGGGGTCAGCGCCGCACCGGCGCGGGTCGCGAACAGGGTCATCTCGTACGCGATGTTGCCCAGGTTGGCGGTCTTCGCGGCGATGACCCCGAGCACCGAGCCGCTGCTGATCGCGGAGACCAGCAGGTAGCCGTGGGCCATGTCGACGATGACCTTGTTCAGGTTGCCCAGCTGGTAGGCGCGGGCGGCGCCGCCGGCCAGGCTGGTGATGCCGGAGGTGATCGCGGCCAGCCGGTCCGCCCCGCCGCGCTGCTGGCCGGCGGACATGGCCATCAGCAGGCCGTCGGACGACACGGCGATGGCTTCGAGGACACCGGCCGTCTCAGCGGCGAACTTGCCGAGCAGCCAGTTGAAGTTCTGCGCCTCGGCACTCAGTCCGTACGCGGTGTGGCTCACCTGACACCGTCCTCGTCCGTCTCGGCCGTGCCGGGGGCGTCGCGCAACGCCCGCTGTACGCCTGCCTCGAACTCCTCCACCAGCGACCGGGCCGCTGCCGCATCCTGCTCGGCCACGTCCTGCCCGGCCGCATCCGGTGGCGCCGCGGTCGGCATACCCGGTCTGCCCGCTACGGCACCGGCCGGCATCTGCGCGCCGGGGACGCGCCGGACCAGGCCGCGTCCCGACGGGTCCATTTTGCCCCTGTCCAGGCCGGTAGCGACCCGTCCGTTCGGACCCGTACCGTTACCCCGGCTGTCCGAGTGCTCGCGTTCTCCCTCGGCCGCGGGCTCTCCCGTGCCCGCGGCGGCCGTGCCGTTGTCAGTTCCCGACGAGCCTCCCAGCACCGGTTCCGCGGACTTGTCCGCTGTCTTCTCGTCTGTCCTGTCGTCTTCCGCTCCGGTCGTCCCGGAGTTGCGCGCCGCAGTGCCCGCCGGCGGGGCGGCGCCGGCCTCGGCCGTTCCGGCGCCGTTCCGTACGGGAGAGACGCCGTCCCGTGCGGCCGAGGCATCCGCCGGGACGCCGTCCGCGGGCTCCGCAGTGGGCCTGGACGGGGCGTTCCCCGCGGCCGGTGCCGGGAAGGGCGCCCGGGCGGTCGGCGGGAACGGTGGCTGGGCCGGCGGGAACGGTGGCTGGGCCGCCGGGAACGGCGGGACGGGTGCGCGGAACTGCGGCGGCTCCGGCGGGCGGCGCCGCTCCAGCGGGCGCGGGTCGGCGTGCGCCGTGCCGGCCCGGTCGGCGTCGCTCGTCGGCTGCGGCTTCTGCACCGCCTCGGTGCCGTTGGTCGGCCGGTGCGGCGGCGCGAACGGCGGCCCGGCGCCGTTCGTCCGCTGCGACGGCCCGATGGCCGGCTCGGTGCCGGGCTCGCCGCCGTCCGCCGGCGACGGCACGGTGACCGGATCGCTGCCGTTCGCCGGCGACGGCACGGTGACCGGATCGCTGCCGTTCGCCGGCGGCGACGCGGTGGCCGGCGGAGGGGCACCGTTCGTGGCCGGGTGGAACTCCGTTCCGGCGCGGCGCTCGAAGAGCGCGGACGGTCGGCCGGTCCGCCCCACGACCTGGTCGAGGCGAGCGAGCGCCCGGCGTACGCCGTCCTCGAACTCCTCGACCAACGCGCGGGTCTGCTCGGTCCCCACCGGGTCGTCGACGTCCAGGTCCGTCCAGGGCGCGACGCCGTCCTCGACGACGAATCCGCTCCCGCCGTCGGCGCCGGTCTCCCGCAGCGCCCGCCGCACGCCGGCCTCGAAGTCCTCGATGTCCTGGCGGGCGTCGGCCGCGGATGGTGGCCGGAACGCATCGGACTGCTCGTCCCGTAGACCGGTGTCAGGGTGCTGCGCGCCGCGGACCCGGCGGACCATCCCGGCCGCACCGCGCGGTCGCGGCACGTCCGGCGCCGGCTCGGACACGTCCGCACGGGCGGCCCGCCCCTCGGCGGCCGCCGCCAGCTCCGCCGCCATGCCGTTGCCGGGGGAGTCCGCGCCGTTCCGGGACGGCGCAGCGGGGCGTTCCGGCGCACCGGGGCCGGCGTGGAACGCGGTCGGCGCCGCCGGCCGGCCCTGGGCTGCGGCCCAGTCCGCGGCCTGGGTCGGCGAGTCCCACCAGCCGCGCCCGTCCCCGGCCGGCGCCGGCTCGGTCGGGATCACCGGAAGCGGCGGAGCCGGGGCCGGCGCGGGAGCCGGTCTGGACGCCGCCGCCGGCGCCGGCCGGCCCGACCGGACCACCTGCGCCTCGGGGATCCGCACCTCGGCCGTCACGCCGGTCCCCGGCGTCGGCATCAGCCGCACGTCGATCCCGTGCCGCCGGGCCAGCCGCCCCACCACGAACAGCCCGAGCACGTCGGTGGGTGCCAGGTCGAGCCGCTCCCGGGAGACCAGCCGGGCGTTCTCCGCCCGCAGCTGGTCCGGCGTCATGCCGAGCCCGTGGTCGACGATCCGGACCAGCACGCCGCCGTCGTCGCTCGACCGCGCCTCGACCTCGACCTCGGTGTGCGGCGGCGAGAACGAGGTGCCGTTCTCCAGCAGCTCGGCGAGCAGCAGGATGACGTCCGCGGTGACGGTGGGCGCCAGCAGCTCGTCGTCGACCGAGCCGAGCCGGACCCGCTGGAAGCCCTCGATCTCGCCGAGCGCGGAGCGGATCGTGTCGGCGACCGACAACGGCTCGCTGGTGATCTGCTGCTCGGTGGCCCCGGACAGCACGACGAGGCTGTTCGCGTTGCGCCGCAGCCGGGTGGAGACGTGGTCGAGCCGGTAGAGCCGGTCGAGCAGGGCCGGGTCCTGCTCGTTGCGCTCCAGCGAGTCGATCATCGCGAGCTGCCGGCCGACCAGGTTCTGGGTGCGCCGGCCGACGTTGCCGAACATCGTGGCCACGTTCTGCCGGCTGACCAGCTGTCGCTCCACCAGGTTGGACGCGATCTGCTGGACCCGGTTGAACGCCTGGGCCAGCTCGCCGAGCTCGTCGGCCGTGCCGACCCTGACCGGCCGCAGGTGTGGCACCGCGGCCTCCGGGTCGTCGGTGTCGGCCACCCGGACCAGCTCCAGCTGGGCGACGTCGGCGACCTCGTCCGCGGACGCGGTCAGCCGCCGCAGCGGCCGCGCGATCGAGCGGGTGATCAGCACCGACAGCAGCGCGGCGGCGATCAGCAGCGCCAGCGCGACGCCGCCGACGATCCCGGCCAGCCACCGGTCGGCCCGGGCGGACCGGTTGGCCTCGGCCACGGCCTGCGCGGCCACCCGGGTCTCGACCAGCCGGCTCAGCGAGGTCAGCGACTTCACCTGCGGGGCAAGGTCGGCCGCGATGGTCGCGGTGATCTGCGAGGCGTTGCTGCCGACGATGCCGTCCAGGTAGTTGTTCAGCCGGGTGCTGGACGGGCTCGTCTCGACCCGCTCGTACAGGTCGGCCGAGCTCGGGTCGGCCAGCTGCTTGAAGACGGTCTCCTCGCGGTTCTCCAGCGCGAGCCCGCCGCCGACGAGGCCGACCACGCGCATGGTGATCTCCCGGCGCGGCTCGATGAACAGCGCGGCGCCCTCGGCCGCGGTGGCCTCGTCGTGCCGGATGATCGCGTCGAGGGCGACCTGCTGCCGGCCGGCGTTGGTGCGCAGGTCGGCATCGTCGGTGAGCCGGAGCTGGTCGACGAGCCCGTCGATCGCGCCGGTGAACCCGGTGTAGACGCCGAAGCCGGCGGTCCGCTGCTCGAGGATCTGCGGGCGCAGCCCGTCGAGCGCGGAGCGCAGGGTCACCTGGCGCAGCGCCAGGGCCAGCTTGTCGTCCGCGCTGCCGTAGTTGGCGTCGATCTGGCGGGCCAGCTCGAGCACCCGGGTCGAGCGGGCGACCACCTCGTCCCTGGCCACGTCGTTGGACAGGTAGCCGAGCGAGGCGAGCCGCTCCTGCTGCAGCTCCTGCACAAGCTCGGTGATGCGTACCGCCCGCTGGACCAGTTTGGCGCTGTCGCTGGACCGCTCGGCGGCCTGCACGCGGCTCAGCACCAGCGGGACCGCGCCGGCCACGGCGAGCAGCAGCAGCGGGACGACGAGCAGGACCAGCTTCTGCCGGACCCGCAACCTACCGAGCAGCACGGGCACCTCCGGAGCGCTCGGCATGGACGGGCACCCGGGTGCCGTTGGCCGACCGCTGCACGACCGGTTCGTCGTCCGGGTCCACCGCCCGCCGCCGGGGCCGGACCGGCGCCCACCGCCAGGCCAGCCAGGCCAGCACGGCCGCGACGAGGATCCCGATCACCGCGGCGATCACGGCGATGATCCGGCTGCGGGCCTGCCCGCCGGCCCGGTCGGCCAGCAGGTCGTCGAGCTGCTTCAGCGCGGCGTCCTGCAGGCCGAGCGCGGCCTGCTGCAGCGCGTCCTGGTTGGCGATCAGGTCGGGCACCGACCGCTCCGGCGCGGGAGCGAGCAGCGAGGCGGACGGCGCGACGGCGTCGACGGCGGTGCGGAAGTCGTCCAGCGGCCGGGTCAGCCCGGGCCCGAGCGTGCTGCTGTCGGTCTGCGCGAACGCCTTGAGCAGGCCGTCGGACAGGTCGGTCTCGTCGGCGGCGATACGGTTGCGGGCGGCGGCGAGCTGCGCTCTGGTCGCCTCCCCGCCGCCGGTCGGGAACAGTACGGACAGGTCCGTGTAACGACCGGAGTCGACGAGGATCTCGGGTATTCGCAGCAGGCTGGCATTCATCACGTAGTACGCATCGATGGCGGGGTCGAGAACCAACCGGGAATTGTCTCCGACGGTCCGGGTGAGTTCCAGCAGCTTCGTGTTCACATCGCTGTACTGGGTGTAGGCCGTGGGCGGGGTCCACTTCTGCACCGTCACCCGCTGCTGCACGAGTTGCCGCACGTCGATCCACCGGTCGGTGGTGCGCAGCTGGCGGCCCAGCCGGCCGTCGACCTCGTCGACCGCGGCCACCGCGACCCGGACCGCGGCCGTGTCGACCGGCCGGTTGTGGACGGCGTCGGACTGCGCCTTGGTGGTCGCGCCGAGCAGCCGCGTCAGCGGCTCCAGGTAGGCCACCCCGCGCCGCTCGTCCACGGTGAACGATCGGGCGCCGCTGGTGCTCGACCACACCTGGACGAACAGGATCGCCACCGGCACCAGCACGGCAACCGCCACGGCAACCGCCGTCGCGATCCGGGTGGACCCCCGGCCCGATACGGTCGAGGCGGAACTCAGGGACATCCGGCCTTCCTGCTTCTCCCCCGGGTTGTGCTGCTCGGTCGGGCTGCCCCGACTCGGCGCACAGTATCCGACTTTCGGTGCAGGGTGGTCCGGACCCCGGATGACAATCGTCGGAACCCATTTCCGCGACCGGCGTTGCGACTAATTGTGTTCAGTCGATCACAGCACGGATATAGGGATTCGGCTGCCGGCTCACCCCCACGCCGGTCGAGAGGAGTCCGCGATGCGACTCGCGGCGCCAGCACCGCCCCCGTCCCCCCGGACCCGTTCCCGACTCGGCGGGCGCGCGCTGATCGTGCTCGCCGCGGCCGTACCGCTGACGCTGGCGCTGGCCGGACTGGCCGGCCCGGCCGCCGCGGTCCCGGTCGGCCCCGCCGCCGTACCGGCCCCGGCGACCGGCGGCACGGCCGAGTCCGCCACCGCCGCCGCGCCCGCGCCGGCCACCGCCGCACCGCACTGCGCGCTGGTCGCGGGCTCGACCACGGCCCGCTGCTTCGCCACCTACCGTGCCGCGGTCGCGTACGGGACCGGCGGGCAGGTGACCGACGCCCCGGTGTCGGCCCGGTCCGCCGCGCTCGACCCGACCTTCGCGCGCACCATATCCGCGCTGCCGACGGTGACGGCGGCGGCGAGCGTGCTGCTCGGCACCGAGTACGCGAACGCGAACTTCGGCGGCGCCAGCCTCAGCCTGTTCGGCGGCGGCCAGTGCGACAACAGCTCCGACGTCGATTTCCGGTTCGCGTCGCTGCCGGCCGGTTGGAACGACCGGATCTCCAGTTTCCGCAGCTTCTCCAACTGCGGTCAGCAACTGTTCCGTAACACTAATTTCGGTGGCGGGTCGCTGACCATCATCATCTCCAGTCTGGCCTACGTCGGTGCCGCGGCCAATGACCAGGCCAGTTCGCTGACGTTCAACTGAGCGTCAACCCGACTCGTCCCCGATCGCGTTTCCGCAGCGGGATGCGCGGGCTGATGCGAGGAGGGAGCCGTGGGTGCGCGAGCGTTCTGCCGTGGACCGCGCGGCGGCCGACCCTCCACGACGCACGCCGGCCGGCGCATCGCGCGAGGCTCCGGGCCGGCGACGGGGACGGCCCGGAGCGTCGCGAACGGCGGCGGACGATCTGGCGCCCGGCCCGCCGGGCGTCGGTGTGCCGATGGCCGGCGCGGCGGCCCACGACGCCCCGGCGGCCGGCACGGCGGTGGACGACGCCCCAGCGGCCGGAACACCGCCGCTCCCAACACCTGCGCCCGGCCCGTCGGCGGCCGGGACACCGGTGGTCGAGGACGGCTTCGCGGAGTTCGCCCGGTCGCGCTGGGGCCGGCTGGTCCGGCTCGCCTACTCGCTGACCCTCGATGTCGGCCGGGCCGAGGACCTGGTGCAGGAGTCGCTCGCCAAGCTCTGGGGCAAGTGGCCGCAGGTCCGCGACGGCGCTCCGGAGGCGTACGTACGGCAGACGATCGTCAACGGCGCGATCTCGGCGTCCCGCCGGCGGTGGAAGGGCGAGGAGCCGCACTGGGACCTGCCCGAGCCGCCGGTGCCGCGCGGCCCGCTCGAGTCGGACGCGGTCGACCAGCGGGACTGGCTGCGCCGCGGGTTGGCCGACCTGTCGATGCTGCAGCGCGCGGTGGTCGTGCTGCGCTACGCCGAGGACATGAGCGAGCGGCAGGTCGCGGAGACGCTCGGCATCAGCACCGGTTCGGTGAAGACGCACGCGTTCCGGGGGTTGGCCCGGCTGCGGGCCACCGGCCACCCGGACGGGACGGGGGCTGAGGAGGTGCGGCCGTGACCGAACCCGGTGCCGAGTTCCGCGGCGCGCTGCGCGACCTCATCCCCGGCTACGTCGGGCCGTCCGACCCGGTGCCGCAGATCGTGGCCCAGGTGCGGCGCCGGCGGGTGCGGCAGCGGACGCTGCTCGCCGTCGGCGGGACCGGTCTGGCGGTGATGCTCGCGCTGCTGGGCCCGATGCTGCTGCTGCCGTCACCGGCCGGGCTTCCGGCGGCCGACCCGGGCGGCTCCGCGCCGCCCATCCCGCCGCCGTCAGGTCCGGTCGCCGTGGCGCGGCCGGAGCCGCGGGTCTACCCCGTCGCGTCCGGCGTTGTCGACGGGATGCCGTGGGCGATCGGGTCGACGACCGTGTCGGCCGGCGCCCGCCGCTGCCTGCGCTCCGAGGGCGCCGCGTTCAACCGGGACACGGTCTGCTTCGACGGCTGGACCGCGGGGGCGCCGGTCACCTGGGCGATCGTGCCGGTACGGGACGGGCGGGTCACCGTCACGTCGATCGCCGGTGTCGCCCCGGGGCCGGCGGTACGGATCCGGCTCGCCGACGGGTCGGCCAAGCGGATCCCGACCCGGCAGACGGCGACCGACCAGGTCGCGCGGTTCTTCGGTGTGGTGCTCGCCGGCTCGGTCACCGTCCAGGACGTCACCGTGCTCGACGCTGCCGGCCACCAGATCGGCGCCGCCGTGCGCGATCCCGGCTCGCCGTGCCGCCCCGGCCCCTCGGTCGCCTGCGCCGACCCCGTGCCCAGCCGCAGCCCGGGCGGCTGACCCGGGCCGACCCGCGGGTCCCGGCCCGCCGCCCCGGCTCCGGCGTCCCGCGTCAGGCGGGCGCGGACAGGACGGTGATCTCGACGTCGCCGGCGACCTCGGT